>Ga0070707_100002643_pt1 | contig 17042 bp, 15 predicted proteins | sample KBSK5502metaG_FD_65468 | JGI IMG/M metagenome (GOLD analysis project Ga0070707, IMG submission 65468) | Corn, switchgrass and miscanthus rhizosphere microbial communities from Kellogg Biological Station, Michigan, USA - KBS K5-50-2 metaG | ecosystem: Host-associated > Plants > Roots >... | reverse complement strand
CTTGTATTTCCGAACTCTACGAGTGGGCGGCGCAGCAGAGCACAGGCGACCGCGTCAGGGATAAGCTTCACTGGTAGAGGCACGACCCGCAACTCGCCCGTGATCGCTTCGATCAACTTCGCGTCAGTCCAATTGGTGGCGAGAAGAATCTCGCCGACCGGGTGCCGACGCGCGTAGTCGATCAGCTCACGCATACATTCGGCAAAGCTCGCTTTCTTTGACATCGCAGGTAGCAGGATAATTCGGGAAATAATGTATCCGTTCTCTTCGATCGTCTGAGCGATGCTTGTCGGAGTTGGCCCCTCTGACTGCGCAACGACAATCACTGGGGGTTTACCGAGCGCTCCTGACCGGGACACACGAGCGACTACGTGCTTTGTACTCCATCGCAGAAAGACAAGGGCGCCAAATCCCGTGAGGAAGAACGATATGACTGCCCCATGAAACAGAGCATCACTCGCCTTCAATGCAAACGCGAAGGGCAGGAGACAAAAGAAGGCCAGAGTCCAAACCAGGACGACCTCTTTGATTTGGTGTTGTAACTGCTGAGGCCGAAATCTGGAATATAAACAGCGCGCGTGTGCGCAGGCCGAAAACAGGATGGCGATTGCGATGCCGAACCCAAAGTAGCGGCCGACATCACCCACTTGACCGAAAACCGCGGTGTTGTATGCCGTGCCACACGCAATGCTCAGGACCACGATGCAACTTGCATCTGCCAGCACGAGCGCCTGCGCGGGCACCTCAAATCCGCGTCCTACATCCCCACTTGCCACGCGTGAGGTGGCGCCCAATGCTGGATTTACCTGGTCGAGAAGAGCCATCTCTTGCACTCGAAGCACCGCGAATGGACCAACTCGGGCGAGATTTCCTGCTCTACCCAGAAGGCATCAGTTTTAGGATCAAGGCCGCCGCAGACGCAGCAGCGGCCAATGTTTCACTGATTGTCACAGTGCAGCGCCGTGGTGCCAATTCCGCATAAGCTTTAACCCGAAACGAGATTGCGATTGGTGAAGGATTAGCTCTTTTGGTCTTTGGTATCTGGTAGGTCGGCTCGGAGCGGCCGAGACCAAATGACGGTTATGGGTACCGATGCTGGTGAGCTCACATGAGGCGTGCTTCGCCGAGCGGCTCGACATCGTGCCGGCCCAATTCCGTGTAGCGGTGGTGCGCCGACCCAAATACGCCTGTCGGAGCTGCGAAGATGTCGTGGTGCAGGCGGCGGCGCCGACCCGGCTGATCGAAGGCGACCCTGCCGACCGAGGCGACGGTCGCCCGAGTGCTGGTGTCGAAATATGCCGACCACCTTCCGCTCTATCGCCAGGCGCAGATTTGTGCCCGCCAGGGCGTCAAGCTGGATCGCTCGACACTGGCCGACTGGGTTGGACGTGCAGCATTCCTGTTGCGACCGATTTATCAGCGGCTGCTCGATCGGCTGAGCGCGTCCTCGAAGCTGTTTGCCGACGAGACGACGGCGGCGGTGCTCGATCCCGGTGGGGGCAGGACCGAAACCGGTCAGCTCTTCACTTACGCTGGGGATGACCGATCATGGGGCGGCACCGCCTCACCAATCGTGGCCTACGTCTACGCCCCGGATCGAAAAGGGCGCGGCCGATTGCCCCGCCGGTTTCTCTGGCGTGCTGCAGGTCGGCGGCTATGCCGGCTACAAGGTGCTGGCCGAACGGGGTAATGTGCAGCTTGCCTTCTGCTGGAGGCATGTCCGTCGGCACTTTACGAACTCGCCCAGGCCGGCGCACACAGCACAGCAGTTCGAGTTGTCGACTGCGACACTGCACGCTGTGAACCGCCACTTGGAAACTGGATCTCTCTCGAGTAGACGTTTAACCGACAGTTTCAGGGCATAAGGTTGGCCGCCCGCCGCGCTTGCGGTGTGTTGATCCTAGACCCACTCACAAGCAGATAGCCGAGGGCGGAGCGGAGCCCGCGGCCTTTGAGACAGTCATTTAAAAAATGGAATGGTCGGCGATCACATCTTTCGTTTCGTGCAGACTATAAGCGCAGAAACTTCGACGTAAGCGGGCGCAAGTCCTGGAACGCAGTACTCACCAGATACGATGAAAAAAAAGCGCACATGTAAAATGTCGACCCAGACGCGGCTTCCCATCGCATCAACCGGCGGCCAAGCGCCGAACCCAACTGCATCTGCGCAAGACAGACTAGAGCAGCAGCCAAACAGAAACTCCCCAAAATATCAGTGGGACGGTGCAGCCCTAAACACACATGGGAAACCCCTACGACCAACGTGCATCCGATAGCTAACAACCCGAGCTTGGGACGAATTAGAAAGACGGCGATCGCCAATCCAGCAAACATAGCCGCGCGCTCACTCGGAAAATGGGGAGAGTTTGGGAACGGCGTGACTGCCACGAATTCGGCGATGATCCCGGCAAACACCGCCGTAACGGCACCCCTCAGTATCCTGGCTCGGGACTCCACGGTGATGCCTGAGAACCAGCAACACCAGAGCAACGACACTACAATCACCCCTTCCAGCGTCGGATATGCAAGGGCAACCGCAAAATCGTTTGCGAGCTGCCAGTCCCGAATAAGGTTGTTCAGGGCCATCGTGACTGGCCGATCAAACCAGGCCGGATTGAACGTCAGGAAGGCTATCGGGAGGACCAAAATTGAAAACGCCATTGAATAGATTGGCCACCTCGGCTGGCGTATCCGATCTGTATCTGTTGACCTCGTTGTCGCTCGCCTCTCCGCCTCCAACGTCATCTTCCGCCATTCTCCTCCGCTGACATGGCGATCCTCGGATTTGGTTCGAGTAAGCCAAACTCTAAGTGCGGTTAATTTTAAGGGAGTGGGTAGTTCTCCTGAAGTTTTCCGACAGGGAGACGTCGTTCACAGGAACTGCGGCGGCGTTCGCGTCAGGCTGATCGTGTCACAAGGCTTCCACGATGCGGCTCGATCGTGGGTTCTCGGAGCGGCGTAGTCCGCAGCGCCAGGCCGATGTCGCGGGCCGGCGGCCAAGCTCCCCGAGCAATAGAGGAGCGACTCCTTGTCCGATGGGTCTCTCGGTCGGGCGGCAAAGGAGTTCACCGGATCGCAGCGCTGGTCGATGCGGTCGATCATCAGATCGTGGATGTCGCGTTGTTCGCGCGGCGTGCCGCCTACCCCGATCACCAAGGTTAGACCGCGCTATTCCGATCGCGCTTGCGGCCGCGTTCACTAAATATCATCCGGCGCGGGAGAGGGCGAGCGCGACTGCAGCTCTTTTTGCTGCATCAACTCCAGCGCCTCGCGCAGTATCGCGTTCTCGACAGTCTTCTTGCCCAACAATCGCTGCAGCTCATCCACCAGCTGCTGCAAGGCGCGATAGTCAGAAGCGGGCACTGGATCCTCGCCCCCACGGATCGTCGACAGGGCGCTGTCGAGGTAAAGTCGCCGCCAAGCGAACACCTGTTTTGCCGCTATCCCATGTTGACGAGCGACCAATGACACCGACATCCCCGGCGCGTAGGTCTCGTGCACGATCCGCATCTTTTCTTCCACTGACCAGCGCCGCCGCCGCTTCACGGCGTGGTCGGTCTTTCCAGTCATAGACACAGGCATACTCCTCGGGTCTTAGCCAAGAGGAAGATCCTGTCCGGTCGTTTTCGCGGCCGCTTCAGGACATCATTACTGCACTCCGTTAACCACCACCGGCCCATCGATTAGGCTTGACGCCGAAACATGCTTGGTTGAAAAAAAAAGCATCTTGCTCCAAGCGCAGTTCATCGCATAGCCGGCCGGACGGCATTTCGACGTCATCGTATCCGAGCACGTCATCTCGCGTGACGTCACGCCGCAGGCGGCAGCCTTCGGCTAGGCCGATCGGCAAAAGATGCTCTTCCTGAACGGTCTCTGCATTTTCGCACACGCCGTATGTCATGTAGTGACCGAGTCCGTCTAGGATCTCGCCTGCTCTAAGATCCCTCTTCGCTGCCGCAACCACGTCGACCCGTGGCGTACCAAGCGGGGTGATTGCTGCGTCGCCGAAGATCGCCGCACGAGCGACTGTGAACGGGACCTCAAAGTGACACAGGTGATATGGCCAGTAAAAGCAATAGAGTGGTCCGGGCCCCATCTTATAAAGCGAAAGGTAATGGGTTTCGGTGGTGTCCTCTGTCGTTCCGAGAACAAATACGCCCGGATTGGGCATTGCGCCGACGCAGTAATCCACGATCCCCGAACCCACGAGAAGGTCGTCGGGCGCGTACCAGTCGACCGCCTGCTGAATCGGAGTCCCAGCCTCAACCACCGGACCGTGCATTCCACGTTTCGCAACTCGCATGCCTGTCGCGTTGGCGACGATGGCGTTCTCGAACGATATCTTGGTTCCATCCGCAAAGGAGGTGACCATTGGAGCCTTCATGCCCCATCTGCGGGCAAACGCGTCCTGGGTTGTGGGATTGCGATAGGGGTCGTGCAGCCCTTTGATGTTACCGCATAACACGGGTCGGATGCCCAATCCTTTAACCCAACGGTAAAGGTTCATAATGACTCCAGGCTGGTCGCCTTCCGTGTTGGTGATGACGACCCCCGCACGGTCAGCATAAACCTTGAGAATCGGCCCCAGGGTACCGTCGAGCTCGGCATTCATCATGACGACGTGCTTGCGTTGAGCGATGGCCCGCATCACCACGCCGGCCGAAAACTCGATCGTTCCCGTAACTTCCAAAATCACGTCGATCCGCTGCGCGTGGCAAAGAAGCATTGGGTCATCGGTAATCGCGCGTTGACCCCGGGCAATGCAATTATCCAACTCCTCTGCAGAGGTCACATGAACGACCTCGCGCTCGCCGGAATCGGCATAAGCGGAACGGGCGCGATCGAGCGCTCGGTTGGAGATCGCTGCGAGTTCCATACCCTTTGTGTACTGCAGCATCTGACGTGCAATGCCACGTGCCATGAAACCGGCACCGACCATCCCGACTCTGATCGGAGTACCGGCCCGATGCAGCCGCTCTAGTTCACCATCAACGATAAACATGGCAATCTAATCCTAATCCGCAGCCGCGAGAGGGTTAACGCACTCGCCCACAAAGTCGGGCCAACTGCGGTCCTTGTCAGAGATCACGACGGGATCGGTGGGCCATCTTATTCCGAACGCGGGATCGTTCCAGCGCAGACCGCGCTCAGCCGCAGGCGTGTAAAACTCGGATACGAGATACGTGACCTCCGTATCGTCCGCGAGGGTCAGGAACGCGTTAGCGCAGCCTCTCGGGACAAGCAGCGCCCGGTAATTCGCTGCACTGAGTTCGACCGCTACGTGACACATGAACGTCGGAGATTGCGGCCGCAAATCCAGTACGACGTCGTATACGGCGCCGCGAACGCACCGCAGCAGCTTGTCCTCCCGAAATGGAGCGACTTGATAATGGAAGCCGCGCAGCGTGTGCTTACGACGATTGAACGAGATATTCATTTGGACGAGGCTATTTGGGAGGCCCCGACCGCCGAATTCGTGCCAACACCAACCGCGGGCGAAGAAGCCGCGGGAGTCGGAGTGCTTCTCGAGTTCCACCGTATATGCGTCCGGAATTTCGGTGGCATTAAATATCATCACTTCCTCCAAACCGACATCATTCCGAAGGGCAAAGCACGCGGGAGCCATGCACCTCGTACCCGAGCGGCACTAAGGTGAGGTGTGAAAGCGCCTGGCGCACCCGCTCGCGTCTCTCCGGCCTCACGATGAACATGAGAAAGCCGCCGCCGCCGGCGCCGCAAAGTTTGCCGCCTTCAGCGCCCGCCTCCATGGCCGCCTTGTAATGGTTGTCGATTGCCGAGGTCGTGATGTTCGAGGCGAGACGCCGCTTCAACTCCCAGCCGCGGTGCAGAGTTCTACCCAATTGCTCGACGTTGATATGCTCACAAGCCAAGAGTGCACGCAGATTGTATGCATCGTCTCGCATCTGTCGAAGCACGTTCAGGTTTTCCGGTGTGTTGCTCTTCTGCTCAGTAAGCACCGAAGCCGCGGCACGCTGATGCCCGGTCCAGAACATCATGATGTTGCGGAACAGCTCGGCAACGGAGCCGTTCACGACCCATTGCGGCTCGACCAAAACGTGCCCGCCGCGGCGGAAACGCAGTAGGTTCAGCCCGCCAAAGGAGGCGGCATACTGGTCCTGTTTGCCGATAGGTTCTTTGAGTACTTCCATCTCGATGTAACAGGCCTCCTCCGCGAGTTGGCCAGCAGTAACGCGCTCGCCACGGAAAGTATGGAGCGCGTTCAGCAAGCCCACTGAAAATGCGCTCGATCCACCCATGCCGGTCGAGGCCGGCACGTCGGCAACCGTGCTTATGAAGATGGGAGGCTCAATATTTAGAAATTTGAGGCACTCCCGAGCAATATTGTTCTCGATCTCGCCGACGGTGTTGACTTGCTCAGTTCGGGAGTAATTGAGCCGGATGGGCTCATTAAAGAGTTCACTATGCCGCTTCACGGTGACGTAGACGTATTTGTCAACCGCTGCACTCAGGACCGCACCCTCTTCAACCTCGTAGAACTCGGGCAAATCTGTGCCGCCTCCGGCAAAGCTGACCCGCAGCGGCGTCCGCGTGACGACGATGTTAGCAATCCGCGAGGTGCGAGCGGGCCTGGGCCGCTTCTCCGGAATGATTTCGGATGTGAGCGACGACTCGCTTATCGACAATGTTTCCAAGCCACCATCTCCCATTGCGATTCCTCTCACGCTACTTGCGTGGCGCTCGCGTTCCACCTAAGCGACTCGTCGATGACTCCAGTGTCGAGCAGATGCCGTAACCAGCTCAGACGCGTGAAACGTTTGTCCGTGAATTGGCCATATGTCAGGCCGGCTCTGCTGAATGCGCTGTATAACTCATTCGCCCCCTTCCGCGCCGTCCATCGGAACTCGAAGTGCGGAAAGGCTTTCTTGAATTTCGCAAAATCCGCCTTGTAGGTGCGCTGATCTGCGTTGGGCTGGGGTACAGTGGCGAGTTCGCAGCCCGTGACGGTTTCGGCGACGATCTCGCCGAGATCCCGGATCTGGTGGTTGAGCTCATCCGCACCGGTGTTGAAGGCCTCGTTATGGACGAGTTCTAGTGGTGCCTCGATCACCGCCTGGAACGCACGCGATACGTCCTGGACATGGACCACCGGTCGCCAGGGCGTGCCGTCGCTGTGGATCACGACGCGACCCGTGGTAAAGGCAGTGCCCATCAAATTGTTGAGAACCGTGTCGAAGCGCATTCGGGGCGAGAGACCGTAGACAGTCCCGTTGCGACAGAAGGTGGGCGAAAAGCGGTGATCGGCGAGCCCGCTTAACGCCTTCTCCGCCTCGACCTTGGAGCGTGCATATTCGGTCAGCGGTGCAAGCGGCGTGCGCTCGTCGGCGACCACCGCTAGGGACATACCATACATGATGCAGGAGGACGAGAAGATGAAACGGGGAACGCCGGCTTGCTTCGCGCATTTCGCGAGCCGAATCGTTCCGTGGCCGTTAATCTCTCGCGTCCAGGATTCGTTTAGGTTCCCGATCGGGTCGTTGCTAAGCGCCGCCAGATGTATTACCGCGTCGAACCCGACGAGGTCCCTGGCAGTGACCTCGCGCAGGTCCTTACATATTGTCGGGATCTCGGTAGAGTCCGGGACGAGTGTGCAGGCAGAGAAATACCCAGTGTCAAGACCGACCACATCGTAGCCCTCGCCCCGGAACCAAGGAGCCATGACAGAGCCGATGTAGCCATTATTGCCGGTGATCAAGATGCGTCTGTTGTTAGGCATAGGCGAGCGTACCTTTCGGTGCGAGCAGTTGGCGGGTGATCTCGAGGAGCGAGCGCGCACCGCTTACCCGATGGAACGGGCATCCGGCCGCGTCAGCTGTCGCCGCGTCGCGCGCGTCGTCACCAATGTACGGCGTACGAGTGAGATCAAGATGGAAATCCCGTTGCGCCCTGTGAAGGAGGCCGGGCTTTGGCTTTCGGCACTCGCAACCGTCCTCCCAATCGTGGGGACAATAGTAAATCGCGTCAATTCGGCCCCCTGCCTGGCGGATCTCCTGCGTCATGTGATCATGGACGGCGTCGAGATCGGTATCGGTCATCACGCCCCGGCCGATGCCCGCCTGGTTCGTCGCGACTATCGCGCGATAACCTGCCTCCCGTAGGAGACGCAGCGCCTCGAGCGAGCCCGGACACCATTCCCACTCACTCCAGTTTCGGACGTATTGCGCTTGCGGCTGCTTCCGGTTGAGGACTCCATCGCGATCGAGAATTACGGTCGGCTCGCGCCGCATGAAGGCTTCCGCCGCCGGCAGCCGGTCCAGCGAGCCGACGCTGTAATATCGGTGATCGCTGACATAAGCGGTGAGCCGTCCCTGCTCCGCGAGCGGCGTGTAGATCGCCTCCTCGAACAACGTGTCTTGCGCGGGGAGGAGCGCTAGGGATGTGTCGGTGAGAATCGCGTAACTGATTTCGACTTCTCGTAATCCAGGTGTGGTGCGCAGGCGGTCGAAAACCCGCACATGCCGGTTCTGGTCGAGGAGAACACTGCCGCGGGAGTAACCGTCGTTGTTGGCGTAGACAGTAATCAGCCCCGGCTTGCCGGCCTCTCGGAATCGAGCCCACAATCGATCCATTTGCATGGGCCAGTAATTGTCGCAGTACAGAAGCAGAAAGCAATCATCAATCATGTGACGAGCAGTCGCCACTCGGCTGCTCGTCAATTGCTCGGGCGCGGTCACCGAATAATCTATATGGACACCCCAGCCGCGGCCATCGCCGAAATAGTTCTGCACGACGTCCGGCAAATAACCTAAGAGAAGCAGGACTCGTTCGAAGCCCTGGTCTCGGAGCTGCTCGATCTGATACTCTAGGAACGGAAGCCCGAGTATTGGTACCATCGGCTTCGGACGGTCATCCGTGATCGGTCGCATTCGGGTGCCGCGTCCGCCGGCGAGGATGACCGCTTGCTTCGGACGTTCATAGATCCGACCTTCGATACACGCTTGGAGCGAGGCGGTGTCCTCGACTGTCATCGATTCGGATCCGGCCGATCGTCAACGAGACACCTAGTGATTGCATGACATATCACCGAATGGATGTCCTCGACGAGCTCATACGCGCCCTTCTCGGTTCGGACGCATACGGCCGCGTCGACCAAGTCTACCAACGCGCCGCCGTCAAACCCGAGTAGGGCCGTGGTGACGACTTTGCGGCTCCGTGCCAGTTCGACCGCGCGGACTAAGTTCGGGGACTTCCCGCTCGCGGAGATGCAGACGAGGACATCTCCCGGCGCGGCAAAATTCTCGAGTTGGCCCGCGAACGCCCGCTCGTACCCCTCGTCGTTTGAGAGAGCCGAAAACCACGAGGTGTTGTCGGACAAGCACATGACCTTCAAGGGCGGACAGCCCGAGCGCTTGGTCGCCTTGCCCAGGTCATTCACCCAGTGAGAGGCGGTCGACGAACTGCCGCCATTTCCCGCGATGTAGATGAAGGATCCTCGATCGCGAGCCTCACGGAAGGTCTCAACTATTCTCTGGACCTCGTGGTGCTGGACCTGGGCAAGCACGCGCTGCACATTCGAGAAGTGCGTCGAGATTACGGCTGGTGCCCCGGGTGAATCGGACGCCATCGCTCGCATGGGCTCTACCCGCTGTTAGAAAGTGATTCCGTCGGCGTTAGTGCCGTTCAAACCGTGGCCGGATTAGACCATCGATCGCCCCCGAGCTATATTCGCTATTCGGAGGTACGCCCGGGTCACGACCGGCTGAAGCAGACGCCATACTCGACAATGCTGCGCTGAAGGAACTGTCGGAAAAAGTGGTGACCCCCGATGCACGACGAGAGGCATCGGTTTATCTGCGCCAGGCCTTTGAGATGAGCGAGCGGCAGGCGCGCCGGGTGATCAGGACCGACCGGACCAGAGTGCGCCAACAGGCCAGCCAACCGGATGATGAGGAGCTGCGCAAGCGGGCAAAAAGCCCTGGCGAAGGAGCATCGGTGGTTCGGCTGCCGCCGTCTGCACGTGCCGTTGCGGCGCGAAGGTCTTGCGGTCAATAACAAGGATCCAGCGCCAATATCGCGAGAAGCTCCTGACCGTACGCCGGCGCGGCGGATGCGAGCGGGCGATGGGAACGCGGCCGCCATCCGCCCTGACGCTCGTCGTTCTCCGGTGAGCATATGGCGCGGGAGCCGAACGACATCGTTCGCCAGCAAGGGCGTCGCCCCGAGACCAGTGTCCGCCCCAACGGCACCGAGCTGACCTTGAACGCCATCCTCGGCTGGGTGAACGAGACCGCGTCGGGTGGCACGACATCGCGCTCGGCAAACCGCAACGGAACGGCTTCATCGAAAGCTTCGACGGCCGGCTGCGCGACGAGCGGTTGAACGAGACGCTGTTCAGATCACTGCCACACGCCGGATGAGAACGGGCCGGCCCGTCAACTTTATGCTCCGTACCTTCGGGCTGGGAACGGGAATAGTGACTATGAAGCCGTCGCAGCCGCGGCGATATGTGAAAGTTGTGCTTTGCGGTGCTGGAGTTGCGGCAGCGGCTCCATTCCGACCGCCGAAAGTATCTGCTCCCAACGGTAAACCCAGTCGTGCTGCAGCAGACACTGAATCGCGTTCGTCCGGCGCACTCGTTCTGTCCTTTCGGGCTGCATATCCAATTCATCGATAACAGCAGCGATATCAGTCACATCTGGGGACACCTCTATGACCGCATCCTGCCAACCGAAGCACGCGCGGAACTCAGGGCATTCGGGTGCGGTCCCAAGTATGATCGCGCCCCCGGCCGCTCCTTCGAACAGGCGGCCTGGCACGACCTGTTCGCCTGCAACCTTCTGAGTTTTTGAGTTGTCCAGTGATGCAGGGCTGAAACCGATGAAGTAACGGCTCCGTTTGATCATATTGGCGAAGAGAAGCCGGTGCTCTCCCCAATCTTTAACTCGGGAGTCCGTGCTCGAGAGCGAGTCATAAACGTAGAAGAATTTTCGGGATTGGGCCAATTTGATCAGTTGACGATGCACGACCGGGGCACGATTCCCAACCGAATATACGTCGACCACACGTTCCGGCGGCGACGGATACGGTGTCCAAATTAGGCAATCGACACCAATCGGAAGAAAAGAGCAGGGGGCGCGGGTATACAAGGGAAGCTCGGGAATGCTCGCGCTATGAAGCAGAAACACGTGATCGAACTCGTCCAGGAGTCTCAGATAAGTACGGTCTGCATCGAGCGTGCTTGACCAAAGCTCGAACACGTATGCCACCGCGATCTTGCATCGAGTACGCCAATTCTCGATACGCGAGAGCTCGACAAGACTCTGCGGACTCCATGCAACAAAAAAGAACATGTCGTAGTTTTGTGTGAGATGGACGCGCTCCATTGTCGGCGCATTCTTCAGTCCAAGCGTTTTACGAACGCCGTTGGTCAGCCTGTTTAGATCCCGCTGAACGTTATGAGTATCGTGATCTGGCAAAATCGCGCCGAAGTATCTCACCAGATAGTTATCGAGATCGGGCGCGACGAGGTCTGCGTTGTCACATTCTGTGACAATCCGGCAGAACTCATAAGCCTGTGCAAAATGCGCCCGATCTCTCGTGTTGAACTCCGAGGCAACCAAGATTCGTCTTTTCACGCCAGACACTCCTAGGCACCTAAGTCGCCTTTACAGGTTACGTTGAGGCTCCTAGAAGGCCATCTGTGGCTCTGCGGCGCCGAGAAGCGTCGGCCGACCTTCAACGCTCGAGACAACAGCGTTCACTGCGGGCAGCGGTTGCCTCCCAAGAATCATGTCCGACGCCTTTTCGGCAATCATGAACACGGCCGCGGAGGTGTTGGCGGACGGAACAGTGGGCATAATCGAAGCATCGGCTATCCGGAGGCCATCTAGGCCGTGGACACGTAATTGATCGTCGACAACCGAGGCCGGGTTGTCGCGTGGGCCCATCTGGCACGTGCCGCACAAATGATAGGCCGTCAGCCCAGCTTGCCGCGCAAACTCGAGACAATCAGCGTCGTTAATGACCGAAGGACCGGGCAGCTCTTCCGCACCGTAGTAGGGCTGAAGCTGTGGCGCGCCGAGCATTCGCCGCACCGTCGTGATTCCGTCGATCACGACCCGTTGGTCCCGTTCGTCGACAAGATAGTGGGGCTGAATAATCGGAGCGCGGAAAGGATCGGTCGAGCCGGCTCGGACGAATCCGATGCTCTTCGGCCGCAGCTGGTAGAACCCAAGTTTAATAACTGGGAATCTTTCGGCCGGGTGATTGGAATAATTCCCGAGCGCAAAGTCGAGTTGGATGTCGGGAGTGGAGCAAACATCTTGCGAATGAGCGAACCCGTAGACCAGGGAGGGGCTGAGGGCCAGAATGCTCGGACGTCCTAAAAGCCACTTACCACCCTCCCAAAGCAAGGCCAAGCCGCGCCCGCTGATCGTTTTAATGCCCCGTACGCGTACAACCAGATGAACCATGTAATGGTCCTGCAGATTCGCGCCAACGGCGGGTAACTCATGAACAGCCGGAATACCGAGCTCGGCAAGCAGTGCAGCTCGGCCAACACCTGAGAGCTGCAGCAGTTTGGGCGTATTGGCGGCCCCGGCAGAAAGGATTACCTCGCGACGCGCGCGCACATCGCGAGCAGGGTGGCCAGAGTCCGGTGCATAACGAACCCCGATCGCGCGCTTTCCCTCGAACAGGACGGCAGTCGCCTGGGCTCTCGTCCTGATCTCCAAATTGGCCTTTTTGGCGATCGGTTCCACAAATGCCCGCGCAGCACTGACTCGCCAGCCATTTTGAATATAGGATTGATAATATCCGACCCCCGCTTGGCTCGCGCCATTGTAGTCAGGATTACGCGCCAATCCGAGGCCGTGCGCAGCCTCAATGAAGGTGTCGCACAGCGGATGCCGCCAATCGGAGTCGGTGATGGGAAGCAATCCATCTGTGCCCCGGTAGCGGACATCGCACGTACCTAGTCTGCGTTCGGTTCTCTTGAAGTACGGAAGCACGTGAGCGTAGCTCCAGCCGGGATTGCCGCGTTGAGCCCAGCCATCAAAATCCGCGGGATTGCCCCGGTTATAGTTCATCCCGTTGATCGCAGTCGAACCGCCCAGCGTCTTACCCTGCGGCATCGGTATTGGGCGGTTTGCTGTCGCCGAGTGCGGCTCCGTCTCGAACTGCCAAGCGTATTTGGGGCTAGAGGATGCCTTGTACACCCCGGCCGGAATGCGCAGAAATATGCTGTCATCGGGCGGCCCTGCCTCAAGCAGGCAGACCGTATCGGTCCCACTGGCAGCGAGACGATTGGCTAATACGCAGCCTGCGGCTCCCGCACCAACAATCACATAGTCAAAAATCTCTGATCCGGCAGGCATCAACTGCGGCTCCACGGGTTCCAGCTGACTGACCGACCGAGAATTTCAGACCACTCGGCTTCCCGTCACTTGGCTTATCAGTGTTACTCCTTATGGGGCGCTCCGAGATGACTGTTTTAAGGTACCCTTCGTTCCGGCGTGCTCTCGTCACGAGAGCCGGGGCATTGGCTGGCATTGGCTGGCTCGCAAAACGGTGGGAACCATCAGCGGTCCATTGTCCTGGCACCCGGCATGCGCCCCGGTTTAGAAGGAAGGGTCGGATAAAGATGGTCCTTAAATGAATCGGCGCCGTCTGCTTACGGGTCTTTTGACGTGCACGCCCTCAAGCCTCATCTTCGCAGCGACGTGCACGCCCGCCCCAACGCGGATGCAGCATCGTCCCGAGAACTCAGCGGGAAGCCCCAGAACACTCGCAATGATTCCGTTGGTCCCGAGCGGCCCCGTCACTTCGCGCGCCGATGGGCACGTGCTAGAGAATCTCGACATAGATGCTGCGATCGGGAATGCCGTTACGGTGATGCATCGAGACGTCACAGTCCGAAACTGCCGCATCCGGCATGCGGCAGGGCATGGCGTGCACGCGGCATCTGCCACCAGTCTTGTCCTGCAGGATCTGGAGATTGATCGCCTTGAGGGCTCGTCACAGCTCCGATTGAGTAAATTTGCTAACAACATAGACCTTGAGAACTGCCCAAACACGGTGATCACCCGAGTGAAAGCATCCAGAGGGTCGAGCAATATCTATGCCGCACGTAGCGCGGGTACTCGCTTGAGCTTCCTTGAACTTCACGACGCACGCGGCCCGGAACCACGCGGACAGAACGTCCAATTCAATCGATCCTCGCATTCGATCTTGGAGGACTTTTCGGCCGAGAACGGCCCAACTTCGTGGACCGAGGATAACGTGTCGGTGTTTCGATCAGACCTCTGCGTGGTCCGGCGCGGACTAGTCTATTACAACAACAGCCCAAGTGGCGACGGTGTGATGCTCGAGGGGAGCTTCTATTGCGTAGTCGAGGATGTTGATGCCGTACAACAGGGCAACGGCGCGTTCGCTGCGGTCCCCGGAGGTGGAGCCGGCTCCGGCGGCTGTACCTTTCTTCGTTGTCGCACCCGTGATAGCTACAACGCCAGCCGAGACGGTCGGCCGACGCCAAGTTCCAACGGTCTTTCGTTGTACACGCTGGCCTCTCCTGGTGCGCGGAAGCACACAGTCACTGATTGCCATTACGACCAGCTCGCGAATCCCGACAATCTGATCTGGAACGTGACGGCGGTGAATAAGGGCTGGTCGTTCACGCCGCGGGTATTCGCACCACGCGAACCGATCCGGCTCGCCTTCGGTTGGTAGCATCCCGAGCCGCCGGCCCACACTCTCGACGGGCGCTGCCAGCCCGGGCTAAGCGGTGTGGGCGGAATCGACATAAATCACCTTCGTGAGTACTCCGAGCGAATCGTAGTCTCGTGGCTTTTTATCATTCGCAATCGCAATTGAAGCGGTAATCGCCACCAATCTAAGTTTGCCGGTATCCGAAGATTCAGTCGGGACATTTGCGAAGTGAATCCACTGCAAGGGTTGCCTAGTGCTCCGGGACAGGCTCGTGAGCACGTTGTTGGAATGCCAGTCGATGTTTTGAGCTGGAACGAAGCTATTGATTGTATCTTCGCGTGGGCTCGGGAGCGCGAAAGTCGAACCGTATGTATCTGCAACGTCCACAGCATTGTCACCGCCCGTCAGGTAGCTGCGCACGCGGATGCGATCAGGTCAGCCGATTTGGTTACACCGGACGGGGCGCCGGTCGCCTGGATGTTAAGGATGAAAGGCCATCGCGACCAGGAGCGGATCAACGGACCTGATCTGATGTGGATGTGCTGTCAGAAGGCAGCGGAGCTGGGCACGGAGATGTTCCTGTATGGTGCAACCCCAGCCACCCTCCGGCATCTCGAACAACGACTTCGCGCGGAATTCCCAAGTATCAGGATCGTAGGCTCCTTTTCGCCCCCATTTCGCGACCTGTCGGTAGCCGAGGACGCCGCTATCGTGGACAGGATCAATCGATCTGGCGCACGAATCCTCTGGGTAGCATTGGGCTGCCCCAAGCAGGAGGCCTGGATGCACGCTCATCATGGCCAGGTGAAAGCCGTTATGGTGGGCGTGGGTGCCGCATTCGACTTCCATGCCGGCCTCGTGAAGAGAGCGCCGCGCTGGATGCGGCGAAACGGTCTGGAGTGGCTGCACCGAGCTCTGCATAACCCTCGACGTTTGGCGATGCGGTACCTCGTGACGAACAGCATCTTCATTATGGTCATGCTGCGGGACTCCCTGCTCGTGAGACGCCAGCTCCGCGACAGCTGAAACACATCGCCGACTGTTCAGTCCGAGGTCATGTGCCCCTTCCAGGAAACCGCGAATGCCGGCTGAACTTGTGGACGCGCCTCTGCTCGTCACGACATCATGGGATGATGGCCATCCGTCAGACCTTCGTGTCGCGGACTTGCTGGAAAAGCACGGATTGAGCGGCACATTTTATGTCCCTTCCACCAATTCGGAAGGCAGGCCTGTCATGCGATCGATCGAGATCGCAGAGTTGGGACGCCGCTTCGAGATCGGAGGCCACACCCAGGACCACGTCAGTCTCACCGAGATGGGTCCGCATCTTGCCGCGGCCCAGATCGTTGCGAACAAGCACCGGCTCGAGGATCTTCTCGGTGGGGAGGTCTGGGGTTTTGCCTATGTGCGCGGCCGGCATAATCGCATCGTGCGGGACTTGGTAGCCAAAGCCGGATACCGGTACGCCAGGACGGTCACAAACCTGATGAGTACGCCGGGAGTCGATCGGTTCCGGGTCCCGACCACGATGCAGTTCTTTGCCCACTCGACGTCGACTTACATTCGAAATTACCTGAGCGGTGGCCCCACCCTGGGGCGGTCCGCCATTCTCGCCGCCATCCTGATCAGTAGGGGGCCGGCATCACGGTTTTTTAGCGCTGCCGAGGCGTGTGTCCGGTCGGGTGGCCATTTTCACCTCTGGGGGCACTCCTGGGAACTCGATGAGCATGATCTTTGGGCCGAACTTGATCGCCTGATGGAACGATTGAGTCGACTTCACGGCCGTTTTGTTACGAACGCCGACTGGTGTTCCAGCCTCACGGTGGGCGCCGAAGCGCAGACAGCCGACGGCGATGGAAATATGGTTCAACGCGCCGCTGCCGTCGCCACCGGTCGCCTCTGCTTAAATAACGACAGCCAATGAGCCTTCGCAAGCAAGCGGCCAGCCTGGCCGTCATGCATGCCGCCGAGGTCCTGCAGCCTCTACTCATTCTGCCTTACACCGGCCACGTTCTGGGTCCGCACAACTTTGGGAAATACGCGTACGCCGTGGCCATCGGGCAGATCGCGTCCACGATCGTGGAGTATGGCTTTCACTGGACAGCCCAGCGGTCCGCTGCATCAGCTCGGCGCGAGCCGGCAGTGATCGCGGCTCTCTTCGCGGATGTCGTCGCTGCCAAGACGATATTATTCTTCGTGGTGACGTTCGTGGGGCTCGCCGTAGCGGACGGTTTGCTATCAATCACCAAACCCTTGCTGCTCTGTACCCTGCTGACTGCTGCGGGAGGCATCTTGTTTCCGGCCTGGCTGTTTATCGCCCTTGAGCGCGCGTGGCAGGCGGCCGTCGCAGTGGTCAT
>Ga0070707_100002642_pt1 | contig 17046 bp, 20 predicted proteins | sample KBSK5502metaG_FD_65468 | JGI IMG/M metagenome (GOLD analysis project Ga0070707, IMG submission 65468) | Corn, switchgrass and miscanthus rhizosphere microbial communities from Kellogg Biological Station, Michigan, USA - KBS K5-50-2 metaG | ecosystem: Host-associated > Plants > Roots >... | reverse complement strand
CGACCGTGGTGGTCGGCGAGTCTCTGCGCGAAGCGACGGGCTTCCCGCTCGTCGCGCTCGCGGAAGACAGCCTCTGGACGATCAAGGTCCATCTCGACCACGATCACCAGGACACCTTCCGTGGCCTGGGCCGGTGCATGATCACGTGGTAGCCGCGCCGAGCCAGCTCCTCGGTCGCCGCGAGGCGCGCGTCGTCGAGCAGCTCGGTCGGCAGCGCAGCGGCGATCCGCGCAAGACCACCGCGCCAAAGGCGCGCACACACCGCCTCCGCGTGGACGAACACGTCGGTCAGAGGCTCCGTCTTCACGGCTCGTCCTCGACGTCGTCGGGCGAGACGACCACCGTGTAGGGACCCTTGCCGAGCCGGAGCGGACGGACGCGCAGGTCGTGGCCGACGATACCCTCGTCGGCGCGAGTCGTCGTGCCGAGGACGTAGATCGGCACGCTGTCGCGCTCGCCGCCGGGCCCCCGCGAGCGGACCCAGTACGCGATGTAAGGATACTTATTCTTCGTCGCGTGGCTCGCGCCGTTTGCGACCTTCCACCCCGCGTGCAGCGGACTCTGCCACAGCTCCTCGGCTTCGGGCCGCGTCGCGACGCGTACGTCTGCCTCCGGTCCCACGCGCATCAGGAGCTTCTTACCCGCGCCGCCGCCGGGGTAGACGGCCACGCGCCCCGTCCGGCGATCGGTGAATGCGTAGAGCGTGCGGCTGTCGCCGCCGGTCCAGCCTCGCCGATCGTCGTAGCGCGGCAGGACTACCTTCTTGCGCGGGGCGGGCTTGGCCACGGGCTCAGCCTATCAGATCGAGTCTACGATCGCGCGGACGCAGATCTGCTCGCGCTAGCGGCATCGGCGTCGACGGGTCCCGAAACACGGCAGCGCCTGGCAGTGCGGCAGGGGGCCCGTGTCGACGCTTAAAAGGACGACCGTGCTCGTCGTGACGACGGGAGGGTTGTAGGGGCACGCGCCCGTCGGCACGCGGATCTCGTTGCGTTTCACCAGGCGATCTTACCCGCGCACCAAGAATGATCCAAGAAACTGTCTGAAACCCAAAGGCAGCCTACGCCCCGGCGAGGTGCCGCAAGATCTCGCGCTGCTTCGGGATGAGGTCCCACGTCCACGCGATCTCCCTGGGGACCCACGCCGATCGCGTGTGCTCGCGATCGATGAGGCGCACGCGACCCGCCCAGTCGTCCGCGTGGAGCACGCTGAGGTCGTCGATCTGCGCGAGCATCGAGAGCGTGTAGACGCGAATGGCCGTTTCTTCGCGCGTCTCTCGCATCGCAGCCTCGGCGATCGACTCCCCGGGCTCAATCTTGCCGCCAGGCAAGTTCCAATGATTCGGAAACCACGGCGCCGTAGGTCCACGTAGGAGAAGCAGCACACGATCGCGTAGATCTTCGACGATCACGGCGACGTAGCGATCTGGCACGTGTAGCAGCTTACACCCGAGCCCGAGCTTGCACCGCGATCGATCTGCGGCCTACGATCTGTACATGCTTGCATTCATCTTCATCGCACTCTTCGTCGCGGGCCTGTTCATGTATCTGCTTCCCAGCACCAGCGAGAAGGTGCAGAAGATCGGCCAGATGCTGATCTTCTCGTCGATCCTCGCGTTTTTGATCACGATCGCGCCCGCGGTCGCGAAGCTCCTGCACAGCTAACAGGCTGTCATCGCGGGCGGTCCCGCGATACGATCGCCGCGTGACCGTCCACGTTTTCTTCAACCCCGATCTTGTTGGGCAGCTTGAGGCGTGCGGTATCACCGCTAGCAGACGATCATCACCCACCGCGCGCCCCACAGGCTTCGTGCTGGAAGGTCGACGCGGTCCTCCACGCGCGAGAGAGGCTGTCACCAACGTGATCGCCAGGCAGGGAAACGTGACGATCACCGGCCCACGACAACCGTCTGGCGAGCGTCCGGCGATGATGGCGTTGCCCGCGTCGACGGCGACGGAACCGCAGACAGCCCTTGAGCTAGTCGAGGAGTGTGCGCGCCTTCGACGTGATAACCAGCGCCTATCGAGCGAAATCGGGCGGCTCCGCGCGGAAGTCGATCGCCTGACGAGCGGACCAAGCGCGTCGCGTCCGCACGAGACGACCAGTGCGGACGACGCTGCGCATCGCTTCTCGTTGCTAGAGCTGGACTAGATCGTGGCCGTCGGCGACTACGAGAAGATCGAGAGCGCGCGCCGGGCCGCGTGGAAGTTCGTGCGGAACCGGCTCTACTACGGCACCAAGGAAGAACTAGACGCCGCCGAGCGCGACCGCGACAATCTCGAGGAGAAGCGAGAGCGATATCTGCGCGAGCTGCTCGCGCGGCTGCCGTTCCGCTGGTACGTCGCGCACGCGTACACCGCGCAGGAGACGGCCACGTACGGCGGAGCCGACCACATCGTCGTAGACGAGCCGATCCGGATCGGACGCCTGGCGCGCGAGCCCGGCGACGCGCTGTCGCGCCCCAAGCGAAAGTTCTGGGGCCTGCACAAGGTAGAAAAAGATCGGCTGCCCACCTCGGTCGCCGATATCAGGATCGCCGAGCGGATCATGTCGTCGCCACCACCGGCCGAGAGGAAACCGCCGAAGAAGAAGAAGTCGGCGGCGCAGCTGGACCGCGAGGTCGCCGAGGCACTGGCCGACAAGCCGCGGCGCTGATCGAGGCAGGACGCGGAACCAGGGAGATCTCCTTGTGGCCGGATGACAGCGCCGTCGGGTAAGATAGCCTCGTGAACCACGCGACCGCCCGCGCCAAGCGCCTCGTGTTCGTCGACTTCGTCTCGCGCGACCTCCAGAGGGGGCGCGCGTGACCGACAAAGCTCCAGTCTCGCCGCCGCCTGGGACGCCGTCGACCCCGACGACCTCGCTGTCCCCCGAGGAGCTGGCGAGCCTGATCGCGGCGTCCGGCATGGCGGCGTCCGGCATGCCGTCGCCCGAGGCGCCGCCGAGCAAGAGCGCCCTGCGCAAAAAGCTTCTGATCGCGAGCCTCATCGCTGCCGTCGGCCTCGGCGCCTCGGTAATGTCCTGCGTGGGCCAGTCGTTCAGTTATAGGCAAGCCCACGCGCTCGAAGGCATCGAGCAGCAGCTCAAGGAGATCCGCGCGAGCTGCTCGGTTCCGCCGTCACGGAACGGGGAGGCGCGGCCGTGAGCCGCACGAAGCACCACCGAGACGCCCTTTCGCCGCGGCGCTACCGACTGAAGGACTGGCAACCACGGCGGCGCCTGCTGCGTGCACTGTGGCACCTGCACGACGCCCTCGCAGAGCTAGCGTACCGATAGGAAAAACGATGGCGAAACGCTACTCGGGCAACCTCCAGATCAACGTCGTTTACGACGACAAGAACTTCTACCGCACGTCGGTGAGCAGTGGCGGCAAGCTGCTCTGGCGCGGCACCGTGAACCCCGCACCATCGGGATTTGGCCCCGGTGTCGCCTACGACTCGCCCAAAGCATACGACGAGGTCGCGTCGAGCGCGATCGCGTTCGCCGACGACGAGGTCCGCGGCCTCGCCGACGAAGCCGAGTTCGACGAGAACCTCACCGGCTATCTGATCCGACGATCGCCGCGCGGGAAAGCGTCGAGCCGCCACGCGACAAAGAGACGCGGCGCGGCGGCGAGACCGAAGATCGCCGTCCGCAAGATGGGCGACCGCTGGCAACCCGTAGACGGGCGCGGGGCAATCGTCCGGGGAAAGATCTACAACGCCGACGGAACCGGATACACCACGCGGGAAGGAGCGGCGGAAGCTGCCGCTACGATCCGCCAACTCGCAGCAGCGGGCGCCTCGTTCTAGCGTCAGGATCAACCATGGCCGTGTGGGGCACGAAGGTCACCAAGAAGAAGATCGAGCAGATCGCCCGCGCTCTGTTCCCAAAGCACGGGATCAAGGACGTGACGAACCTCCTCGCGACGATCGTCAAGTACAGGAGCAACGACGGCCACGTGAAGATCTGGAGGCCGGAGGGAGACTGGAGCTGGTTCTCGTCGCCGGGAACGACGGTCGCGACGCCGAGCATGGTCACGCTCAAGTTTCCCGCCGACTACCGGCGCACCGCGCCCCAGGCGCGCGACGACCTCTACCGCCAACTCGAGGACGCCGCGCTCAGCGTGATGTCCGAGGACGAGATGGAAGCCGCGATCGCGCGCGCCGCTGCGCCCGCTCCCAGCCACGCGACGAAAGCCAAGACCAGGAAATCACCTCAGCGCCCGAACCGCGGCCCCGTCGAGTACCACTTGGACGAGATCGACGCGTGGCGATCGGGGCGGCGCGAGACGGCCGGCATGCCGGCGACAGGAGAGCGCTACGCCGGGCACATGCTCGACGCGATCAAGAGGCACGAGCTCGCGCTGATCGCGCTCGGCCACGAGCCGACGACGGAGTACGTCCGCGCGCACGGCTTCGCCGACGGCCGGCGAGGACGGCTGTAGCCGCGATGAGCGCGCGCAGGTCTCCCCGCGACACGGAGCCGTCAGCAAGGGCGGTGGCGCCAGACCCCCGCGACCGCAAAAAGGCGAGACGATCGCGCGTCCGCTTGACCCACTTCGAGATCCGCCGCGGCGAGACGCTGCGCCTGCGGATCGCGGTCGCCGACGACGCCCTCTCCGAAGTCGGCGACGAGCTCGGAGCGCTCATCAAGCGGATCGCGCCGGCCACGCAGACGGCGGTCGTCGAGCCGGTCGCAGAGCCCGACTTCGTCGTCTCGCGCGAGCACGTCGAGCACGACGCCAGCTACCACGCCGAGCTGCGCGGGCACCTCGCCGACCTGTTCAGCTCGCTCTGCGACACCGCGCTCCAGGACGCTCTCGACGCCGCGCGGCAAGAGCGCGACCGGCGCGCTGAGGGAGGAAACTAGTCGTGCACTGGGGATTCTTGGCCGCCGTCTTCGTCGTCAGCGTGCTCGTCGGGGCTGGTGCCGCGTCCCGCAAGCGTGACCTGGCGTCCAGATCGCCGAGAGAACGGAACTAACCATGCCTACCCGGTTGTCACCCCAACCCCAAGGGACAAGGAGGAAACGTCGCTACGTGCGACGACACTTCCATCGTCTGCACGGCGATGAAATCTCACGAGAGCTTGTCAAGACACGCGGATCCGATAATTTGCCTCTTGTCTGGAATGCCGAGGAAGCCAGCGCATTTCTAAAACTGCGAGAACCATTCGCCTATGTGAACAATGAAGGTGAGCTTGGCGTGGTTACCGCGCGCGATTACGCGGGAAGGACCGCTGAAGAAGACGCGCGGGCAGCCAAACTTGCAAAGCAGATGATTGCGCCTGCTACGTCGCATCGTCGATTCAGATAACCGAGCGCGCGCGGTAGCTAGCCGTTCAACGCACGTTTCTGGACCCAAGCGACGAGCCGGACCTACACTTAAGGCATGGCCGAGGACCAGGTCCTGATCCGCACGACCAACCAGGTGTTCTGGGAGATCACGAAGTACAAGCTCGGCCGGCGGCTCGACATGTCCGTACCCGACGACCGGAGGATGGCCAAGACCTGGATGGACGTCTACCGTCAGGTACAGGGCCACCGCGATCGCGCCACACAGGCCGCGCAGCGGACGCAGCGCGAGACGACCGCGCCGTACGTCCTCGTCGTGGAGCGCCGCGACGGATCCGTGAACCCCCAGGGCTTCCAGAACCGCGGCGAGCTCGACGTCCAGTACGTGTGGCTGCTCAACCAGCCCGAGCAGTACACCTACCTCGCCGCATTCGACTTCACCCAGAGACGAGACGCTCCGCTCTACGACCAGTTCGCGATCGCGGCGCGGTCGCGCGCTACGGCGACCAGCGGCTGTTACAGATGGTAGGCGACAACGGCGCACCTGCCGTCGACGAGATCAAGGTACGCGCCGTCGTCGCGCTGTGCGACGAGCTGCGCGACCTGTTGCCGAACGATCCCCGATACGCGGTGGTCCTGCGACGCCTCGACGAGCACTGGCGAAGGCTCTCGCCCGCCGAGCAAGACGTGGTCGATCGGATCATCGGCCAGCGCGAAGATACGAGAGAACGTTGAAAAAGCGCGAACACGACCAAAAATTGGCGGGCTGCTAAAGGCCGTCCGAAGATAGGACATGGCCGAAATCACCAGGCGCATCCCCGACTGCGACGATTGCGACTGCGAGCGTGGCGAGCGCGGCGAACGGGGTGAGCGCGGACACCGCGGCCACGACGGGCGCGACGGTGACACCGGCCCGACCGGACCCGCAGGCGGAGGCACAGGATCCACGGGACCGACCGGGCCAGCGGGCCTGACGGGACCGACCGGACCGACGGGCGCCACCGGGCCCGATGGCACCGCGACCAACACGGGCGCGACCGGCCCGACGGGACCCACCGGACTCGGAGCGACAGGGCCGACGGGGCCGACGGGACCCACCGGCAACGACGGCGCGACCGGCCCGACGGGACCCACCGGACTCGGAGCGACGGGGCCGACGGGGCCGACCGGCAACGACGGCGCGACCGGCGCCACGGGACCGACGGGCACGGCAGCTCCGCTCGGTGACCCGAACACGCAGGCGTACTTCGGTCCGGCGGGAGCGCTCACGGACGACCTCGACGCCACGATGACGACGGCGGACTGGATCCAAAACACTTTCCCCGGCGGTCCGCAGGCGATCCACATCAACCGCACGATCCGGTCCGTCGCGATCGGCGACAGCTCGGTGGCCACCGGCCTGAACTCGTTCGCGCAGGGCAACAACGCGAACGCGTCGAACCAGCAGGCGCACGCCGAGGGTAACCTCACGCTCTCCAGCGGCATCGCATCGCACTCCGAAGGCAGCTCGACGCAGGCCACCGGCGGCGCAGCGCACGCTGAAGGTGAGAGCACCATCGCGAGCAACGTGGGCGCCCACGCCGAGGGCAACACGACGACGGCCAGCGGACCCAATTCTCACGCGGAAGGTCAGAGCACGTCTGCATCCGGCCCATCCTCGCACGCCGAGGGCAACTCGACGGTCGCGACGGGCCAAGCCTCGCACGCCAGCGGCATCCAGACCGCCGCTGTCCGCGACGGCCAGTGGGCGCACTCGAGCGGCCAGGGCGGGCTCGCGGCGCCCGTGGTCGGCGGCTCGCAGGCAGACCTCGTCACGATGGTCGGCGAAACCCCGGGCCTGGCCGCGACCGAGTCCGTCGAGCTCGTGCTCGGCAACGTCCCGGGGCCGCTCGTGCTCGACGATGGCAAGGACTACTCGTTCACGGTCACGGTCGCCGCAGGAGCCGTCCAGCCTGGGCCGACGCGCGTCGGGCGCACGTTCATCATCTACTTCAACGTGCGCCGCGACGCCGGGCTCTCCGTGATCACAGCGTCCGGCGTCGGCCAGAGCTTCGGCGACGCCGCGACAGCAGACTGGACGTTCGTCGCGACGATCGGCGTCGTTCCCGACCGCGTCGTCTTCACGTTCACGACCGGGGCAATCACGTCGGCGGCGAAGGTCACTGCCGAGGTCAATTTCGTTGAAATCACGTACTAAGGAGAACCGTCAATGGCTGCAAACCTCTTCTCAGGTACGGGAGACCCCAACGGCGTCGTGTTCGGCGACCCGGGCGACGCCTACCAGGACGAGACCGGAGCGTTCTGGACGAAAGCGTCCGGCGTCGCCACCAACACGGACTGGGCCCAGGCCAACTCGGGGACGACGAGCGGAGGGGAGGCAGGGCTCCTCGGCACAGGCACCGGACTCGATCCGCTGATCGCGGTGGCCGGTCCGTTCCGCCCCTTCGACCAGGTGTTCGCGATGGACGACTACCTCACGCCGTACGCGCCGCTGACAGCGGGCGTCCCGAGCGTGCAGGGCGTTGGCTACACCTCGATCCTCAAGAGCGCGGGCGGATCGACGCAATTCTCGGTCAACTCGGCAGCAGGTCCGCTCGGGCCGGGCGTCGGCTCGATGATGGGCGTAATGGACCTCCAACTCATCGGCGCGGCAGCGGGAGAGTTCATCAGCGCGACGCAGTTCCGCGACGGCGCCGACAGCGGCCAGTGTATCAACATGTCCCTGCTCGTCGGCAACTGGGACCTCTGGTGGAGCGGGCGCGTGTCCTTCGAGGGGCTCAACGACTTCGAGACGAACCAGCGCGCTTTCGCCGGGTTCCGCGAGCAGATCGACCTCAGCGTCATCGGCACGCGCGAGGGCGCGTGGTTCCACCCGCGCGACAACGGCGTCCAGGTCAACTGGTTCGCGTTCTACCGCATCGCGGACAACAGCGGCATCGTGACGGCCGACGTCGACACGGGCGTCCGCGTCGGCTTCACGCCGGCGCACCCGCTCGACGGCAGGGCTGCGCAGAACCTCCTCGTACGCATCCAGGGCCCGGCGGCGACGGCGCAGCTCACGATGTACATCGATGGCGTGCTCGTCGTCGGGCCGGTCGCGCTCGACACGCCGACGAGCCGCGTCACGCCGATGCAGTCGATCGCATCCGTCGCGGCGGCGCAGAGCAACACGATGTACGTCGACTGGTCGATGTGGGCGCTGAAAGGGCGCACCGTCTAACGGTCCCGTGTCCCGTGAGTAATGCGCCGTCCGATCCGGTAGTTCCTGTCGGTCCTAAAGTCCCCACGTAAACGATAGAGCCAGTCCGTCGCCGCCCGTACCGCCGTTACCGCCGGCCCTTCCGCCGCCAATACCGCTGCCGCCCGTACCGCCCGTACCGCCCGCAGCTGTCACCGTAGGCAACGTGCCAGTACCCATCACGAACACTGCAATGCCGCCGCCGCCGCCGCCGCCGCCGCCACCACCGCCAGCAGTACCGGCGGAAGCATTACCGCCGCTACCGCCGTTACCGCCTTTAGCCTCAATGGTGCCCGTGAAAGTGCACACTCGCGCGGCAACCATGCAGTACCCGCCGCCACCGCCGCCACCACCGCCATTGCCCGGAGTACCAGTGCCGCCGCCAGCACCGCCGCCGGATCCGCCCGTACCACCCGTATAGGTTTGAATCGTGGTGCTCGTCATCGCTTTGCCGAGGAGAGCCTGCTGCAATCTACGAATGCTTCCGCTTGTCACAGCAACCTTGGTAACCGATCCGCCGGAATTGGAAGCAGCCCCCGCACCAACAGCTCCGCCACCTCCGCCACCACTAGCTCCCTGACCAATGCCGCCGTTGTTGCCATTAGGCCCTACGTTGCCGGCCGTCCCGCCCGCAACTTGAGCTACCGCGCCACTAACAAACTCGGCTGGGCACACGGTAGAGCCACCACCAGCGGCTCCCTGACCGGCGTTACCGCCACCGCCGTTACCGCCACCGCCGTAGTAGTTTGCGCCGGGGCTGGAACCTGGTGTAGAGCCCACTCCGCCAGTGCCGTTACGCCGAACCGAGCCGCTGCCGGCAAATGTTCCATAGACGTAGATGCCAAACGATCCGGTATTGAGTATTACGCCGCTGTTAATGGTCAAGTCATTGAAGAACAGATCACGAGTGGCCGTGTAAGTATTACTGGACGGCACCATTCCCAGAATTGTGGTGCTTCCGTCTAATGTCTGATTGCCATCGCTACCGTCGCCAAATTCACCGAAAGTCAACTGAGGCGGTGCTGTTCCAGCTGATCCTGTCGGTCCAGTCGCGCCTGTCGGACCTGTTGGTCCTGTTGGCCCTGTTGATCCGGTGTCACCCGTCGGTCCGGTCGTCCCGGTCCCACCCGTCGGACCTGTCGGTCCGGTCGCCCCGGTCCCGCCCGTCGGACCTGTCGCCCCGGTTTCGCCTGTCGCTCCGAAACCCGTTGGACCTGTTGGTCCGGGGACTGTCGAGGCAGCGCCGGTTAAACCCGTCGGTCCTGTTGGTCCAGTCGAGCCGGTAGGTCCTGTTGCACCAATAAGGTTCCACGTCGAAGGCGCGACAGAGCAAACCCAAAACTTTCCTGTCTTGTCCTGGTAGGTGTCGCCAGGATTTCCATCGATGACGCCGTTCGGATCGCCAGTGCCTGAAAAGTTTTGAGACGCTGGCATTCGAGCCTTAATTAAATTCTAGGCCGATTGAGCGAACACCTCCAGATTTCGGCAGACTGTGCGGCGTGCGGCGTGCGCCTAAGATCGCAAGATCTTGGTTACCAATCGCCACGCGTCGCCACGCGCTCACCACGCTGGCCACTGCCATCGGCAGCGCGTGCTCCTTGCACCGTCGATCGTTAGATCATTCGAACTCCGCGACTTCGGCGGCACGGATCTTGACCACGACAGAATCAGCTGATGCGTTCACGATTTTCCTCCGCGGAAGACGTGGGACTCGAACCCGACCGCTTTTGGCGGCACGCCGTTTAGCAAACGGCTTTCAGCACCCGCACGAACGCGCCTTCCATTCGCGGCAGGAGTAGGAATTGAACCCGATCGCTTTCGCGACACGCCGTTTTCGAGACGGCTGTCGGCACCACGCCGACCAATCCTGCCAAGCACAAATTCTAGGAGTCGCTAAGAAGACTCGAACTAGATGATCGTGATGAGAGGAAGCGCGTCATCGAAACATGTTGCGAGAGGTTGGATTTGTCCCGAGCAGCAACCGCTCGGGCAAGTTCACGTTTTAGTTGCGGGAGAGGGATTTGAACCCCCGACCTGAAGGTTATGAGCCTTCCGAGCTAACCAGGCTGCTCCACCCCGCGAGATCGCAAGCTACGCGACGACCGTGCGATCGTCAAGCACGACGATCGCGCTTGACCAGATCCCGCAAACGTCCACATAGTTTCATTCGTCTTTGACAACTCGGGGGCGTACCGGATTCGACGGAGATGTCGATGCTCGGACTGCGCGTCGTGGCGCCCATGGCCACGTAAAAATGGGCAACCTGCAACTGCGAACGACAACAACGGCGCTGTTGCTCTCGCCGCCGCCTGAGAACCAGGCGCGACGACGGTGCTCGTAGCTTCCGCCTGTAGCTACGAAGCACCGCCGCAACCAGGCTGGATCTTCCGACGCGTCAGCGCAGGAAGATCGAGACACAGCTGGCTATCGCACTCGCAGCCTGATCGTCGGCGGCGAGAAGCAAGAGAAACCAAACGACGATCTACGCGCGTAGATGTCCGTTCTGACGCATTTTCGGACGCGGGTTCGACTCCCGCCGCCTCCACCACATTCGTAGTAAACTATGAGCAACATACCCGCCGGGCCTCTGCGCAAGCACGCTATCTCTCGGCGTCCAGCAACGCCCGGTGACGATCGGACACGAGCTGGTGAGCCCGCGCAGGCTTGGTTCTTTCACCCGCTCCGCGCGAGGGGCGGGTGCTTCGTGCGAGCTGATCGCGACGCTTCTTGACATCATGCGAGCGCCGCCGCAGGATGTCTGCATGTCGAAGCATTGACCGTGAGCGCGAAAGCGTTTTCTCTCCGTTTCCCCAGGCCGTTGATGCCGCTCCAAGTTCCTCGTCGAGCGGCCTCCCCAAAACTCACTTCGTGATCGTCCGCGAGGACCTTCCGAAAGGGTTCCTCGCTGCCCACGTCGCGGGGCCGTGCCCTCGAATCGATGCGAAGCGTGTGATTGGAGGGCAGGATACGCAGTTCGGAGGCAGCCCTCAGTGAATGAAGGACAGCCGACCCTTGTGACTCTAGCGCGCGAAGCCTAGAGCACGCGCTAGCTGGTGGGACCTCCGCATCGCACCGCGCTTCGTGTTCGCGCGCAGCGTCTTCGTTTTGCGGATGCGTCGCGTCGTCATGTGGATGTCCCGACGGATCACTGTAACCGCTACGCGGTGCGACCCACCACACAGGGAGACCCGTCTGTCTATCTCGCGTTTTCCCAGCTGGGTGCGCTATTCAGCTATTCAGCGGAATCCTAGCTGCTCAGGGAGACCTGCACTCGCAGACGTATGCGATCGGCGTGTTGCACGCGATGTCCGTCCAATACCCGGTCATGCCACTGGGCACGTGCGCTGAATTGATCTCTGCGTGCAGGAAGGCGCAGTCCTCGTCGGTGCCTCCGGCTCCCGCATTGTTCGGCTCACCCGTCGCCCAGTGCGTGAATGCCGAGGTTCCTTCGATCCAGGCAAAGGCGCCCTCCGACGCGGCGTCCGTGTATCCGATCCATACGTGGAGGCCTGCCGCGAGCAGGACGACCTCGTCGTTCTCGGTCATCTCGTCGATGACCACAAGATGCCCGCCGTTGGCTTCGCACGCTACCCGTGCCTCGCTCCAATTGGCTAGTGGCCCAGTCCAGTACGCAGCGGGACAGCCGGCAGGGCACCCGCTGTTCTCGACGTAGCTCCTGCACAGGTTTTGAGTGAACGAGCACACGAAGCCTTCAGGGCATTCCGGTGCGGCAGCTGAGCACCTGACGGCACAGTCCTGAATGCGTGGGTCATATGCGCAGGCGCTGAGTGCGATTGAAACAGCGATCAGTTGCGCCAGCACCACGTTCCCCATGATCTCACTACGAGAAATCCAGAAGTCAAAGCGTGGCACCATCCGGGCGGTTTGGTCCAGATCCATCTTGGCCTCGATTTCCTGCCGGCAGCGCGTCACCAACGCTCAGCTGGATCACGAAGATCGCAAAAGCTCTCGATGTCGCCGCAATCAAGCTGTTCCAGAGAGCAGGAAGAAGTCTGCGATTCGCACGCGTGAAGCGGTCCAGCCGAGCATGGCCGCGACTTCTCCAAGTGGCACGACCTCGACACGGCGCGGCGCGGGGAGCGGATCCTTGTGGATCCTGCGGCTCTTCATCACACGTCTTCCTAGTGGCTTCATAGGTTGTAGAGGTACAGCAGGGCTGCCCACCCGCTCGGCATCGGCTGGATCGGCTCCTTCAGCTCCTTGCCGTAGCGGACCGCCATCTCCAGGAAGAAGCGAGCGTGAAAGAACGCCTCAAGCTTTGGCGCGTTGACCTCGACCCAGCGCGCATTGTCCTCGCGCTTCCAGGGTCGCCACGGGCACCCACGCTCGACGATCTGCATGAACCACTCGTTGAGTGGACTTCCCGGCGACAGGGCCTTGAGCGTCTCGACGATGTGGAGCGTGGCGTCCTCGATGCCGTAGACCTTCCAGCTCTGGTGGTAGAAGCGGTAGACGGGATCCTCGAAGCCCCAATGACTGTCGTAGTGCTGGAGCGTCCGCTCCAACTTCGGCAGCGAGCGCTTGATGCGCCGCAGCAGCGGCGCCACGCCCGGGCGTTTGTCCACGAGCATCGTGGACGGACCCCAGTCACGCGTTCCCGGCGGGACGAACGGTCGCGTCGTGCGCACCGCCACGACCGCCACGCGCTTCGCCTCGTTGCGGATCTTCTGCCGCACGGATGGCGTCGTGCGAGCAGCGCGCGGCTTCGACGCCGCTGCCTTCCTAGGCCCTCCCGCGCGTTTCCTGGTGGAAGCGTCCCCCATGATGACAGTGTGAAGCCTCACCCTGACAGCTTCGCCGCTCGCCGCGTCGCGAACTCGACGGCGTCTCGTGACTTCGCGAGGAGGTGGTCAACTGTGACGACGAGCTGCTCGATGTAACACCCCATTCGATTTCGATCGCGGCGACTCTCCTGGTTGCCGTTCGCCACCCACTCCGCCCGCTCGTGCACGTCGCGCACTGCATGGAGAAATGCCTCGGCATTGAGCATGCGGACATGCAGTGCTTCGAGCTTCTGAAGCAGTTCCGTTCGCCGCTCCTCCCGGTTCGCTTTCTTCATGATCGCCAGTGTCGGCGATCTTCCATCGCGCGCTCGACGCACTTCAAACCGCGCGCGTTCATGCTCGATCGTCAAGATACCGAACGTCCCCGGCGTCGGCAGCTCGATCCCGTCGGCCGGATTGCAAAGTAGAGCGCCAGGATTCGCGACCAGTCGCATCATTCCGAGTTGACGGACAAACGGTATGTGCGTATGGCCGACGAGGAGAACGTCCGCCTCGGCGTCGTCGAGCGTGGTCTTGAACTCCTGGCTCGTAGTCGTGCCGTCGTCGATCCCGTGCATATCGGACTTCGGCTGCGCGTGCCAGAGCACGACGCGGACACCGTAGATTGTGGTGCTCCAGGTCGCGGGCAACGATTCCAGGAATGTGATCGATGCTGCGGTTAGGCTCCAACCGGACATGTCCACGCCGTCCTTCACCGCCCAGCGGTCGTGGTTGCCGCGGATGCAGACGATCTTTCGATCGCGCAGGAGCTTCAACGTCTCCTCCGGGAAGAGCCCGTAGTCGATGAGGTCTCCGCAGCAGACGACCTGCCCGATGCCGAGCTGGTCGATCTGCGCGAGTGCATCGTTCAGGGCGTGCACGTCGGCGTGCACATCGGAGATAACGGCGAGCTTCATCATTGGCGCTTACGTACACCCCGGCATCTGGTCTGGATTCGCGATGGCCGGGCAGTTGTCTCGGCAGTCGGGAACTCCGTCTCCGTCTGAGTCGAGCGTGCCACAGTCTCGACCCATCACGTTCACGGTGTACAGGATCGCCCAGTAGCCCGTCGTGTCGGTCTTCGTGACCCGCACGTACCGCGTACAGGTTCCGCCCGGGAACATGTCCGTCCGAGCGCGTGCGGTGCGCGTGTCTGCGGTTTGATCGATCGCGGTTGTAAAGTTCGTGCCGTCGGACGAGATCGACACGTAGAACTTGAAGTTAACGCCGTCGTACTCCCATAGCGTGTTGATGCTCTTGAGGAGACGGTCGGAGCCGAGGTCGACCGTCCACCAGTGCCCCGGCACGCCGTCGCCCGTGTTCCATCGTGTTCCATCGTTGCCGTCGTTGGCGTTTCTTGCGAGCCCGCCGGCGTCTATTTCCCCGCTAGCCTGCGTAGCTTGTTTGAGGGCAAGATCGACAATCGGATTGCCGAAGTTCATGCAGGCGGGAACGCCACCGTCGGGGCCGCATGTGCCCGTCGTTCCGATCGGCCGGCAGAGGTTTTCTCCTCCGCACGTCATCCAGTTGGGACAACCCTCAGCCCCCTCGGCAGCGGAGCAGCGCACCTGGCAGTCGGCGATATGCACGCTGTAGCCGCATCCCATCGCGACGACCGCGAGGGCGCACGTGGCGATGATGCCCTTCACCAGGACCGCCTCCACGTGACGACCGCTCCAGCTTCGCGCGGGACCGGGACAACGTTGACCGCGCTCTCGCGGACACCGAAGTAGTACATGACCGCGCCGGCCGCGATGGCGGCGGCGCCGACGCCGTCGAGCGCGTAGCCGATCCTGGCGTAGCGTCTGCCCCTCGCATCTTTGCTCCGCTGCTCGGACCAGTCGCAGCCCCCAGTGCAGGCCGTGCTGACCTCGTCGCCCAGCTCCCCGGCGCGATGCCCGAACAGGAGACCTGTCGTGAGCAGCGCGATACCCGCTCCGCCGGTAGTGAGCCCTGCGACTCTCAGGCCGCGTCCCGAGTCCGTGTTCTCGACCTGCTGGGGAGCTTGTTCGATGTGCGACGACGAAGAGTCGCTGCATGTGGCTTCCAGCTCGCGCACGAAGTCCTCCGCGCGTGGAAGATTGTCGGTCACCAATGTCGCCGATATGAACCGCTTGTAGGCCCGAAGCGCGCCCGCGCAGTCACCTGAGAGGCGCATCGCCTGCGCGATGTTGAACAGCAGTGCTGGCTCCCTCGAGAGTCGATACGATTCCTGCCAACGATCGATTGCGAGCGCGTAGTCACCGCGTTCGTACGCCGTTTGCGCTTCGTTGAAGAATTCCTCGGCGGTCGGTGCCGCCAGCGCGCTCGACTGTGCCGCAACGATCATTGCGGCGACGACCACGGCCCTCATCGTGCGGCAGATCCTCGCTTGCCGAACGGGTTGATCGTGTCGTCTCGCTTCGGCGGCCGAGGAGGCGCCGCGCGCACCGCAGGTTTGTCGACGACGGTGGGCGAGACCTGCGGCTTGGCGACCTCGGGTTGCGCAGGCGCCTCGCGCTCGGACGACGAATCGACATTTAATGCCGATCCAACGTCGACGAGTGCCGGTCGAGCATTCTTGTCGGGCTTCGCGGCGTCGGTCGTCGTCGCTGCGGTCGGCCGTCTCGGTGTCGTAGACTTCGTCGAGTTAACGGCTGGAGCGGATGCTCTTCCCGCGCCGATTGCTGGAACTGGCGTGACTACCATCGTCGACTTCGGTTTGGGAAGGACGACAATAGGCACATGCTGCGCGCTGCCGAGGTTCGTCGCCTCCCCGGCAGGCGCGGTGGGGGACGCGGCGCCGCGGCTCGCTCTGCCGCCGAGGACGCGCGTGCCGATCACGGCCCCGACGAAGAGCGCGAACGCGACCAGCGCGACGGTCCACACCCTCGCACGGAGAGCACCGCGTCTCGCCGACATGGTCGCGGCGCGAGTCGCGCGACCTGTCACCGCAGACCGCACGCTCGCGACGACGCTGCGCACCTGCGTGAGCGTCGGCCGGTAGTTTGGATCTTTGGCGACCATGGAGAACAGCAGCAGGTCGAGTGCGGCCGGTATCCCGGGCCAAATCGCTCGCGGCTGCGGCGGACGTTCCGTCAAGTGCGCTGCGATCGCGGCGACGTTGGTTCGCGCGTCGGGGAAGGGGTGGCGGCCGAGGATCAGCTCGTACGCGACGCAGCCGAACGCGTAGATGTCCGTTCGGCCGTCGACGTTCGGACCGCGGCACTGCTCCGGCGAAATATAGGCCGCCGTGCCGATTACCGCGTCGCTCGCCGTCCTCTCGGTGCCGTCAGCAACTGCCGATTTCGCGAGACCGAAGTCGACCAGCTTCACGACCGCGCGCGGTTCGCGTGGGATCCGCACTAGGAACGTGTTCGACGGCTTGAGATCGCGATGGACGATCCCCTGCGCGTGAGCGGCCTCGAGCGCGCGGGCCATCTGGTCGAGGACGTCGAGGGCCTCGTCGAAAGGAACGCGCCCGCGCTCAAGCCGCTCGTCGAGCGTCTCGCCGACGAGGTGCTCCATCGCAAAGTAGCTCCGCCCGTCGGGGAGCGTGCCGAACGCGTACACGTCGACGACGTTGGGATGATGGAGCGACGCCAATGCTCGCGCCTCGCGCTCGAATCGGGCGAGTGCTTGGGGATCACTCCCCATCGCCGGCGCGATCACTTTGAGCGCGAGGCGCCGGCCGAGCTGCACGTGCCTCGCGCTGTAGACGACGCCCATCGCGCCCTCGCCGATCTTGCCGTCGACCTCGAAGTCGCCGAC
>Ga0070707_100002639_pt1 | contig 17058 bp, 13 predicted proteins | sample KBSK5502metaG_FD_65468 | JGI IMG/M metagenome (GOLD analysis project Ga0070707, IMG submission 65468) | Corn, switchgrass and miscanthus rhizosphere microbial communities from Kellogg Biological Station, Michigan, USA - KBS K5-50-2 metaG | ecosystem: Host-associated > Plants > Roots >... | reverse complement strand
GTAGCGGAGTCGTTGTTGCCATCACCGCCGTACGTCGCAGTCCAGACGTACAAGCCGGTCACCGTCGCATTGCCCGGCAGCGTGTAGCCGCCAGGGTTGTCGCCCGAGGCGTTCGTCGAGTACGACCCGTTCCCGCTGACATCGACGTTGTCGGTGTAGACGGGGCTCCCCTTGTAGGAGAGCGTGAAGGTGATCGTCCCGGTCGGGTGATACCCGCCCGTCAGGGAAGCCGAGTCGTTCAGCGTCGGTGAGCCACTGTCGTCCAGCGTCACCGTGCCATGCGGACTCGCCGTCGTTACCAGGCCAGGACTGGCCGGATTCACGGTCACACGCTCGAGGGAGCTGTCGCCCGGATCAGACGCGGTGTTGTTGTTGCCGTCACCACCGTACGTCGCAGTCCAGACGTACAGGCCGGTCACCGTGGCATTGCCCGGCAGCGTGTAGCCACCGGGGTTGTCGCCCGACGCGTTCGTCGAGTACGACCCGTTCCCACTGTTCACGGCAACGTGGTCGGTGTAGACGGGGCTCCCCTTGTAGGAGAGCGTGAAGGTGATCGTGCCGGTCGGGCTGTAACCACCCGCCAGCAGCGCCGAGTCGTTCAGCGTCGGCGAGCCGCTGTTGTCCAGCGTCACAGTCCCGTGCGGAGTCGCCGTCGTCACCAACGTCGGGTTGGCCTTGTTGACCGTGACCTGCTCGAGAGCACTGGTGCCCGGATCAGAAGCGGAGTCGTTGTTGGCGTCACCGCTGTAGACAGCCGTCCAGACATACGAGCCGGTCACCGTCGCGTTGCTCGGCAGCGTGTAGCCACCGGGCTCGTCACCGGACGCCGTCGTGTACGGCCCGTTGCCCGACACGATCACGTGGTCGGTGTAAACCGTCGACCCGTTGTACTTCAGCGTGAAGGTGATCACGCCCGTCGGGTTGTTGCCTCCCGACAGGGCAGCCGAGTCGTTCAGGATCGGCGAACCACTGTCGTCCAGCGTCACCGTCCCATGCGGAGTCGCGGTCGTGACCACAGCCGGCCCGGCCGGGGCGACCGTCACCTGCTCCTGGGCGCTCGTGCCCGGGTCAGTGGCGGTGCTGTTGTTGCCGTCACCTCCGTAGACAGCCGTCCACACGTACGAGCCGGTCACGATTCCCGAGTTCGGCAGCGTGTAGCCACCGGGGTTGTCACCAGCAGCGGTCGAGTACGTCCCGTTCCCGCTGTTGACGGTCACGTGGTCGGTGTAAACCGTCGAGCCGTTGTACTTCAGCGTGAACGTGATCGTGCCGGTCGGGTTGTAGCCACCCGCCAGCAGTGCCGAGTCGTTCAGCGTCACTGACGAGGTGCCCAGCGTCACCGTCCCGTTCGGGCTGGCCGTCGTCACCAACGTCGGATTGGCCTTGTTCACGGTCACCTGCTCGAGAGCACTGGTGCCCGGATCGGAGGCGGAGTTGTTGTTGCCGTCGCCGCCGTAGGTCGCAGTCCAGACGTAGGAGCCGGTCACCGTGCTGTTGCTCGGCAGCGTCCAGCCGCCCGGGTTGTTGCCCGAAGCGTTGGTCGAGTACGTCCCGTTCCCGCTCACCGTCACGACGTCGGTGTAGACCGTCGAGCCGTTGTACTTCAGCGTGAAGGTGATCGTGCCCGTCGGGCTGTAGCCACCCGAAAGCGCCGCCGAGTCGTTCAGCGTCGGCGAGCCGCTGTTGTCCAGCGTCACCGTCCCATGCGGGCTCGCCGTCGTCACCAGAGCCGGGTTGGCCTTGTTGACCGTCAGCTGCTCGAGAGCACTGGTGCCCGGATCGGAAGCAGTGTTGTTGTTGCCGTCACCGCCGTAGGTCGCAGTCCAGACGTAGGAACCGGTCACCGTACTGTTGCTCGGCAGCGTCCAGCCGCCAGGATTGTCACCCGAGGCGTTCGTCGAATAGGTCCCGTTCCCACTGTTCACGGCAACGTGGTCGGTGTAAACCGTCGAGCCGTTGTACTTCAGCGTGAACGTGATCGTCCCCGTCGGGTTGTATCCACCCGCCAGCACCGCCGAGTCGTTCAGCGTCGGCGAGCCGCTGTTGTCCAGCGTCACGGTCCCATGGGGAGTCGCCGTCGTCACAAGGGTCGGGTTGGCCGGGTTGACGGTCACCTGCTCCAGAGCACTGGTGCCCGGATCAGACGCGGACTCGTTGTTGCCGTCACCGCTGTAGGTGGCGGTCCACACATAGGAACCGGTCACCGTCCCTGAGGTCGGCAACGTGTACCCGTTTGGCGTCGGGTAGGTGCCATTGCCGGAGACCGACACCGTCTCGGTGTCAACCGTCGTGCCGTTGTACTTCAGCGTGAAGGTGATCGTCCCCGTCGGGCTGGAACCACCCGTCAAAGCCGCCGAGTCGTTCAGGGTCACCGACGAGGTACCCAGCGTCACCGTCCCGTGCGGACTCGCTGTCGTCACCAACTGCGGCGAACTCTTGATCACCGTGAAGCACTCATTGGTGCTGTCGGTGTGACTGCCGGCGACGTAGAACTTCGCGCCGTCCGAGTCAGGTGTGTACTCGGCGCGCCAGCAGTACTTGCCCACCGCGGTCGTCAGCGATCCGTCCGCCTTGGCCGAGGTCGCGGAGCCCGAGCTGATCGTGACGGGGCTGCCGACCTGGGTGCCGACGCCGGAAGGACAGCCGGCGGCCGTCACCTGCGACGGATTGCAGAGGAAGAAGGTCATCGTGCCGGTCGGATCCGGACGGCCAACGACCGCAGAGATGTTCGCTACGTCCTGCTGGTTCGAGACGCCGATCGGGTTCGTCGAACCACCCGGAGTCGCCGTCGTGGTAATGGGCGGCGCAACGCATGTGCTGAACGAGCCGCCGGCGAAGTCCTTCAAGGTGGCAGTTATCACGTCGGACGAACGGGTCTCGGCCAGGAAGTTCGTGAAACAACCGCCGTTCGCGCCCAGCAAGGTCGTGAGATCGATTCCGGTTTCGACGAACGTGTTGGAGAGGTGGCTGGTGGGGGACCACGGCGTAGTGATCGTGCTGCTGTTCGCGATCGCGCAAGCGTCGTCCGGGGTCGAGCTACCGCAGATCGATCCGTTGAACGACGACTGAAGCACCGGACCCCCGGTGGCGTCGTTGCCGACCCACTTGTAGACGGATACGTCCTGTGTGCCGCCGCCGTTGGTGTAGTCGCTGACGATCAGGATGTCGCCGTCGGTGTGCTGTCCGGAGAAGTTGTTCGTGCCGGAACAGCCGACGTTCTTGTCCTTCAACAGCCAGAAACCGGCGAAGGATGTGCCGTTGTTGCTGCCGCGTTCGGAACCGAGGTAGAGAACCTGGTCGCCGGCATTGTCCGGTGCGTTCGCAGGCACCTGAACCAGCGCGGCATAAGCATTGAGGAGGTCGTCCTTGGCGAGCGGGTTGTTGATCGGAGCACAGCCCCAGTGCTGCGCACCGCTCGCAATCGGCTGGATGTCCTTGTTCGATTGGAAATACGTTTGATCCGGGACGGCGGCGTCCGAGAAAAAGCCGCTCGCGAGGAGCGGCCCGTTGATCGGGTCCGGCGTGATCAGCCGATTGCCGCTCGAGTCGAACAAACTGTTCCAGTCGTACGGCGGTGTCGTCGCGCTGTTGTGGACCGTGTTGCCGTCCAGCTCGAACATGCCGTTGTCGTGGACGGCCTGTGCGGAACCGATCCACATCAGACCAACCACGACGAGGACTGTGACGATTGCGATGCTGCGGACCCTGCGAAGCCGGCCGCTGCGGAAGCTCCTTAGTGCGCTCATCTGCTCGCTTGCCCCTTCCACGTTGTTCGCGGGCAGGAGCACGCTCCTCGCCCAGCCTTGTTAGACCTCCAAGCGAAGTCGTAGAACCAGCCGGTTTGCGAGGAGCCCTTCGATGGGCTAGTCAGACCCTGTCCTTAGGCCTAGACCCGTTCAAAACAGCTGAACAAGGCCGTCGGAGAGGGGGTGCGGAAGCCACCTCCCGCACCCCTGCGCGCACTACCCGCTCAGCCAGTCACCGGTGGCGTGAAGACGTTGGTCACTCCCACCCGCTTGGTGTTGCAGTTCCCGCTGGTGATCGGGGTGAAGATCAGGATCCCGGCCTTCTTCATCTTCAGCGCTTGCTTGACGAAGCCCTTGCCGTTCGAGGCCCTGGTGCGGACGTGCGTCATCGGGCGGGTGATCCGAACGTGGATTCCCTTGACCGCTTTGCCGTGCCGCGTCACGTGGAGCGTCAGCGTCGTCTTGCGCCGACGAACAGCTGCTTCGGGGTCACCTTGCTGACCGCCACATAGAAACCGGGCGACGGCGCGTCTCAACGTTGACCTCCGCCGAAGCATCGCGGTGTTGTTGCGTCTCGATGCCGGCGACCGTCACGGTGTTCGTGACTGTTCCCGCCGCGGTCGGCCTCGTGACGAGCGTGATCGTCACGGAACCTCCGGCCCGGACCGTGCCGAGGCTGCAATGCAGAATTGCGCCACGCGCGCACGACCCTCGTGTCGTCGACGGCGGACACGAAGGTATTGCCGGCGGGCATCGGGTCGGCGGTCGTAACGCCGGTTGCCGTGTCTGGCCCGTTATTCGTGAGGACCATTGTCCAGGTGACGGTTCCAGCGCCGAGTTTCTGCGAGGGCCTGCGCTCCGCCTCTCGCCACGACGAGATCGATGAGCGGAACAATTACGCGCTGCTCGGCGGTACACGCGGTTTTCGCAGCTTGTTATTCGAATCGCCTGAATACTCGACCTGCCAATACAACATGCCCAGGTAGTTGAATTTCACGGTGTTCGAATTCGGCACCGCGCCATTCTCGACCGTCACCGCTCCAGCGTCGGCCACCTTGTTGGTGCAACCGCCGTCGCCATACACGCTGTAGGTGACCTTGCCCCCGGCATTTGCGGTCGCGCCACTCATCGTCGCGGAGTCGTTTCACAGTCGCGTCGTTAATTCCGGTCGAGGTCGATAGCGCCGTCGTAATGCTCGGGCTCGCGCACGTGGACGCGTGGAACGGGACCGGAGCGATGAAGTCCTTCAATTCGACGCTGGCCGACGAGCCCAAGGAACGCGCCTTGACCATGATCGAAGCCGGACGACTGGCAGGCCTCCTGACTGAACCCGGCGGCAAGGAGCGCGTCGGAGAGATTGACCGACGCCTCGCCGATCTCGCCGGCTGCGACGGCCGAGTCGCCGTTGAGCAGGTCGGCGAGGGCGTCCGGTTTAACTCGACGTGCTTGGGGCGAGGGTCGCTCCCGTAGTGGCCACGAACAAGATGCCGAAGACCAGACCGGCCGGGCCCGGCGACCTTGCAGGCGAAGGCCGTCCCACAGTGTGCTCATGGCGTCCCGCCTCCCCTGCTGGTTACGGGCCGACCCCCGTTTCTAGCCCACTGTCCCGAGAACCTCGTCTATCCCGCAGGGCATCGCGGCGTCCCCTCTGGTGGGCCAATCGGAGCAGTACCTAATGGCTTGGGGCTGGCGTGGTTTAGCCCGCCGTCACTCGAACGAGGGACTGTCGTTCCGGCCCGCGCGGCCGATTTCTTGGCCTGCAAGCGGCTTCCCCTCTCGCCATGACCAAAACCCTCCGCCTCCTTCTCGCCACCGCCACTCTCGCGACCGCCGCGCTCGTCGGCGCAACGGGCGCCCTCGCCTGCGGCAACAACAGCGGCTACTCGTACGCAGGCATGGGAGCAGCGACGAACGCGTACGGAATCTCGGCGATCATCACGCCCCTCGACGCCTTTGACATCCTGAACGGCCATGTGGCCGGCTGGGTCGGGGTCGGCGGGCCGGGCCAAGGGCCGAACAGCACGAACGAGTGGATCCAGATCGGCTACAGCGGCTTCCCCAGCATCACCGGCAGCGACATCTACTACGAGGTCGCGCTGCCGGGTCGGTTCCCGACCTACCACCAGGTCTCGGCCGGCTTGCCGAACGGCACCGTCGCCAAGGTGACGGTGCTCGAGATGCGCGGCCGCCCGAACTGGTGGCGCGTGTGGCTCAACCACAAGCCCGTGTCTCGGCCGATCCGCCTCCCTGACAGCCACGGCCGCTGGAGCCCGATCGCGACCGCCGAGAGCTGGGACGGTGGGACCGGCGGCACCTGCAACACCTTCCTCTATCGCTTCCGCCACGTCTCGATCGCCCACGCCCCGGGCGGCGGCTGGCACCAGCTCACGAACGGCTACCCGATTCAGAGCGCCGCGACCAAGATCCAGCATCTCGGCGGTCCCGCGGGCTTCCTCGCGGCGGAAGGCCGGCCCGCCTTCCAGCTCCTCAGCGCTACTTCTTGATCTAGAGCGGCGCGTCGAGCGCCGCGAGGCATTCGCCATGGCCAAGACCCTCCGCCTCCTTCTCGCCGCCGCCACCGTCGCGACCGCCGCCCTCGTCGGCCCGGCGGGTGCCTTCGCCTGTGGCAACGACAGCGGCTACTCATATACCCGCCTAGGAGGAGCGTCGCCAGCGTACGGAATCTCCGCGATCATCACGCCCCTCGACGCCTTCGACGTCCTCAACGGCCACGTGGCCGGCTGGGTCGGGGTCGGCGGGCCGGGCCAAGGGCCGAACGGCGCGAACGAGTGGCTCCAGATCGGCTACAGCGGCTTCCCTAGCATCACCGGCAGCGACATCTACTACGAGGTCGCCCTCCCCGGTCGGTTCCCGACCTATCACCAGGTCTCCGCGGACGTACCGAGTGGGACGCCCGCCAAGATGACCGTGCTCGAGATGCACGGCCGCCCGAACTTGTGGCGCGTTTGGCTCGACCATAAGCCCGTGTCGCCGCCGATCCTCCTACCTCAGAGCGACCATGGCTTGACCGCGATCGCAACGACCGAGAGCTGGGATGGCGGGACCGGGGCCTGCAACACCTTCCTCTATAGCTTCGGCCACGTCTCGATCGCCCACGCTCCGGGCGGCGACTGGCAGCAGTCACGAACGGCTACCCGGCTCGAAGCGCGCTGACCCGCACGCAGCCCACCGGTGGTCCGGCAGGCTTTCTGGTCCTAGGCGCTACTTCTTGATCCAGATCGGCGTGCCGAGCGGCGCGTAGGCCCTCAGCTTCGTTGCCGTCAGGTTCGAGACGCGCACACACCCGTGCGAGACGGCCTGGCCGAGGAGCTGCGGCAGGCTCGTGCCGTGGATGCCGACGACGCCGCCTCCCGGCCACTCGGTCAGCTTCGAGTAGGCGCTCGTCTCCACGGCGAAGACGCCGAGGAATGCGTCGTGGTACGGGACGAAGCGCGCAGCAACGAAGTAGTGGCCGACCGGCGTCTCCCGGCCGGGCGCGCCGATTGCGACCTTGCCGTGCCACTTGTGCTTGCCGAAGCGGTAGATGTCGATCGTCCGGCTGTTGAGGTTGACCACGATCTGGCTGTGGGTCGGCTTGAGCGCCACTGTGTCGGCCGGGATCCAGCCGTATGTGCCGTTCGGGCGCATCGGGATGCTCACCCGGTACCAGACCTTGCCGTCGGAACCTGTGGCCTTGCGAACCGCGAACATCTCCTGCGGGCGGTAGTCCGGCCGGAAGGCCTTCATCACCCTGATCACCCGCGCGTGCGGGTTCGGAGCCTTCCGCACTCCTACGGAATTGACGACCATCTCCCCTGCCGCCGGGAAGGTTGACGCGATCGGCGGCCCGGGCGGCGGCTTCGGGCTGGTCGTCGTCGTGGGAGTCGTGGTGGTGGTTCCTCCGGTGCTCGTCGTCCCGCCGGCGAGCGCCCGGGTCGGGAGCATGACCGCGGCCGAGAATCCGGCGACGGCAAGGACTACGGATGCGATGACGACTGGGCGCTTCATGACTGGGCGATCAAGACTGGGTGACTAGAAGCCGGGTGGGTCACTCAGGAACTTGCGGCGTAGATCGTAGCGGCGGCAGGTGTCGACGGCCGCCACTGAGGCAGCGTCGCGCGGACTGTCGTTCCCGCCCCGGGGCTCGTCTCGATCTCGACCGCGCCACCGAGGAGCCGCACCCGCTCGGAGATGCCGGCGAGTCCGAGGCGATCGGTGTCGAGTGCGCGCGGAGAGAACCCACACCCGTCATCGGTCACGGTGAGGTCGACGAAGGTGCGCCTGCTGCGCAGAACCACCGAGACCTGACTGGCTCCGCTGTGCTTGCGCACGTTCGACAGGGCCTCCTGGACGACGCGGAAGAGCACGATCTTCTGCGAGTCGCTGAGGCTGGCGAGATCACCCTCAGCCTGCAGGTCCGCCTCGATTCCGGTCGAGCTCTCGAGCGCGCGCAGCTCGCCCTCCACCGCATCCGCGACGGGGCGCGCGACGGCCGTCGTCGAACGGATGGAATGAGCGATCTGGCGCAGGCTCTCGTCGAGGGCCCCGAGCCGGGCGTGGACGTCGTTGAAGCGGCCGCGTACGCGCTGCCTGAAATCGTCGGGAACGACCGCCGCGATCTGGGTCGAAGCGGTGCGCAGCTCCTCGGCCAGCGCGACGATCTCCTGCAGAGGTCCGTCGTGCAGGTCGAAGCCGAGACGTAGGAGGCGCCGCTCGCCGGACGCCACGAGATCGTGCTCGCGCTGGACTCTCCGGTCGAAGAGCGATGCCCGCTCGAGCAGCGGCGCGAGTGCGGTCGCAGCTTCCTCGATGTACTCCTCGAGATGTTCCGACTCGGCGGCACGCCCACGCGCGACGAGCGCGGCGTACGGGCGGTCCCACCGCTCGACGACGCGCACGTGCACCTGGGCTGAGCCGACGACTACTCCGTCGAGCGCGGCGCGCGCCACCTCGCGCAGCCGGCGGCTGCGCGGCGCCTTGCCGTGCGAAACGAGACAGGTCGTGGAGCCGGCGGCGTCGAGGATCCAGAGCGAGCCGGCAGCAGCGGGCGCGAGCTCGACCAGCAGGGCGAGGGCGAGCTCGGCGGCGACCGCCGGCGGAAGCTGCGCGAATTCCTTGCTTGCAAGCGCACGCCGGAAGACCGCGAAAGACGCAGCCTCGGGCGGAAGGCCGAGCTCGTCGGCGGCCGTAGTGACTGCCGCCCGCGCCTCGCCCGGCTCGAGCCGGTGCTCGACGGCGATCGCGACGATCGCGTCTCCGAGGAAGTCGAGTGCGGCTCCCTGGCCGAAGCCGTCGGCCAGGCGCCGCGCCCGCACCTCACAGGTACGAAGCGCGGCACGCAGGTCGCGTGGAAGAAGCGCGGTGTCTGCTGACCGAGGCTTTCCGGCGCCGATCGCCGCCGCACGGGCGATCAGTTCGGAGGCAAGGGTTGCCCCAACCGGAGCGACCCCCCGGTCGGCCGCAGCGTCCACAGTTTCCACAGTTCCATTCTGCGTTCAATGAACGGGTTGAACAATGGGACCTAGGGCCCAACCGTCGATCATCGTCCTGAACGCTCTTTGAACGGCCGATTCGCACCGTATTGCCTGGGATTCGTGCAAAAGCGCTGCCTTTTCCCAGCGCTTAACGAAGCCGCTCACGCCGTCTCGAGCCGACTGCGGCGTGTTTACTGCCTAGGCACGTTGAACGCGCCGTGCAGCCGGCGAAGAGGGTATTCCACAGCTCACTCCTGCGCACACCGTTCAGAAATTGAACGGAATTGGGCTGATCGGGCTTGCGTGCGTCACTCCGTCCGGTCTTCGCGAGCGAGCAGATCTCTCGCCTGGATGCCGGCTGCAACCGCGGCTCCAGCGGGCAGCTCGAGCGCCGCGACCGCGCGGCGCGCTCCCGCCATGCGCCACGGGCGAAGTCCATGCCTGACGCCGACGACCCGCCAGTCGCGGTCGACGAACACGACGTCGATCGGGAACCGCATGAAGAACATGTGCACCGAGCCGGCCCGATCGATCAGCATCCCCCCGTCCGGATCGAGCCCGTCGCGGCCGAGCAGGCCTCGCGCCCGCCCGAAGGCGCTCTCAGGGATCTCGCACCGCTCGCAGACGACGGCACCGTCCGCGGCACGACGGATGCGCGCGAGCGATGTCCGGGCCATCGCTAGCGCATGTTATTTGGCGACGACCTGGCGGTAGCGCCAGATGGCGAGTGTGGCGAACACGAGCGTGATTCCGATTGCCCAGGCCGTCGCGATCCACGGGTCGTTTCCGACCGGGTTGCCGACGAAGAGGCCGCGGATGGCGTCGACCATCACGGTGAACGGGTTGTGCTCGGCGATCGGTCGGAGCCAGCTCGGCATCGAGTCGACTTGCACGAATGCGGAGGAGACGAAGGTGAGCGGGAAGAGGATGATGAAGCCGTACGCGTTCGCCGACTCGGGTGACGAGGCGGCCAGACCGACGAAGGCGAACACCCACGAGAAGGCGTAGCCGATCAGCAAGAGCAGGAAGATCCCCGCGATGACATCGGCGGGGCTTGTGGCGAAGGTGAATCCGACGAGCAGCCCGACGATGAGCACTACTGCGGTCTGGACGATGTTCGTGCTCACATCGGCGAGCGTCCGGCCCGTCAGCACGGCGGCGCGTGACATGGGGAGCGACCGGAACCGATCCATCAGCCCTTTCTTCAGGTCGTCTGTCAGGCCGAGCGCAGTGACGAACCCCCCGAACGCAATCGTCTGCACGATGATCCCGGGGATGAGGTAGTCCACGTAGCTGCTGTAGCCAGGCACCGCGATCGCGCCGCCGAAGACGTAGACGAAGAGCAGCACGAACATCACGGGCTGGACCGTGAAGCCGATCAAGAGGTCCGGCTGGCGCGGTATCCGCTTGGCGCTGCGGACGGCCAGCACCCACATGTCGGAGAACTCGAGTGTGACCGCCCTCATGAGTCCACCTCCGCTTCGGCGTCCGCCTCGGCGGCGGTTTGACCGGTCAGCGTGAGGAAGACATCGTCGAGGGTCGGATAGTGGGTGGCGATGTCCTCGATCGCGATCTCGGACTCGTCGAGCTTTCGGACGGCCTCCGTGACCGCGCCTGCAGCACCCTCTATCGGAAGCGAGATCGCGCCGTCGAGCAGCACGGGAGCGCCCGACCCGACCGGCGCTAGCACACCCGCGGCCGCGGACACCTGCGCTTCGTCTGCGAGGCGGATCTCGAGCCGGTGCCCGCCCACCTGGCGCTTCAGTTCGTCTGGCGTGCCCTCGGCGATCACCTGGCCGTGATTGATCACCGCAATCCGGTGCGCGAGCCGGTCGGCCTCCTCCAGATACTGCGTCGTCAGCAGCACCGTCGTTCCTGTGTCGACCAGGCGGTCGATCGATTCCCAAAGAGCGAGCCGGCTGCGGATGTCCAGTCCGGTGGTCGGCTCGTCGAGAAAGAGAATCGGCGGCCGGGCCACCAGCGCAGCCGCGAGGTCGAGCCGGCGACGCATTCCTCCCGAATAGGTCCGCACCAACCGTTTGCCGGCGTGCGCGAGCCCGAACTCGTCGAGCAGTTCGGCTGCGCGCTGTCGTGAGACGCGACGGCCGAAGTGGTAGAGGCGGGCCACCATCTCGAGGTTCTCGAGTCCGGTCAGGTTCTCGTCCACTGCTGCGTACTGGCCGGCGAGTCCGATCTGGCTCCTGACGCGACGGCCGTCGCGGACAACGTCGTAGCCCGCCACCCGTGCGCTTCCTCCGTCGGGCCGAAGCAGCGTCGTCAGGATTCGCACGGCCGTCGTCTTGCCGGCGCCGTTGGGGCCGAGGAGCCCGAGCACGATGCCCGACTCGGCGTTCAGGTCTATGCCGCGAAGCGCCTCGACGTCCCCGAAGCGCTTCTGCACGCCCGAGACCTCGATCGCGAGTTCGCTCGCCACCGTCAGCGGCTCGGCTCTTGCGGTGGCCGGAGCGCGTCGTCGAGGAGGCGCACGACCGTGTCCACGTTTGTTTGGTAGCCGCCGGCGATGCGGAGGGCGAGACCGTTCACGACGATGCCTGCGAAGCGGACGAGGTCGTCCCATTCGATGTCTTCGCGCATCCCACCGCTCCGGCGCTGTTCCTGGAACCATGCCTCGAGCCTGTCCCGCTGCTCCGCGGTGCTCGCCGCTATCCGCCGCCTGAAGCTCTTGTCTTCTCTGAGTCGCATCTCTATCTCGACGAGGACGGCGATCAGTTCAGGGCTGTCGGCTGCGATCTCGTGCATCGCCTGAGCGAAACCGCCAGCCGTGATCGCCTCGACATAGCGGCGGTTGGCATCGACTCCGAGCGCCAGGAAGAGGTCCTCCTTGTCGGCGAAGTAGTGGAAGATCGCGCCGCGCGACAGGCCGGTTGCCTTCTCCAGGCGGGCGACCGTGGCACCGTGGTAGCCGTATCGCGCGAACACCCGGCGGGCTCCTTTGAGGATCTGCGCTCGCCGAGATTCGAGGTGCTCTGCGCTGACTTTCGGCACGCGGACATTAAACCGTACGCGCGTCCGTTATCCGGCGGAGACCCGGCGTTTGGCGCGGCCGCCGTAATGGAGATAGGTCGGCTTGCCGCCTGGATCCTCGGGCGCGAAGAAGACGGCGGGCAGGTCTGGCCGCCGGAATGGCGAGATCCGCTTTACAAGGTGCTTACACGGACTTGGCTACGTGCTGACACCCCTGGAGGACGATCGAAGGACAGGGGAGGCAAGGGAACGAAGAAAAAAAGGAGAAAGCCGGTAATGAAGAAACTGCTCCCGTTCATGATCGCCGCCCTGATGATCCCGAGCGTGGCTCTGGCGAAGGGGAAGCCCGCGACCGCCGGGACGCAAACGAACCATGGCAAAGCGACTGTCATGTACGTCCTCAAGGGCATGCTCTCGAGCTACCAGGCGTTCACGCCCGCCGTCGGCAACAGCCCTGCGGTGAATGGTCAGATCACGATCCTGGTTCAGCATTCGAACCGCCACGGCAAGCTACTCGTCGGCCAGACGATCTCGATCGACCTGGGTCAGAACTCGAAGATCAACCTCGAGAACGGTCTGACGCAGATCGCCCCCTCCGGCGATTACGGCATGGTCAAGGTCCGGGGTCCGAAGATGGCCTTCAAGGGCGCGACGCTCGCCCCTCTGACAGCCGGGCTCCAGAATCACGCGGCTCACATGGTCACCGACTGGGGGCCGCCGAGCTCGGGCTAGGCGCTCCACCAGTGCAGCGGCGCTGAAAGGCTGCGGCACCTCCAGCCGTCGCGCATTAGCGGGCCGCCCGAAAGGCGGCCCGCTCTCGTTCTGGGGCACCGAGGGCGTCGGAGTCAACCATCCGACTGAACCACCGATACAGCGATAGGAGAAGCACCGGCTCCGCGCGATGATGAGCGGGCCTTGCGGCGGTGGTGTCGCGCTCGCCGCTCCGGGCGACCTGAGTGACAGAGTGGATATCGCTATCGCAATAGCGTTGAACATGCAGATCCGGCGCCTCGCGGACATGCTCCCCGGCGGCCTCGAACACGTATACGGATTCAGCTGCGAGTGCGGATGCGGCGAGACCTCGCAGCTTTCAGCCGCGGAGTTCGATCGTCGAAGCGGAGCCTGGATCGACGGCCATGGGGATGGTCACGCGCGTCTGGCTCAGCCCAGCCTGTGATCTTAAGGGAACGTTCATTCGCTTTTAAGGCCCGCGTTGGGGTTTGCGGGAACCGTGAGCGCGGGCCGGGCGTGACCAGAAAGCGAGTCTCTACCCGCGCATCACCGGATTGAACCGCGAGTCAATCCGGCTAGCCTCATCTTCAGTGTCGAGCGCGCCGAGGCGGCGTCTAGCGGACTCGGAAGCGTTTCCAGGCCGAACGCGCAGGGCCGTTGTTCGTGTCGCCTGGGAAGGAGGCGCGGACGCGGTAGCGGCCGGTCTTGGTGACCTTGACCGAGATCTTTGCCGCGTCGTGTTTGTTGAGCCTCCGACGCGAATGCTTGATCGTGCGCCAATGTCCGTGTTTGAAGCGCTGGACGGTGAAGCGCAGCCCTTCGCCGGGGGTGGCGGGAGCCATCTGGCCCTTGAGGGAGATCCGTGCCCGGAGGAGTTGTCCGCGCCGGGGCGTTCGCCTGCCGACGTGGGCTGAGACCTTGATCTGCGGCTGGAAGAAGATCGTCTCCGGGTTTGCATCGGCCGGTGTGCTCGTGTACGGGGGCGCCGGGACGAAGTGCCCGCCGATGTGCTGCGTCGCGGTGAGGCTGTACGGGTTGGTTGTGCCCGTCTTCAGCCCGGAGGGTGTCTTGAGATTGCACTGGAAGAACAGGCCCGCCGTGACCCAGGAACAGGACGCCGAAGCGAGTTGGGTGGTGCTGCCGTTGGGCCCCGTCAGCGCGACCTGCACGCTGCCGGCAGCTGCGAGTTCCGCCGCGGCCGCCGACGAGAGCGGCTGACCCGAGGCGTCGGTGAAGGTGAATTTGACGATGATCTTCGAACCCGCCTTGAGCACGGCATTCGCGAGCGGTGCCTGGAAGCCGCCGAACGCGGCTACGGCGTCCACCAGTTCGGTGACCGTGGGCGCGGCCTTGTAGTCGGCGTTGCCGGCTTGGTCGTACTCGACGGTGCACGTGCTGCTCGCGTTCGTCAGCGTGAAGGTCGCGCCGCTGTTGGAGCAGGAGCCGACGCTCGAGTAGGCGACCGCGCCGCCCGGCGCGTTCGCGGCCACTGTGAACTGCGAGTTGAACACGGCGCTTCCCGGCGCATGCATGGTGACCGCGATGGTCTGCACCGCCTTCTGCGCGGTCACCGACTCGGTCACCTCGGGCGCAGGGTTGTAGTTCGCATTGCCGGCCTGGTCGTACTTGACCGTGCACGTGCTGGTGCCGCTCGTCATCGTGAACGTCGCGCCCGAGTTGGAGCAGGCGCCGCCGCTTGAGAACATGAGCGTGTTGCCCGAACCGCCGCCGGTCGCCGCGACCGTGAACTTCGTATTGAAGACGGCGTTCGCGGGCGCGTGGGTGGTGATCGCGATCACCTGGCTCGCCTTCTGCGCCGTCGCCGACTCGGTCACCTCGGGCGCCGCGTTGTAGCTCGCGTCGCCCCCCTGGTCGTACATCACCGAGCAGGCACCGGTACCGCTGGTCATCGTGAACGTCGAGCCGCTGTTCGTGCAGGAGCCGCTGCTCGAGTACGTGACCGCACCGCCGGGCGCTGTCGCGGCCACCGTGAACTGCGACCCGTAGACAGCACTGGCCGGTGCATGCGTGGTCACCGCGATCGTCTGGTCGGCCTTCCCCGGGTTCACTGTTTCGGTGACCTCGGGTGCGGCGTTGTAGTTCGCGTTGCCGGCCTGGTCGTAGATCACCGAGCAGGAGCCGGTGCTGCTGACCATCGTGAAGGTCGTCCCACTGTTGGAGCAGGCTCCGCTGCTCGAGTAGGCGACGGGGCCGCCGGGTGCGGTCGCGGCCACATCGAAGCTCGAGCCGACTACTGCGTTGGGGGGAGCGTGGGTCGTGACCGTGATGGTCTGGTCGGCCTTCTGCGCGGTCACCGACTCGGTCACCTCGGGCGCGGCGTTGTAGTTGCCGTCGCCGGCCTGGTCGTAATTGACGGTGCAGGTGCCGCTCGCGCTCATCATCGTGAAGGTTGCGCCGGTGTTGGAGCAGGAGCCGCTGCTCGAGTAGGCGATCGCACCGCCCGGTGCGTTCGCGGCCACCGTGAACTGCGAGCTGAAAGCGGCGCTGGCCGGCGCATGGGTCGTCACCGTGATCGACTGGTCGGCCTTCTGAGCGGTCACCGACTCGGTCACCTCCGGCGCGGCGTTGTAGTTCGAGTCGCCGGCCTGGTCGTACTTGACGGTGCAGGTGCCGGTGCCGCTCATCATCGTGAATGTGGCGCCGATGTTGAGGCATACGCCGCCGTCCGAGAACGCGACCAGGCCGCCCGGGGCGGTCGCCGCAACTCCGAACGACGTGCCGTACACGGCCGTCGAGGGCGCATGCGTCGTGACCGTGATCGTCTGGGCCGCCTTCTGCGCGGCTACCGACTCGGTCACCTCGGGCGCGGCGTTGTAGTTCGCGTTCCCGGCCTGGTCGTACTTGACCTGGCAGGTCGTGGTGCCGCTGGTCATCGTGAACGTCGCGCCGCTGTTCGAGCAGCCGCCACCGTTCGAGAACGTGACCGCTCCGCCCGGAGCGCTCGCCGCAACCCCGAACGACGTCCCGTACACGGCCGTCGAAGGCGCATGCGTGGTGACCGTGATCGTCTGGGCCGCCTTCTGCGCGGTGACCGACTCGGTGACCTCCGGCGCCGGGTTGTAGTTCGCGTTGCCGGTCTGGTCGTAGTTGACCTGGCAGCCAGTCGTGCCACTGGTCATCGTGAACGTCGCGCCGCCGTTGGAGCAGCCACCGCTGCTCGAGTAGGCGATCCCGCCGCCCGGCGCGCTCGCGGCCACCGTGAACTGCGAGTTGAAGACGGCACTCCCCGGCGCATGCGTACTGACCGTGATCGTCTGGGACGCCTTCTGCGCAGTTACGGACTCGATCACTTCCGGCGCGGCGTTGTAGTTCGCGTTGCCGGACTGGTCGTACTTGACCTGGCAGGTCGTCGTGCCACTGGTCATCGTGAACGTGGCGCCGCTGTTCGAGCAGCCACCACCATTCGAGTAGGCGATCGCGCCGCCGGGCGCACTCGCCGCCACCGTGAACTGCGTATTGAAGACAGCACTCCCGGGTGCATGCGTGCTGACCGTGATCGTCTGGGACGCCTTCTGCGCGGTTACCGACTCGGTCACTTCCGGCGCAGCGTTGTAGTTGCTGTTCCCCGCCTGGTCGTACTTGACGGTGCACGTGGTGGTACCGCTCGTCATCGTGAACGTCGCGCCCGAGTTGGAGCATCCGCCGCTGCTCGCGTAGACGATCGCGCCGCCCGGTGCGCTCGCGGCCACCGTGAACTGCGAGTTGAACACGGCGCTCCCCGGCGCGTGCGTGCTGACCGTGATCGTCTGATCGGCCTTGTTCACAGTCAGCGTCCCGGACCCCGTCGACGAGTCCAGCCCTGTGTCCCCGGCGAAGGAGGCTCCGACTCCGGTCGGATACGAACCGGCGGCGATCCCGCTCAGGCTCACGCTGGGGAGCGTCGCCACGCCACTCGCGTTCGTCGGGGCACTGCCAACGCCCGTCCCGTTGAGCGTGAACGCGATCGACTCGTTGGCGACGGGTGTCCCGTTGTTGGTCAGGGTCGCGGAGAGGCTCGTGTTGCCGCCGAACGTGCCGGTCGCCGGACCGACCGCGAGCGTTGTCGCCGTGGCCGACGAGGCGTCGTTGAAACAGACGCTCACGCTCGAGAGCGAAGGCGT
>Ga0070707_100002637_pt1 | contig 17062 bp, 15 predicted proteins | sample KBSK5502metaG_FD_65468 | JGI IMG/M metagenome (GOLD analysis project Ga0070707, IMG submission 65468) | Corn, switchgrass and miscanthus rhizosphere microbial communities from Kellogg Biological Station, Michigan, USA - KBS K5-50-2 metaG | ecosystem: Host-associated > Plants > Roots >... | reverse complement strand
GGGGCTTGTCCCTGCTAGCAGCTTCTTGATTAGCCGTCCGATCATCAGATCGCGGCACAGTCTCGTAAGACTGACGACGGTCGAGCCAGAGGGCTCTTGAGAATGCAACGATTAGCTCAGTCGTTCGCTGGGCTGATCAGTCTGTTCTCGGCCAATGGTGGCCGAGATAGGGATCTGGAAAGTCTTGCGTCCAGCGGTCGAGAATCTTGGCCAGGGCGGCACCTTGCCCACCTCCAGCCGACAGGTTCTTTTTCAGGACGAACACCAGGACTACGTCACGCTCCGCAGCGAAGTCCGCCACATTCTCGGTGACGACAGCCCGGCCCTCCGCCCGGGCCGTCGCGGCGACCTGGCCGTCATCGGCGGCCCTCAGGCCTGCCTCGGCGACGTGAACGGCATCCTGTCCATAGCTATCGCGCAGCAGTCCGGCCGCGGCCACCGGGAACATCTCATCGATCAGGAACGACGTCACGCCAGGAGGGCTTCGCGTTGCCGGGCCATCCTGCGGCTCCGCTCCGTCATGGCCCGGTTGCGGTCGATCCGTTCCCTGATCTCCTCGAGGTGTTCGGCGGCATAGTCCAGGGCGACGCGGATGAGCCGGGGATGCAGATCCGACTCGGCGGCTAGGATGCTGATCCGCTGTTCCTCGCTGCCCTCCAGCTCCTGCAGGCGCGCGATGACCTCCCATACATCCGGGCCCGCGGCAAGTGCCGCGCGGCGGTCATGGGCAGGTCCCCGGAAGATAATTCCCTGGTAGTCGAGCTGGTCGATCCCCTCGATGATGAGCTGATCGAGCAATGCCGTGGCGGTCATGCCCTCGCGAGCGGCGCGTGACGCCAGGCGGGTCCGGGCCATGTCGCTGATCCGGAACGATGTGCTTGCGGCCACGGCAACCTCCTTCGCCCTCCCTGCCAGTGTACCGCATCGTAGCTCTTATGCACTACAAGTTCTTATGCCTGGCCGGCGACGCGGTGCAGGACCGAAGCCGAGTCGCTGCGGCAGAGATGGGCGAGCGCGGAAAGCACCGCCAGTCCTACCGGAAGGACGTCGGCGGGCCGAACGGCCCCGGCGGCGACAAGGTTCCGCAGGGCGTCGCCGTCGTAGCCCTTGATGCGCTCCAGCACTTCGGCGTCGCCGGGCAGTTCGCAGCGGTACTCGGTGGCAAAGGCGCCGATGAGCGCGTCGGCGGTCACCTGGCCGTCCAGGCCGGGGACGGCGTCGTCGAGCACGGGCACCAGCACGCCGAGGACGTCGCGGAGCGGGTCCTCCCCTACCGCCGCCCAGGCCGCGTCCACCAGCGCGCACCCGCCGACCGCGAACACCGGCCCGTAGTCTTCCGGGAACTCCGGCTCGTCTTCATCCCAGTCCAGTCCGGGTCCGTACATTGCGGCATCGGCGGCCTGGTGGTACGCCACCTCAGCCTCGGCGATGGGCGCCAGTATCTCGAGCAGCGTGTTCACCGCCGGGTGGTCCAGTCCGAGACCGTCGAAGGCGACCGCGCGGATCAGGGCATCGGCCGCGACGTTCCAGTGCGCGGGATCGGCGGCGATCACCGCGGCGTCCGGGATCTGCGCGGTCGCCAGGCACGGCGCGCTGCGGGCCCGATCCAGGAAGGTACCGGAGAAGAACCGGTCGCCGAGCGAGTCCTTGGCCCATCGCGGTGCCTTGGCCGGGACAGCTTCGGCGCCGCCGCACCAGGTCCGGCGGGCAGCGGCCAGGCGCTCTTGGCGGCCCTTCGTCTCTTGCGCCAGAGCCTGCATTCCCGCCGCAATCACCTGTATCGCCTCATACCTCGCAGCGTCGGCCCGGGACTGCTGCCCGGCCTGACGAGAGCTGAGTCCAGACTGGCGCTGTGCCTTCTTGCGGTTGCTGGCGCGGCCCACGACACCTCCGGCGAGTCAGTTGCCACCGACACTACCGGCCCGGCCGTTCCGGACTTGGTGGCTGGTCTAGCTCGAGGCCGACCACGCGGGCCACGCGACAAACCTGGACCGGCTACGCCACCCTGCCGTCGACATTCCAGGTCACCGCGGTCTCCTGTGCTTCCGCCTCGATCTGCTGGGCGTCCGGCATAACCTGGCAAGACAGCCCGGCTGTCGCGGAATCCACCGACGGCGGGCAGACATGGACCGACAAGACTCCAACAGCCTGGGCCGCCGCCACCTGGTGGCCGAAGGCGGTCGACTTTGTTTCGGCGACGACCTGCTGGCTGGCCGGGGTCAACAACGCGGGAAACCTGGAGAACCCCGCCGTGATCGAGACCACCGACGGGGGCGCCAGCTGGACGACCCTTGGCACTGCCCAGCAGGCCGCCGGGCCGGTGGCGGTCCTCTCCCGCGACGGGGGTGTCACCTGGGGCGATCGGCAGCAATTCGATAACACCGGCTGGCTCAACTCGATCTCGTGCGCCACTACCGAGAACTGCTGGGCGGCTGGCTCGGGCACCACAGTGTCGCTCGTCGGCACCGCCGACGCGGGCAAATCCTGGGCGTCGGTCACATCCGACACGTCCAACCAGGACGGCAGTGTGTCCTGCCTGAGCGTCAACGTGTGCGTCGCCACAACCGACAATGGGCTGTGGGTGACGTCCGACGACGGAGGTCTCCCAACAGCAGGGTAGCGAGCAATCCGCGGGTGTCGCGCGCCGCCGCGGCACCCGCCCAATCTCAGCGACCAGCATCTCCAGGAAAATCCCGGCGGGGCAAACATAACCTGCTACGCACTACGAACGGCCAGGTTCCTGGGGGCCAGGGCCGAACCGCAGCGCGGTGGTGGCCGTATCCCTAGTGTGTGCACGTCCGCCGAACGGGTGTTTCTCATTGTGACATCCTCCCCTGGCCGGGCATGGCGGACGCGGCGGGCTAGTGTCAGCATGGGCGGCGGGGAGCGGCCGCCCGAGTTCCGATAGGAGGCATGAGATGGGCAAGATCCGATGGCTGCTGGCCGCGCTCGGGATGGCCATGATCGGCCTGGTGCCGGTGCTGGTGTCCAGTTCCTCGGCGAGCGCCGATCCGGGCCTGATCCTCAAGTTCGACGTGATGACGCCGGTCACCGGTCCCTACGTCGGTACCAGCAACCCGATCCGCACGGTGCCCGGTGGCGGGCTGCCCTGGATCATCACGGCTGGGACCGGCTCCTTGACCAGGGACGGTCATGTGCTGATACACGTCCGTGGCCTGGTCCTGGCCGACCGGGCGCCGGTCCCGGCCAACCTGCAGGGCATCAACCCGATCGCCCACTTTGAGGCCATCGTCAGCTGCCAGACCATCGGCGCCGGTGGCACGGCCACCATCACCAACGTCAGCACCGGCCAGTTCCCGGCCAGCACCGCCGGGAACGCGGACATCAACGCCAGGGTGAAGTTGCCTCAGCCGTGCCTCGCCCCCATCGTGTTCGTGTTCGGCGCGCCGAACGTCGGCTGGTTCGCCGCGACCGGCAGCTGAGCCGGGAGGCAAGCACCCCAGCCGCTGGAGCGGCGGCCGGCTGGTTGTCGGTAACGTGGAGATCTGCCATGACAGCCCTGCGATGTGCCGCGAGCGCGCAGGATCGGTCCACCGCGATTCAGCTGGTGCCGATGAGCGTGTCGGGGACTTCGCGGAGGAAGATCTCGGCGGTCTTGGGCCCGACGCCCTTGAAGTGCTGCAGCCGCTGGCTGATCTCATCCCGCGTGCTGGCGGTGCGCACCAGCCTGGCGACGGAGCCGTCGTAGTCGGCGATGAGGGCGCGCATCACGTCGCGCAGCTCCTCGCTCATGACGGAGCTCATCCGGTGGTAGTCGCCGTCCCACAGCTCGTGCCAGAGCGGGTGGTTATCGTCTGCAGTGAAGTGGTCCGGGGTGTCCCAGCCGTCTTCTTTGAACCTGCGGTAGGCGCTGGCGGCGATCTTCTGTGGCACGGGGCGCCCGAAAAGGAGGCTGGCCAGCAGCCAGTCGAACAGGCCCTGGTCGGTTTTGGTGTCGATGCCGAGGTCGGCGGCGGTGATCAGCGCAGCCATGGCGTGTTCCGTTTCAGCAGGTAATGTGGATGTTGAAGAATGGGGCTCTTCGGAACGCCGATGATCTCGAAGAACAGCACGATGTAGTTCTCCGGTCCGCGGGCGGTCCGGATACCACCGGGGTCGATGATACCCTCGTCCTTCCAACCGAGGTCCTGGAGCAGGCTCCTGACCTCGGACTTGGGTGCGCAGCGCCGGCAACCAGCCAGACATGCGGTCGGCGGCATCCTGCCGGCCATGGTCACCCCCAGAGGGGGCCGACACCGGGATCGCTCAGGTGAGCAGCCCGGCCTCCACGTCTTCGGCGATCAGTTCCTCTCGCTCGTCACCGCCGAGCCAGTGAGCCCGGCTGCCTGCCGGGGCCGCCGTTACGGCCAGGACTCTGTCCATGGCCTCGGCCACGGAACGCAGGTGGCTGATCACGGCGACCAGCCGGCCGGTTTCGGCCTGCCTTCCGAGGGCGTCGAGGGCTTCGGCTAGCGAGTTCGCGTCGAGGGAGCCGAAGCCCTCGTCAAGGAAGAGCGCAGCGAGCCGACCGCCTCCCCTTCCGGCGAGCTCCACCAGGCCCAGGGCCAGGGCCAGGCTCGCGAGGAAGGTCTCTCCGCCCGACAGTGTCTTGACCCCCCGGGGAAGGCCAGTCAGCCGGTCGATGATCTCGAACGTTTCGGAGAAGCCATACCGGTCACCGGTCATCGAACCGAGGACTTCGGTGGCGATGGCCAGGAGCGTCTGCTGTTTGCGGGTGACGACGTAGGCGATGAACCTGCCATCCGACAGTAGCCGGGTGAGCTCGTCGAGCGCTCCGAGCAGGCCTTGCCCTTGCTCGATCTTGGCGACCAGCTCGGCAACCAGCGGTATCTGTTCGGTCGCTACCTGCATGTCCTCGACCGCGCGGCTCAGCGCCAAGGACACCTCGATGATGACCTGCTGCAGACCCTTCTCGTCCGCCACCACGGCTGTGGCCAGGGCAGCAGCGATGGTCGTAAGACCTTGGTCGCGAAGCTGTTTTAGTTCTGTGCCGGAGGCCTGAGCCTGAGCAAGGGCCGCGTCGGCGGCTGTCTTGAGCTGGTCCGCCCACTTCGCGTCTTCGGCGAGGCTTCCGCCGGACCTGGCCGGGGCCGGCGATACGCCGAGCAGGGCGGCCAGATCGTTCAGCCGTTCCGCGGCGGCCGCGAGACGGGGAATGAGCTGCCCGGCTGGTTCGTCAACCTGTTCCCGGTGTTGATCGGCTAGCGTTTCCATATCGCGGCCGATCTGATCGATCGCCGTGCGAGCCGCGGAGAGCTGGTCATTGATCTCACCGAGCATGGCACGCCGGGCTGCGACTCGCGCCGACGCGGCGGCCAGCGCCTCGGCGGTGACCGGGACAGGTATCCGGTAACTCGCGGGGAGGCCGCCTGCGACATTCTCGAATGCGGTTCGCTGGACATCGAGTGCCCGGTGGCGGTTGCTCAGCTGGCCGACTTGCTGTTCTTGCTGGTCGCGGACGGCGTGGGCGGTCGCCGTGGCGGTCGCAGCCTCCTGCGCGAGCCGGCTCGCCTCGGTGGCCTGCGCGTCGTGCTCTGCCCTCGCGCTGAGCGACGCAGCGGTGAGAGGTGCGAGTACGGCTTCGTCGTCAGCCTCGAGGTCGGCTCCGGGAAGGATCAGGTGCAGCTGTGCCACGGCATCGGCCAGGTCCGTTCGGGCTTGCTGGGCGGCTTGCCCGGCTCGTTCGACTTCGGCCGACGCGGCGCTGAGCTCGGCTTCCCGTGCGGCCACCGTCGAGGCCGCTTCATCGGCGGCTCGCTCGGCGGCTACTAGATCGGCCCGCGCTTCCGCGTCGCCCGGCGGCTGTGGCATGGCGAAGTCTGCGGGCAGCGGACGCTGGCAGATCGGGCAGTCGTCTCCAGGCAGGCATCCCTCCGCGGCGTGCGCAGCGGCATGGGCCCGTCTGATGGCCTCCATGGCTGACCTGGCCTTATCCCGCTTATCAGCATCGACTTGAGCGCGGGCGGCAGCGGGATGGATTGCTTCCGCGGCTCTTGATTTTCTCTCGCTTGCCTCTTCCGCTGCTTTTCGATAGGTGGAGAACGTAGCAGCACAGCTACGGACGGTCGCCAGACGGGCCCGGGCTTGGCTGACATTTTCGTTGGCCGCGATGGCGGCGACGCCCAGCCTCGTGGTTTCGGCCTGGGCCTGCTCTGCTTGGGCTCTCAGGGACGCAGCCGCGGCCTCCTGGTCCGCAAGGCGCTCAGATAGCGCCTCCAGCTCTTCTGCTTGTTGTTCGCAGCCGACCGCTTCCCTGGCGAGGTTCGGTAGCTGTTCAGCGAGGAACGCGAGAGACGATGCGGCACTGGCCAGGTCCTCGAGCCCTTCGCCGTCCCCGGCCGCCTGCTGGAGCAGGCCTGCCAGCGAATTTGCCTCCTGGCGATGCCGTTCGCGGTCGGCCTCGAGTCGGCGGCGCTGCTCCTGGAGCTGAGCAGCGGTCGCCGCGAGGTTCGCCAGGTCAGTGCCGGCCGTCGGTAGGACCGTGTCCCGGACCTGACGTTCACGTGCATCGAGGTCGGCGGCCCGGCGGTCGGCGTCGTCCCACTGGCTGGCGGCAACCGATATCGTTTCGGCCAGGTCCTGGAGATGAGCCAGGCGCGAGCAAGCCTGATCGTGGCGTTCACGAGCTCCGGCCAGGGCGGCTTGAGGGTCGAGAAGCAATGCCGCTCGCTTGACTCTGAGGTCCTCGACTCCGGGACGAAGCCTCCTAGCGGCCAGTTCGGCCTGATCTCGGGCCGCCGCGAGCTGATCGAGCCTGAAGATTCCCTTCAAGATGGCCGTGCGGGCAGCCGGGGTGGCCTGCAAGAGCAGCTGGAACCGGCCCTGCGGGAGTATCACGGTGCGCACGAAGGCATCGTGGTCGAGCCCGATCAGGCGCTTGATCTCGTTGGTGACCGGGACGTCGTTATCGAATCGGACGGACGGGTCGTCAAGGCACTCGAGTTCGTGGCGCCGCTGCGAGCTGGTGCGGGAGGCTGACCGGAATACGCGCCATCGGCGGCCTTCGGCGAGGAAGACCAATTCGACCTGCATGACGCTGACCCCGTCTGAGATAAGAGGCATCGCTGCCCTGTGATCCCATGTGCACCCGCCGTAAAGCACGAAGAAAAGGGCCTCGAGAATCGAGGACTTGCCGGCCCCGGTGTCACCCACGATCGCGATCAGCCCAGGATCGCCGACGGCGGTCACCTTCGACGCCGCGGTATCGGGGAGCATCGGGGTCTCCTTCGGCAGTGAGCGGTTACGGGGGCGGGCCGGTGATGGTCCCGGCGAGCGCGACGGCGGCCAGGGCGCTGATGAGCCCGGCGGCCACCGGGGCCGGGAGCGCTGCGGGCGGGTCAGCCGGGGCGGCGCCGGGCGGGCGCCCGGACGGTCCCGGCTGGGGACGGCCAGGCTGGCCAGGGCACGCTGCCAGGCGGTGACGCCGCCGCGGGTCAGGACGCCGAGCCCGAGCGGGAACGCCTCGCCGCGGGCGTGCAGGGCGGCATGGCGGAGTTGCTCGTAGCGGGCGTCCAGCCCGCCGCCGGGGGCACTGTCCTGGCCGGCCTCCAGGCTCGTGCCTGGGTCAGCAGCCGCGTGGCCAGGTGAGGTGAGCGGGGACAGGGACGGGTCATCCTCCTTCCGCATCTCGCGGGCGGGCAGGTCCGCGGCTTTTAAAGTGGCGCTCCCGGCGGCGGGCCAGCGCTTTCTCGACCGAGCGGGGGTGCACGCGCACGCCGAAGGCCTCCTCGATCCGGTCCGGCAGCCGCGCCGGGCGCAGCGCCGGGCTGGCGGCCAGCTGTTCCCCGGCCCAGGCGAGGATCTGCCCGGTGAGCTTGTGCCCGCCGCGCGGCCCGGGCCGGGCGGGCACCAGGCCCTCCAGCCCGGAAGACTCCAGCGCGGCGGCCGCCTGGTAGTAGGAAGGCCGCGAGTACCCGAACGCCGCGGCGGCCGCGGTGACCGGGGCGCCGCCGGCCCTGACTTTGCGCACCATCTCGTACTTGACCTGCACCGCGTCGCGGGCGTCGAAGAAGTCGCTGGACAGGAACTCCGGGTCGGTGACCTGTTCGGGGTGTGGGTTGAGGCAGCGCGCCCCGGCCAGCGCGGCTTCCTTCGGGTCCGGTCTGGTGCGCCGCCTGGCCATGCCGCCTCCTCATCCCGATGACTGTAAGGATGATTCTGCCGTATACCCGGGCCGTGGCCCTGCATGCGGGGCGGCGTGTCGCGGCATTCCCGGTCATCACGAGCCAGGACAGGCGGAATATACCCGCCTTGATGATCCGGGACGCGAACCGCAACGGCATAATCCGCCTGACATTCACGGCGTAATCGCCTTTACATCCCGGCCGGCGCCGCGCCGCGCGCGGAACCGGCCCGCCAGATCAGCGAGCGCCAGCAGGCCATCGGTGGTGAACGGGCACCGGCCGGCCGCGACCACCACGAACGGGTCCGCCGCCGCCACGTCGGTCCATGCTGCTGGCAGCGAGAACAGCTGCCCGTTCTCGTCGTGCAGGTGGACCCGGTCCTCGCCCCAGTTCTGCCGGCAGACGACGAACTCGAAATCCCGGCCGTAAAGAGGGTGGAACGGGTGCGTCACATAGACGCGCCGGTACCGATCGCGCGGACCGGGTGTAGTTGACGATGCGGGATAAGCCGCGGGTCGAGGCCGGCGTGCACTATGTGCAGGGAAATTTCTTCGCCGGGGAGACCTTCCTGGACCTGGCTGATGCGCGGTCGAAGATGACCGCGTGGCTGGGGGTGGCGAACGCGCGGGTGCACGGCACCACCCGGCAGGTGCCCGCGGTGGTGTTCGCCGCGCGGGAGGCGCCGTGCCTGCTGCCGGCCCCGGCGGAGCGGTACCAGGTGCCCTACTGGGCGCAGGTGAAGGTCCACGTCGATTACCACCTGTTGACTGAACTAGCGAAGATGTTTCCGCAGGTCACACGTCGTTTCCCTGATCGGTGCGCTATGGTCGCTGTCCGTGATCGGGGACGGGGATGCGACACGGGACCTGGCCGGGCTGGCCGTGCCCGCTGCGGGATCGCTGCTGGAGACCGGCAGCGTGCCGGAGCCATACCGGCTCATCGGCCCGGACGGGACCGCGGTGACGGCGGTGTCGGAGTGGTTCGCGGATCTGCAGGCCGCCGGCCGGTCGGCAGCCACGGTGCGGTCGTACGGCATGGACCTGCTGCGGTGGTTCCGGTTCCTATGGGCGGCCGGGGTTGAGTGGAACCGGGCGACCCGCGACGAGGCGCGGGATTTCAGCCGCTGGCTGATCATCGCGGGCCAGGGGCCGGGGAAGCCGTATGCGGCGTCGGTCCGGGCGCACAGCGAGACGGTGCTCCGCGCCTTTTACGGCTTCCATCTCGAGGCCGGGACCGGGCCGATCATGAACCCGTTCCCGCTGGGCAGGCCGAGGCGGGGCGGGCGGGCGAACGCGCACCACAATCCGATGGAGCCCTACCGGGACGAGAAGTCCGGCCTTTACCGGCCGAAGGTGCCCAGGCGGGTGCCCCGCAGCGTCCCGGATGAGGAGTTCAACGAGATCTTCGCGAAGCTGGGCTCGCACCGGGACCGGGCGCTCGTCGCGTTCTATGTCTCGACCGGTGCCCGGGCCTCGGAGCTGCTGTCGGTGACCCAGGGCAGGGTGCATCCCGGCCGGCAGGTGATCGCCGTGGTCCGCAAGGGCAGCGGCGAGATCCAGGAAATCCCGGCGTCGACGGACGCGTTCGTCTGGCTTCGCCTCTACCAGGCAGAGACCGAAGGGCTCGTTCCCCGCGGCCGGCGTCAGCCGCTGTGGTGGACGCTGCGCAGGCCGTTCCGGCCGCTGAACTATCATGCCGCGCACCGGATGTTCGAGCGGGTCACCGCCGGCGTCGGGTCCGCTGCCACCTTGCATGCGCTGCGCCACACGGCGGCCTACCGGATGTCGGAGGACTCATCGCTTCCGCTGACCGACGTCCAGGCCGTACTCGGGCATGCCCGGCTCACGACCACGCAGATTTACACGACGCCCCGGCAGGAAGACGTGATCCGCCGGGTCCTGGCCCATCATGCGGAGCAGGTCCGCCAGGCCGCTGAGCGGAAGAGGCCTGTTCCGGCGCCGGGCTACCGGCCGGAGACGATGGACGTGCTGTTCGGCAGGGGCGCCCGGTGACCGCGGTCCTGGACGGCGCGCCGGCAGCACCCGCTGCCCAGGCCGCCTGCAGCACCAGGCCGGCGCTGGCCGGACGCTATCCCTCCCGCCCTGCGGAGGCGTCCTGGGCTGCGACCCGGCAGGGCCGCGGGCAGGTGATGGACCTGGCCGGCACGGCATCCTCGGACCTGCCGGAATCCCGGGTCCAGGCCAGCCGCCGCCGCGGGCTCCCGCTGCTGCTGGACTGGCTGGAAGAACAGCCAGGGCAGACCTGGCAAGACAGGTGGCTCGCCTCCGGGGCCGACGATGCCCGCGGGCAGTGGGGCGACCTGCCCGCCGGGTGGCTCCGGGACCGGGGCATGCTCTCGAAGTCCCGGCTGGAGCTGATGACCAGCTCCCTGCTCGTCCTGGCCGGCGCCGACATCGTCCGCCCGTCGCTGGGATGGCTGCTGACCGGCGGCAGGAAACGCAAGCTCGCCCGGAACATGATCCGGGCCCGTGACCAGGAGGGCTTCGCCCGGCTAGCCCGCGCCTGCGACGACGACCCCGGCATCACCCCGCACGCCCGGAAGCACGTGCTGTTCCGGGTCGCGGTCATCATCGCCGCCAAAGGAGGCACCGTCGCCGACATCACCATCGGCGACGTGCTGGAGATCCTCAGCGCCGAGGACGGGCTGCGCGGGAAGGAGCCGTCCGGCCCGGCGACCTTCCGGGCCCTGCGGGAGGCCGGCATCTTCGGCGACAGCATCCCGACGCTGCGGGAGATCCGCGACACCGGGCAGCGCACCGTCGGGGAACTCGTTGACCGCTATCCGCTCGCCTGCCGGCCCGTCCGCGATCTCATCGTGGACTACCTGCGGGAACGGCAGCCCTCGATCGACTACGTCACGCTGAAGAACCGGGCCTACGAACTTACCCGGTGCTTCTGGGCTGACCTGGAGCAGCACCATCCCGGCATCGGCTCACTGCGGCTGTCACCCGAGATGGCCGCCGCCTGGAAGCAGAGGCTGCGGACACGATCCAAGACGGTCACCTCCGGCGGGAAGAAGGCCGTCGTGGAGGTGGAGCGGCTCAGCTGCCTCGACGTCATGTCCAGCGTCCGGTGCTTCTACCTGGACCTGGCCGAATGGGCGCTGGAAGATCCCGCACGCTGGGGGCCGTGGGTGGCGCCGAGCCCGGTCAGCGCCGACGACCCGGACCGCCGCAAGGCCGTCCGGCGGCGGAAGTCCAGGATGGACGCCCGCACCCGGGACCGCCTGCCCGTCCTGCCGGTCCTGGTCTCCGCGGCTGACCAGTGGCGCAAGGACGCCCTGGCCCTGCTGGACGCGGGCCGGCAGGCCCGGCCGGGCGAAGAGTTCACCGCGGCGGGGCAGACGCTCATCCGCTCGGTCCGGCCGCACGCGTCGCCCGGCAACATCTGGGCCCGGGACCCGGCCGGCGGCCGGCACCGGCTCCTCAACCTGGAGGAGGAGCATGCGTTCTGGGCATGGGCCGCCATAGAAGTACTGCGTTCCACCGGCTGCCGGGTGGAGGAGCTGACAGAACTCTCGCATCACAGCCTGGTCCAGTACCGGCTGCCCGGCACCGGCGAGGTCGTCCCGCTGCTGCAGATCGCGCCCTCGAAGACCGATATGGAGCGTCTCATCCTTGCCGGCCCGGAACTCGCGGACGTGCTCAGCGCCGTCATCTGCCGGATCCGCGGCCGTGACGGGGCAGTGCCCCTGGTCCGTGCCCGCGATCAGTACGAGCTCATCTGGCTGCCGCCCTCGCCGCTGCTGTTCCAGCGGAGGGTCAGGACCGAGCACCACGCGTTCACCGGGTCCATGGTCAATACCCTGCTCGACGAGGCGCTGGCCCGCACCGGGCTGACCGATCCCGCCGACGGCGGCCTGCTGCGTTACACCGCCCACGATTTCCGGAGGGTCTTCATCACGGACGCCGTGCTGAACGGGCTCCCGCCGCACATCGCCCAGGTGATAGCCGGCCACCAGGACATTACCGTGACCATGGGCTATAAGGCGGTCTACCCGCAGGAGGCCATCGAGGCGCACCGGGCGTTCATCGCCCGGCGGCGTGCCATCCGGCCCAGCGAGGAGTACCGGACCCCGAGCGACGAGGAGTGGGACGCGTTCCTCGCCCATTTCGAGAAGCGCAAGGTGTCCGTCGGCACCTGCGCCCGCGCGTTCGGGACACCCTGCATCCATGAGCACGCATGTTTAACCGAAATGATCTTGAAGTCTCTTTGAGTCGGCTCCAGCTCAGTCTGCTCACGGAAGGTGATCGGGAAGAATCTTGGTTTCCTGGCGCTTTGGGCGTGTCGTGGGGGGCGGGTCCGTTCAATCTCGGTCTTCGAGGGTGCGGTAGCGTTCGGCGCTCTTGCGGAGTTGCCCGAGGTGCTCATCGAGGGTGACGAGGTTGAGGTCCAGCACGTGGATGCCGTCGCGAAGGTGCTCGAACCCGAGCTTGGCCCAGACCCGGTCGAGCGCGGCTATGGCTAGCTGGCGTTCGGAGTCGTCCAGTTCGTCGCTGGTGAGTTCGTCGATCGGGGCCGGGTAGCAGACCGCGGCCCGGACGCCGCTGGACAGTTTCTTGATCGCTGTTCCGGTGAGCAGGACTCCCAGGCCGAGGCCCCGCCATTCCGGTGTGAGCCGTACGGAGTTCAGGATGAGGATCCGGCTTCCCAGCGGTTGGAGCCGCTCATCGAGGTCAGGGGCGAGCCGGCCGTTGCCCGCGTCGAAGATGACCTCGGCGATGAGGCCGAGGTCGGCTTCTTCTCCGTCGAGCAGGCCGAACGGATCGTGGGTGTCGTAGATATCGACGATCACGATGTTCATGTCGCCGACGTGTGCTTCGACGTGGGTGCCGCTGTCGTCGTGGATGTCGGCGGAGACGTGCCAGGTCTCGGGGGCGGTATCGGCGTCGAACCACCAGCGGTGGCCGTGCTGGTAGGTGAGGGTGATGTTCCACGGATCACCTGGCGGTGTACGTTCGTGCGGCTCGTTCACGCGGGGTGCCTCCTTCGTCTGTTACTGGCGTGAGCACGCTATCGCCGGGCGGGCGCTGCGGGACGGGGAACGGTCAGCCTTCCCCGGGACTTGATCGTCCGGTCGCGCTGCGGACGTCGGGCATGCCGAGGTGGACGGTGGTGCTGCGGGCGGTGAGCTCGCGCATGGCCGCCAGCTTCTGTGCGGCGGCGGCCAGGGTGGTCTCGATTGCGGCGACCTCACCGAGCCAGCCTTGTTCCCTGGCTTCCTGGAGCCGGTCGCCGAGGTTGGCGTGGATCTCTTCCAGTCGTGGCATCTGAGCTGGGTCAACTCGAAGGAGGGGGCATCTGACGCAAGCGTTTTCGTGCGCACATGGGGTGCCGTAGTCGCGGCCGCAGATTCCGAGGGCGACCTTCCGGAGCTCGAAATGGGCGAGGAATTCGTCCCATTCTCCGGGGGTGAGGTCACGGTATTCCTCGCTGGGCCGCTCGGCCCGGCGGCGGGCGATGAAGGCCCGGTGATGGGAGACCACGTCTTCGGGGTAGATCGCGGCGTAGCCCATAGTGGTGTCCAGTAGCGCGTGCCCGCAGATTTTGGCGGCGATGTGCGGTGGCAGCCCGGACCGCAGGGCGTCGGTCACGAAGATCCTCCGGAAGTCATGGGGGCGCCATTCCAGCGGCTGGCCGGCGATGGTGATCTGCGCGGCCCGGGACGTCGTGACCATGCACTCGCGGATGTAGCTGCGGTTGATGGGCCGGTCTTCGGAGCCGTACCGGCGCTGGAACAGCAACGGCATGGGGGCGCTCCAGGTCTGCTCGAACACGTCGTAGGCCGACACCAGCGGCAGGGCGGGGTTCCCGGCCCGGACCCGGAAGATGATCGCGGTGAGCACCTCGGCCAGCTCGGGTGAGACCAGGAGCAGCCGCTCGGTGTCGGTCTTCGATGGGGCGACCTGCAGCATCGGCACGAGCTCGCCGGTGGTCGGCAGCGTGTAGGCGATGAAGCTGTGGTGGGCGAGTTCCAGCATCTCCTCGATCCTGATGCCCGTGGCGCGAAGTATTTCCACGGTCGCCCATGACCAGAACGCTGCCTCGTCCTCGTGGGTGAGGTTCCGCCGTTTGCCGGCGGCGGCCTCGGTGACGTATACCCGGCCAGAGGGACCCTGCCGGCACCGCTGGAACTCCTGCCCGGCGACGGTGAACACGCCTCCGGCCGGGGTGTCGCGGGCGGTGCTGATCCGCTTTTCGGCGTCCTTGCGCTGCTGCCCGACGGCCCGCAGCAGCGCGGGCAGCAGCGGCAGCTGGGCCCGGGTCCGCTGGTCCATCCGCGACTTGACTCGTGACCGGGACTTCTTCGTCGCGCATTCGGCGCCTTTGACCGGGCTCGGCGCCACCCACGGTGCCCACCGGGCGGGATCCTCGGCGGCCCACCGGGCGATGTCCTCGTAGAAAGCCCGGACGAACACCAGCTCGCTGCGGAAGTTCACCCGGGGCCGGACCGGATGCCCGCCGGCATCCCGGATGCTGGCCAGGCGTTCCTTCCACGCCTGCGCGACTGCGGGTTCCAGCCGTAGCGAGTCGATGCCGGGGTGGTGGATCTCCAGGTCCCGCCAGAACAGCCGGCAGATGGTGTCGGCGACGTGGCGCAGCGAGGTGTGGTCGAGTTCGGGTGCCCGTTCGGTGAAGTACTCCACCAGCAGGTCCCGGACGGGCCTGCACTCGATGCCGGACTTGTCGACGATCTGCTCGATGCTGCGCCGCCCTTCGATCCGCAGCGCCCGGAACCGCGCTGGTGCGCTGGCGGGCAGCACGCCGGTGTCCTTGAGCAGCGCGTAGAACAGCGGCCTGCCCGCGCTGCCCCGGAAGTGGTGTTCCTGCAGGGCGGCCGTCAGCTCGATGCAATCGCCCACGGTGATGTCGCTGACCAGGCCGCCTTTGCAGATCACCATCCAGGTGAGCTTGTTTATGGCGTCGGACCGGGCCCAGCCGATCGCGGGGCGGGCCTGGACCTCGATGCTGTGGAACCCGCCGGGGTCGATGGCGGCCCGGGCCTCGGACAGCATCAGCGCCTGGCGTTGCCGCAGCAGCCACCGGTAGCCGGGCCGGAGCACCTGCCCGGCCACCAGCAGGACCAGCCCGGCGCACAGCTCCTCGCGGTGATGCTCCCGGGCCGGGCCACGGTCCTTCAGCGGCAGATCGGTCCAGTCGAACCCGGCGGCGTCCGCTCCGCTGGCCAGCCACTTCTCCTGCCAGGTGTCCCCGGGCTGGCGCTGCAGCCAATCCAAGAGCTTGGTCAGGCCGCGCCGCCGTGTCTTGTCCCGGGCGCGGCCCGCGCCCGGGTCGGTGAACAGGCCCAGCAGGCGCCCGGCCAGCGCCTCCCTGCCCTGGCGGGTCTGCCACCAGCTCTGCGGGAAGGGCCGCGGCTCCCACTCCGCCAGCCGGCCGGTTTCGGCCGCCTCCGCGACCCTGGCGATCCCGGTATTGGCGGCGCTGTCGTGAACCGTCAGGTTCACCGGATCTCCCCGCTGGCAGCCGGGGTGCCGAACAGCGCCGCCAGGACCTCGGGCCGGTAGCCCGGTGCCGGCGGGGCGGGTGGCCTGGCCTGCTGGGTGCGCTGCCGCTCGTGGTGGGCCAGCATGCGGGCGATGACCTCGTCCGGGGCCGGCGCGGTATAGATCTCGGTCGTGCTGAGGTGCGCGTGTCCCAGGACCCACTGCACGTCGGCGAGGGTCAGGTGCGGGTCGCGGAGCATTCTCTTGGCAGAGAGAATGTGCCGCAGGTCATGCAATGTCCAGTTCGCGCCGAGCATCCGGTTGACCCGGGTGAATACCATCCGGGCCGCGTCGTAGCCCAGCGGCCGGAACGGACGGCGCAGCGTCCACCACACCGGCTCGTCCGGCCCTCTCGGGACTAGGCCCAGCATCTCCTGCTGGTAGAGCCGCAGCCACACGAACGCGTCCGTCGAGGCGGGCAGGTGCTGCAGAGCCCGGCTGCCCTTGCGGACCACGCCGATCGTCTGTTCCTCCGGGGCGACCAGGCCCTGGGGAACACCCAGCAGCTCGGAGGCGCGGGCACCAGTGGAGATGTAGAACGCGATCAGCGCCCGGTCCCGGTCGCAGGCCAGCCCCGCGAACAGGTCGCTGAACGCCTGGTCCGGGATGCTCCGCGGCGCCGGCTTGGGCTCTTTCGGCTGATACTGCGCTCTCCGTGACGGCCGCCGGAACGGCTGCACGGGATTGTGGTGGGCATTGAGCTGCCCCTCCTCCGCGCCCCTGGCCTGGGGGAACGGGTTGACCAGCGGCCGGCCGCCCATCTCCCGGTGGTACTCATAGAACGACCGGATCACCGCGCGAGCGTGCCGCCGGGTCCGCGCCGCGTAGTTCTCACCAGGCGCCGCCTTCCCGGTGACCGGGTTCACCGAGCCCGGAGCAGGAGCGCCAGGACGGCGCTGCCGCGCCGGCTTCCTGGCGGTCTTCAACCACAGCGCGAAGTCACGAGCCTCAGCCCGGCCAGCGAGATCCCAGGGAACCATGACCGCATCCAGGAAGCGGAACCACGCCAGCAGCTCATAGGCGTACGACCTCAGCGACGCCGGGCTGGCATCGTCGGCGAGCATATGGTGCAGGAACTCGGTGACCGCAAGCACCTCGGCGCCCCGCTCATCGAGGAGCCGGAACGGCAGCAGCGGATCGCTGGTCTCCTCGACCCGGCCGGCCCGGGCTACCGCCAGCGCCGCAACATCCCGGACCGTCGTGCAGCGCTCTGGCATCTGTACCTCCGCGAGCCGCCGTACTTCGACGACACCCGATGACACCAGATCCACACCGCCACACGCAGTGACTGGCGCGGCCAAACCGGCTCAGGCCCGGGTTGAAGAGTCACTGTCCGTTGACCTCGGAAGGCGCCAAGCAGCCTCTCGTTTAGTTCGGTCAACGGGGCGTCAG
>Ga0070707_100002635_pt1 | contig 17066 bp, 19 predicted proteins | sample KBSK5502metaG_FD_65468 | JGI IMG/M metagenome (GOLD analysis project Ga0070707, IMG submission 65468) | Corn, switchgrass and miscanthus rhizosphere microbial communities from Kellogg Biological Station, Michigan, USA - KBS K5-50-2 metaG | ecosystem: Host-associated > Plants > Roots >... | reverse complement strand
TCGTGAGACAGTTCGGTCCCTATCCGCCGTGGGCGCAGGAGACTTGAGGAGAGTTGACCCTAGTACGAGAGGACCGGGTTGAACGGACCGCTAGTGTACCGGTTGTCACGCCAGTGGCAGTGCCGGGTAGCCATGTCCGGTTCGGATAAGCGCTGAAAGCATCTAAGTGCGAAGCCGACTCCAAGATAAGGTCTCCCACCGGGTTAACCGGGTAAGGGCCCTGGTAGACCACCAGGTTGATAGGCCGCAGGTGTAAGGCATGTGAGTGCTTGAGCTGAGCGGTACTAATCGCCCGAGGGCTTGTCCACCTATACACCACTCTTCAGCCGTTGAAAATCGGCAAGAGTCTGGATCCAGACAGCAGAGCAGATCTCATTTCCTTTCGGTTGCATCAGCAAGGCCGCGTCCGTAAGCGACGCGGCCTCTTTTTTTGGCCCGGCGGCCTTTATACTTCCGCATCGCGTCCCAAAAGCGGGATCGAAGCGAAGACGAATCCAAGGAGACATCCGTGACCACGTTTGCCGACAAGACCCTCACCTGTCGAGACTGCGGGATCGAGTTCACCTTCTCCGCCGGGGAGCAGGAGTTCTACCAGACCAAGGGCCTCACCAACGAGCCCGGCCGCTGCCCCGAGTGCCGGCAGCTGCGCCGCGAAGGCCGCGCCATCACCCGGGTGCGCACCCTGCACCCGGTGACGTGCGCCGTCTGCGGCACCCTGACCGAGGTCCCCTTCGTGCCCACCCAGAACCGGCCGGTCTACTGCGCCGACTGCTTCAGCCAGATCCGGGCGAGGAACTGAGGGGCACCCCACCACCCGACCTCGACGGGGCCGACCTCCGAATCGCGGTCCTGGTCAGCCGCCAGCACGCGGACCTCTCCCGCCGGCTCCTGCGCGGCGCCTTCGACGCCTTGCGCGAACACGGCCTGCCCGACCCGCCGGAGGTGACCTGGGCGCCGGGTCCTCTCGAGCTGCCGCTGGTCGCGCTCAACCTGGCCGAGACCAGCCGCTACGACGCGCTGATCGCCCTCGGCGTGGTCATCGACGATGAGACGCTGCAGCTGCAGTACGTGGCCGGCGAGTGCGCTCGCGGGCTCATGCAGGTGCAGCTGGACACGGGCGTGCCCTGCGCGTTCGGCGTGCTGGCGACCCTGAACCGCGAGCAGGCCGAGGCGCGCTCGGGCAGCAAGAACAACCGGGGAGCGGAAGCCGCGGAGGCCGCGATCGAGATGGCCAACGTGTTGCGGGCGCTGCAGCAGATCGACGGGGAGCCTGAAGAAAGCTAACACTACTGCTATCACGTTTACTCCTTGAGGGTGCTAGCGTGATGGGGCGTGAGATCCGACCACGGCGCCCCTCGGAAGCGGGCCCCCATACAGGACCCGCTCCTGCACCGCTTCAAACCGGGTTCCGACCTCGAGCCAGACCTGGAGCAGCTGCTCAAGGCGGGCCGCCGGCCCAGGAGCAAGAAGGTTCGCGGCACTGGCCTCAGAGCGTATCTGCGGATGCTGGGCCCGGGGCTCATCACCGGCGCCAGCGACGACGACCCCAGCGGGATCGGCACCTACTCGCAGGTCGGCAGCCAGTTCGGCTACGGCCTGCTCTGGACCGCGCTCTTCACCTTCCCGCTGATGGCCGCCGTCGAGGAGCTGTGCGCGCGCATCGCGCTGCACACCGGCGCCGGCCTGGGCGTCGCGCTGCGGCGCAAGTTCCCGACCACCCTGGTGGGCGCCTGCATACTCGCGCTCTTCTGCGCCAACACGATCAACGTCGGCGCCGACCTGGGTGCCGTAGCGGCCGGCGGCTCGCTGCTCACGCGGGGCGTCATCCCCGAGATCTGGCTGGTGGTGCCGGTCGGGCTCCTGATCGTCATGGCCGAGCTTTTTGTCAGCTACTCGACGATCTTCAGGACCTTCAAGTGGCTGACGCTGGTGCTCTTCGCCTACGTGATCACGGGCATCGTCGTGCACCCCGATCTGATCGCTGTGCTGAGTGCCAGCGTGGTCCCGCACCTCGAGTGGAACCGCGACTTCGTGATGGCGCTGGTGGCGGTCTTCGGAACCACCATCTCGCCTTACCTGTTCTTCTGGCAGGCCTCGTCCGAGGTCGATGAGAAGGTCCGGACGTCCGAGCTGAAGGCGGCTCGGTTCGACATCCTGGTCGGGATGCTGCTTTCGAACGTCGTCATGTACTTCATCATCCTGACCACGGCGGCGGTACTCCATGCACACGGTAAGACCGGCGTGCAGACTGCCGACCAGGCCGCGCAGGCGCTGGCCCCGCTGGCCGGGCAGCTCGCCTTCGTCCTCTTCGCGGCCGGCATGATCGGCACCGGCTTACTGGCCATCCCCATCCTCAGCGGGTCCGCCGCCTACGCGGTGAAGGAGTTTTTCGGCCTCCCCGGCGGTCTGGCGGTGAAGGCCCGCTACCGGCCGACTTTCTACGGCGTGATCGTGCTCTCGGTCCTGGTCGGGATCGCCATCAACCTGCTGCGCGTCGACCCCATCCGGGCCCTGTTCGTGACCGCGGTGATCAATGGGGTCGTCGCTCCGCCGCTGCTGGTGCTGATCGTTCTCCTGGGCTCAGACCGGCGGGTGATGGGGAAAAGGGTCAGCGGGCGGTTGAGCCGGCTGCTGACCTGGACGGCCACGCTGGTGATGGGCGCGGCCGCGATCGCCCTGTTGGTCAGCCTGGCCGTCCACTAGCTGCTCCCACCGTCAGGGCGCCTGTGAGGCAGCGTCGAAGGGCCTGAGGAAGGGCGTCGACGGCCAGCTGAAGAAGTCGGGGTCTGTGGTGGCTCCAGTGAAGGCGACGCTGTACCGCGCGCCGAGCGCCGAGGCGCGCTGGTTGAGGGCGGCGGGCTGCAGGGCGGCATCGTCCCAACTACCGCGGTCCAGCCGCTGCAGGAGGAGCTGCGCGGCCACGATGGTCTCGGCCTCGGTGAAGGCGCAGTGCCCGGCCCGGTGCACGAAGGCCTGGCGGAGCATCGCGTCGGACCCGGCCGCCTTGACGGTGACGGCGTACGCGCTTTCCTGCTCAGGGACCACCAGTCCGTCACCGGCGGTGTGCAGCGTCAGGACTGGCACGGCCAGCTTGCCGTCGAAGACCACGTTGCGCCGCATGTAGTCGACGGCCGCCGGGTCGGCCTGGATCGTGGCGCCGGCGTTGAGCGCGGCCAGGTCGCGGTCGAGGTCCAGGCCGGCGCCGCGGTAGAGGCTGGCCACCTCGTCCCGGTCGATCGACTGCTGCAGCAGCCGGTGGTAGTCCACGCCAGCGTTCCAGGAGGGGTTGCCGCCCGCCCGCTTCTCCAGCTCGGCGCGGGCGGGGAACGCGTAGGCGAAGTCGACGCGCGTGCTCCACATCAGCTGCGCGGCCTCGCGCGCGGCGTAGTCGTCGGGCGCCGGCTCGGGGGCGGTGGGGTCGAACCAGCCGGGCAGGTCTCCCAGCGCCGCGGCCAGGGCCAGCCGCGCCTGCCCGGCTGGGGTCCCGTTCGCGCCGGCGGCCAGCTGCGCGGCGAGCTGGAGGTTGGCTGCCGGGTCGCCGATCCGCACCAGCTGCAATGCGGATCCCGGCGCCAACAGGGTCTTGAACGCGTAAGCGCCGTCGAGGGCCTGGTTCCAGCTCGCCACCGCGCCGGCCAGCACGCCGCACATGGGCAGCGCGGCCGCGAAGCGGTCCGGGTGGAGCTGGACCAGGCCGGCAGTGATGATGCCGCCCAGGGAATGGCCCCACGCCACCGTCCGCTTCGGCTTGCCCACGTGCGCGGCGAAGAAGTCGAGCAGCGCCAGCTGGTCCGTGAAGGCGTCCGCCACCGCCCAGCCGGTCGAGCTGTACGAGGAGCCCGCCACCGCGTACCCCTGGCCGAGCAGCCAGGAAGCGACGTCGGGACCGGGCGCGGCGATCGCATTGTTCGACTGGCCCGGCGCCACGTAGCCGTGGGAGTAGAGGAAGAGGGTGCCGTTCCACCGTCCCGGCACCTCGATCGCGTAGCCGGCGCCGCCGATCGCGCCGGTCAGGGTCCGCGGCGTGGAGGCGGGCGCCGGGGGACGGCTGCCGGGCTGGGTGCACGCGAGCAGCATCACGGCGAGCGCGAGCGCCGCCGCCGGCCGGGGCACGGTCACCCGACAGCCTGCAGCCGGCGGCCGCCGGCCACGAAGACGCGGCCGCCGCCGGCGGCCGGGGTCACGAAGTGCATGACCTCCCCGATGGGGCCGCTCCAGAGCACCCCGCCGCCGGCCGGGTCGAGGGCGGTCAGCTGCCCGCTGCCGGTCTCGATCGTCCACACCGCCCCGTAAGCCAGGATCGGCGCCCCCGGCCGCGCCAGTGACTGCCGCCAGCGGACGCTGAAGCCGGCGGCGCCCGGGTCGATGTGCACCGCGACCAGTGCGCCCGCACAGGCCAGGTACAGGTCGGGCGCCTGGTAGGCGCTGCCGCTCCAGGTCCCGCACCCGAGCGCGGCCGCTACGCGCTGGCCGCCGACGCCGCCCGGGTTGGCCGCCGCCAGGATGTAGGCGGTGCCCGCCTTGCCCGACATCCAGACGCTGCCCGCGTCCACCAGCACCGGCGAGATCGATCCCAGGTCGGCGTCGGCGGAGTTCAGCGCGGCCCAGTTGGAGGGCGCGAAGTAGCCGAGCTCCTTGAGGTCGGGAGAGAGCTTGATCACCGCGTTCCCGTAGTCGAAGGCGGTGGTGGCGAAGCTGTTGCCGCTGGCGATCCAGAGGTTGCCCTCGGCGTCGACGGTGGGGCCGCCAGGCGCCCAGAGCCCGCAGCCGCGGCCGCAGGGCACGCGGTACGAGATCAGCGCCCCGCCCGCCACCGGGGCGCCCATCATCCACCCGTGGTACGCGCCGCAGTCGCCCAGCAGGCCGCCGAAGGGCACATAGACGTAGCCGTGGGAAAGCGTCAAGGCGCCCCGTTGCTGCTCCACCAGCGGCGAATCGCCAGGCGGGTCGATGGTCCGGTGATCCCGAATCCGCCCACCCGCCAGCTCGAGGGTGAAGAGCTCGTGGTGCGCCGGCGCCACGAAGGCGGCGACGTAGAGCAGGCCGTGCGCCGGGTCGGCGACCGGCGTCGAGAGCGCGCCCGACTCGGGCCGCACGTTCCCGCAGGGCAGGGTGGAAGCGTCGACCGGGGCGCCGACGGAGACATGCCAGGCCTGTGCGCCGCTCCGGGCGTCGAAGGCGTAGACGCTGTCGTGCTGGGTGACCACGATCACGCGGCCGCCGGCCAGCAGGGGAGAGCCGTACACGTCGCCATCCAGGGCCTCGGTATGCCAGACGGTATGGGGTGCGCCCAGGCTGCCGGTCGGGCCCACGCCGCTGCGGGCCAGGTCGCCGTGGAAGGTCGGCCAGTCCGCCACGCGGGTCGCCGAAGGCGTCGGCGAGTGGACCGGTGTGCTGGAACCTCCGCAGGCGGCCAGCGCCAGCCCGAGGAGCAGGACCCTGGCTAGAAACCCCAGCTGAAGCGCCGCTCCGGTTCCAGGCGCACCCGCTCGTGGCCGATCACGCGCGTCCGCCCCTGGACCGCGACGCCGCGCCTGGGGCCCATGCCGTCGACCACCAGGGCGGCCCGGGGCTCGTGCTCCAGGTTGCGCAGCTTGGCGCCGTCGGCGTCGAACTCGAAGCCGCCGTCGCGCAGCTCGTACATGACCGGCATCACGTGCGGCCAGCCGGCGGCCGACACGGTGGCCAGCCGGGCGATGCGCTGGGAGCCCAGGAACTCGAGCTCCGGCTCGCTGAAGGCGACCGCCACCTCAGCCGCCCGAGCGGGCTTCGACCAGGAAGTTGAGCGCGTTCACGTACGCGTGGACGCCGGCCTCGATCGAGTTGGTGGAGGCGCCCGACCCGAACACCGTCTCCCCGTCGTGCATCAGCTCGATCACAGCTTCGGCGATGGCGTCGTGGCCGCGGGTGGCCGCCATCACCGAGAAGTTCTCGACCGAAGGGGTGAGGCCGGTCAGCTTCTCGATGGCCTTGATCGCCGCGTCCAGCGGACCGTCGCCCTGCTCGCGCCGCATGGCGGGGCCGTGGCCCAGCTCGAGGGTGACCTCGGCGGTGGCCGGCAGCCCAGTGGTCGAGGTCACTGTCACCGCCAGCAGCTTCAGCCTCTGCGGAGCCTCCGAGATCTTCTCCTGGGCCAGCACGCGAAGGTCTTCCTCATAGACCGTCTCCTTGTCCTCGCAGAGCTCGAGCACGGCGGCGTAGATGACGCCCAGTAGCGCCTTGTCCTGGACCGGCACACCCAGGCGCCGCAGCTCGCCGGCCAGGAAGTCGCGCCCGGTCTCGCTGCCCACCACGCCGGCCCCCTTGGGGTCGAAGCCGAGGTCCGATTTCTCGACCGGGACCGCGAGCTTGGTGCTGCGGGCGATCCGCTCCAGGCTGGCGACGGCGTCGGGCCGAGCCTGCTGCATGTCGCGCAGCCACTCCTCCCAGTCCGGCAGGTCGACGAGGGAGGCCATGGAAAGCACCGACTTGTGCGAGGCGAGTACCGCTACCGGCTGGTCGTCGCGGGTGACCACCACGGTCTCCCCGTCGCCGGCGACGGCCTTGATCAGGTCGCCGGCGAGGCGTCCGAACTCGTCCTGGGAGACGCTCCTGGTCACTTGCCGACGAGTCTAAGCGCGGCGCAGCCCGCGGGCGGCCACCTCCAACATCGCCGCCGCCTCCGTGGCGTCGACGCCCGGCCGGGCGGCGGCCGCCGCCAGCCGGTCCTCGAGGATGCGGCCGGCGGCAGCAGGCACGGCGTAGGCGGCCGGGCAGAGCCCCACGATCTCGTCCGCGACGACGCCCACGCCGAGCGCCTCGGCCCGCCGGCCGACCTCGGCGAGCGCCACGGCGGGTGGCGTCCGGTCGAGGTCGACCAGGTTCATGGAGATCTGCCACCGGCCTTCACCGAAGTCGAAGGCCAGGGCCTGCACCCCGGGGGGGCCCCCGTCACGCGGGCGCATGGCCCGCGCCAGCGCTGCCGCCGAGACGGCGGTGGCGCCCTCCAGGAACACGTTGTAGGCGACCAGCGGGCGCCGGGCGCCGACGCACGCCGCCCCCGCCGTCGGGTGCGGTTCGCCTCCCAGGTCGGGCCGGGCGCGCCCGGCGCGGATGTCCGCGAGGGTGCGCCCCTCACCCGCGGCGCCGTAGAAGAAGACCGGGATCCCCAGCTCCGACCAGATTCGCGCGCCCGCCGCGCGGGCCACCTCCGCCGCCTCGGCCAGGGTGGCGGCGCCCAGCGGCACCACCGGCAGGACGTCGGCGGCGCCCACCCGCGGGTGCACGCCGACGTGCCGGCGCAAGTCGATCAGCCGGGCGGCCGCCTCCACGATGCGGACCAGGCTCTCCACGATCGAGCGCTCGAACCCGGCCAGCGAGACGACGGCCCGGTTGTGGACGGGGTCTGCGTGCGCGTCGAGCAGGCCGCGGCCGGCGGCGGCCGCGATCTCCTCGACCACTTCAATCCGGCGGCCCTCGGAGACGTTGGGCACGGCCTCGAACAGACGCGTCAAGCTAGGCCGCTATCACCTGGCCGTTGCAGATGGTCTTCTCGACCAGGTTGACGCCCAGCCGGTAGGGGATGTCCAGGTAGGTCTCGGCGTCCAGCAGGAGCAGGTCCGCGCGCTTGCCCATGCGGATCGACCCGCACTGCCGCTGCAGGCGCAGGGCCCGGGCGCCGCCCAGGGTGGCGCCCTTGATCGCCTCCTCGGGCGACAGCCCGAGCTCCAGGCAGGCGAGCCCGATCATCAGGCACATGTTCTCGGTGCACGAGGTGCCAGGGTTGAAATCGGTGGCGATCGCCAGCTGGCAGCCGGCGGCGGCCAGCGCCCGGGCGGAGCCCTCCGAGGTCAGCTTCAGGGAGACGGTGGAGCCGGGGCAGACGATACAGACGACCGGCGACTCGGCCAGCATGCGGGCGTCTCCGTCGCGCAGGTAGTTGAGGTGCTCGGCAGAGGTCGCGCCCAGCTCCACCGCCAGCCGCGGACCCTCGCCCGGCGCCACCTCCGAAGCATGCACCTTGAGCTGGTAGCCCAACCCCATGGCGCGGCGCAGGATGCGCCGGCACTGCTGGGCGTCGAATGCCCCGGGGTCGCACCAGGCTTCGCAGAAAGTCGCCATGCCCCGGAAGCGCGGCAGCATGTCCTCGGCGACCAGCTCCACATATTCGCTCGGCTCCATGCCGTCGGGCACGACGTGGGCGCCCATGAAGGTGCTGACCACGCGCATCGGCGACGCCGCGGCCAGCCGGCCGGCCACCCGCAGCAGCATCTCCTCGGCCTCGGGCGTGAGGCCGTATCCCGACTTGGCCTCGATCGCGGTCACCCCATGGCGAAGGAACGACCGCAGGCGCCGCTCCGCCACCGTCTCCAGCTCCTCCTCAGGTGTCGAGCGGGTGAGGCGCACGGTCCGCATGATGCCGCCACCCCAGAAGGGCTGCCCGCGCATGCGCGCCGCGTGCTCGTCCGCGCGGTTGCCGGCCCACAGCAGGTGGGCGTGGGAGTCGACGAAGCCGGGCAGGACACAGCAGCCGCCGGCGTCCACGACCACGGCCTCGGGGTTCATGTCGAGCCGCCACTGCCACCGGCCGCTGGGACCGACCCAGACGATGTTGCCGTCCTTGGCGGCCACCGCGGCGTTCTCGAGCAGGCCCAGCGTGCCCTCGCCCTGCGCCGGCTCGCAGGTCACCAGCTGACCGATGTTGTGGACGACGAGGTCGGCCTCGATCACGTGGCGAACCTTCTCGCCCTGGTCCCCATCCCTTCGCTGGATAGAGTAAGCGCCGTGTCCGGTCGCGTCCGGCTGGTCTGGGGCGAGGAGTTCATGTCCTACGTGCTCTCCCCCGGCCATCCGCTACAGCCGGAACGTGTAAGGCTCGCCGTCTACCTGATCCGGCGCCTGGGTCTCGACGAGTTCGCGGAGACGGTCCCGCCCCGCGCCGCCGACGAGGAAGAGCTGGCGCTTACCCACAGTCCCGGCTACATCGACCTGGTGCGGCGGCTGAGCGATCCGGCGGAGCGGCCGGGGGTCGACCCTCGCGACATCCTGGACGCCGGCTTCGGGACGGCCGACAACCCGGTCGCGGACGGCATGCACGCGGCCTGCGCCCAGATCGTCGGGGGCAGCCTGGTGGCGGCCGCGGCCGTGCACGAAGGCGAGGCGCTGCACGCCTTCAACCCCGCGGGCGGCCTGCATCACGCCATGCGGTCCCGGGCTTCGGGCTTTTGCGTCTACAACGACGTGGCCGTGGCCGCGGAGTGGCTGCGCCGCCAGGGTCACCGGGTGGCGGTGGTCGACGTGGACGTGCACCATGGCGACGGCACCCAGGCGGCCTTCTACTCGAGCCCAGACGTGCTCACCATCTCGCTGCACGAGAGCGGCCGCTACCTGTTCCCGGGCAGCGGCTTTCCGACCGAGGTGGGGAGCGGGGCGGGCAAGGGCTGCGCCGCCAACTTGCCGTTCCTGCCCTTCACCTGGGACGACCCCTGGCTGGCGGCATTCGACGCCGTGGTGCCCAGGCTGCTGCGGGACTTCAAGCCGACCGTCCTGGTCACGCAGGACGGCTGCGACACCCACGTCCTGGACGCGATCGCGCACCTCCAGGCCTCGACGCGGATCTGGCCCCACGTCGGTCGCCGCTTCCATGAGCTGGCGCACGAGCTGTGCAAGGGCCGCTGGGTAGCCCTGGGCGGCGGCGGCTACGCAATCCGAGAGGTGGTGCCGAGGGCCTGGACCCTGCTCTTCAGCGAGATGGTCGAGCAGCCGGAGCTGGCCGAGTCCTGCCTCGACGCGGCGCCGTTTCCGCCTCATCCCGACGCCCAGGAGCGGATCTGGGCGCAGCTGGACAGGGACCTGGCGGCCCTTGGCCGCGCGCTGGGGCGCGAGCTGAGCCTTACCTCAAGAACCGCATGAGGCGGAACAGGATGGCCTGCAGCGCCAGCGCGCTGGCCACCACGGCCGCGACCGGTGGCGCGGCCCAGGACACGCCGGCCGGGCGGTGCCGCAGCTGGATCAGCAGGTATCCGGCGGCGGCCGCGATCACCAGGGCCTGAAACCCGACTTCCGCCTGCGCCCAGCGCTTGGGCGCGCCAGCTCGAAAGAGGCGTGAGAAGAGCAGCCATTGCAGGCACAGGACGAGCAGAAAGACGGCGGCGGCGGCCGCCCAGTAGGTCAGACGGAGTGCGTTCTAAGGCAGCGCGTGCACACGCGCGCCTTGACCGTCTTGCCCTTGATGTTCACCAGCCCGGTCTGCAGGTTGGGCAAGAACCTGCGGTTGGTGCGCACCTTGGAGTGGCTGACGTTGTGTCCGTACTGCGGGGTCTTGCCGCAGATCTCGCATCTTCTGGCCATGTTTGTACGTCCGTTTGGGGAGTGAACGTGAATTGTACCATGGCCCCGAAGAGACCCCGATGAGTGTGAAAGCAGAAGAGGCGACGGGCGCTCGGCGGCAGCTCAGCCGGTCCCGGCAGTGGGGCCGGGTGGAGGTCTTGCCGGCCGTGGTCGCGGCCATCGCGGCCCATGCCGCCACCGGCTGCTACGGCGTGCACGGGATGGCCGCGCGGGGCCTGCGCGCCGGCTTCGCCGAGCTTCTGCGCCGCGAGAGCAACCACCGCGGCGTGGAGGTCCGCGAGCTCGCGGACGGGCTCCAGGTCGACGTCTACGTGGTGGTCCAGTACGGCGTGCGCATCACCGAGGTCGCGCACAACCTCCAGGGGGCTGTGCGCTTCGAGGTCGAGCGGACGGTCGGGGTTCCGGTGGTCGAGGTGAACGTGAACGTTCAGGGGGTTTACGAGCCATAGCAGTCGCCGACCAGGGCCGTAAGCCGCCTCCGAAGGTGGTCGACGGTCAGGTCTTGAAGCTGGCGCTCCTGGGCAGCCTGAACTGGCTGGCGGCGCATCAGGAAGAGGTCAACCGCCTCAACGTGTTCCCGGTGCCCGACGGCGACACGGGCACCAACATGCTGCTCACGCTGCAGTCCGCGGTGGAGGACATAAAGGACTCCCCGGCCACCGACGTCGGGCGGATCGCCCGCATCGCCGCCCACGGGTCCCTGATGGGCGCCCGCGGCAACTCGGGCGTGATCCTGTCCCAGATCTTCCGCGGCTTCGCCAAGGCCGTGGAGGGCAAGACCGAGCTCGGGCCGGCCGAGGTGGCGGCGGCTTTCGAGGAGGCCGCCAACGCCGCCTACAGGGCCGTCTTGAAGCCGACCGAGGGCACCATCCTCACCGTGGCCCGGGAGGCTGGGCGGTCGGCGACGGCGGCGGCCGGGGATCCGCGGGCGACCGTGACCAGCGTGATCAAGGCCGCGGCCGAGGGCGCCCGCAAAGCGGTCGAGAGGACGCCCAGCCAGCTCCAGATCCTGCGCGATGCCGGCGTGGTCGACGCCGGCGGCTTCGGGCTGCAAGTGATGTTGGAGGGCATGCTCACCTCCGTGGAGGCCCCCGCCGCGGCAGTCTCCAGGGGTGAGGGGGTCGCGGCCCGGCCCGCCGCGCAGACCGCCATGGACCTGCCGGAGGAGGGCTGGGGCTACTGCACCGAGTTCCTGATCACGGGCGAGGACATGGACGTCGACCACATCCGGGAGCAGATCGCCGCCCTCGGCGACTCCGTGCTGGTGGTCGGGGAGCCGGAGCTGGTCAAGGTCCACGTGCACACCAACGACCCGCCGCGGGTCATCGGCCTGGCCGGCAGCTTCGGCCGCCTGGAGAAGCTGAACGTGGGCGACATGTCCACCCAGCACAGGCGCATCCTCGAAGAGGCGCAGCCCAACGGCTCCGGCGGCGGCGAGCACCAGGGGCGAGCCAACAACACGGGGCTGGTGGCCGTCGTCTCCGGCAGCGGCCTGGTCGAGATCTTCAAGGGCCTGGGGGTGGACGCGATCGTGCAGGGCGGGCAGACCATGAACCCCAGCACCGGCGACCTGGTGTCGGCGGTCGACGGTGTGCCCTACGACGAGGTGCTGCTGCTGCCCAACAACAAGAACGTGGTGCTGGCCGCGCGCGAGGTCGACAAGCTGGCGACCAAGAAGGTGCACCTGGTGGAGACCCACACCATGCCGCAGGGCATCGCCGCCGTGATCGCCTTCAACGCCGAGAAGCCGGCGCTGGCCAACGCCGAGGCGATGACGCGGGCGGCGCGGCAGGTCCAGACCATCGAAGTGACGCGTGCGGTGCGCGACACGCGCTCCAACGGCCGGCGCGTCAAAAAGGGCGACGTGATCGCTGTCGTCAACGACCGCCTGGACACGGCGGGCAGCGACTACGCCGACGTGGTCGCCGACGCGCTCCAGAAGCTGGGGCCGGACAAGTTCGAGCTGGTCACCGTGTACCGCGGGGCGGACGCGGGCGACGCCGAGGTGGACGCGCTCTCGGCCTCCCTGCACGAGCGCTTCCCGGGCCTCGAGGTGGAGGTCCAGGCCGGGGGCCAGGACCACTACCCCTTCATCGTCTCGGTCGAGTAGCGGGCTGGCAGCAGCGTTCCGGGTCGTCACCGACTCCACGGCCGACCTGCCTCCGGCGTGGGCGGCGAAGTACGGCATCGAGGTGGTGCCGCTGAAGGTTCTCTTCGGCCAGGAGTCGTTCCGGGACGGCGTCGACCTGAGCAGCGACCAGTTCTTCGACCGGCTCCGCCAGGCCGACAGGCTGCCCACCACCAGCGCACCCTCGCCCGGCGAGTTCGCGGCGGCATATGAACGCCTGGCGAAGGAGTGCGAGGGCGTGATCTCGATCCACATCGGGAGCCGGCTCTCGGCCACGGTCGAGGCCGCGCGAGTGGGTGCGCAGTCGGTGGAGGGCTTCCCGGTGCGAGTCGTGGACAGCGGGAGCGTGACGATGGCCGTGGCCTTCCTCTGCCAGGTGGCGGCGCAGAGCCCGTCCCTGGAAGAGGCCGTGCGGCGCGTCGAGGAGCGGGTGCCGAAGCAGCGGATCATCGCCCTGCTCGACACCCTCCGCTACATCGAGATGGGCGGGCGCGTCAACCGCGCCCAGGCCATGATCGGGAACATGCTCGACCTGAAGCCGGTGCTGGGGGTGGCCGACGGCCAGATCAAGCCGCTGGACCGCGTGCGCACCCGCGGCCGCGCCATCCTGCGCATCGTCGAGCTGCTCCGCGACGACTATCCGCTGGAGCACGTGGCCGTGATGCACGCTCAGGCCCCCGACGAGGCGCAGCGGATCGTCGACGAGATCTCGCCCGAGCTCGAGAAGGTCGGGGTGGAGGTGGCGACGGGCCAGATCGGCGCCGTGCTGGGGACCCACGTGGGGCCCAAGGCCCTCGGCTTCGCCTACCTCAAGCGCTGATGGCGATGTACGCCATCGAGCCGGATGCGCGCACGCTCCACGACCACTTCAGCCGCGAGCTCGACCCGGTGCTGGAGATCGACCCCGGGGACAGCGTGCGCTTCAGGCTGCTGGACGCGGGCTGGCACCGCGAGCCCCTGCGCGCCGCACCCAAGATGCCGCGCACGGGCCAGCGCGGCCACGCCCTCGTCGGCCCCGTGTTCGTGCGCGGCGCCGGCCCGGGCAGCGTGCTGGAGGTCGAGGTCGTGGAGCTGCGGCCGGCGGACTGGGGCTGGACGCGGTCCGGAGGAGCGCCCATCGAGCTCTTCAAGCGCTTCGGGGTGGACGAGGGCGACCCGGATTGGCTGCTGTGGTCCATCGACGCGGCCGCGGGCACGGCGCGCAACCAGCACGGCCACACGGTGGCCATCAGGCCGTTCCTGGGTGTGATGGGGGTGGCGCCGGCGGAGCCTGGGTTCCACGCCACCGGGCCGCCGCGGGTGGTGGGGGGCAACCTGGACTGCGCCGAGCTGGTGGCGGGCAGCACGCTCTACCTGCCCGTGCAGGTCGAGGGTGCGCTGTTCTCGTGCGGTGACGGGCACGCGCGCCAGGGAGACGGGGAGGTGTCGGGGACCGCCATCGAGTGCCCGATGGAGCTCGCGGAGCTGAGGTTCGGCGTGCGCACGGACATGTCGATCAGGACGCCCTGGGCGCGCCTGGCCGGGGCCTGGCTGACGATCGGCGTGGGGCCGACGCTGGACGCGTCGGCAGACAGCGCGCTGGAGGCGATGCTCGACCTGATGCAGGACCGGCCGGACCTCTCGCGCAAGCAGGCCATCGGCCTGGCCAGCGTGGTGGTCGACCTGCGCGTGACGCAGTTCGTGAACGGCACGGTCGGCGTGCACGCGATCCTGCGCGACGACGCGATCACTTAAAACGCGACTCCTCCCCACCCGGTGGGGAGGTCCCGCCCGGAGGGCGGGGGAGGGGAGTGCGGTTGGCCCGGCGCCATCTCCGTGCGTCGGGCATCTCCCAGACCAGGCGCGGCGCCACCCGGCGCCCGGCGCGCAGGGCCGAACGCAGCAGCGCGTAGGCGCTCCCGGGCGCCGGTAGCCCATAGGCGGCGCGCAGAGGCTCCGGCAGCAAACCGGCGGTCAGCACCTGCAGCGGCCACCAGGCGCCCGGCACCTCCACCGGCCGCAGCACCCGGGCCGCCAGCGCGCGTGCGCGCGCGTCCACCTGCACCTCGTCTCTCAGGACCCGGTCCCGGTAGGCCTCGAACCCGGCCAGGGAGGACGGGAAGGCGTCCGCCGGGATGCCCAGCAGGCGGCCCGTCTCGCGCGAGCCAAGGTAATAGGCCGCGCGTTCCGCCCGCGACAGCGGCGCCACCAGCTCGGAGTAGGTGGCCAGGGCGCTGTCCACGAGCGTGGCGTGCACCCAGAGCAGCAGCCCGGGGTCCCGGGCGCTGTACCCGCGGCCGCGCACCGCGCGGTGGGCGCGGTTGATGGCCGCCGCCGCCTCCCGGACCTCCGCCTCCGATCCGAAGGCCAGCCGGTAGGTCTGCGTCAGGGTCCGCCAGAGGCGGGGCAGGGGCCGGCGGCGGAAGTCGCTGTGCTGGTCCACCCCGGCCGCGACACCCGGGAGGGCCAGCTGCATGAGCAGGGCGCGGCCGCCGCCGAGGAGCACTGCGGTCTCGGCATTGATTCGGTACAGCGGCGTACCGTATGTTGAAGTGTCAGCCTGTGTGATCCTAAAAACCCCTCATGGGCGCTATCATGTCTTGACACCTGTGCGACACCCTGTTAGGTATGACGCTGCCGTACAGAATGGGAGGGCGTTACTAGGTTGATTTCCCGCGCGCGCGGGTCGGTGACCGGAGTCGGCGAGCTCACGCTCCTCTTCGGTGCAGCCCTCCGCGGCGCTCTGCGGCGGCCCTTCTACTGGCAGGAGTTCCTGGAGCAGTGCCGCTTCATCATGACGGCCAACTTCGTCCCCCTGCTGCTGACCGGGATCGGCTTCGGGACCATCGTGGCGCTGGAAGCCGGCCAGTTCTTCAAGGCCACCAGCGCCGAGTACCGGTTGGGCGGGTTCACCGTGATGTCGAACATCCGGGAGTTCAGCCCGGTCGCCACCGGCCTGATGATCGCGGCGGTCTCGGGGACCGCCATCGTGGCCGACCTGGGCGCGCGCCAGGTCCGCTCCGAGCTGGAGGCCCTCAGTGTGATGGGCCTCTCCAACGTGCTCTTCATCGTGGTCCCGCGCGCCCTGGCGCTGATGATGATGACCGCCCTCTACAACTTCCCGATGATCGTCTTCACCATGCTCGGCTCCTACCTGGTGGGAGTCGCGGTGGTGGGCGTCAACCCGGGCGGCTTCATCGCCACCTTCTTCACCCAGGGGACCGCCGTCGACGTCATCGGCGGCGAGGTCAAGTGCATCGTCTTCGGCGCCATCGTGGCCGCCATCTGCATCTTCAAGGGCGTCACCGCCCGGGGCGGCGCCGAGGGCGTGGCGCGGGCGGTCCACTCCTCGGTGATCTGGAGCTTCATCGCCATCCAGGCCTTCGAGTACCTCTACACGCCCACCGTGCTGGCGCTGTTCCACAACGCCATCACCCTGAGATGAGCACGAGCATCCGGGTCAAGCCCGAGCCCTTCTGGGCCCAGGGCTTCGCCATCTTCGACGTGCTGGGCGACATCGTCGTCTTCGCGGCCCGCGCCCTCGGCCAGATCCCGCGCAGCCTCCGCTACACGGGCGAGATCTGGTGGTACGCGGCCTTCCTGGCCGTCAGCAGCACGCCGGTGGCTCTGGTCATCACCTACTTCAGCGGCTCCGAGTGCTCGGTCGAGGCCTACTACTCGCTCCACCAGCTGGGGGGCGCCGAGTCGCTGGCCGGGGTCTTCAACGCACTCTGCGACATGCGCGAGATCACGCCGCTCTTCTTCGGCTTCGCGATCGGGGCCAAGGTCGGCTGCGGCATCGTGGCCGAGCTGGGGACCATGCGCATCAACGAAGAGATCGACGCCCTGGAAACCATGGGCGTGCCCAGCATCCCCTTCCTGGTCAGCACCCGAATGCTGGCCGCGCTGATGGTCATGCCCCTGATGTACGTGCTCAGCCTGGCCGGCAGCTTCCTGGCCAGCTGGATCGTCCAGCACTTCCAGATCGGCCTGGTCAGCGACGGCATCTACTTCAACTACTTCTGGAGGTACACCAACCTCCAGGACCTGGCCTTCTCGATGGTCAAGGCGATCACCTTCGCCTTCACGATCGTCTGCGTGGCCGTGTACTACGGCTACCACGTGACCGGCGGCGCGGTCGGCATCGGCCGCGCGGTGGCCAAGACGATGGCCGTCTCGCTGGTCATGACCGTGGTTCTCAACGCGGTCCTGACCCAGATCTTCTGGGGCCAGAACCCCAACCTCCCGATCCCCACCTGAGGAGAGCAATGGCCGCCACCATCGAGCACCCCACGTCGCGCCAGGAGAGCCCCAAGGGGACGCTGATCGAGTGCCGCGACGTGCACAAGGCCTTCGGCCACCACGCGGTGCTCGCCGGCGTCGACTGCAGCATCCCCGAGGGCGAGATCACGGTGATCATGGGCCCCTCCGGCACGGGCAAGTCGGTGCTCCTGCGTCATTTCGTGGGCCTGCTCACCCCTGACCGCGGGGACGTCCTGGTGGACGGCGTGAGCGTGCCCCGGATGAGCGAGGAGGAGCTCCTGGAGCTGCGCCGGAACATGGGGATGCTCTTCCAGGACGGGGCCCTCTTCAGCTCCATGAACCTGTTCGACAACGTCGCCTTCCCGCT
>Ga0070707_100002633_pt1 | contig 17067 bp, 16 predicted proteins | sample KBSK5502metaG_FD_65468 | JGI IMG/M metagenome (GOLD analysis project Ga0070707, IMG submission 65468) | Corn, switchgrass and miscanthus rhizosphere microbial communities from Kellogg Biological Station, Michigan, USA - KBS K5-50-2 metaG | ecosystem: Host-associated > Plants > Roots >... | reverse complement strand
CGAGGCGAACGACGACGGGTACCGGCAAACCTACTTCCCGTGACGCGCTCACGACTCCTTCGGCGATGCGATCGCCGCGCATGATTCCGCCGAAGATGTTGATGAGGATTGCCTTCACATTCTTGTCGCTGAGGATGATGCGAAACGCGTTCTTGACCTGCTCCGCGCTCGCGCCGCCGCCGACGTCGAGGAAATTCGCGGGCTCGCCACCGGCGAGCTTGATGATGTCCATCGTGGCCATCGCCAGCCCGGCTCCGTTGACCATGCAGCCGACGTTGCCATCGAGCTTGATGTAATTCAGGCCGAACTTCGACGCTTCCACTTCCAGCGGATCCTCTTCGTGCAGGTCGCGCATCTCGACGATGTCCTTGTGCCGGAAGAGCGCGTTGTCGTCGAAGTTCATCTTGCAGTCGAGCGCCAGCACGTCGCCCTCTTTTGTGATGAGCAGTGGATTGATCTCCGCCAGCGATGCATCGGTTTCGATGTAAGCCTTCATCAGCTTCTCCACGAAGCTGACGCACTTTTTGTATGCGTCGCCGCTCAAGTCGAGCGCGTACGCCACCGCCCGTGCCTGAAAAGGTTGGGCGCCGAGGATGGCGTCGATGGGCTGGCGATGGATGGCCTTCGGATCGCGTGCCGCCACCTCCTCGATCTCCATGCCGCCCTGCTTGGACGCCATGATCACGGGCGTGCCGATGCGCCGGTCGAGAGTGATGCCGAGGTAAAGCTCGCGGTCGATGTTGAGGGCTTCTTCGATCAGGACCTTGCGCACTTCGCGGCCTTCCGGTCCGGTCTGGTGCGTGACCAGCTTCATGCCGATCATTTTTCGCGTCATTTCGGCCGCTTCGTCGGCGTCCCTGGCGAGCTTCACGCCGCCGCCCTTCCCCCGCCCGCCGGCGTGAATTTGCGCTTTCACAACAACGCGCCCACCGAGTTGTTTCGCGGCCTGGCGGGCGTCGTCGGGGTGATCGACCACGAGCCCGCGTGGCGTCGGTACGCCGTACCGGCGCAAAATATCTTTGGCTTGGTACTCGTGGACTTTCATCGCGCGCGGCGTTTTATCACAGCCGCGATACTGCTGCTCGCGCCGGTGGCGGCCACGGCGCAGGTGCGCGACGGCAACCTCATCGAGTACGGCATCGGATCATTTACCGAAGGGCCGGTGAGCCTGATGCTGGAACCGCCGCGGATGAAGATCTTCCGCGACGGACGCGTCCTGATCGTCGACCGCGATGGCGCGTGGCAGGCGCGCATCGACGTCGATCGCATCGAAAACCTCGAGCGCGACCTGCTCCGCATGCCGCTTCTGCACTCGACGCGTTACGTCGAGTTCAAGCGGCGCAAACCGATCCTCGTTCACGGTGGAATCTCGTATGTCCGCTTTCGCGATGGCAGCGATGAAGTGATCGTGGCGACGTCCGGAATTCCGCTGGACCGCGAGTGGCAGGCGATCATCGATCGCGTCAAGGCCGAGCGACCGCCGACGTTGATGTCCTTTCGGCCGCAGCAGCTTCGCTTCTATATCTGGAGCTTTCCCCTGGTCGGTGAAAAGATCGTCTGGCCGTTCACAAGCGCGCTCCCGCTCGCCGGCCACGGCGACACTCCCGTCAGCACCAGCGATCCGGCCGTGATCGCCTTCATCATCGATCACTCGTTCAACAGCAAGGTTCCACTTCCTGCGATCGAGGAGAACGGCGCGCTCTATCAGTTCGGAATCGAAAGCGCGCCGGGCTGGATGGATCCGCCGGCGCTGCAGCGGCGGCTCGAGGAGTTGTGGCGCGCGGCGCCGAAGCACGGCCGCGGCTCCGGTGCGCAGGACGGGAATCTCATCGAGTACGGGATGGGCGGCTTTGCAGACGGCGGCCACGGTCCGCCGATGCTCTACCCGCCGGAAGTGAAGATTTACGCCGGCGGACGCATCGTGTTCGCCGATAAAGAAGGTTACTGGCAAGGAATCATCGAGCCGAAACGCCTCGAAAAGCTGAAGCGCGATCTGACGAATAACGCACTGCTGAAGAAATCGCAAATTCTTCCGGTGCGCAACGGCGGTCTCATCTCGCTACACGGCGGGATGGCCTACATCCGATATCGCGACGCCGATGACGAAGTTGTGGTCGCAGTCCTCAGCCATCCAAAACGCGGCCCGTATCCGCGCCTGCTCGACCGGATCCGCGAAGAGATCCCGAGCACGTTTTCGCGATTCCGCCCTGACGAGATCACGTTCCGTCTCTACCCCGGCAGCACGTGGCAGCAGCCGGTTGCGTGGCCGTTCAGCGCGACGATCCCGCTCCACGACAAACCGGATTCCATCACGATCAACGATCCACCTGCGATTGCGTTCGTGATCGATCACGCATTCGGCGGCTTCTCGTGGCTGCAAACCAATGTGCAAGAAAACGGCAAAGACTTCGAGATCATCCTCGAATCCTCTCCCGGCTGGTACGAGCCCCAAATCCTCGGCGCGACCCTCGACAACTTGCGGCTCAATTCGAATTGACCGTCGCCCCGTGCGCGCCGTGACCGAACAGGACGGCGTCGAAGCCGAAGATGAGACGCCACAGCTCGGGATCGATTGTCCCGAGCCGCGCTGCATGAGCGTAGGCCCGAACCGGTCGCAGATCGATGACCGTCCATGCGCCGGCGGAGGCATCGACGAATGGTTTGGCCCAGGGCGCGTACTTGATCAGATCGCGATTCGAACCCGGACCGTCGTCGAGCAGAACCGCGATACTGAAAGACTGCATGCCGTTGCTCGTCGCAAACTCCGATATGAAATTTCCCAGCGTGAACACGCTTCCCCGGCTCATGCCGCGATAGAGATGCCAGTGGCCGAACTTGAGCAGCACCTTCGGCAGGACGCGATCGACCCGTTCCGCCGTGCGGTACCGGCGCATGAAGAGCGTCTTCATGTTTTCCTCGCGCTCGCGATTCGATTCGTATCCGGTGGGCTGCTTCTCTTTTGCCGCAAGCTGATAGTTGTGGTAAACGCGCAGCGACACCTCGACTTGATCGAGCAGGAACTCTGCCTCGGAACCGGACTTCGGGTGATAGAGCTGCCTCAGCGCCGCGATTTCTTCGGGTTTCCCTACGTCAGCCATGTAACGCGCCCCGCTGACGTATCTCTTCTGCTCATACGGCTGAACGATTGCCATCAGCTCTCGTGTGCGCGAGCGGGCAGCGTCATTGGGGGCCATGGGCTGCAGCGCCTCGAGCACATGCAGAGCGCCGAAGATCTGATCGAGGCCCCAGACCGGATCGCTCTTGGCGTTCGAAATGCGACCGATGTCGGCAAGCATGGCCATTTCTTCCTGTCCCTCAAACGTGAAGGCGTTGGGATTGGTGCGGTGAATCGCGACAATGGCCTCGAGGTTTCCACGCACGGGCGGTCTCGACACCGCCGCGCACATCCACGGATCCTGCTCGTCGGCGAAATAATTGAATCCATGACGATCGTGAAGCAGCCGGAAAAGCGCCGACGTGAACTGCGCCACTTCGGCGACATTGTGTTCTTCTCCGATGCCCACGAATTGCGCGCGCGAGGCGGAGCGCACGATGAAATCGACAGCCGGACCGGAAATCGCGGTTCCCTCCAGTGCCAGCGGGTATCGATTCGCCGTCGCCAGCGAGGTCAGGGTCGGTTCGTCGGCGAGTGCAGCCGTGGCCAGAAGCAAAGCAAAAGCGAATTTCATGACTGGTACGACGCCTCTCGAATGCGAAGGTTAGAGTAGGGTCCATGCGTCCGGGTGACGAGATCACAATCGAGCCGACGGAGCTCGTCGCCGGGGGGGCCGCGCTCGCTCGCATCGACGGATTTCCAATTTTCATAACCAATGTTTATCCCGGCGACGTGGCCGTCGTCCGGCTGACCGAGGTCAGGAAAGGATTCGCGCGCGCGGAGCTGGTACGCATCACGCGGTCGAGCGCGTTGCGGCGTACGCTGCCGTGTCCGGTCGCGGGAGAATGCGGCGGCTGCGACTGGACCGCATTGCGGCTCGACGCACAACTGCTGGCGAAGGAGCGCATTCTGCGTGAGTCGCTGCGCCGGATCGGAAAGCTTCAAGCGCACCCTCCGGTCGCTTCGCATCCTTCGCCCCTCAATTACCGGATGCGCAGCCGGATGCATCGCGACGGCGACGCGGTCGGCTTCTACGCTACGGGATCGCATCGCGTTGTGCCGCTGGCGCGCGAATGCGAAGTGGTGGGGCTCGAGACGGCGCAACATCCGATGGAGGGCGAGACATGGGAAATCGACGGCCATCTGTTTCAAGGCGATGTCGAGATCGAGATCCGCGTCGATCAATTCAAGTACCGTCTTTCCACCTCGTCGTTTTTCCAGGTGAATCGACACTTGTTGAGCACGATGCTCCGGCTGGTCTCGGCCCACGCCGCGCGTGTTCGCAGGAATCGCCTGGCGATCGACTTGTATGCCGGCGTCGGCTTCTTCACGCTGCCACTCTCTAATATTTTCGAGCGCGTGATCGCGGTGGAGGGATCGGAGTCCGTGAAGTACGCCGAGATGAATGCCCCTCACCCTGCACCCTCTCCCCGGGGAGAGGGACGGGGTGAGGGGACAGTCGAAATCGTGCACTCGCCGGTGGAGACATTCGAAATCCCCGACGCCGATTTCATTTTTCTCGATCCGCCGCGCGCGGGCGCGCACAAAGGGGTCATCGACGCGATCGGCAAACGCGCGCGCGAAATGGTTTGTTATCTCTCCTGCGATCCGGTAACCTTTTCGCGGGACGCGAGCCGGCTGATCGCGTCCGGCTGGCGCCTGGCCTCGCTCGACCTTCTCGATCTCTTTCCGAATACGCATCACGTAGAAACGCTCGCCTCGTTCGAGCGTGCAGAATGACGCTCCCGCTGCACTTCCTCTGATCGCGTACGTCGCCGGACTCACGTGCGGATTCCCGGCGCGCGACGCCTTCGGATTCTTGCTGATCGCGATTCTGCTCGCGGTCCTGAAGCGCGCCCGATTCGCGCTGATCGTGCTGTGCGCCGGCCTCGGAATCATCGCCGGCCGTGCCCGGCCGTCGTCAGTCTTCGTTCGCGAAGATCGCTTCACCGTGATCGAGGCTCCGATCGATCGCGATTGGATGCACCGAGGAGATGCTTTCGTGCTGCGCGTGCAATACGCCGCGCAACCGCTTGGAATCTACGCGCGCTTCGAGCCGAAGCCGATCGAGATGGAGAAGGACATTCGGGTCGAAGGATTTCTCCGCAAAAACGATCGCGGGGAATTGAACGTGACCTTGAAGTCGCCTCGGCTGCTTCAGTACGCCGGTGCGCTGTCGCCGCTCGATCCGGCGGCGTGGAATCGCGCCATGGCGAATCGATTGCGTCCGGTGGCCTCGAGATTTCCCTCCGAGGTGGCGCTGGTCGAAGCGCTGGCGCTGGGAAGAGGCGAGCGCCTGGCTGACGACATCCGCGACAACTACAAACGCGGCGGCACCTATCACCTTCTCGTTTTCTCGGGATTGCAGATCGCATTCGCGGCCGGTGTGATCGCGTTTCTTCTGCGCTCCTTGCACGCGCCGCGGGCCTCGGACTGGTCGCTGCTGATCTTCTCGTTGGCCGCGCCGATGTTCATCGGGCCGACGGCCTCCGTCGCGCGCTCGAGCATCGGCATCGGGCTCTACGCGATTTCGCGCATCCTGAAGCGTCCAACGACACTGGAGAACTTGTGGTGCGTTGCCGCGCTGATGCGATTGATGCTCGCGCCTTCCGATCTGACCGACGCGTCATTTCAACTGACGTACGCCGGCGCGGGCGCGTTGCTGTTCATCGGCAAACCTCTCGCGACCGGACGATGGAGGTGGATCGCGTACGCCTTCGGCGCGGAGTGCGTCGTCACGCCTCTGACGCTCTTCCATTTCCATCAATACGCCCTCGGCGGATCGGTGACGACGCTTCTTCTGACGCCGATTGTTTTCGCGATGCTGGTGGTCTCGGCGCTCATCTGCGCGATTCCGTCTGCGGCGCTGCTGTACGTCATCCGATTCCTCAACTCGCTCTGCAGGTCGGTCAACAGTGGTGCCGCGGTCTTCGCCGGATGGCACGCAGCGCCACCGGCGGCAGCTCTCATCATCGGCTTCGCAATCGCGCTGATCGCGATCGCGCTGGTTCGCGGTCGCGCCCGAGCAATCGCCATCGTCGCGGCGACGATCATGCCGAGCCTGGCGTCGATTGTGATCGCGCATCGCGATGTCTCAGTTCCCACCCTTACGGTTCTCGATATCGGCCAGGGCGATTCGATCCTCATTCGCACGCCGGGGCACGCGGTTCTCGTCGACGGCGGAAACCACTATGCGAATGTCTCTTCCCTGTTGCTCGATCGCGGCGTGCGCAGCCTCGACGCCGTGTTGCTCACGCACATCCATCCCGATCATTGCGGCGGGTTGCCCGATGTCCTCACGCACATCAAAGCGAACGCTCTCTGGATCTCGCCGCGCCGTTTCCGCGACGATTGCGCGCAACATCTCCTTGATGCGGCATCGTCGGAGCTGACTCCGATTCATCTCGTGCGCGACGGCGACCGAAGGAGATTCGGCGCGATCGATGTCAGACTATTTCTCGCTTCGCGAATCTTTAAGCACTCCACCGAAAACAACAGTTCTGTCGTCATGCGGGTGGTGCTGGGGCGAAGGACAATTGTTCTGACCGGTGACATTGAACGCGAGTCGGAAGGCGATCTCGCCGCTCGCATGACGCAGGCCGATGTGTTGAAGGTCGGCCATCACGGGAGTCGCTCGTCGAGCACTCCGATGTTTCTCGATAAGGTCGCGTCGCGCATCGCGATGATTTCCTGCGGTCGCCGGAATCTCTTCGGACATCCGCATGCCGAGGTACTGGAAGAGCTGCGGAGGCGAGGGATGACGGTCTATCGAACCGATCGCAACGGATCGATCGATGTGACGGTCGAGAGCGAACACTTGTTTGTGCGGCCCCAAATTGACACCCCACCATGAGGTGCTACAGTTAAATCAGCTCCTATGTCATCCACTCTTCTCCGCCTCGGCGTCTGGGTCATCGTTGCAACCGTGGCGGCTTACGTCCTGCACGAGACCTACGCTGAAACCCATCTCGCAGAATATTTCTCGACCTCCGTGCTGCAGAAAGCGCTCGTGCTCGGCGGCCTGCTCATCGTCGCGGGAGTGATCATGCGCGCGATGGAGAAAGGGGCGAAGGTCATCTCCAAGCACCGCTGCGCCGTTTGCAAGACGCCGGTTCCGGAGGGCGCGATCTATTGCCGCGAGCATCTGCGGCGCGTCCTGCAGCGCGAGGACGAGCGCACGCACATGACGCATCACGGGCGCCGATAGCACGACACGAGTGGCGGCAGTCGTCATCGCCGGACCGACCGGCATCGGAAAATCCGATCTTGCTTTTCGCCTCGCGGAGTCAATCGGCGGCGAGATTGTCAACTTCGACTCGATCCAGCTCTATCGAGGATTCGATATCGGCAGTGCAAAACCATCGGCAGAGGAGCGCGCCCGCATCCCGCATCATCTCTATGACATTCTCGAAGCCGACCAGGAGTTCAACGCTGCCGAATATGCGCGGGTGGCGCGGCCGCTGATCGACAAGATCGCGCGCCCGATTCTGGTCGGCGGAACTTTTTTTTATCTGCGCGCGCTGCTTGCCGGACTGCCAGAGATGCCGGCACGCGATGAGGGCGTGCGCGCGCGGCTGCGTCGCATCGCATCCAGTCCGCGAGGACAGGCGCGCCTGCATCGCTGGCTGTCGAAAGTCGATCTGCAGAGCGGCAGAGCCATCGCGCCAGCCGACCGTCATCGCGTCGAGCGTGCGCTCGAAGTCTGGGCCGTCAGCGGCCAGCCGATTTCGACCTGGAAGCGTCCGACTACGGAGTCGTCGGAAAAGATTCCTTCGATCAAGATCGCGCTGTTTCTGGAAAGGGAGCAGCTCATCCAATCGCTCGATGCTCGCGTGGAGGGGATGTATGGTGCGGGTTTGATCGAGGAGACACGAGGTCTGCTGCATCGATTCCCCCCCGCCGCCCGCCCATTTCAGGCCATCGGCTACCGCGAGGCGGTGGCCGTGATCGGGAACCGGATGACCGTCGACCAGGCGATGGCCGAAACCCGGCGCCGCACTCGCGCGTATGCCAAGCGTCAGATGACCTGGCTGCGCGCGGAGCGGAACATGCATTGGGTGGACGCCGCCGGTCGCGAGGCGGCATTCGCCACAATCTTGCGCCTGGTCGAGGAAGAGAGTTGAAGCGCTACAGATTTTTGGCCGCGATCGTGACGCTGGCCGCTGCGAGCTGCACGACTGCGCCCCCTCCGGCGATCACGCCGTCTGCCGAAGCGCGCCATCTCGTCGATCCTCGGATCGGCTGGCACGGCTCGAAGAACGATGCCATCGAGCGCCGTTTCGATAACGCCTGGCGATCCGTTCTATCGGGCAACTACGCCGATGCAAGATCGCGTCTGGCGGACATCCGCAACCGCGACGCCGGTTATCTGCCGGCCAGCCTTGCCGAAGTGGCAATCGAGATCGGAGAGGGACGGTTCGATGTCGCGCGTGCGGCGGTCGATCAGATCCTCGCACGCAATTCTGATTACACCGCCGCGGAAGTGTACGGAGCGGAAATCGATGTCGCCCAGAATCAGATTCGAAGCGCGTATGAGCGCTATCGCGAAGTGTTGCAGCGCCCCGACGCGCCGCCCTCCGCATCGGCACGCTACGCCGAATTGCAGACGCGTTTATTCGATCAACTCTATGGAGCCGCGGCGGCCGCACAGCCGGAGGATGCCATCCGGTTTTTGCGCGACGCGTTGCAAGTTTCGCCGAACGCCACAGCGGCGCGCACGCTTCTGGTTCGCGATCTGATCGCGCTCAAGCGATTCGATGAAGCGAAGCACGAGCTCGATCCGCTGCTCAGCAGCAGTGCCATCGATCAATCAGATGTGCAGGAAGAGCTGGCCGAAATCGAAGTGGGTACCGGTCAGTACGAGCAGGCGATTGTGCGATACGAGCGTCTCGCGCGCCGCGATCCGAGCGGCAAATACGCTCGCCGGCTCGAAGACATCAAGGAGCAGTTCGCCGCCGCGAACATGCCCCCGCAGTTTCTTCAAGCGATGAACGCAGATTCGATCACCCGAAGCGATCTCGCGGTGTTGATGTATTGGAAACTGGCCTCGATTCGGTTCGCGCAGAACGTACCGGCACCGCCGATCGCAATTGACATCAGCGAGAGTCCCGGACGCGATGAGATCATTCGCGCCATCGCGTTGGGGATCTATTCGATCGACCCGGTGACCCGCCGGGCCAATCCCGATACCATCGTCACCGACACGGCTTTGGCGCGTATAGCCGCGCGGGTATTGACGGTTCGCGGTGCGCCCTGCGCGCGTCAAGTCACCGGCGCCGACGCCATTCTCGCGGCTTGCGGCGTGTCCGCGACTGCAGACGACGTTCCCGTCAGCGGGCAGACGGCCTCCGCAGTGCTCGACCAGGTGGCACAGGCGATGGCGCGTTAGGCGAAGAGCGTCAGTCGCGGCAGATTGAATCGCTCCCGAATCCGCCGGCGCAAATTGGCTTCCTCCGTTCGCGCCCGAATCTTCGGATCGAGCTTCGATGCGTCTCCAAGGCTGACCGCGATTTCACGGCGGATGGAATCGACTTCCTGAGGCCAGGCCTCGATCAAGGCGTCGATCAGCTCCCGTTCGATTTCCATTAATCGCTGTTCAATGCGTGGAACGCTGCCTTCGCGAGCCAGCTCACGCACCCGCGATGCGAACGGTTCTTCGATCCTCTCCGCCAGCGCTTCCAGCCGCGATTCGGGACTCGCTTCCGGGGTGGTCTCACTGCCGCCCACGTACAGATCGCGGCGCGCCTCCCAGAGCTCCTTCACCGCGTGGCGGCAGTAGGTGAGGCTGGAGATGACCTTCCGCCGGCCGCTGGTCTCGTTTTTCTCGAACACGCCGTCGATGGCCTCGATGACGATGGGGAGCGGGATGCCCTCCTCGCGCCACCGCTGCATCAGCGCCCAATCCTTTCCCGAGAGGATGAAGGGCGTGCCGCGCCGGGAGGCGAAATGCCCCTCGATATCCAGGAAGTAGTCATCGGACGCCATTGCACCCACCGTTACGGACCGTCACGCATCTTGACACCCCTCATCCGGCCTTCGGCCACCTTCTCCCCGCAAGCGGGGAGAAGGACTTCGTGCGAGAGGGTGGCGCGAAGCGCCGGGTGAGGGGAGGTGTCATTACCTCGTCGGTTGCACATCGCGCAGTTTCCCAGCGCAGGATGACGTGCTCCATTTCCCTCTGATGCTACAATTTTTCGTTCAGGTCCCTTCCATGCCAGCGGTAGCACCTCGCGCTGAGGTCACGATCCACACGCCTCTTGTCTCACCGTTCCGTGAGCAATTGAATGGCGAGACCGTCTCGATCGGCCGGGCGTCCGAATGCACCATCCCGATCAAGGATCGTTACCTTTCCCGAAAGCACGCGGAGATCCTTCCGGTCAACGGCACGTGGATGCTGCGCGACTGCGGCAGCGCCAACGGAACGTTTCTCAACGGCATGCGCGTCGATCACGATCGTCCGCTGCACACCGGCGATCGCATCCGCCTCGGCGATACGGAAATCGTGTTCGAGGCGGCGGAGCACAACACCGACCGCATTCTGTCCATCGGCGACACCACCTCGAAGACCACCATCGCGATTCCGATCGGCGAGCTCGAACAGCCGAAATACGACACCGGCGATCCCGCCAAGCTCAAGACCCTCAGTCAGCTCGCGGCGGAGCTGCTCGAGGATCAGCCCCTCGATCAGCTTTTCGGCTACATCACCGAACGCGTTCTGCTGCACACCAAAGCCTCGCGCGCCGCCATCGGTCTTTTGCGCCCGGACGGCACGTCATTCGTCAACGTCGAAGTGCGCCGGCAGGACGCCAACGACAAATCGGAGCTGCGCATCAGCCACACGGTTCTCAACGATGTCGTGAAGGAAAAAAAGGCGCTGGCATTCGTCGACGTCAACATCGATGAGAAACTGAAGCGCGCGCAGTCGATCATTTCGCAAGGCATCCGGTCGATTCTGTGCGCCCCGATGGTGATCGCCGATTCGGTCGTCGGCGTGCTCTACGTCGACTATCTGGTCACCCGGCCGATTTCGGAAGAGGACGTGCGCCTCATCGCGCAGATCGCACGATTCGCGGCCATCAAGCTCGAGACGACGCGCCTTCGCGAAGAGGCCATTCAGAAACGCATCATGGATGAGGAGCTGAAGACCGCCTCGGTCATTCAGCGCCGTCTCCTTCCACCCGCCCCCACCGGCGTCATCGGCTACACCTTCGCGGGAATGAATCGACCGTGCCGTACCGTCAGCGGCGATTACTACGACTTTGTCGTGCGCCCCGACAGCCGCGTGTACTTCGTCATCGCCGATGTCAGCGGCAAAGGAGTGACCGCCGGATTGCTGATGGCGGGACTGCAAGCGTCGTTTCGTATTTTCACGAAGAGCGATCCCACGCCGGCGGCGCTCATGCTGCAACTCAACGTGGCGCTCAAGGAGAACCTCCCGCAATCGAAATTCGTCACGTTGTTTCTTGGCCGGCTCGACACTCGAACCGGAGTGGTCGAATACGCGAACGCGGGACACTGCCCGCCGCTCTGGATCCGCCGCGATGGCGTACAGGAGCTCGGTGAGACCGACCTCGTCCTGGGGGTCATGACGCGTGCGCAGTACGCCAGCCGGCAGATGCGACTCGATCCCGGCGACGCGCTGGTCATCTTCACGGATGGATTGTCAGAGGCGGTCAATCCGGAAGGAGAAGATCTGGCTTCGCGGCAGCTCCAGGAAAAGCTGACGGCATTCCACGGCATTTCCGCCGACGGGCTCACGAAGGCGATCGAGGAGGCGATTGTGTCGCGGACCGCCGATGCGCTGCTGACCGACGACGTGACGCTCGTGGTCGTGAGTCGCAATGTTCACGGGCGCGCGACCCAGGCGGAGATCGAAGAGGACGCCACAGTCCGCGCTTAGGTCGCCGTTCTCGCCAGAAACTCCAGGAAGATCGGCTCAATCGATTCCGAGGCCACCCGGAAGATGCGATCGGCGTGGTAGTTGCCGGGGATGTCGATCACATGCAGCTCTTTCGGCTCGTTGGCTGCCTCGTAGAGCGCAACCGAATGTTTGTGGCTGATCAGCCAGTCGTTGCGAACGTGGATGAAACAGATGGGAACATGCACGTCGCGCACGTCATCGAGCGGCCGTAGCTTCGGCGAGCTCCCCGCACGCCACTGGAAACGCGGCCGGCGCAGCGCCTGCGAGAACGCGATGTGGTGATGGATCGTGAACGGGTTGATGCGCGGACTGATCATCGAGTAGTCGGCGACCGGAGAGATCAGCAGAAGCGACTTGATCGGAAGGGTGTGCCGCGCGGCGGTCGAAATTGCGACCGCGGCGCCGTAGGAGAGTCCCACCAGAGCGAGCGACTCGATCGGAAATCGCTGCAGTACGTCCTGCGCCACTGCGGCGATGTCGTGATGCTCGTGGAGGTTGAAGCCGTAGGTGCCGCCGCTGTCTCCGTGACCTCGCGGATCGGCGACGGCGGCGGTGAATCCATGGTCATTCAGCAGCGACGCGAGGGCCAGCATCGATGGATGCCGACGCTCGCGCCAGAATCCAGGGATCACCACAACAGCGGAACGCGAGCCGGCGTCGTGGAGATGGTAGGCGATCGGCGTCCCATCGAAAGAGGTGACGGTATGGGTGGCGGGTGCCTCGAGGTGGGCCGGGTCGCTTGACATTGGCAACTGCCTTTCTAATATAGCGCCTCGTGAGCGCTCGACGCTCACGTTCCTTTCTGCTGTGAATTCCAGGGCGAACGAAAGCGAGGACAAGTTTCTATGAAGAAGTCCCTCATGCTCACTCTCATTGCGTTGACGGCGGTGGCGTTGTTCGCATTCGGCTGTAAGAAAGAGGAGAACGCGAACACCGACACGGCGATGACCAATACCGGCGTCACCTCGACCACCAACACGATGTCGGCCACCGACACGTCAGCCACCGGGACGACGGTCACCACCTCGACCACGATGACCTCCGAGACCTCGGGGACCGGCGGCACGACCGGCACGATGGGGACAAGCGCCACGGCGACGACCGGCACGACATCAACGACAAAAACCGAGAAAAAAGGCGGGGCCAAGAAGTCGAAGAAGGGTTATTGAAGTCGCTCCTTCTGACTGGCACCCACGTTGCTACTCTCGGGTCGCCGACTTTGAAGGACAACTCTACTCAGATAAGCGTTGAATGGCGAAGGAGGTGAGGCAGGCATTCCCAGAATTACCCCTGCGAAACCTATCACTCAATCAGTTCAAGTTATGGAGAGGAACAGTATGAAGAAATCGCTTCTGGTACTTCTGACGGTCGTGGCCCTCGCATTCTTCGGCTACGCCTGTAAGCAAGAGCAGACCACCACCGATACCGGCGCCACGGCGACCGATACCGGTATGAGCAGCACAAGCTCGACAAGCTCCACGATGTCGACCACCGAAACCTCGATGACCGGCACCACCGGCACGATGTCGACCGGCACCGAAACAACCGGCACCATGACCTCAACCGATACATCGGGTACGGGTGGGACCATGGGCACCACTGGAACCACGAGCACCACAACCACCAAGACCGAGAAGAAGACGACCAAGAAGAAGAAAGGCTAAGACTCGGGTTTTTTTGTTCGGGGCGCCGCCGGGTTTCCGGCGGCGCTCTTTTTTTGTGCGAGATCCTGCTGCAGTTTCTGATACACCCGCATGGTCTCGCTTTCCAGCTCGCCGACGCCGGCATTGTTCTCGATGATGTAGTCCGCCTGCCGCCGGCGCTCCTGGCGCGACATCTGGCGCGCCATCCGCCGTTCGGCGTCCTGGCGGTTCATGCCCCGCGCGACCGCGCGATCGATCTGTACCGCCGGCTCGCTGTCGACCACCACGATGCGGTCGTAGCGCTGCTTGCCACCTGATTCGAGCAGAAGAGTAGCCTCCACGACGACGATGCGATCGCGATCCGGAAACCTCTCCGCTTCGGCGGAGATGACCCCCTCCTCCTCCGCGATCACGAGCGGATGGATGAGGGCATTCAGCTTTTTTGCGGATTCGTTGTCGACGAACGCGATCGACGCCAGCTTCGGCCGGTCGATTTCGCCGTCGGCGCGGAGGATCTCGCGGCCGTAGGCGCGCAGAAGGGCTTCGTATCCCGCTTCTCCCGGCCGATACAGCCGCGCCACGATGGCGTCGGCATCGATGATCACGCATCCGAGCCCGGCGAGCGTCCGGCCGGCAGTCGATTTGCCGGATGCGATCCCGCCCGTCAGGCCGACGCGCAGGATCATCGGCGCCGCACCTTGGCGGCGGTCACTGTATTACTCATTAACATAGCGATGGTCATGGGGCCCACGCCACCCGGCACGGGAGTGATCCACGAGGCGATTTCGCGCACGCGCTCGAAATCGACGTCGCCGGCGAGCTTCCCATCCACGCGATTGATGCCGACGTCGATCACGATCGCGCCCGGCTTGATCATCTCGGCGGTCACGAACTTCGGTTTTCCGATCGCCGCCACGACGATATCGCCTTCGCGAACGACAGAGGCCAGATTGCGGGTCCGCGAGTGGCAGATCGTCACCGTTGCATTTTGCTGCAACAGCAACGCTGCCACAGGCTTGCCAACGATGTCGCTTCTGCCGATGACCACCGCCCGCGCGCCTTCGATCTTGGTGCCCGTCGACGCGATCAGCCGCAGCACGCCGGCCGGCGTGCACGGCACGAGGGAGGGCTGGCCGAGGTGAAGAAGCCCGACGTTCATGGGGTGAAAGCCGTCGACGTCTTTTCGGGGATCGATTGCTTTGATGACCTTTTTCGGATCGATCTGCCTCGGTAGCGGCAATTGTACAAGAATACCGTCAACATTATCATCACTATTTAGCCTCTGCACCTCGGCGAGCAGGTCGGCCTCGGCTATCGAGGCGTCGAAGACGAGCTCGTCTCCCCGAATTCCGAGCTCCCGCGCCTTCCGCGCCTTGTTCCGCACATAAACCTCGGACGCCGGATCGTTTCCCACCCGCACCGCCACCAGGCCTGGCTTGTAGGGCAATTTTGCGAGCGCCTCGCGCACCTCGGCCTCCACCTGCGACGCGATGGCTTTGCCGTCGATGACTCGAGCTGACACGGTCGCGCCTTCTACCACAGGTTGCTGGGTTGCGAGGTTGCGAAGTTGCGCGGCTCCCACTGCGCAACCCCGCAACCCCGAGACCGCGCAACCATTTACCGGGAATGAATTTCTTGACTGCCGCTGTTGGGCAGTGTTACCGTTGCATCCCTTTCCCAGGAAAGGTGTGTAGTTCCTTGTGCCGTAATGAGTTGTCGTTGTCCTCGACAACTGATCATTCAGGAGAGTCATGCGTACGTATTTCCCCAAGAAGGGTGACATCGAGCCGCGCTGGTTTGTCATTGACGCCGAAGGCAAGATCCTCGGCCGTCTTTCCACGACCATCGCGCGAATCCTTTCCGGCAAGAACAAGCCGACCTACACACCCTTCCTCGACACCGGCGATCACGTGATCGTCATTAATGCCGAGAAGATCATCCTCACCGGCAAAAAGGAAACCGACAAGATCTATCGCCGGCACTCGCAATATCCCGGCGGATTGAAGCAGCAAGAGGCCCGTTTTGTGCGTGCCCAGAAGCCGGAGGCCATGATCGAAGAGGCCGTCTGGGGGATGCTTCCGAAGAGTAAGCTCGGCCGGAAGATGTTGAAGAAGTTGAAGGTTTATCGCGGGGCGAACCATCCGCATCAGGCCCAGAAGCCGGAGCGGGTCGAAATCGCGGAGTAACGGAGGGAAAATCTTGGCTCTGGTTGAATACTACGGCACGGGACGACGGAAGACCTCGACCGCTCGCGTGCATCTCCGGCAGGGAACGGGTCAGATCACGGTCAACAGCCGGCCGCTCGACGAGTACTTCGCGAACGACGTGCTGAAGATGATCATCAAGCAGCCGCTCTCGCTCACCGAGACCGGCGACAAGTTCGACATCGTCGTCACGGTCGACGGTGGCGGGCCGAGCGGACAGGCGGGCGCCATCCGCCACGGCATCTCGCGCGCGCTGCAGGTCTACAACACCGAGCTGCGCAAGCGTCTGAAAAAGGCGGGTCTGCTGACGCGCGACCCGCGCATGAAAGAGCGTAAGAAGTACGGGCAGCGCGGTGCGCGTGCGCGCTTCCAGTTCTCGAAGCGCTGATCGCGATGGTTCCGTTTTGCTCCAGGACTTAAATTGAAGGCAGGAGCCTTTGCTCCTGTCTTTTTTGTTTCTGAATCTAAAACGCAAAGGAGGGTTCACTTGGCGGTCTCTATTACGATGAAAGAGCTTTTGGAAGCTGGCGTGCATTTCGGTCATCAGACCAAGCGCTGGAATCCGAAGATGAAGAAGTACATCTTCGGCAAGCGCAACGGGATCTACATCATCGATCTGCAGAAAACGCTCAAGCTCTTTAAGGAAGCTTCCGCATTCATTTCCGATCTTGCCTCGCAGGGCAAGCGCATCCTGTTCGTCGGCACCAAGCGCCAGGCGCAGGACGCGATCCTCGAAGAAGCCAACCGCTGCGGAATGTTCTACGTGAACAATCGCTGGCTCGGTGGCACGCTGACGAATTTCGCAACCGTTCGCCGTTCGATCGAGCGCCTCAAGGAGCTGGAGGCCATTCTCGCCGACACCGAGAAGGAGCTGTCCAAGAAGGAGCGCGCGCACCTCGATCACGAGCGCGAGAAACTGCAGAAAAATCTGATCGGCATCCGCGAGATGGACGCCCTTCCCGATGCCCTCTTCGTGATCGATCCGAAGAAGGAGTACATCGCGGTCAAGGAAGCGAAGAAGCTCGGCGTGCCGGTGGTGGCCATCGTCGACACCAACTGCGATCCGGAGGACATCGACTTCGTCATTCCGGGCAACGATGACGCCATCCGCGCGATTCGTCTGTTCACGCAGAAGATTGCCGACGCGGTCCTCGAAGGCTACAACCTGGCCGAGGAGCGCTACGT
>Ga0070707_100002632_pt1 | contig 17068 bp, 15 predicted proteins | sample KBSK5502metaG_FD_65468 | JGI IMG/M metagenome (GOLD analysis project Ga0070707, IMG submission 65468) | Corn, switchgrass and miscanthus rhizosphere microbial communities from Kellogg Biological Station, Michigan, USA - KBS K5-50-2 metaG | ecosystem: Host-associated > Plants > Roots >... | reverse complement strand
GCTATCTGATCAGCGGGATCAAAGAGATCGGACAAGCGAAGGTCGGCGACACGGCGACGGACGCGAACCACCCCGCCCCCTCCCCCTTGCCCGGTTATCGCGAGCCGAAGCCGATGGTGTACGCGGGCTTGTACCCGATCAGCGGCGAGGACTATCCGGCGCTTCGCGACGCGTTGGAGAAGCTCCAGCTGAACGACGCCGCTCTGACCTTCGAGCCGGAGACGTCGCGCGCGCTCGGCTTCGGGTTCCGTCTCGGCTTCCTCGGGTTGCTGCACATGGAGATCACGCGCGAGCGGCTCGAGCGCGAGTTCGATCTGTCGCTGGTGACCACTGCGCCGAACGTCGCCTACCGCGTGTTCCTCGCCGGCGGTGACGAGGCGGTCGTCCGCAATCCGTCGGAGATGCCCGACCCCGGAACGATCGAACGGATCGAAGAGCCGCAAGTCTCGGTGCTGATGCTGACGCCGAAAGAGTACGTGGGGCAGTTGATGGATCTGTGCCAGACGCGGCGAGGGGTGCTCGACGGGATGCATTACTTGGGCGAGGAGCGCGTCGAGCTTCGCTACCGGCTGCCCTTAGCGGAGATCATCTTCGATTTCTTCGATCAGCTGAAGTCGCGCTCTCGCGGGTATGCGTCGCTGGATTACGAGCCGATCGGGTACCAGCCTGCGCAGCTCGTGAAGGTGGACATCCTGTTGAACGCCGAGCCGGTGGATGCGTTCAGCGCGATCGTTCACAAGGACAAGGCCCAGTATTACGGGCGTCAGATGACGGACAAGCTGCGTCAACTCATCCCGAGGCAGATGTTCGACGTCCCCGTTCAAGCAGCGATCGGCAGTCGCATCATCGCGCGCGAAACGATCAAGGCGAAGCGCAAGGACGTGCTCGCGAAGTGCTACGGCGGCGACATCACGCGCAAGCGCAAGCTGCTCGAGAAACAGAAAGAGGGCAAGCGCAAGATGAAGAACATCGGCAGCGTCGAGGTGCCGCAGGAAGCGTTCATCGCAGCGTTGCAAGTGGGCGAGGAGAAGTCGTGAGCGGCTTCGGGATCTACGTGCACGTGCCGTTCTGCTCGGCGCTGTGCCCGTACTGCGACTTCGCGGTGGTGGTCGGGGGGCAAGACCGGCACGAGGCGTATTGCGATGCAGTGATCGCAGAGGCGCGCGCGCAGCGAGCTGTGCCGATCGCAGCCTCTCTCTTCATCGGCGGTGGAACGCCGACCGTCCTTTCGGCGGACGTCCTGCGAGATCTCGTTGAGAGATTGCGAGACGTTCTCCCTCTCGCCGCGGATGCCGAGGTGACGATCGAAGCGAATCCTGAGTCGGTGACCGAAGACGGGATGCGCGCGGCGGCGGCTGCCGGAGTGAACCGCGTGTCGATCGGCGCCCAATCGTTTGCGCCCCGCGTGTTGCGCGCGCTCGGCCGCACACATTCCGTCGGCCAGATCTCGGATGCCGTTCGTGTTTCACGAGCAGCCGGCATCGAGAACGTCTCCCTGGATCTGATCTACGGCGGTCCCGGGGAGACGATCGCAGACTGGACCGAGAGTCTCGAGCGCGCGTTGGACGAGAAGCCACAGCACATCTCCGCGTATGCGTTGACCATCGAGGTGGCTACACCGTTCGGAAAAGCCGTCGCGCGCGGGGCGATGAGCGAGCCGGACCAAGACGATCTCGCGGCGAAGTACGAGATCGCGTGCACAACTCTGGAGGCAGCCGGCTATCGCCACTACGAGATCTCTAACTGGGCGCGTCCCGGCTTCGAGAGTCGTCACAACATCCTCTACTGGACGCAAAGCGACTACATCGGTCTCGGTATCGGCGCGCACTCCCATCGCCAAGGGCGCCGCTGGTGGAACACGCGCGCGCTCGGGCGCTATCTCGCGGATCCGACGCAGGCGCGCGACGGCGAGGAGACTCTGACCGCCTCCGAGAGAGACGAAGAATGGCTATCGCTCCGCATGCGACTGATCGACGGCGTCGACATCGCCGAAGCGACCGCGCGCCTTGGCCGCGACGTCCGCCCCGCGGCGAAGGAGGGCGAGAGGGCAGGGCTGCTCGTCGTGGAAGGGCAGACGCTTCGGCTGACCACGCGCGGGATGCTGCTCGAAAACGAGGTCACGCTGCGGCTCTTGGAATCGCCACCCTTAGCACTCGATATGGTCGAGTGCTAACATCGCTTTCGTGACCGAAAACCTGGGCGAGAGGCCCGCTGCCATCCTTCGCGCCATCGTGCGCGAGTACATCCGCTCGGGCGAAGCGGTCGGCTCGCGCTACCTCGTCGAGCGCACGCGGCTCGATGTGTCGCCGGCGACGGTCCGTAACGAGATGGCGCGTCTGGAAGAGCTCGGTTACCTCGTCCAGCCGCACACGAGCGCCGGCCGCGTACCGACCGACCGCGGCTACCGGTTCCTCGTCGACGAGATCCGCGCGCCCAGGGCGCTCAGCGAGGGCCAGCGGCGCGCGCTCGCCGAGGAGCTCACGTCCGACGAGCCCGAAGGCGTGGAAGAGCTGCTGCGCCGCGCGACCGAGGTGGTGTCGCGCTACACGCATCACGCCGCCGCGGTGCTGTCGCGGCGCGCGCGCCCGAGCACGCTGCGCCGCCTCGAGCTGTTTCCGGTCGGCACGCGGATGGCGATGCTCGTATTGATCGCGGAGAACGGCCGCGTCGAGCAGCGGATGCTGCCGTTGGACTCGACGATCGGGGAGAAGGACGTCGACGCGCTCGGCGCGCGCCTGGCGGCCGACCTGCAAGGTGTCGCGCTCGAAGACGCACCGGGCAAGCTTGCGGCCTCGCAGACGACGAATGCGGGCGAGCGGCAGCTGCTCGACGACATCGCCGGCGCCTTCCAGTCGCTCCTGGACTCCGAAGACCACATCTTCGTCGGCGGTGTCGCCAACCTCGCCGGCGAGCAAGCCTTCGAGCGCGAGACCTTGTCGCGCCTCTACGAAACGCTGGAGCATCAGAAAGAGATGCTGGAGCTGCTCGCGTCCACGCTTGATCCTCCGGTCAGCGTGCGGATCGGATCGGAACACGAAAGCCAAGACCTGCACTCGGTGTCCGTCGTCGTCGCCGGCTTCAGCCCCGGCGCGAACGGGCTCGGCTCGCTCGGCATCATCGGGCCGACGCGGATGGATTACGAGCGCGTCATCGCAACCGCCAACGCCGTCGCGCGCATGCTCGAAGCAACCCTCGGCGTCCCCGACGCTCCGTGAGCCGGGTCGTGCCCGACTACTACGCGATCCTCGGCGTGCCGCGCGGTGCGAGTGCGGACGAGATCAAGCGCGCGTACCGCAAGCTCGCGCGCGAGTCGCACCCCGACGCCAATCCCGCAGACCCGCACGCGGAGGAGCGGTTCAAGCAAGTGGGCGAGGCCTACGAAGTCCTCTCGGATCCGGCGAAGCGTCAGCAGTACGACACGTTCGGCGACGCGAACGCGACGGGCAACTTCGGCGGGTTCGGCGATATCGGCGACATCATGGACGCGTTCTTCGGCGGATCGCCGTTCGGGCGCGCGCGCACGCGGACGCGCACCGCGGCCGTTCCCGGCCAAGACATCGGAACGTCGGTCGTGCTTGCGTTCGAGCAGGCCGTTTTCGGCACGTCCAGCGATGTCGTCGTCCAAGCGCAAGCCCGCTGCGAGCGCTGCAACGGCGATGGGTGCGAGCCGGGCACGTTCCGCACGCGATGTAACAACTGTGCGGGTCTCGGTGAGATCCGATCCAGCCGCAACACGATCCTGGGCACGGTGATGACCTCGCGCCCGTGCCCGGTGTGCGACGGCGTCGGCGAAGCACCGGCCGTGCCCTGCACGGGATGCCACGGTGCCGGCCGTCTCCTTCGACGCCGCAACGTGACGGTGGAGATCCCGGCCGGCGTCGACGACGGTACGACGTTGCGCATGCGTGGGCAAGGCGAAGCGGGCGTGCGCGGTGGCGCCGACGGTGACCTCTTCATCAGGATCAACGTCAAGCCGCACGAGTTCTTCGCGCGCCGGGGCGAAAATCTGGAGTGCGAGCTGAACGTTCCATTGACGCAAGCGGTGCTCGGCGCGGAGATCCCGGTGCAGACGCTCGATGGAACCGAAACGGTGAAGATCGCGGCGGGAACGCAACACGGATCCGTCGTGAAGCTTCGCGGGCACGGCGTCCCGCGCCTGGACGGCCGCGGCCGCGGTGATCTCCTTGTGCATGTGGCCGTCGACATCCCGTCACACATCAAAGGCGAAGAGCGCGCGCTCTTCGAGAAGCTCGCCGAGGTCCGCGGCGAAGAAGTCACCGGCGAGGAGAAGGGCATCTTCCGCCGCTTGCGCGACAGCTTCCTCGGCGAGTGACTGCCGCGCACTTCTTCTGCGACGACGTCGCAGGCGACACCATCCACATCAGCGGAGACGACGCGCACCACGCTGCGCGAGCGCTTCGCATCCGCTTGGGCGAAGAGGTCACCATCTCGGACGGCAAGGGGAGCGTTGTGCGCGCGAATGTCACCGCCGTTTCCGCGACGACCCTCGAAGCAGCGGTGCATGCGCGCGCATCCATCGAACAGCCCTCGCCTCGCGTGATCGTGTTCCCCGCGATGCCGAAGGCCGGCAAGATCGACGCCGTCGTGCAGAAGCTGACCGAGCTCGGTGTCGACGAGATCAGGCCGTGGTTCTCGAAGCGCAGCGTCGTCCGGTGGGATGCCGGCAAAACCCCAGGCCGCACGGCGCGGCTGCGCGCGATCGCACGCGAGGCCGCGATGCAGTCGAGGCGGGCGTGGCTTCCCGAGGTGGCCGAGCCGGGGCCGCTCGACGCGCTTCCGGACGCTCTGTTCGTCCTCGACGAGAGCGCCGCCGATGGCCTCATAGCTGCGCTGCCGTCGGTCGCCCCCGCGTCGATCGGGGTCGTCATCGGCCCCGAGGGCGGGCTGGCACCGGACGAGGTTGGCCTGCTCACAGGGGCCGGTGCCCGCGCCGTCTCGCTCGGTTCCCCGATCCTCCGTACGGAAACGGCCGCGATCATCGGCCCGGCGCTCGTGCTCGCACGATACGAGCGGCTCGGCTGAGGCCGCGGTGGGATCTTCGTCGCGAGCCACTGGGACCGGGATCCCCACCCGAAACGGGGCATAGCGATCAAGACGTTCCCGCTGGGTGATTGCGGGACGCTCTGGGTGGGTGTTACTGTCGCTTTGCCTGCGGGCGAAGCAGCCCGTGGCAGGGGCCGGCGGGGGCACCTTCCGAGGGGGAATGATGAACTCCGACTACGCCGCACGCGTTGGCGAGCGGCTTCGCAGCATCCGTCTGCAAAAGGGTCTTTCTCTCCACGACGTGGAAGAGGCTTCCAACAAAGAATTCAAAGCGTCTGTTCTTGGTGCGTACGAACGTGGCGAAAGGAGCATCTCGGTCCCACGGTTGCAACGGCTCGCGCAGTTCTACAGCGTGCCGGTCGACCGTTTGCTTCCGCAGCCCGAGTCCGAAGTTATCGCGCTCGAACCTTCGCGCGATTCCGATCGTGGCATCCGCATCGACCTGACGAGGATCGAGTCGGTTCATGCGCCTGAGGCCTCGGTGCTCGGACGCTACGTGAACATGATCCAGATGGCGCGGGGCGACTTCAACGGGAAGATCCTGACCGTACGTGCCGACGACGTGCGTGCGCTCGCCGCGGTGTTGGACACGACGCCCGACGTGCTCTCGGCGCGCCTCGAAGAACTCGGGTTGCGCGCGCACCAGTTCGTCTGATCACGATCGTTCGCTGATGCCCGACGACTGCTTGTTCTGCGCGATCGTCGCGGGAGAGATCCCGAGCACGGTCGTGTTGGATCATGAAACCGTCTTCGCGTTCCGCGACATCGCACCGGCTGCTCCCGTCCACGTTCTCATCGTGCCGAAGCGCCATATCGCGGATGTGCGCGACCTGACGACCGAAGACGGCGGCGTTCTGATCGAGATGTTCCAGGCGGCGAACGAGATCGCGGCGTCTGAGGGGATCACGGAGAGCGGGTACCGGCTGCTCTTCAACGTCGGCCCGGATGCCGGACAAACCGTCTTCCACCTGCACATGCACCTCGTCGGCGGCAAGCCGCTCGGCGGTGTCGGCCCTGGATGACGTCCCTGGAGCGCCCCGGGCGCCCGATATACTTGGTGAGGTACGGCTCCATCCGCGGAGCCCACGACTCCGCTTGATGAAGGCAGGGACGACCAACCCGGTGGCCCAAAGCACGACCGAAGTGAAGATCCTGGTCCCAGGGCGCCACGACATGGTGACCTTGCTCGGGCAGCGGGACGAGCTCCTCAAGCTGATCGAGTCCTCGTTCTCGACGTCCATCTTCGTGCGCGGCAACGAGATCACGATCGCGGGTGAGAAGGCGGAAGCCGGGCGCGTCGCATACCTGTTCGAGGAACTGCTTGCGCTGCTCGACGCAGAGCATTCTTTAACGACCGAGAGTTTGGAGAGAACCATCGACATGATCAAGACAAGCGAGCAGCGGCCGAGCGACGTGTTCTCGGATACCGCGCTCGTCCACCGCGGCAAAGCGATCCGCCCGAAGACGGGCGGGCAGAAGCACTACGTCGACGCCATCCGCAAAGCGACGATCACGTTCGGGATCGGGCCGGCGGGAACGGGCAAGACGTATCTCGCCGTCGCGATGGCGGTGCGCGCACTGCTCGCGAAAGAAGTCGCGCGCGTGATCCTGACACGTCCCGCGGTCGAAGCGGGCGAGCGGCTGGGCTACTTGCCGGGAACGCTTGCGGAGAAGATCGATCCGTACATGCGGCCGCTGTACGACGCGTTGATGGACATGATGGACGCCGACAAGATGGCCGCGTTGATCCAGCGCGGTACGATCGAGGTGTCGCCGCTCGCGTACATGCGCGGCCGGACACTGAACGACTCGTTCATCATCCTGGACGAAGCGCAGAACACGACGCCCGAGCAGATGAAGATGTTCCTGACGCGACTCGGGTTCGGCTCGAAGGTCGTCGTCACCGGCGACGTCACGCAGATCGACCTGCCGGCGGGGCAGTACTCCGGCTTGAACGCCGCTCGCGAGATCCTGACCGACATCGACGGAGTCTCGTTCATCTTCCTGGACTCGCGCGACGTCGTTCGCCACAAGATCGTCCAAGAGATCGTCGAGGCGTATCGTCGCTTCGACGAGAGCAAATGAGCGACCACGAACCGGATCCCGGAGGGGATCGCTTCACCATCTCCTTCGATGACGAGCAGCATGTCCCGGTCGACGTGCCGTCGCTCCGGCGCGTCGCGCAACGGGCCTTTCAGATGCTGTCCGTCCCCGACGGCGCGGCGCTCGCCGTGACGTTCGTCGAGGCTGCTCGCATGGCGGAGCTGAAAGAGCAGGCGCTCGGGGAGAAAGCGCCCACCGACGTCCTGGCGTTCCCGATGGACGACGTCGACGATCCGATGCCCGGACCAGTCGTCATCGGCGATGTGGTTATCTGTCCCGAGGTGGCTGAAGCGCAGGCGCGCGCAGCCGGGCACTCGCCGAGCGAGGAGCTTGCGCTGTTGCTCGTCCACGGGATCTTGCACTGCCTCGGTCGCGACCACGCGACGCCAGACGAGGAGAAGGCGATGTTCGCCGAGCAGGCGGAGATCCTCGCTGCGGCGGGAGCGGTGCGATGACGGGCGGCGATCTCGGACTTGTTCTCGGCATCCTTGGGCTAATCATCGTTGCGGCCTTCCTCGCGATGAGCGAGACGGCGCTGGTGCGCGTAAGCCGGATCAAGGTTCTGCAGTTGGTCGACGAGGGGCGCAAAGGTTCAGAGCGCCTCGCGAAGCTGCTCGAAGATCCGCCGCGGTTCTTGAACGTCATCCTGTTCCTCTTGCTCGTCGTGCAACTTGCGGGCGCGTCGCTGGCCACCCTGCTGGCGAACCACATCACACACAACTACGGATGGGTCATCTCCACGTTCGGCATGACGTTCCTCATCTTCGTGTTCGCCGAAGCTGCGCCGAAGACGTACGCGATCCAACATCCGGAACGGGTCGCGCTCCGGGTCTCGCCGATCGTCGACGCGCTGACACGGGTGCCGGGGCTTCAAAGCCTGATCCGGGCATTGGTGGTCATCGCAAACATCGTGACGCCGGGTGAAGGGATCAAGCGCGGGCCGTTCGTGACCGAAGCTGAGATCCGCACGATGGCGGAGGTCGCGGCGGAAGAGGACGCGATCGAAGAAGAAGAGAAGGAGATGATCCACTCCATCTTCGAGTTCGGCGACACGGTGGTCCGCGAGGTCATGGTTCCGCGGCCGGACGTCGTGGGGGTGAGCATCGACACGCCGCTCGACGACGTCCTGGAATCGATGCTCGAGAAGGGCTTCTCGCGCATGCCCGTCTGGGACGACGACGACATGAACAAGATCCTCGGTCTCGTGTACGCGAAGGACGTGATGCGCCGGCTGCACAAGGGGCGCACCGCCCGCAACGGCAGGGGGCGAGATTCGAAGAAGCTGAAGGATCTGCTGCGGAAAGCGATGTTCGTGCCGGAGTCGAAGAAGGTGTCCGACCTGTTGCGCGAGATGCAGGCGAAGCGGACGCACATGGCGATCGTGGTCGACGAGTACGGCGACACCGACGGTCTCGTGACGCTCGAGGACCTCCTCGAAGAGATCGTTGGCGAGATCGAAGATGAATACGACCGTGACGAGCCGCAGGTAAAGCCGATCGACGCCAACACATTCCTCGTCAACGGACGGCTCCCGATCGACGAGCTTTCCGAGCTGCTTGAGGTCGATCTCCCCGATGAAGAGTGGGACACGGTCGGCGGGCTTGTCGCAGGGCTGCTCGGACAGGTGCCGAAGCGCGGCCAAGAGGTTTCGTTCCAAGGGCTAACGCTTCGCGCCGAGCGCGTGCAGGGGCGCCGGATCGCCCAGGTGCTGATCCGAAGGGGCGTCGACCCGTCGGGCGACGGGGCGCGCACCTGATGTCCGAGCAGCCCTATCGCTCCGGCTTCGTCTCGCTCGTCGGCCGCCCGAACGTCGGGAAGTCGACGCTGCTGAACGCGTTCATCGGGCGCAAGGTTGCGATCACATCGCGGAAGCCCCAGACGACGCGCAACGCCATCCGAGGGGTCTTGACCGGCGATGCGTGGCAGGTCGTGTTCGTTGACACGCCCGGGTTGCACAAGCCGAAAACGTTGCTTGGGGAGCGGCTGAACGACGTCGTGCATCACACCCTGCGCGAAGTCGACGCGATCGTGTTCATGCTCGACGCGGGGCAGGCGGTCGGATCCGGCGATGAGTTCGTCGCGCGCGCGGTGCTGAACACGAAGACGCCGGCGATCTGCGTGGTGAACAAGATGGACGCGGTAAAGAACGAGCAGCTGGTGCCGCAGCTGCAAGCGGCACAAGGGCTGGGCGACTGGAAGGAGATCATCCCGATCTCGGCCGCGCGCGGCACGAACGTCGACCGCCTGCAAGACCTTCTTGTCGAGCAGCTTCCCGAAGGCCCGCAGTACTACCCCGACGGGATGGTGACCGATCAGCCGCGCGATGTGCTGCTCGCAGAGATCGTGCGAGAGAAAGCGTTACAGCTGCTGCGTCAGGAGATCCCGTATTCGATCGCCGTTCAGACCGACGAAGTGATCGAACGGGACGACGAGATCCTCGAGATCCACGCGACCGTGTTCGTGGAGCGCCAGTCGCAGAAGGGAATGGTCATCGGCAAGGGCGGCGCCATGCTCAAAGAGATCGGGACGCGCGCGCGACAAGACCTGGAATGGCTGCTCGGGCAGAAAGTGTTTTTGGCGCTGCAGGTGAAGGTCGCGAAGGACTGGCAGCGCGACCCGCGAGCACTCCAACGCCTGGGGTACTGAGAACGTAAGATTGCGTCACTATGCCCCTGTACAAGGAACAAGGGATCGTTTTACGGACGATGAGGCTCGGTGAAGCCGACCGCATCGTGACGGTCCTGACGCAGGGGACGGGCAAGATCCGCGCCGTCGCGAAGGGCATCCGCAAGACGCGCTCGAAGTTCGGCGCGCGCCTCGACCCGTTCACCCACGTCGACCTTCTGCTGTACAAGGGGCGCGAGCTCGATATCGTGACGCAGGCCGAGATAATCACTTCGTTCCGCGAGTTGCGCGGGGATTACAACCGCTTCACGGCGGGCGAGATGATCCTCGAAGGTGCCGACCGCGTGATCGATGATCGCGAGCCGAACACGCGGATGTTCATGCTGCTACTGACATCGCTGCGGCGCCTTATCGACCCGACCTCAGACGCCGGCGCCGTTGCCGACTCATTCCTGCTGCGCTTGACGTCTCTTGCCGGGTTCCGGCCCGCGCTGAACGCCTGCGCCGAGTGCGGCCGCACCGACGTCGAGCGCTTCTCGATCCAGCAAGGCGGGATGGTGTGCGAAGAGCACCGCGTCGGCGGGACGATCCGCGTGTCCGAAGGCACGGTGCCGTACCTAACCGCGTTGTTGGACGGGGAGCCGGACCTCGCGGACGGCGGCGCGCGCGCGGAGGGTTCCAACCTGGTGCGCGCGTACCTCGAGTACCACTTGAACCGCCCGCTGCGCGCGTGGGCGTACGTCCCGCGCTGATGCCTAAACCCAACAAGTCTGACGTACCAGCGCACGTCGCGATCGTGATGGACGGCAACGGCCGCTGGGCGACGCAGCGCGGACTGCCGCGCACGGACGGGCACCGGGCCGGCGAAGAAGCCGTCGGGCGCGCGGTGCACGCTGCGGTCGATCTCGGGATCAAGTACCTGACGCTCTACGCGTTCTCGACGGAGAACTGGCGGCGGCCGAAGCCTGAAGTGCGCTTCCTGTTGAACGACACCGAGCGGTTCGTCGAGAACCGGCGAGCGGAGTTCCATGCGATGGGCGTGCGGATGAGCTGGATCGGCCGGCGGGACTGGCGAGTCCCGAAGCGAATCACGCGCACGATCGACGAAACGATCGAGCTGACGAAGAACAACCCGGGGATGACGCTGACGATCGCGTTCAACTACGGAGGCCGCGCCGAGCTGGTCGACGCCGCGCGCGCCATCGCCGGCGAGGCGAAGCGCGGCCGCATCGATCCGACAAGGATCGACGAACGCACTATCCACGCAGCGTTGTACGACCCGAAGCTTCCCGACGTGGATCTGTTCCTTCGAACCGGCGGCGAGCACCGCGTCTCGAACTACCTGCTGTGGCAGTCGTCCTACGCGGAGTTGGTCTTCTTAGACGTGCTGTGGCCGGACTTCGACGAGCAGCATCTGCGTGCGGCCGTCGACGAGTTCAAGTCCCGAAGACGCCGCTTCGGAAAGGTCTAGACGAAGGGCCGCGCGAAGATAACGAGGGGCACGTCGCTGCTTCGCCCGTACTTGTCTCCCACGTTCCCCGGGTTCCCTTGCAGCACGACCATCCGCTGCTCCGAGTCAACCTCGTCGATCGGGATCGTCTGCGCTGCGTTGTCTGAGTCGACGATCAGCTCGAGGTGCAGGCCGCTCGTCCCGATGTCGCCTTGCCAGTACTTGCGCGCGCCCGCCGGATCCAACGATGGGTCGCCGTCGGACGGCTTCCAGCACACGCGCGGCTTGTACGTCCCCGTGGCCGGGTCGAGGTACGTCGACGCGTCGCCTTGCCACGTCTCGTTGTGGTCCGCGCGCGCAAGGCCCTGATCGACCGACCGGCCCCGCAGGTGCGGACCGGGATCCGATCCGGTCCCGTCGTCGAAGCAAGAGTCGTCTCTGTAGTAGGGGACCGCGAGCAACGAGTACGCGTCACCGGCGGTGTGTTGTCGTATCGAGTATCGAGTCACGACCGAGCCGTAGGGACCTGCGTGCTCCTCCCAATTCAGCGAGCCCATCGGGCCCGAGAACGTCGGATCGGGGAAGTCGATGTCGTTACAGATCCCGTCTTGCCCGGCGAAGCTGCACGAGTTCGGATCGCCTCCGGCCAGCGGAACGACGACGTGATGCGTGCCGTCCTGCACCTCGACGCGGTCTTGCGCGAGGTGGAGGTACGAGTTCCCGACGACCTCATCGGTCTTGCCGTCCACCGGTACGCCGTTCGGCTTGATCGGGTTGTAGTACGTCGTCACCTTGCCGGCGTTGTAATCCCACTGCTGATAGATGCCGTCGAACGGTGGGATCACGTGCACGCGCAGGTTGTCTTGGAAGCTGATCATGTCCCGATAGAAGATCTCGGTCTTGATGTTGTTCGTCGAAGAGTCGGCGCCCCAGGCTGCTCGGATGGCGCGGACCGGACCGATGCGTTCGCCGAACAGGATCGACGAGCCGCCCCAGTTGTTTACCTCTTCTTCGTAGCCGCAGCACGGCGTCGTTCCGCCGGGCCGCTGCTGGAATGCGCGCGCCTTCCACTGATCGATGATGTCGGGGCCGAGCTTCGGATTCGGCTTCAGGCCCGAATCATCGGGCGAGATCCTCAGCTGCGTCATCAGCCAGCGTCCGTCGTAGCGGAACCAATAGCGCGGCGTCTTCACCCACGCGCCGTCCAGCGGGCGGCGTTGTCCGATCTTCGGCTTTCCGTTGGCATCCACGACGAGCTGCCCCGTGGTCGGGTCACAGTACGGACCTTTCGGCGCGGCGCCGTAGTCGCCGTAAGAGCTCTGCGAGTACGCGAACATGTCGGCGTTCGCGTCACGCAGATACCGCACGTACCCGTTCGAGGCGTTGAAGGCAGGCTTCGGCCCGTTCGCGTTCGCAAGCATCACGTACGCGAACATCGGCTGCGCTGGGTTCGCCGGGTCGGCGACCGTGATCTCGTAGGACGACGCGATGCCACTCGGCAACGGTGTGCCCGCCGGCGCCTGCGATCCCGCGTCGCTCGCCATGAACACGAGTTCGTCGTTGTCGTCGAGGCCCTTTACAGGATCGACCGTCGTCGACGGGCCCATCACCCAGCGGCCGTTCTTGTCTTTGACGCGCGCGGGTTGCGAAAGACACGGGTTGCCGCCGGGCACGTACATGGACTGATCGCCGGTGTAACGGAACCGTTCGGTATCCCACGCGTAGGTCGTCTCTTGGTCGGCCGCCGAGTAGAACGCGAACCCCGACGCATTGTTCGTGATGTAGCGCGTCCACTTCTCGTCGACCTGGAACGGGATCTGTACGAACTTCTTTCCGTTCCATCGATATCCGAGCAGCCTGTCGACCGGCGCTCCCACGCGCGGGTTATTCGGGATGCGCGACGGCTGATAGCAGTTGTGGTCGCCGTTGTCCTTCGGGTCGTACGGGTTGCTGCCCGGCTGGTAGCAAACGCTTTGCTTGTGTGTCGCGCTGTCGTCGGCGATCTGCGGCTCGTGCAATGTCACGTCTGGCCCGGCCGACCACGAAGGGAATTGCTGCCCGGTCAGGATGACCGGCTCGACACTTCGGTCGGGCGTCGCTACCGGGGCGGCGGCGCGCGCCACCGGCGCGATCGTCACGATCACGGCGAGGACGGTGAGTAAGCCGCGGGCACGTCTCATTTGTTGTTCTCACAAGTTCGACGGCACGTTCGAGCATCCCTGCCCTAGACGCCATGTGCCGAACCCGAAGATGAGGCCGCGCGCGCTGTGCTTTCGCCGAAGTCAGCGGCCGAATCGGCGGTGGCGGTTCTGGTATTCGCGGACCGCGCGCAAGAAGTCGATGCGACGGAAGTCCGGCCAGTACGGGTCGCAGAAGTAGAACTCCGAATGCGCGCTCTGCCAGAGCAAGAAACCGGACAGCCGCACCTCGCCGGATGTTCGGATGATCAGGTCGGGATCGGGGAGACCGGCCGTGTAGAGGAAGCGCGCGATCTCTTCCGGGGTGATCCGTTTCGCCGCTTCACCCAGATCCAATCCCTCTTCCGCGTACGTCTCGAGCAACGTCTTCGTCGCGTCGGCGATCTCTTGCCGGCCGCCGTATCCGACGGCGACGTTGAGAAGGAGTCCCTCGCGGCCGCTCGACAGATCCATCGCTTCTTCCAAGACTTGGCGCGTACGTTCAGGCAGGAGCTCGAGCGAGCCGACCGCGCGCACATGCCAGCGCTGGTCGCGCGCGAGTGCGCTGACCTTCTCTTCGATGACTTCGAGCAGCTCGCGGACCTCGGCGGGATCCCGTTCAAGGTTCTCCGTGGAGAGCAACCACAGTGTCACGACGGGGATCTGGAGCTCGGCGCACCAGCTCAGCAGCTCGTCGATCTTGTGCGCGCCTTGGCGGTGCCCTTCGGCTTCGTCGGCGTAGCCCATGGCGCGCGCCCAGCGCCGGTTGCCGTCCAGGATGACGCCGACGTGCTCTGGCTTCGGCCCGTGGCGGACGACAGATTCGAGCCGCCTCTCGTAGGTGCGGTAAAGGAGGTCTCGTGGCGTGAAGGGCATGCCGGCGAAGCGTAGCACTAGGCGCAATACGGTCTTGCCGGGGCGCCGGACAAGCATTTCCGCCTGTCAGCCACTCCCTTACCTACGCAGAAGTACTGGCGTGGAGTTGTGCCTTTTTACCGATGTGGGGGTATGGGGCGCGAACCATACTTTCGACCGAATGGGGGCGTGTGCACCGGGCACGCTTGATTCTCTTGAGCCCTCGGCCTGCGCCACCACTCGTTGTGCGACTCGTGTTGGGATCGCGCGCTGCGACGAAGCCGGGAGGTGGTTCCGCGAAGTAGAGACCGTTCTACGGTTCGCGGCATGGCTGCGTTCGCACGATCGCGAAGCGGCTGGGAAAGCAGAGGAGGAGCGAGATGCGCAAAGGCTTGAATATCGCGTTGGCTTGCGTTTTGGTGGTGGGAGTTTTCACCGCCCTGGCCGGCCCCGCGTCCGGCGTCACTTCGTTCAACTGGGGTGGGCAAGGGTTCCCCAATGCGTCGTGTCCCACCTCAGGAACCGGAGCGATCGTCCCCGGAGACACGATGCTCTGGATCTTCAACGACAACGGGTCTGCAGTCCCGACGTCGCTAACGATCAACGGCGAGCTGCAAACTATCGGCTCGTGGCAGCAACAAGGCAACGGCGCGTATCACTTCACGGCGACCGTTGACACCCTCAACTTCCCGCCCGTCACGGCATCGGTCACCTACACCGGAACGTTGGGATCGAACACCGTTCTGACTTTGTCGGGTTGTAATGAAAGCGGTCCGACGACTGCATCCTTATTGATTCTCAAGACTATCCCTAATGTTCTTCAGGGAAATGAAACGGTGACCTTTACGTTCCAAGCGCTGGTCACGCCAGTCACAAACCCGCCTGTCGTGGCGGGCTCGTGCCAGATCACTTTCATCGCCGGCCAGACGTCCAGCGCATGCACGATCAGCGGCTTGCAGCCGAACACCCTGTACACGATCCATGAGGTCCAGCAGGCACCCTGGGACACCCAGCCGGACTTCACCGCGACCACCGGGGCGGCGGGGACGACTACAACGGCTGGCACGTTCGTTAACACGTTCGGACCTGCAACTGCCCAGGCCTGCAAGGTCACCGACGTGGACAGCACGAGTCACAACGCGAACGGTGACACGTTCACGTTCGAGCTGCTCGCCGGCGGTTCGCCGATAGACACTGACCCGAACACCGCGGGCGTCCAAGCCGACACGGTCACCGTGCACGGCGGCGGCACCGCTGCCGACCCGGTCTGTGCGTCGTTCGCCACGTCGCTCGTCGAAGGGACCACCTACACGATCGTCGAGCACACACCTGCGACCGGCTGGACCGCCGGCACGCCGGTGTGCGACGTGAACGGTATCGGTCCGGTCTCCAACTTCACGCCGGACTACCCGGCCGACGCCGACGCTGTCTTCACCTGCACAGTGACGAACTCGATCACGGCCGCGCACGCGACCGTTCGTAAAGTCACGAACCCAGCGGGTCACGAGGCCGGATGGACGTTCGACCTGAAGGCGAACGGTGTCACCGTGGAAACCGTCACAACCACCGACGCTACCGCCGTGAACTTCACGACGGACCTTCAGGACGGCGTGACCTACACGGTCGTCGAACACACCCAAGCCGAGTGGGATCCCAGCGCCGGGGCCGAGTGCACGTTCACGGTGCACTACCCAGCCGACTCTGGCCGGACGTTCAACTGTGTGTTCACGAACACGCACGTGAGCGCCGGTCTGACACCCGGCTACTGGAAGAACCACCTGGCGGTCAACGGTTCGGCGGGATGCTCTACCCTTCCCAACGGCACCGGTTGCAGCAGGAACGGGCCCTTCACGAAGACGTACTTGCCGCTGAACCTTGGCAACTACACCGTGACGACCATCGGGCAGGCGGCGAACGTGTTCGTTGGGATGAACTGCAGCAATAGCTCCGGTCAGAACGCGGTCGGCTGTCTCGCGGGGCAGCTGCTCGCCGCGGAGCTGAACGTTGCGAACGGTGCGAGCCATTGCGCCAACACGGTCATCTCGGACGCGAACGCCTTCCTCGTTACGATCGGCTACTCCGGGCCGAGCGGGACGTACTCGCTCACGTCCGCCCAGCGGGCAACTGCGGTTCAGCTTGCGGGCGAACTCAGTGCGTATAACGCGGGAACCTGTCCGATCTAAGGGCCGCGTTGGATCGAAAAGAAAGGGGCTCCCGGATGGGAGCCCCTTTCACATCTCGGCGGCGACTATGCCCAGGTGTTCAACAGGAAGCCGCTCAGACTCGGCTCGGCACTGGGTGCGGGGATGTCGGTGTTCATCGGCGTCGGCCGTTCAGACTTCGCAAGCGATGATCCGAAGAGCAACCGGTAGTCCTCCGCGATGATCTCGGAACGCGTCCACGCGTACGTGCTATCGAGCCGCGGATCGGTCGCGAGTGTGACGCTACCGTCGCTCGCCGTCCACCGTTCGCTGAGATAGCTCGACCAGTCACCGTTGTGGGTCATGTAGAGGTGGTAAAGCGTCCACGCGTGACCGTACTCGTGCGCCAGCTGAGCGTCGGGCTGCGTTGAGAACGTCGAGTTCACACCCTTCAGATAGATGATGGCGTTGAAGCTGGAGTAAACGCCGTTCGTCGTGCCTGCGCTCGCGGCGCATGAGGATGACGTTGTGTCCTGCACTTCGATCGTCAGGTGAGGCCCGATGAGCGAGAGGTCGCGCGCGCTCGCCTTCAACATCGAGTAGATCTGGTCCATGGTCCACGGACCCGCCGAGTTGATGTCGATCGTGACGCC
>Ga0070707_100002628_pt1 | contig 17087 bp, 13 predicted proteins | sample KBSK5502metaG_FD_65468 | JGI IMG/M metagenome (GOLD analysis project Ga0070707, IMG submission 65468) | Corn, switchgrass and miscanthus rhizosphere microbial communities from Kellogg Biological Station, Michigan, USA - KBS K5-50-2 metaG | ecosystem: Host-associated > Plants > Roots >... | reverse complement strand
GTGCGGATGTCGTCGAGCGCCAGGCTGCTTTCCTGTCGCACGAGCGGCCGCAACCGCCGCTGAATCGCCAGTGCCTCCTCGGTTCCCACGTCCCACGGGTGCATGGCTTCCTGCTTTCCGGACTGGGGATACGTCTTCCTCGCACACGGTCATCGCACGATACGTACGCGCCCTCGCCATGAGATGAGCGTAGACGCTCCCGGAGACGAGAGGCAATGGGGTCCGGGTCCGCTGCCCTCATACTCTGTCATCACTGGCGTATCCCACGATTCGCGCCTGCTGGCAGCGCCGTCAATGAGCCGCCATTCCTGGCGCGCCGCGCCTATCTGGCACCCGCCATGCTATGTCTGGCAGGAGGATCGCCTCGGCCGATCGCGCGCTTTGCCCCCTGCCGGGGAAGGGTCGCGGGACGACGAGGCCAGGAAAGAGACAGCGCATGCCGGCCAGTATGGACCAGCGCCCACGCCGCGCATCACTCCCGGCGTCCGCCAGCCGCGCGCCCCAGCGCCGAGGCGGCCCAGCCCAGCGCGCGAGCGGACCGCAACCTACGCTGCCGCCCCTATCCCGCGAGCGCAACCGCGTCGCGCCGGTTGGCATGGCGTCTCCCGTCGCCGCGCGGCTAACCGCGCTGCGCCGCCCCGGCAGCGTCGACTACGTGCTGGTGCTGGCGGTCGTCATGCTGCTGTTGCTCGGCCTGGTGATGGTCTACAGCGCCAGTCAATTCGCGACCTCCGGCGACCCTGGCTATTGGTTCCGCCATCAGATCGTCTGGGCGATGCTCGGCGGGATCGCGCTGCTGGTCACCTCGCGCGTGGAGTATCGGCTGTGGCGGCGAGTCGCGCTGCCCGGCATGGTGCTGGCGCTGGTGTTGCTGGTGGCCGTGCTGGTGGCTGGGCACACCATCTACGGCGCACAGCGCTGGTTGCACGTCGGCCTCTTTTCGTTCCAGCCGAGCGAGCTGACCAAGCTGGTGCTCGCCCTCTACGTCGCGGACTGGCTCGCGCGCAAGGGCGATGCGGTGCGCACACTGCTCAATGGCCTGCTGCCCTTCGCGGCGCTGACCGGGGTCGTGCTAGCGCTGATCCTGCTGCAGAACGACCTCGGCACCTCGATCGTGGTGGCGGTGCTGGCCATCGCGATGTTCTACGCTGCCGGCGCCAACCTGCTGCAGCTGCTGCCGACACTGGCGCTGGGCGGGCTGGCAGCCTTCGTGCTGGCGACCGGTTCCAGCTTTCGCCGCGCGCGGCTGGATGCTTTCCTGCACCCTCTGCCCGCTGGCTGCGCGGACGCCGCGTCGTACCAGATCTGCCAGGGGCTGATCTCGCTGGGATCGGGTGGGCTGTTCGGCCGCGGCCTGGGCGACAGCGTGCAGAAAGCCGGCTATCTGCCCAACCCGTTCACCGATTCGATCTTCGCCATCACCGGCGAGGAGCTTGGCCTGGTGGGCTGCCTCTTCATTCTCGGGCTGTTCGGCCTTTTGGCGTTCCGCGGGCTGCGGGTCAGCCGTCGCGCGCCCGATGCCTTCGGCGCGCTGCTGGCCTGCGGCCTCACCAGCTGGCTGCTGGCGCAGGCCGCCATCAACATCGGCTCGGTGGTCGACGCCCTGCCCTTCACGGGCGTCCCGTTGCCGTTCGTGAGCTTTGGCGGCTCCTCGCTGGTGACCTCGCTCGCCGCGGTCGGCATCTTGCTCAACATCTCGCGTCATGCCGACGCCCCCCCGCCGGCTGTGCCGCAGTCCGCGCCGTGACTGGCGGAGGCGGCGCGCGAGGCGCTGGCGATCTACCGCTGCCCTACGGGCAGCGCCTGCGCCGCTAGCCACTCGCTGTAGCCGCCGTCGAAGCGCCACAGCTCGCCCGCGCGCACCTCGATCACCCGGTCGCACAGGCGATCCAGGAAATAGCGGTCGTGCGAGATGACGATCACCGTGCCGTCGTACTGCTCCAGCGCGCTTTCAAGCACCTCGGCCGAGTCTATGTCCAGGTGATTCGTCGGCTCGTCCAGCACCAGGCAGTTCGCGTTGCCGAGCATCAGCAGCACGAGCTGCAGCCGGCTGCGCTCGCCGCCCGAGAGTGTGCGCACCGGTTGGCGCATCTGCTCGTACGTGAACAGGAACTTGCCGAGCAGCGCCACCGCTTGCTCCTCATAGAGCGGCCGCGCCGCGCGCACGAGATCCACTGGCGTCGCATCCAGCGGCAGCGTCTCGTGACCCTGAGCGAAATAGCCGACGGTGATGCTCGGGCCACACCAGCGCTCGCCCTCGGTCGGCGCGAGCAGTCCCGCCAGGATGCGGCCGAGCACGCTCTTGCCCGCGCCGTTGGCGCCGAGAATGCCGACACGCTCGCCGCGGCGGATCTCTTCTGAGACGGCCAGCAGCACCGGCTCGTCGTCGAACGCCATGCTCACCTGCCGCAGATCGAGCACCTTCTGGCCGCCACGCGCGGCGCTGCGAAATCGCAACGCCATCTGGCGCCGCTGCAGCACCGGCCGCTCGACCTTGTCCATCGCGTCGATCTGGCGCTGCTTGTTGCGCGCCTGTTTGATGTGCCGCTCGTCCACGACCATGCGTGCCCAGAGCTTGAAGCGCGCGATAGCCTCTTCGAGGCGGGCGATCTCCTTCTGCTGCGCGACGTACATCTCCTGCTGGCGCTGCAGCTTGAGCTCGCGCGCCAGCGTGTAGGCGGAGTAATTGCCGGGCCAGAGCGTGATCGCGCCATTGTCGAGCTCGGCGATCTGGCTCACCGTCTCGTCCAGCAGGTAGCGGTCGTGCGAGACGATCAGCACCGCGCCCTCGAAGTCATGGATCAGCTTTTCGAGTTGTTGGCGGTGCGGCAGGTCCAGGTGCGTCTCCGGCTCGTCGAGCAGCATCAGGTCTGGGCGCTGTGCCAGACAGGTGGCGAGGCCGACGAGCTTGCGCTGGCCGCCGCTCAGCACGCTAGTGGGCAGCGCCAGATCCGCGTCGTCCAGCCCCAGCGCACGCAGGTGCATGCGCGCCTCGCCCTCGAAGCCCGGCCCACCCAGCGCCTCGAAGCGACTGAGTAGCTGCTCTTGTCGCGCCAGCACGCCCTCGATGCGCCGCACGTCCGCCGTCACGGCGGGCTCGGCCAGCGCGCGCTCGCAGGCGAGCAGCTGCTCTTCGATCGCGCGCAGGTCCGGCCGGGCGGCGCACACAGTCTGGAGCGCGCTGCGCTCGTCGCCTGGGATGTGCTGCGGCAGGAAGGCCACGCGCAGGCCCTTGCGCCGCGCGATGTCGCCGCTATTCGCCTCATCCAGTCCGGCGATGAGCCGCAGCAGGGTGGATTTGCCGGCGCCGTTGGCGCCGACGAGGCCGATGCGCGCCGCGGGGTTGAGCGCGAAGTCGAGGCCGTGCAGGATCAGCCGCCCGCCGAAATACTTGTGGATCACGTGCAGAGTGACTAGGGACATCGGAGCATCCTCCTGTGTTGGCGGGCGGGCAGCACAGGGCGCGGCGCGGCAGACAAAAACAAGCGGCCGTGGCCCCTGTACTGGGCCCGGCCGCGGCTTGAAGAGATCGCCGGAGGGATTAGCCTCGGCGGATCGGCAAGGGAGCAAGCAGGCTGGAAATGGGCGCAGTAGGGCTGGGACTCACGGCCACGTCGCTTCCCCTGCGGGATCCTCCGCGCCAGTAGACGAACCCTGCCGCCAGCATGTCGCTGCACTCCTGCTGTATCTGGATGGTTGACGTCGGCAGGGTACCATACGGCGGCTGCCGTGTCAAACACGGGCGTGCGCCCGCCAGCGCCGGGCCGACGACGGTGGACGCGAGCCACGACGAAAACTTCGCGGCGCCGGCGGGGCTGAGGTGCTGCGGATCGACGAAGTCGGCATCCGTATAGTCGGGCGCGTGGCTCTCGTCATAGAGCGCGATGCCCTGAGCGCTCGCGAACTGCCGCCAATAATCGGCGAAGATCTGCCAATCCGACGGATGCTGCATGTATGTGTAAAGACTGGGGTGCAGAGGGCTGATGACCAGCTTCACCGCCACGCCGTGCGCGCGCGCCAGCGCGATGAGCTGCGCGAGATACGCCGGCTGGTGGCCGCCGATGGTGAGGTGCTGAAAGTAGCCATGATAGTAGTTGTCGGCGTGCGTCTGCTTATCATGCAGCTGCGCCGGCGTGAGCGTGGAGAGCGGAGGGTCGCCCTCCGACACCCAGCCATCGGGCGTGGAGCGCTGATAGATCGCCAGTGTGTTCGGGTCCAGCGCAGTCAATGCCGAGCTAGCATCCGCGCAGGGGCCGATGAGCGCGCCGCCACAAAGCGCCGCCAGCAGGCCCTCACGGTCGCGATACAGCGGTATCAGCTTGGTTGTCGTGAAGTCCGTGAGCTGTGCCGTGCCGTCTGGCCCGCCGGCGAAATGCCGCCGCAGGTTCGGCAAGTCGCTTAGGCGCGCCAGTGTGAACACCTGCTGCAGGTGATCCGCGCTGGTATCCGCCGGCACGCCTGCCCCTGCGTTGAGATTCCACTCCCAGAGATTCTCGACCACGAGCTTTGGCGCATAGCCGTCTTCGATCACGCGCTTGAGGGTGTAGTAATCCTGCTCGATGGTCGAGCCGAGCATGCCGATGTTGCAGCTGACGATGGGCCGGCCGTTCTGCCGGCGCACGAGCGTGTCCACCTGAGCGGAGCGCACCCCGTAGAGCGTGCGCGACGAGCCGATGAACAGCACATCGGGCACGCTCCCCAGCGATTCACATTGCGCGATGCGCCGCAGACCCCAGAAGCCGTCGCTCTGCGCATCCCAGTAGCGCCCATTGGTGGCAATCGCCAGGTTGGCAGTCAGCAATAACAGCAGCGTCAGGCAGGTACTGGCGATGCGCGGCCGCCGCAGCACCCACACCAGGAGGCGCATCCGCACTCGCCGGCCAAGCGGTGGCACGGAGCGCCGCACCGCGGGGCGCTCCCGATCACTGGGAAGAAGCATTGGCCGTTGCCGCTGGTCGAGTATCGCCACCAAACACTCCCACTAGGCGCGCGGCTCCGTGCGCGCGCGTGGTGGGTGTCCGCAGGATGCAGGCCAACATAAAGCTCCCTTCCTTTGATGGGAAGGGCTGGCTCGGAGCGCGCTCCTACTCCGCGGGGACGGGAATGCAGCCGACCGACAGGCGCACGAAGTCGTCCGAGTAGCCGAACGCGCTACCCGGCACCCCGGCGATTCCGGTGGCGCTGAAGAGCGAGAAGACGTCCTGGTCTCGCTGCAGCTGGCTCCAGTTGTAGACCGTGCCGCCGTCGTCGAGGTTGACGTGAGCGAACAGCTCGTGCCCCGTGTTGAGGCGCTGTAGCTGGCGCACGAGGGCACCGCGCCGATGATGATAGAGCGCGCGGATGCGCTCCCCCAGCTCCGGCCGCTCGGCAAAGAGCCGCAGATACGCCATATAGCGCAGCTGCCACTCGGCCGGGAGCGAGGCCGTGCTATTGGTCCAGCCCGGGCCGCACTGCGCCGCGAACCGCGCATCGCCGAAGCCTACCCAGCCACAGCGGTCGCCCGTCAGGGTGTGCGTCTTCGAGAAGCTGCTCACCAGCACGCTGCGCTCCAACACCTCGGGCCGGTTGAACTCGAGCATGCGGGCGCGGTCCTCGTTGGGATCGCCGGTACCGATATAAGCGAGGTCGGCCACGACGTAGACCATGCGATCCGCCGCGAGCAGCACGTCGAAGAGCGCGCGCAGCTCCGCCGGCGTGTAGGCGAAGGCCGTCGGATTATTGCTGACCGTCAGGTAGAACGCGCGAATGTCCGGCGCCTCGGCCAGCGCGGCGGCAAGCATGTCTGGCGTCACCTTGAAATGGTCCTCGGGCCGCGTGTAGAGACGGTGCAGCCGCAGGCCGAGCGACTGCGCCTGCCACTCCGGCACGTTGAAGCTCGGCGCCGGGAACATCACCGCGGTCTGCTGGTGGCCGGCCTGGCGCTGGAGCATGGCGAAGCCGCGGAAGAACTTGTCCAGGCCATCCAGCGCGCCCAGGCTCAGATAGATCTGCTCCGCGGGCAGCGTGAAGCCCCAGTGGCGCTCGGCATGGCGAATCAGCATCGCCCGCAGCAGTGGATTGCCGACGCCGGCAATATCGTACATGCGCAGGTCGAAGTGACGGGCCAGCAGCTCGCGCTCGAACTCCAGCATGGACTCGTGGATCCAGCGATAGGTCTCACCGGTGGCGCGCTGGCCGGCGATCATTTCCCCGGGCAGTGCCAGGCCCATATCGTCCGCCAGCGAGACATATTGCGCGCCGTCCAGCACCGGGCTGACCCGGCGCAGGTCCACGTCGCCGATGGTGCGGTTGACTATGGCGGTGATCACGTCCGCGTCTGGGATGCCGGCCTCGCGCGCCTGCGCCTCGATCTCGGCCACCATGCGCGCCATCACGCGGATCGGCGCCGCGCCGGCCTTCACCTGCGGCCGCGCCCGCTCGCACGCCTCGTCGCGCAAGCGCGCGAGCAGCGCTCGATGCGTGTCTTGTGTTCCTGCCGCTGTTCGGGTGCGGGCGCCGCGTCCATTCGTGGCGACCCGACGGCCGTTCGTCTTGCCAGTGGCTGGTGATGACGCCTGGCTGCTCGGCGCTCCCGTCTTCCCTGAGGTGTGGCCGTTGCTCCCGGAAACCGGAGGCTGCCTGGTCGGCGTAAATGAGGCGTCACCACTCATGCTGCTGGACTCCTTCGGCTTAGTACAAGCGCGTGGTCCCGGCAGCGCACAGCCTCATACGATGCCCCGGCGGCGCTGCCGTGCCGTACAGAGGCAGCATAGCACAGGCATGGTGGCGGCGCAATCGAGCGTGCCGCGTAGCGCAGGGGCGCAGGGTCGACTAGCGCGGACAGCGCCAGCGCGCTATAGCTACTCAGTGTGTTGCGAGTGATGTAAGCGAAGGAGCAGGCCAATGCGCGCGATTCGCGTCGAGTCGTATGGCGGGCCGGAGGTGTTGCGTATCGCTGAGGTGCCGACGCCGGAGCCGGGCGCCGGGCAGGTGCGGGTGAAGCTGGCGGCGGCCGGCGTCAACTTCATCGATACCTATCACCGTACTGGCGCCTATAAAGGCACGCTGCCCTTTGTGCCGGGCGGGGAGGGCGCCGGAGTCGTGGATGCGGTCGGCCCCGGCGTCACCGAGTTTCGACCGGGCGATCGCGTGGCGTCGCCAACTATGAACGGAACGTACGCTGAGTATGCGCTCGCGGCGGCCGAGAGACTGGTGCCCGTACCACAGGGGGTGGATTTGCGTGTGGCGGCGGCCGCGCTGCTACAGGGCTGCACCGCGCACTATCTCAGCTACAGCACGTTCCCGCTCGACCCCGGCAAGACGGCGCTGGTGCATGCTGCGGCAGGCGGCGTGGGGCGGCTGCTCACACAGATCGCCACGCAGCTGGGCGCGCGGGTGCTTGCCACGGCGGGCAGCGAAGAGAAGGCGGCGCTGGCGCGCTCCGCGGGCGCGGATGCGGTTATCCTGTATACCGAAGAGGACTTCGAGGCAGAGACACGGAAGCTCACCGGCGGTGTGGGCGTGGATGTCGTCTACGATTCCGTCGGCAAGACTACCTTCGACAAGAGCCTCGGCTGCCTGCGTCCGCGTGGCTACTTGGTCTTGTTTGGCCAGTCGAGCGGCGCGGTGCCACCGGTGGATCCGCAGGTGCTGAACGCCAAAGGCTCGCTCTTCCTCACGCGGCCGACCATCGCCCATTACATCGCCACGCGCGACGAGCTGCTCTGGCGCGCCACCGACATCTTCACCTGGATCACCCAGAATCAGCTCGAGGTGCGCATCGACTTTGAGTTTCCGCTGGCGGAGGCCGCCGCGGCGCATCGCTACCTCGAAGAGCGCCAGACCAAGGGCAAGGTGCTGCTGATTCCCTGAGCGCGCACGCCCGGCGTACCAGCGTCGCCGAGCGCAGCGGCAAGGGCCTCCATCTCACGACATCACCCGATGGCGACAAACCGCTCGACGGATGAATGGCCCCGTTGCTGCGCCAGCCAGGTGTTGAGGAGCGAGGTCTGCTGTTGCTGATCTGTGATGGAGGACAGCGCCGACTGCTTCCGCTCGCTGATCTGAAACACGTAATAGAACTGCGTGTCATGGACGATGGCGTAGCTGACGGCGGGCGCAGCGCTTGTCGTCGTCGGGAAGATGGCGGTATCAAAGTTCGCGGGGAGCTGGCCCTGATAGATCGTGCCGATGTCGCCGCCGGCCGGCAGCGACGGATCCTGCGAGTGCGCCTTGGCGACCGTAGCGAAGTCCGCTCCCTGCTGCACCTGCTGCTGATACTTCTGCGCGTCGGCCTGTGAAGTCGCCGCCAGCGCACGCAGGTGCGCGCTCGACACCTTGATGGCTGCGCTGCCCGCGAGTGCCTGTGTATCCGCCGCCTGCTCGGCATAGAGGTCGAGCACATCCGCGTTGGCGGCATGGATGAGCGCGATGGTGCGGGAGTCGTTCGGGCTCTGCTTCAGGTTTGCGCTCAGGCTGTCCTGGATGGACTTGCGCGCATCGGCCCTGGCTTTGGCCGAGGGGTGCAGATGCTGCGCGGCGACCTGCTGGCGCATCACTTCGAGATTGATCAGGAAATCGAGCGCGTTGCGCTGGACGCCGGCAATGCCGGTGCGTCCGCTGGGCGACTGCCAATCTTGGGGGGTATTGTTGACCAGCTCGAAGATGCGGACCATCTCCTGATACTGGGCCAGGCTGACGGTGTGGCCGTTCACCGCCGCCGCGGCAGGTACGCCGCCGGAGGACGACGCCGGGCCGCAGCCCGAGAGCAAGACAACGCAGAGGAGCATGGCGAGTGCGAACACGGGCAGCATGCGACGCGCACCGCCGCGCAGAGTCGAATGTATCATCAATGGTGCCTCATGGTGGGTGCCCAGATCCGCGCGTCCCACCGCGCGCCGGCTTCTACCCACCATCTTGGCGATGGTACCATGTTGGGGCAGACCCGTCAAACGTTGTGTAGCGCCTGTGCGCCCAGCCAGGAGGCCTCCCAATGCTCAAGCGGCTGGATAATGTCGGCATCGCCGTGCGGGACATCCGCCGGGCGGTGGCGTTCTACACCGAGATTCTAGGATTCGTGGGGCAGGCGGACGAGTCCGACGGCTTGGTCACGCTCGGCGACGTCTCGCCGTATCTCTTCCAGACGCGGGCGCCGGAGGCCGCGGCGCCCCAGCGCACGACCGATTTGTATAACAACCCGCCGGGCATCGATCACGTGGCCTTCGAGGTCGATGACATCGAACAGGCGGCGCGGCAGCTGGAGGCGGCGGGCGTCTTCTTCCCCGGGCCGGCGGTCGGGGAGCCGGGCGCGTTTCGCTATCGCGGCTACGCCGATCCCGACGGCACCATGCTCTACATCGTGCAGAAGCCAGCCTGAGCTTGCCCCTCATCCAGAGCATTTAATCCAATCTGTGTCGCCTCATAATCCTGCCTTTACACGGCCCCGGTAGGTTAACCCTGCGGGGCTGCGCCCCCTGCTCGGTGAGCAAGCATCCCGTCAGGTGTTTGGGGAGGGAGCGGCTGGAGGTGGATGATGAGGGCACACGGGGAGGCCTGTGCGCGCGCTGCGGCGCGCGCGGGCACGAGCAGACACGCATTCTTGCCAGGCGTCTCGGTGTGGAGGAACTTGTGGCGCGGGCGCGCGGCGCTGGCAGTGCTGCTGGCGCTCGGTATTCTGAGCGGCTGCGCGACCACCAGCGCCAGCAACGAGCAGCCGCAGCACGTGCTGGCGGTAGGCTCCACAGCGCTCCAGCCGCTGGTCACCGCAGCGGCGCAGCTGTACCAGCAGCTGCATCCGCAGACGCGGGTTGAGGTGCAAGGCGGTGGCAGCAAGAGCGGTCTCGCCGCCGTCACCGCGCACAAATCCGACATCGGCGATTCAGACATCTACGCCGATCCCACTGAGTACCCGGACCCAGACCTGACCGACCACCTGGTGTGCGCTGTCCCCTTCGCGATGATCGTGAACCCCGATGTCACTGTGCCCTCGCTCACGACCGATCAAATAATCGCGATCTTCTCGACGGGCGCGATCACCAACTGGAAGGCAGTGGGTGGGCCGGATGATCCCATCGTGCCGGTCGTGCGACCAGCCACCTCCGGCACGCGGGCCACCTTCCGCAAGTATGTGCTTGGCGGGCGCGACGAAAATGGCAAGCTGCTGACCACGGACTCGTCGGAGACGGTGCGCGACACCGTCGCCAACACGCCAGGCGCGATAGGCTACGTGGGGGGTGCCTATCTGACTGCCTCCGTGCGGGTGATGGCAATCGGCGGTCAACTGCCGACGCCCGAGAACATCTCAGCCGGACGCTATGCCTTCTGGGGGCTTCGAGCACATGTACACCATCGGCGACGATACCGGCGCCGTCGGCGCATTTCTAGATTTCATGTTGACGCCGCAGATTCAACGCCTGGCGCAGCAGCTCGGCTACATCCCCATTGCGCAGATGAAGCTTGCGGGCACCGGCGGGCGGCCCGTAGGGGAGGTCTCCCATGAAGCGGCCTAATGCCCGCGCGGCGGGTCGCTCCGTTGCCAGCGTGCGGCCAGGCGAGATGGGGCCAGCGCGCCCGGGTGCCGCGGCCGGCTCTGTACAGCCGTTGCGCGGGCGGCCAGCTCCCTTGCCCCGGCGCACCCTGCTGCTGGATCTGCCCATCGCCTGGCGTCTGGCGGTTGGATTCGTCCTCGCGGCCCTGATCGCAGCGGCCGCCGCTGGTGTCGCCGGCCTGCAGCGGGCGGCGTCGCTCAGCCGCGAGTCCGCGTTCTACAGCCAGCTGCTGCAGACCAACACCTCCCTCACCACGGGCAGTGGCTTTCTGCAGCTCATGAACACCAAGATGCACGACACGTTGAACGATGCCGCAGCACCAGTCCCCTCGCGTGAGACGCTCGCCACCGACCAGCTCGCGGTCACTGGACTCGCCGCGCGCTACGACGCGATCCTCGCTGGCTACCAGCGCGACGACCTGCTCTCGACGCATCCAGACGAAGTGGCGATCGTGCGGGAAGCGAACCATTCGAGCCAGTTAACGCAGCAGCAGAGCTTCGCGAGCAGCGCCGCGCGCACCTGGCATGTGTACGCGGCAGCACAGACGCAAGTGCTGCAGGACATCGCCGCGGGTCACCTTGCCGAGGCGCAGAAGCTCGAACGGGCGCAGGCGGAGCCGACCAATGCCGATGCACAGAGCGCCTTGCGGGCCCTGATTCGCTTCGATGCGCGCATCGCCAGCACGATCCACGACGCCTCCGCCGTCGAGCAGCAAAGCCAGCTCATCATCTCCCTGCTGGCGGCGGTGGCGGCCTTCATCGGCGTGGTCGTGGTGGGCGTGGTGATCTCGAACACGCTGGTGTACCGTCTACGCCAGCTGCGCCGTGTGACCCAGTCGGTGGAGGAAGGCCGGATGGACACGCGGGTCGCGGTGGTCGGGCGTGACGAGATTGCCGGCGTTTCTCAATCGGTAAATGGCATGCTCGACACGATTGTCGGTCTGCTTGAGGTTACGCAGCGGCAGCGTGACGCACTGACCAGCGCCGCCGAGCGTCTCTTCGCCGATGTGCGCATTGCGGGCGCGGGCGACCTGAGCATCAACGCCGCGGTCAGCGGCGACCCGATCGGCATGCTGGGCAATGCCTTTACTCTGACGGTCGGCCGCTTCCGGCGGTTCGTCATGCGGACGCAGAATACGGTCGGCCAGCTCGAATTGGTGGCGCGCCGGGAATACGAGCATGCCGAGGACTTCCAAGGACAGCTCCAACGCTTTGCCCAACGCGGCGCGCTCGCCCAGTACCCCGCGCATGTGGCCCAGGCCGAGACGCCGCGGCGCGAGAGCGATCAGCTGCCAGTGGTCGCACGGGCCAGGGAGCTGGTGCGCGAGATCGGCCGCGACAGTGCCCAGCAACAGGTTCGGGCGGTGTTGGACCTGGCCGAGAAAGCCGCCACGTCAGCGGGGCGATCTGCCGAGCTTGCCCTGTATGCGCTCCGCTTCACTCCCGGCCCACAGGTCAACGAAGTTCTCCAGGCGCAGGTGCAAGAGCTGCGCACGCTCAGTACGCTGTTGACCCATCTGGTTGGCTATGCCCAGGCGCTGCCAAGTCTACCCCCGCGGCAGCTGGCGGAGCTCGATGGCGCGCTGGCGCAGATTGGGAGCGGCGTCGGGAGCCCGCCATTCCAATCTCGGGGCGAGCAGAGCGGCGGGATGTCGCCGAGCGGCGCGGCTGTCTCTGAGGATGTGCTACGGATCGCCTACGCTTTCGCGCAGGAGGTCGGTGGCTCAGCGCGGCAGATCGCGCTCATCACGCAAGAGATGCGCGCCAGTTTTGTGCCGTTCCGACTGCCCAGTATCATGGAAGAGGAGGACGCCGCGGAGCGCTTCGAGCCTGCCTATCTGCCACCCAATAGCCCGACCAGTCCCAGCAATCCCAGCAGCCCGAGCCGGTGGGGTTGGCGCGCGTAACGGCAACCGGCGGCGCATGTCTCACGCGGAACAAGTCGTCACCGGCGTGGGCGGAAGCTCGCCGTCCGCATAGAGCGCCGCGACGTGCTGGTTCACGATCGAGGGGCGTGCCGAGCAGTGGCGCGAGGTCAGCCTGCATCAGCCTATTCTGCGTCGTACTCGGCGTGGGCGAGTAAGTCTCTATTCGTCCGGAGCCGCGCCTTCATGTCTGAGGATGCCTCGGCTGGCCGACTCCGGTAGGTAGGGCACCAACATGTTCTTGTCCGGCCCCGCCTGCATCCAGATGCGCCCGCATTCCTCGCACTCATACAGCGTGCGCCCGAAACTGAAGGTGGGATGGCTGAACAAGTGGCGCAAGACATCTTCGAGCGTTGATACGTATGGAATCTGTCCTTGCTTCTTCAAATATCGCTCCTGCTCCCCGCGTTCCCGCGCCTCAATGAACTTCGCTACCTCCTCCATCGTGCTATCGAGGGCGTCGTCGATGTCCTGGTCGGGCAGAAAGTACGCCTTGTACGGCAGGTTGTCCGTGGTGTCTGTGATAACGGTCCCGCAGGTGCATCTGAACGATGACATGTTAATTCTCTCCACTGGACGCATGTCGGCGCTTCAGTACTATTCTGGCGGATGCGCGCACTCTAACCAGCCGACGCACCTGACTAGCCTCGTGTAACAGCGTGTAGCCGTTCACGCGCGCACCTCGAAGAGCGCGTTGATGGTGTCCTCGTGGCCAAAGGCATCCATCAGCGGTACGCGGCGCATCGCGCTGAAGCCGGCCTCGGCGCACAGCGCCCGCAGCGTCGGCTCCGGCAGCCCGGCCGTGCCCAGGCCCGCGCCACCCTGCGCGAGCGACGTGGTCATGCAGTACAGCGTGCTCATGCTGTGCAGGTACGCGCCCCGCAGGCCGAAGTTGTCTTCCAGCCGCTCGAAGCAGCGCGGCTCCAGACATACATAGATGCCGCCCGGAGCGAGACCGGCGTGGATCGCATGTAGCAGGCCGAGCGGGTCGGCGGCGTCATGCACGACATCGAAGCTGGTGATGATGTCGAATCGCCCTGGTAAGCCCTGCGCGGCGTCGCGTTGCTCGAAGCGGACGCGCGCGGCGACCCCTGCCGCCTCGGCGTTGGCGTTGGCGCGGGCGATCGTCGGCGCGAAGGCGTCGTAGCCGGTGCAGCGCGCGCTGGGGAACTCCTGGGCCAGCCGGATGAGCGCTCCGCCGCTCCCACAGCCTACATCCGCCACCTCCGCGCCGCGCTCCAGCTGCGCGCGCACCTCCGGCAGCTCGGGCAGCGCGCGCTGGACGAGGCTGTGCGCGAACCAGGGAACGTGGCTGCGCATCATGCCTTCCCAAAGAGCGGTATCGTAGGCGGATTGCGGCACGCCACCGCCCGCGCGGAATGCCTGGGCCACCAGATCCAGCACGCCGGCCATCGGAGGCACGACCTGAAACGTGCCGCCTACGAAATACGGGCCGCCCTCGTCCGCCAGCAGACGTGCCTGTTCCGGCGAGAGCGAGAAGCGGGCGCTGGCGGGATCGTACTCGACGTAGCGGCCGCAGGCCATCGCCCCCAGCCATTCGCGGGCGTAGCGCTCCTGGATGCCCGCGCGCTCTGCCAGCTCGGCGCTCGTCGCCGGACCCGCGGCCGCCAGCGTCTTGAAGAGGCCCAGGCGGTCGCCCAGGCTGGCCATCAGCGTGATCATGAAGCCTGCCACGTTGCCGCCGAGCAGCTTCTGCAGGGATTCCAGCCGCGCGAGGTCGGGCGCGGGCGCGTCCGCGGCGCCGGGACCGCCCGCCGTATCTGGAGTCGTCATGCCCATCTCCCCTTGCCTCTCTACCGTTTCGACGCTTGTCGCGCTACCCCGGCAAGACCATGGCGTCAGCGGGATGCGTGACGGGCGCGCTGCCCTGTACGACCAGCATCGGGTGGCCTGCCGTGCGCACCGTCAGCTCGAAGACGTCGGGGCGGCCGTAGTGGCCCGCGACATCCAGCATCCACTTTGGGCCACGCATTTGCCGGGGATCGAGCTCGGCGTACAGGATCTCTTCGCGCTCGCGCACCGGGCCGGCGAGGTAGGCGCCGTCCGGGCTGACGATCGCGCTGTCGCCACGGTTGATCCACTCGCCGGCGTCGGCGTAAAAGCGCTGCTTGAGCGCGAGGCGGTCTGGCAGGTCGCTGGTGCGCAGCGCCATGCCACAGCCCAGCACGTAAACGCGGCCTTCTTTGGCGATGTGGCGCAGTGTGGAGAGCCAGGGTTGGCCGCGATCCCACGTCGCTGCCACGTAGATCTGCGTGCCCCAGGCGTAGAGCGCGTAGCGCGCCAGCGGCATGTAATTCTCCCAGCAGATCAGCCCCGAGAGCATACCGAACGGCGTCTCGTAGACGCCGAGGGTGCTGCCGTCGCCCTGCGCCCAGACCAGCCGCTCTCCGCCCGTCGGCACCAGCTTGCGATGCTTGCCCAGGATGGCGCCTTCCGGTTCGATGTAGAGCAGCGTGTTGTACAGGCTGGCGCCGCTTGCCTCGATGTTGCGCTCGCTGATGCCCATCACGACGTAGACGCCCGCCCGTTTGGCGGCGTCGCAGAGCTGGTCCGTCGCTGGGCTGGGGATGGCGACGGCGTTGGCCAGCAGCTCGGCGTAGAGCTCGCTCAGCAGGCCCTCCTCGCCGGCGGGCACTGCCCACACCCAGGCTGGATAGGCGGGGATGAACGATTCGGGGAAGACAACGATTTTGGCTCCTGCTGCCGCCGCCTGCGCGATCAGGGCGCAGGCCTTCTCGACGGTCGCCTCGCGATCGAGAAAGATGGGCGCCGCCTGCACCGCCGCCACAGTGAAAGGAGCCTCGGAAGCTGACATGCTGCGCCTCAATTCCTCTCGCCTTGTACCGTCCAGGCGCGGGCCATCAGGACAATCGAGCCGTCTGCGGCGATGGGCAGATTCGCACGGACGTGCTCGCGCAGGGCTGCCCGCCGCGCCACCCCCAGTGACATCACATAGCTGGGCGCCGGCCCCTCGCCCGCGAGGAACGGCGCCCAATAGTCGTCGAAATCGCGGAAGACTGTCGGCGCGTCTATTGCCCGCGTCGCCACCCGCGCGAAGCCCGCTGCCTGGACCGCCTCAGCCAGCGCCGTGGGCTGGCACAGTGGGAAGCGCACGCCTTCGTCCAGCGTCTGCGCCGCGCTGTCGAGCGCCACGGCAGCGTTCCAGAAGTGGCGCAGCACCTGCATCTCGCCGGCATAGTCCCAGACGTAGAGGCCGGCGACACCACCAGGCCGGAGCGCACGCGCCATCTCGGCCAGCATCTGCTCCGGGCGCGGCACGAAATTGAGCACCAGTCCCGAGACGGCGGCGTCGAATGCGCTGTCCGCGGCTGGGAGCGCCTGCGCGTCGCCGACCAGAAAGCTGGCGCGCGGATCGGCTACCCGCTCGCGGGCCAGGGCGACGTAGCCATCCGGCCGGTCCACCCCCAGCACCCGCACCGGCGCGGCGTCCGCGAGGATGGTCTGCGTCAATGCCCCGGTGCCGCAGCCGACATCCAGCCAGCGTGCGCCGGCAGGCACCGCCAGCCAGCGCAGGAGCTCGCGGGCGATGGGACGGCTCCAGCGCCCAACAAACGCCTCGTACCGCTCACCGTTGGACCACTGATCAACCGGAGCGCTCATAGTCACTCCCCCCCTTGAGTGTGTCTGGACGCGGCGCCGTCTCCACCTCGCGCCCCAGGCGCACGACGATGCTGGGCACGCGGAGACCTCGGCCTACGACGTGTGGACGTGTACGATACACGCGCGCAGCGCGAACGCGCTGGCGCGGTCCGCGCTCGTGACGAACACCGCGCCGCTCTGCTGCGGCCGTACCATCAGCCGCGTGTCAGAGCGGGTAGCTGCCAGTGGCAGCTGAACCCCAGACGATCAACCGAGCGTGGCGGCTCTGTGCCCGGCACTCTACGTCCGGCACAGAGCGCTGTCAAGTTCAAGCGGCACGGACGTACCGGTTTCCCCCACGCCACATGCTACAATGAGCGGCGGACGATCCGGCGCACGAACGCGCCGCCCAGCGGGAGACTGTCATGACGCAGCCGCGAGCGACACCGGCAGAGGCGCGCGAGGCGCGGCAGCAAGCCCCTATCGGCGTCTTCGATTCCGGTGTCGGCGGGTTGACGGTGCTGCGTGAGCTGCTGCGCGAGCTGCCGGACGAGCGCTTCATCTACTTCGGCGATACCGGCAACTGCCCCTACGGCGTGCGGCCCGAGGCGCAAATCCAGGAGCTGGCGCTGGCCGTTGCGCGGTTCTTGCTTGCGCGCGACGTGAAGCAGATCGTCGTCGCCTGTAATGCGGCCTCCGTCTCGGCGCTGGCCAGCCTGCGCGCCGCCTTCGAGCTGCCATTCGTCGGCGTGGTGCCGGCGGTCAAGCCAGCGGCGGAACGCACGCGTGCCGGCAAGGTGGGCGTCGCGGCCACGGAAACCTCGGCGCGCAGCCAGTACCTCCGGCGTCTGATCGCGCAGCATGCGAACGGTGTCGAAGTGCTGGCGGCCGGCTGCCCTCGCCTGGTCACGCTGGCCGAGGCTGGCGTACTGGACGGGCCAGAGGCCGAGGCGGCGGTGCGCGGCTATATCGAGCCGCTGCTGGCGGCGGGCATAGACGAGCTGGTGTTGGGCTGT
>Ga0070707_100002626_pt1 | contig 17091 bp, 20 predicted proteins | sample KBSK5502metaG_FD_65468 | JGI IMG/M metagenome (GOLD analysis project Ga0070707, IMG submission 65468) | Corn, switchgrass and miscanthus rhizosphere microbial communities from Kellogg Biological Station, Michigan, USA - KBS K5-50-2 metaG | ecosystem: Host-associated > Plants > Roots >... | reverse complement strand
GGCATGCCGGTCGGATGGAACTGCACGAACTCCATGTCCTTGAGCGGCACCCCGGCCCGGTAGGCGAGCGCCATCCCGTCACCCGTGCAGATGGCGCCGTTGGTGGTGAATGCGTAGAGGCGGCCGTTACCGCCCGTGGCCAGGATCACCGCTCGCGCCGCCAGCGAGCGCACCTCGCCGTTGCGCATGTCGAACCCGATCACGCCCTCGCAGCGCCCGTCCTCGGTGATCAGCGAGGTGACGAAGAACTCGTCCAGGCGCTCGATGTTGGTGTATTGGAGAGAGGTCTGGAAGACCGTGTGAAGCATGTGGAAGCCGCTCTTGTCCGCGGCGAAAACGGTGCGCCAGGTCGTCATCCCACCGAAAGGGCGCACGCTGATGCGGCCGTCCGGTTCCCGGCTCCAGGGGCAGCCCCAGTGCTCCATCTGGATTACCTCTAGAGGCGCCTCGCGCACGAAGACCTCAACCACGTCCTGGTCGGCCAGGTAGTCGCTGCCCTTGATGGTGTCGTAGGCATGGCCGTCGAAGGTGTCCGGCTCCCGCAGCACCGCCGCGATGCCGCCCTCGGCGGAGACCGTGTGGCTGCGCATCGGGTAGACCTTGGAGACCATCCCGATCCGCAGCTTGGGATCGGTCTCCGCCGCGGCGATCGCCGCCCGGATGCCGGCGAGGCCACCGCCTACGACCAGGACGTCGTAGGTGGGTATCTCAACGGCCACGGCTTTGAATGCTAGCTATCGGTGGGAGGGGGCGTTACGCCGGCGCAACCACCTCCGCGCTCCCTCACGGGCGCCGTTACGCCGGCGCAACCTCCCCGTCAGGACGCGGCGGCGGCCAGGCCCAGCTGCTCCCGGATGATGGGAGCCACCCGCGGTGGCCGGTAGTCCGGCCCCTTGAGCACCTTTCCGTCCCGGCGCTGGCCGCCCCCCTTGCTGAGGTTGGCGGCGTGGATCTCGTCGAACACCGGCTGAAGATCGATCCCGTAGGCCACCGCCGCCCCGTAGACGGCGTAGAGCAGGTCGGCGAGGGCATCCGCGACCTCGACCAGGTCGTGCGCCTCACCCGCGTTCCGCAGCTCCGCGAGCTCCTCTTCGATCAGGGCCACGCGAACCCTGTGCTCGTCCTCGCCCGCCCAGGTGGGCCGGTCGTTGGCGGTGCAGCCGAAGCGCTGATGGAACTCGCGGACCTTGGCCTGCTCTTCAGTCATAGGTCTTCTCCTTTGTTTGAACGCGGGGCGCCGGGAGGGCCCGGCGCAGAAAGGCGAGCCAGTTGCCCCCCATGATGCCGTCTACGTCGCGCTTTGTGAAATGCCGGCGCAGGAGCCGCCGGAGCTCCCCGAGGTCCTCGAGACGGTCCACCGGGGACCAGGCGGCCGGGAACCCGCCGTCCAGGTCGGTGCCGAGCCCGACGTGCTCTGGCGAGCCCGCCGAGCGCGCGTGGTGCACCACTTGGTCGACCACGTTCTCAAGGGTCGGCCGCCCCTCCGACTTGCGCCGCCGGAGGTGGCCGCCGGCGAAGCTGATGCCCACCACGCCGCCCCGGCGTGCGACCTCCGCCACCGTGGCCGCCGCCAGCTGGCGCTCGCCGGGGACCAGCTCGCGGGCGTTGGAGTGGGAGGCCATCAGCGGGCCTTTCCAGATCGGCAGCGCCTCCTCGACCGCCTGCTGGGCCATGTGGGAGAGGTCGAGGATCACCTTCTTGCGGGCCATCGCCTTGAGCAGGCTCACGCCCAGCTCGGTCAGGCCGCCCGGGTCCCAGGTGCCGCCGCTGTAGCGGGTCCGGCTCCAGGCCAGGCCGACGATGCGCACGCCCAGGTCGGTCCAGGCGCCGAGCTGGGAGGGGTCCTCGATGGGGTCGGCGCCCTCCATCAGCAGCACGCCAGCCAGGCGCCCGCGCCGCCAGCTTCCGGCGTAGGCGTCCAGCTCGGCGCGCTCCCGGATCAGCTGGATTCCGAGGCTCTGGTAGTAGCCCGCCTGGGCACGCCCCATGAGGTGCGCCTCCCGGGCCGTGGCGTAGACATAGGACCCGCTCACCTGGCGGCCGCCCTGGGCCGGGGCGCAGTAGATGGTCGGGAAGACCAGGCCGACGCCGGCCCGCAACAGCGCGGGCCGGCTGACCACGTAGCCGGCCGCCGGCTCCCCCTCGAAGCCCCGGCCCTCGCTGAGGGCGTTGTAGGCGATGTCCAGGTGGGCGTCGACTATCAAGCGGCGAAGGCGACCGCGCAGGCCGCCGCGACCCTCGCGTTGTTGACCACCAGCTCGACGTTCACGTCCAATGAGCGGCCGCCCGAGAGGTCGGCGATCCGCGCCAGCAGGCGCGGGGTGAGCCCCGGGCCGCTGCCCTCCCCGGCCTCCGCCACCGCTTGCCGGACGAGGCCTTCCGCCCCAGGCAGCTCGACCGGCGGCGGCACGGCGACGACCACGCCCCGGCCGCCCAGCTCCCAGGTCGTCCGCAGGGCGGCAGCCGCCGCCGCCGTGGTGTCGACGCGGGCACCCAGCTGGAGGCCGCTGCGGGCGGTGTAGAAGGCCGGGAACTCGTCGGTGCCGTAGCCCAGCACGGGCACTCCGAGGGTCTCCAGCCGCTCGAGGGTGCGGGGCAGGTCGAGGATCATCTTGGCGCCCGCGCAGAACACCGCCACCGGCGCGCGCGCGATCTCCTCGAGGTCTGCGGAGACGTCGTCGAGGTTGCCCCGATGCACGCCTCCGATGCCGCCGGTCGCCAAGAAGCGGATGCCGGCCAGCTGCGCGGCCCGCAGGGTGGCGGCGACGGTGGTGGCGCCGCTGCGCCCGGCGGCCACCGCCCAGCCGAGGTCGCGGGCGCTGACCTTGACCACCGTCTCGTCGGCGGCCAGGGCCTCGACCTCGTCTCGCTCCAGCCCGACCTTGAGGCGGCCCGCGACCACGGCCACGGTGGCCGGGACCGCGCCCGCCGCGCGGATAGCATCCTCGCAGCCGAAGGCGGCGCGCAGGTTGTGGGGCGCGGGCAGGCCCTGGGCCACGATCGAGGTCTCCAGCGCGACCACGGGCCGGCCGCCGGCCAGCGCCTCCGCCACCGCCCGCCCCAGCTGGATCACGGCCGTGCACCCGGCTGGGCCACGGCGCGGGCGCTGACCAGCACCGCCCGGCCGGCGGCTTCCAGCGGCGTGGCGCCGTCGACGTACGCGGCGCAGAAGGCGGCCGCGAAGGCGTCGCCGGCGCCGTTGCCGTCGACCACCTCGACCACCGGCGCCGGCAGCAAGCGCCCGTACACGCGCACGCCCCGCGCGCCCTGCTTCAGGACCGGGACCTTGGCCAGCCCTTCCAGGGGCGCGCCCAGCGCGCCGGCCTCGGCCTCGGTCGCGAACAGCAGCTCGGGCCGCAGCATGGCCAGCTCGTAGGCCAGCCGGGCGCCACCGTAAGCCTCGATGTCGGAGGCCGACGAGAGGTCGATCGACAGGGGAGCCCCGTGCCGCCGCACCAGCTCGATGGCCCGGCGTGCCGCGGCCCCCAGCGGCTCCACGAGGAGCGCGTACGCGGGCACGTGCAGCAGCTCGGCGTCGCCGAACCACTCCTCGCGCAGCTCGTCCGGCCGGAGCCCCGGGCCCGCCCCCCGCTGGCGGGCGAAGGTGCGCTCGCCCGACGGCCCCAGGAGCACGGCGATGGTCCCGGTGGGGTCGGGACCGACCACGGCGGCGACCTCCACCCCACCCGCTTCGATCTCGGCCTTGAGGCGGCGGCCGCTCTCGTCGTCGCCGATCCGGGTGACCAGGCGGGAGGGTGCCCCGAGCGCGGCCGCCCAGGCGCAGAAGTTGGCCGCCTGGCCGCCGCCGCCGATGCGGATGGAGGCGTCCCGGTCGGCGTCGAGCCGGAGCTGGCCTTCGGGGGCGATGGTGACGTCCAGGACCAGGTCCCCGATCGCCACCAGCACGGCTCGGATTATCCGAGGTTGAGGGGTTGACAGGAAATGCTGAAGGTAGTAATAATTACCTACTTCACTATGAAATCACCTGTAATGAACCAATCTGAAATCAAGGACTTCCCGATCGAGGGTCTTCGCATCGAGACCGACCGCGACGGCTGCTACTTCATGCCGCACACCCGCGAGACGATGAGATCGGCCCTCCCCACCGAGACCCTGGCCGGTATCGAGGCCTGGTCCGCTCTGCGCATCGCGGGCCGGCTCATCCACATGAGCATGGAGCGCTGGGCCGAGCAGCACGGCCTCTCCGAGGGGCGCATGAGCGTGCTCTTCCGCCTGCGCAAGGCGCCCGAGCAGCGCATGGCCATGAGCGAGCTCGCGTACTGGTGCAGCACGACCCCGCGCAACATCACGGGCCTCGTCGACAACCTGGAGCGCGACGGCCTGGTCCGCCGGGTCCCCGACCCGGAGGATCGCCGCTCCGTGCAGGCCCAGCTGACGCCGGCCGGCATGGAAAAGATCGACGCCCTGTGGCGGGTCTCGATCGAGGCCCAGACCGTCGTCACCAACAAGTTCTCGAAAGAGGAGCTGAAGCAGCTTCGGCATCTCTGCCTCAAGCTCGTGCAGCTCATGAAAGAGGAGATGCCCCGATGACCGCTGAAGTCCTGCACGGGCGCAGGCTCGTATTCGCCACTGTCGGCGTCATGCTGGCGCTGCTGCTGGCGGCCCTCGACCAGACCATCGTGGGCACCGCGATGCCGCGCATCGTGGCCCAGCTGCAGGGCCTCGACTACTACGCCTGGGTCACGACCGCCTACCTGGTGACCTCGACGGTCATGATCCCGATCTCGGGCAAGCTGGGCGACCTCTTCGGCCGCAAGCCCTTCCTGCTGGTCGGGATGATCGGCTTCGTCGCCGCCTCCGCGGTCTGCGGCCTGGCCCAGGACATGCTGATGCTGGTCCTCTTCCGGGGCGTGCAGGGCCTCTTCGGCGGCATGCTCTTCGCCAGCGTCTTCACCGTTATCGGCGACCTGTACCCGCCCGAGCGGCGCGGCCGCATCCAGGGCGTGTTCGGCGCCGTCTTCGGCCTTTCCTCCGTGATCGGGCCCGCGGTCGGCGGCTACATCACCGACAACCTGACCTGGCGCTGGGTCTTCGAGGTCAACATCCCGGTCGGACTGGTGGCCGTCCTGGTGGTGCTTCTCACCCTGCCCTACGTGCGCTCGCAGGCCTCCTGGCGCGACATCGACTTCGTGGGTTCCTTCTTCCTCTCAGCCGGCCTGGTGCCGCTGCTGATCGCGCTCTCCATCACGCGCGACCACTCCTGGGGCTCCTGGCAGGTCGTGAGCCTGCTGGTGCTGGCGGTCGTCATGCTGGCCGCCTTCATCTGGCAGGAGACGCGGGCAAAGGAGCCGATCGTGCCCCTGCACCTCTTCAAGAACTCGACCTTCTCGATCTCCATGCTGGTCGGCTTCCTGACCGCCTTCGGGATGTTCGGGACCATCATCTTCGTGCCCCTGATCTTCCAGGGCGTGCTGGGCGTCAGCGTGACCAACTCGGGACTGCTGATCACGCCCATGATGGTCGGCCTGATCACGGCCAGCGTCATCACCGGCCAGCTGATGACGCGGATCAAGTTCTACCGCTTCATCGGCACCGCCGGGGTGGCGCTGATGATCGCGGGCATGTACCTGTTGACCACCGTCACCGTGAGCTCGCAGCAGTTCGAGGTGACGCGCGACCTGGTCGTGGTCGGCCTCGGCCTGGGCGCCACCTTCCCGCTCTACCTGACCGTGCTCCAGAGCGCGCTGCCGCGCCGCTACCTGGGCGTCGCCTCCAGCCAGATCCAGTTCTGGCGCAACGTGGGCGGCACCGTGAGCACGGCCGTCATGGGCTCCATCTTGGCCCGGCTGCTGCCGGACAAGATCAGCGGCCAGATCAACCGCCTGAACCTGCCGGCGGCCGTGGCCGACCGCTTCAAGAGCTTCAGCGGCGGTACGGGCGGGAGCAGCCCGCAGCAGATCTTCGACCCCTCCAAGCTGGCAGAGACCCGCGCCGGTCTCCCGGCTCAGCTGCAGCCGGTCTTCGACCAGGTCATGCACGCGGTGCGGGTGGGCCTGGCACAGTCGCTGCACGACCTCTTCCTGTACAGCGCACTGGTCCTCGTGCTGGCGCTGGTGGCGACCGTCTTCCTCAAGGAGGTGCCGCTGAAGAGGGAGGCGCGGGGCGGGATCACCGAGGCGCCAGTACCCGTGACCGACGAAGAGGAGGTCGCGTAGGCCCCCCTCCAACCTCCCCCCGCGCCGCGGGGGGAGGCAAGGTGGGGGTCACACCAGGAAGCGGCCGGATTCCATGATCTTCCGGCCGTCCACCACCACGTCGGCGTGCGAAGCCAGCACGTCGACGTGGCTGGGCGCCGTCCAGTCGGCGCCCGTCTCGTGCCCGTACGGATCGCCGAAAGCGACGTGCACACCCGGGAACTTCTCGTCCTGCAGGAAGTTCCCGATGATCTCGGTCAGCCCGATGTTGGTCCCGATCGCGAACTCGCCGGCCCGGTTGGAGTTGGCGTGCTGGGCCAGGTAGTCCTCGACCTCACCCACGATCCCCGGCTCTCCCGCCATCTCCACCCCGACCACGCGTGAGTCCCGGATCCGCAGCCGGATCGGTGTCTCGAAGAGCCCGTAGCGCTCGGTGAAGTGGTCGCCCATCTCCTCGCCAACCAGCAAGCCGTCCAGGCGCGCCGGCGCCGTGAAGGTTTCGCCTTCGGGCAGGTTTCCCCAGAGTCCCTGCTCCCAGTAGCGCCCGTCGCTGGAGATCCATTTCCAGTCCTTGCGAAAGCTGGCAGTCAGCTCCGTGCCGAGCGCCGTCGTGACTTCGATGCGCTCGGCCTGGCGCACGATTTCGTACACCTTGCGCGTGACGCGATAGACCTGCTCATAGTCGCCGGCCATGCCCTGCTCCATAACGCGCTTGTCGATGCCGATCATGTGCCCGTGCCGGCAGCGCAGCTGCTCTGTGAGCAGCCTGAGCATCGGCTGCCGGAAGGCCAGCTCGCCTGGTAGTCCCTCGCCGACGTAATAGGACACCGTCGGGCGGTACGCGATCAGATCATCGGCCAGCGCGCGCGGGAATTCGCGGGCGGGCCGCGCCACCACGTCCTCCATCAACACAGACTTGAGATCGGCGCCGGTGGCCGTCACCTCCTCCTCGATGGCCTGCGCGATGTCCTGCCGCAGCCGGGTCTTGATGACGATGACGCGGTCGCTTTCACCGACGTTCAGGCAGGCCCGAACCGCGTTCCTGGCGCCCGGCGCGTACTCCGCCAGCATGTCCTCAAGTGTGCGCGATTCTTGAAATTCGCCGATCCGGAGTTAATATCCGCCCAAGGCGCGCAGGGGGTGTCGGGGTACTCATCCGTCCGGTCCTGTTCGCGATATCCATTGGAGGACCCTAGACGGTGAGCTTCGAGGACAAGGTGTTGACCTGCCGCGACTGTGGGCGAGAGTTCGTCTTCACAGCCGGCGAGCAGGAGTTCTATCAGTCGCGCGGATTGCTGCACGAGCCGCGCCGCTGCCCGAGCTGCCGCGCCGCACGGCGCTCGGACGGGCCCGGCGCCAGCTCGCGCCCGGCGCGCGAGATGCACGACGTGATCTGCGCCAACTGCGGCAAACCCACCCAGGTGCCGTTCCTGCCGACGGGCAGCCGGCCCGTCTACTGCGCGGACTGCTTCCAGACCTCGCGATCCCGCTAACCTCGGTCCCATGGCGACCGCCGTCTCACTGAGCCACCTCGGCTCCCTGATGCGGGGGGTGCGCAGCGTCGACCAGGTCGGCGTCGAAGAACGCGCCGCCTCGCTGGCCAAGCGCTCGATCAAGAAGGCGTCGAAGCTGGCTGCCCTCGACCTCGCCATCCGCTGCATGGACCTCACCACGCTGGAGGGCGCCGACACCCCCGGCAAGGTCGCCGCGCTCTGCTCCAAGGCCATCCGACCGCAGCCCGGCGACCCGTCGATCCCCAGCGTCGCCGCGGTGTGCGTCTACCCGGCCATGGTCCTCACCGCGGTCGCCCGCGTGCGCGGCAGCGGGGTCAAGGTGGCCTCGGTGGCCACCGCCTTCCCGAGCGGCCAGACATTCACCTCGATCAAGGTCGCCGAGACTCGCGAGGCGGTGATCGCGGGCGCCGACGAGATCGACATGGTGATCGACCGCGGCGCCTTCCTATCGGGCGATTACCAGAAGGTCTACGACGAGATCCAGGAGGTCAAGGAGGCGGCCGGCGGCGCCCATCTCAAGGTGATCCTCGAAACCGGGGAGCTGGGCACCTACGACAACGTGCGCCGCGCCTCCATCCTGGCCATGGCCGCCGGCGCCGACTTCATCAAGACCTCCACCGGCAAGATCACGCCCGCGGCGACGCTGCCGGTGAGCCTGGTCATGATGGAGGCCATCCGCGATTTCCAGCGCGAGACCGGCCGCATCGTCGGCTTCAAGCCGGCGGGCGGCATCCGGGCTTCGAAGACGGCGATCCAGTACCTGGTCCTGCTCTACGAGACGCTGGGCCGCGCCTGGATGACGCCCGACCTCTTCCGTTTCGGCGCCTCCAGCCTGCTCAACGACGTGCTCATGCAGATCGCCAAAGAGCGCAGCGGCGCCTACCAATCCGGCGACTACTTCACGATCGACTGAGGCGCTGATGGCACTCACCACGCGTCCCTCGACCGAGCTCGCCGGCTTCGAATGGGAGTACGTGCCCGCGCCCGAGGCGCGCGACATCGTGACCATCGCGCCTCACAACAAGCTGTACGTCGGCGGCAGGTTCGTGGAGCCGCACTCGCGCAAGTTCTTCAAAACCGTCAACCCGGCCACCGAGGAGGTCCTGGCCGAGGTCGCCGAAGCCGACCAGGTCGACGTCGACCGCGCGGTCACCGCGGCCGCGGAGGCGTTTCGCGGGTGGTCGCGGCTGGACGCTTCGCGGCGGGCGCGCTACGTGTTCCGAATCTCGCGGATCCTGCAGGAGCGGGCGCGCGAGCTGGCCGTGCTGGAGACCATCGACGGCGGCAAGCCGATCAAGGAGTCGCGCGACGTCGACGTGCCCCTGGCCGCGGCGCACTTCTTCTATTACGCGGGCTGGGCGGACAAGCTGGAGTGGGCGTTCCCCAACCGCCGCCCGCGCCCGTTGGGAGTCGCCGGCCAGGTCATCCCCTGGAACTTCCCGCTCCTGATGCTGGCCTGGAAGATCGCGCCCGCGCTCGCGGCGGGCAACACCGTGGTGCTCAAGCCCGCCGAGACCACGCCGCTCTCGGCGCTCCTGTTTGCGGAGATCTGCGAGCAGGCCGACCTGCCACCGGGCGTGGTCAACATCGTGACCGGCGCCGGCGAGACCGGCTCGTTGGTGGTCGCCCACCCGGGCGTCCGCAAGGTCGCCTTCACGGGCTCGACCGAGGTCGGCAAGCTCATCCAGCGCGCGCTGGCGGGCACCGGCAAGCACCTGACCCTGGAGCTGGGCGGCAAAGCCGCCAACATCGTGTTCGAGGACGCGCCCCTCGACCAGGCGGTCGAGGGCATCGTCAACGGCATCTACTTCAACCAGGGCCACGTCTGCTGCGCGGGCTCGCGCCTGCTGGTGCAGGAGTCGATCCAGGAGCCGCTGCTGGAGAAGCTCAAACTGCGGCTGGGCACCCTGCGCCTGGGCGACCCCCTCGACAAGAACACCGACGTGGGCGCCATCAACTCCAAGCAGCAGCTGGAGAAGATCACCGGGCTGGTCCAGTCCGGGATCGACGAGGGCGCCGAGATCTATCAGCCCGAGTGCCGCCTCCCGGAGCGCGGCTACTGGTTCCCGCCCACGCTCTTCACCGGCGTCGCGCAGTCGCACCGGATCGCGCGCGAGGAGATCTTCGGTCCGGTGCTCTCGGTGCTCACCTTCCGAACGCCCGAGGAGGCGGTGGAGAAGGCCAACAACACGCCCTACGGTCTGTCGGCGGGGGTCTGGACCGACAAGGGCTCACGCATCCTCTGGATGACCGAGCGCCTGCGCGCGGGGGTGGTCTGGGCCAATACCTACAACCGCTTCGACCCCGCTTCGCCGTTCGGCGGCTACAAGGAGTCCGGGTTCGGTCGCGAGGGCGGCCTGCAGGGCCTGCTGCCCTACGTGGAGCTCAACTGATGGACGTCCGGAAGACGTACAAGCTGTACGCCGGCGGCGAGTTCGTCCGCTCGGAGTCGGGCCGCTCGTATGCGGTCGACGGCGTCAACGTCCCCCGGGGCTCGCGCAAGGACCTGCGCGACGCGGTCAAGGCGGCGCGCGGGGCGTTAGCGGGGTGGTCGGGCCGCACCGCCATGAACCGCGGGCAGATCCTCTACCGCGCGGCCGAGATGCTCGATGGGCGCCGCGCGCAGTTCGTGGCGCTCCTGGGCGCGGACCGCGCCGCCCGGCGCGAGGTGGAGCGCGCGGTCGAGGTCCTGGTCTGGTACGCGGGGTGGACCGACAAGCTGGCCCAGGTCACCGGCACCGTGAACCCGGTCGCGGGGCCGTACTTCAACTTCACGCTGCCCGAGCCGACCGGGGTGGTCGGGGTGGTGGCGCCGGACGCTCCCGGCCTGCTGGGCTTGGTCTTGAGGCTGGCTCCGGCGCTCTGCGGCGGCAACACGGTGGTCGGATTGCTGTCGGAGTCCCGGCCGCTGGCGGGCCTGACCCTGGCCGAGGTGCTGGCCACCTCCGACCTGCCGCCGGGCGTCGTGAACCTGCTGAGCGGGCGGCGCTCGGAGCTCCTGCCCTGGCTGGCCGGGCACATGGACGTCAACGCCGTCGATGCGGCCGGCTGCACCGAGGAGGAGCTGGCCGCGGTGGAGAAAGCCGCCGCCGACAACGTGAAGCGCATCGTGCGCCTGGGGGCGCGGGACGCCCTGTCGCCCCATGCCGTGACCGCGCTGATGGAGTTCAAGACCGTCTGGCACCCGATCGGGGTATGAAGGCCCCCCTCCAACCTCCCCCCGCGTGCGGGGGGAGGCAAGGTGGGGGGTTTCCACTACATCGTTCCGCGATATATCGTTAGCTGAGCTATGAGCGGCCTGGCCGAGCTGGGGCGGTTCGAGGAACCGGCACTCCTGGTGCTCACCAGCCTCGCCGAGCGCCCGCGCCACGGCTACGCCATCGTCAAGGACGTCCAGGTGGTGGCCGGGCTCAAGCTCGGACCGGGCACGCTCTACGCCACGCTGTCCAGGCTCGAGGCACGAGGCCTGATCGAAGGCCTGCCGGCCGAGGACCGGCGCCGGCCGTACCGGATCACGGGCGCCGGCCGCGCCCTCCTGCGCGAGCGCCTGGAGCGCATGGAAGCCGTCGCGCGCACGGGCCTGGCGCGGGTGGCGGGTACGTGACGCGCTTCCTGGTCCGGCTCTACCCGCGCGCCTGGCGCCGTCGCTACGGCGAGGAGGTGATCGCGCACTACGGCCGCCGGCGGCTCGGGCTTCGGGACACCCTGGACCTGCTGGGCGGCGCGCTGGACGCCCACCTGCACCCGCAGTGGCCGCGGCGATGGCGGTGGCCGCGTCCGGCCTTGCTGATCGCCCTGCTCGCGGCGATCCTGCTGCTGGCGGGCGTCAGGCTGGCGGCGGGAATCCTGGCGCTGGTCGGAATCGCGCTGCTCGCGCTGCGGCGGCGTGCCCCGCGGCATGGCGGCCAGCCCTGGGAGCCGGACGACCCGGCGGCCGGAGCGCGGATGCCGCGGAAGCCTTACGACCCCGATCCCGAGCCGCTGGAGGCGGTCGGTCAGATCAGGCGCTAGCGCCGCAAGAAGCGGCGCGGGCGCTCGTTGGGCACGAAATGGAGGGGGCGGATGCAGCCCTTGAGCGCTATGAGGCGCTTAAGTCGGCCGCCGTTCGGCGCCTGCATGATGCTCAGGCCGCCGCCGGCACGGCAGCGGCCGACGACATCATTTTCGAGGCGTCGATGCTGACGGCCCGCCTGCTGGGCTATGTCGAGGGGCTGGCCATTGACCGGCCCGCCCTGGCCCAGGACCTGCTGAGCCAGTCGCGCATCGTGATCGAGGCCGTCGCGCGCCTCTCAGAACAGGCTCAGAAGGCGCTCGGACAGCACTAGTTGTGCGCGGCTCGGGCCACGCGCAGGGTGGCGCCGGACGCGTCGTCGATCAGGCGTCCGGTGATGGCCAGTTCGGCGCTCCAGCCTCGCCTTGGATGGCAGAGCGGGCAGTGTGAACCGGCGCGGCTGACCTCGCGGGGGATCCCCACGTGGCGCAGCCGGTCGCCGCAGATCGGATCCGAACCCGGCGCGGGCGGCACCGGCCGGCGCGCGTTCCGGGCGGCCTCCATGAAGCCTTCCCAGGCAAGCTGATGGTCCACTCTCTCCCCTCTCCTTGGGATTTCGACGCAGATCCGCGCGATTTCCTGCGCTGAGGCACCAAGCAGTTGGAATTTCCAACCCGGCTGGCGGTCGCATCAGGTCAGGCGGTAGCGTTCCACCGCCGCGAGGTCCCAGTCCAGCCCGATCCCGGGCCGCTCCGGCGCCGTCACCATCCCGCCCACCACGGCCAGCGGCCGGGCCAGCACCGGCGAGGCCAGGTCGAGCCACTCCAGGTAGTGCGCCGTGGGCGCGGCCGCCAGCAGGTGCGCGGTGGCCTCGACGTGGATGTGGCCGGAGCAGCGCACCCCCGACGCCCCGGCCAGCGCCGCCGCGGCCTGCCAGCCGCTGACGCCCCCGATCACCTGCGGGTCCGGCATCACGAGGTCGCAGGCGCCGGCACGCACGGCCACCGCCATCTCCTCGACCGACCTGAAGTTCTCCCCGATCTGGATGGCGGTGTTGACCGCGGCGGTCACCGTGGCCGCGCCGGCGAAGTCGTCGCAGCGCACCGGCTCCTCGATCCAGGCCACCCCCTCGCCGTCCAGCACCCGGCAGCGGCGGAGCGCCTCGGCGACGTCCAGCGACTGGTTGTAGTCGACCATCAGCTCGACCGAGTCGGGCAGGACCTCGCGCGCGGCCCGTACCACCGCCAGGTCCTGGCCCAGGGACGGCCAGCCGACCTTGATCTTGACCGCCCGGAAGCCCTGGTCGACCGACCGCGGCAGGCGCTCGCGCACCGCCTCCACCCCCAGCATGCCCAGGGAGTCGTAGGCCGGCAGCACCTGCGGGCGTGAGCCCAGGAGCGAGGCCAGGGGAAGGCTCGCCGCCACCGCGGCGGCATCCCAGGCCGCGGTGTCGAGCGCCGAGACCGCCATCCCGGCCAGCCCGACCGCGCCGCCCAGCAGGACGAATCGGGAGCGGAGGGTCTTCTGCAACTCGGCCGGTACCAGGTGCTGGCCGAGCAGCGGCTCCGCCAGGCCCGCGACCAGGTCGCGCAGCGGCCTGAGCATCAGCGGCTGGTAGGCGAAGACGTAGCTGCGGCCGGTGACGCCCTCCTCGGTCTCCAGGTCGACCAGGAGCAGGGGCGCCACGGGCATCACGCCGGAGGCGGTGGTGAGGGGTACCGCGAGCGGGACGGACACCGGGGTGGCCCGCACCGCGCGGAGCCTCAGGCCGGTCTGGAGGGCGCTCTCAGTCGCGATAGCGGTAGACGATCCGGCCCCGGCTCAGGTCGTAGGGCGAGAGCTCGACCCGAATGCGGTCGCCGGGCGTGATCCGGATGAAGTAGCGGCGCATGCGGCCCGCCGCGTAGGCGATCAGCTTGTGGTTGTTCTCGAGCTCGACCTCGAACATGGCGTTGGGCAGGGCCTGGGAGACGACCGCGTCCATGACGACGGCCTGCTCCTTCTCCTGCTCCGGGGCCGGGTTCTTGCGCTGGCGCGGCTGCCGGGGCCCGCGCCGGGGCGTGCTGGAACGTGCCAAATCGAGTTCAGTCTAGCCGAGCCTCGATTCAACCTCAGCCGCCAATTCGGGTGGTACCCGCCCCACCGCTGCCATCCGGCGCAGTGTCTCCGCCCAGCGCGGTTCCTCTTCCAGCACGGTGCGCAGGAGCGACAGCGCCTCCTCCCACTCCCCCGCCCGGCCGTGCATGAGACCCGCGGAGAAGCGCACCTGCGCCTGTTCGGGCGCGATCCGCAGCGCCTCCAGCGTGCGTTCGCGGTAGTCCGGGTCGCCCGGCAGCACGCGCACGGCCAGGTACGCCTGCTTCAGCCGCACCAGGCGCGCCAGCTCCTCGACCGGGTCCTCGTGGTCCTCCACCCGCAGGTCCATTACCCGGTCCTCCCAGGGCCGCCCCGCCGGCCGGCCCGTGACCAGGAGCAGCGCCGCCGACTGCCGGCCCCGGATGTCGCCGCCTTCCTTCTCGGCCGCCCGCAGGGCCGCGACCAGGCGGTCGGCCAGCGGCCTGCCGGAGGCGTCCTCGTAGGCGGCGGCCATGGCGTCCCAGACCGTGTCGCGCTCCATCAGGTTGGCCTGGCAGCTGTAGCCGTCGCCCACGCGGTGGCCCGCGGCCGGGATGCAGTTGGGCCCGGTGTGGACCGCCGCCCGGCCCGCCGCGTCGACCATCGCGCACTGCCGGGCCTCGGCCTCGACGTCGCCCGCCAGCACTGCGGCCAGCGCCTGCTCGGCGCTCAGGCCGCCGCGCATCAGGTCCAGGCCGAGCGGGCCGAATGCCACGTTGACCAGGGACTGGGTGGCGACCGCGCCCACACCGGCCTCCGCCCAGGGCACCACGGGGCCCACGTGGAAGTACATCGACTGCACGGCCACGCCCAGCTCGCCGGTTTCAGGGTCGCGAGCGACGATCGAGTACGTCACCCGTGGCCCTCCACCTGTCGATCCAGCTGCCGGTGAGCGCCGGCTCCTCGCTGCCCGCCGCCAGCTCCCGGACCGCGTTTTCGATCCGGGTCGTGAAGGCGCGCGAGGTCTCCCCGCGGCGGGCCTCGAGGGGCCGGCCGATCCGGATCTTGACCGGGGCCGGCAGCGGGTAGCGCTGGCCCTTGGGCATCACCCGGTGGCTGCCGCGCACGTGCATCGGGATCACCGGGGCCCGGGTCTCGGTGGCGAGGAAGCCAACGCCGGGCTTGAACTCGCCGATACGGCCGTCGGTCGAGCGCGTGCCCTCGGGATAGAGGAGCAGGTTCCAGCCCGACTTCAAGAGCTCGTGCGAGCTGCTGAGCACCGCCTGCGGCCCGCCCGTGCGCGAGAACGGGAAGGTGTTCAGCCAGAGCGCGACCACCCGGCCCAGGAGCGGCCGCCGGAACCAGTAATCAGCGGCCGCCGCCACCACCGTCCGCTCGCGCGTGCGCTGGGAGAGCGCGTGCAGCAGCAGCGGGGTGTCGGCGTGGCTGTTGTGGTTGGCGGCCAGGATGGCCGGCCGGTCGAGGTCTTCGACCCACTCTGAGCCTTCGACCTCGGGGTGCGTCATGACCTCGGTGAAAGGCATCATCAGCCCACGCTGGACCAGGAAGCGCAGGGAGCGGATGGGCTCCATGCGCGCCCAGCCCAGGTTGGAGGGCCGGTCGGGGACGGCCGGCGAGGCCTCCGGCCAGCTGCGCGGCCGCGGCCGGTTCCAGCGAAAGCCGCGCCGCATGACGCGCACGTCATCGGCCAATGACGCAGCGGCGTCCAGCAGCTGGGAGGCGCCGTACTTCCCGGAGTACCAGCTCACCGCACGTCCGCAAGCATCAAAGGCGGCGTGCGCAGGTGCGTCACGGACGGCCACTTGCCGACGGTCTGCTCCGCGATTTCGAACGCATCTTCGAGCGTCGACGCGGCCTTGAAGCCCAGGCGGTGGACGACGTCGCGCTCGCCGCCGACCACGATCACCTCGCCCACGTGCTCGAGCGCAAAGGCCGCCCAGTACCAGGCGTAGAAGGGGTGCACCCCGTGATAGGCGTGGCTCTTGCGGTAGAGCTGGCGGTACCAGGGATCGTCCGCGAAGCGCGCCTCGTAGCGCTCCTCGATCTGGGCCGGGTCAGTGGTGTCGGCGAGCACCTCGTCGTAGAAGTCGATATAGCTCGGGTGCTGCACCGCGTCGAACTCGTAGCGGCAGGGGTGGCTCATGATCACCACCCCGCCCTCGCGCACCACCGGCCGGCCGCGATACAGGTTGAACAGGTAGCCGAGGCCGAGGCACACGACCAGGACCGGGTTCAAGGCCGCGTTCACGTTGTAGGGGCCGAGGTAGGGCAGGCCCATGGTCACCACGTCGGTCTGGCCGTCGACCTCGACCGTCATCTGCCTGCGCACCGCGTCCAGCGTCTTCTCGTGCACTGCGTCGACCTGGCCCGCATGCACGCCGGTCAGCCCGTAGGGGGCGCGCATGGAGTGGAAGATCGTGCGCTTGAACGAGGGCGGCGCGTAGTCGGTGAACTGCTTCATGGCCAGGAACTGGACCTGGTCGGACGTCGTCCAGTCTGTCTCCCGCTTCTGCAGGAAGTTGGCGATGGACGGGAAGGCGTGGTTGTTGACGCTGGTCTCGATGTGGAAGACGCGCACCGCGTCCTCGATCAGCTGGCCCTGCCTGATGCAGGAGTGGTGCAGCGCCGAGTCGGGCGGATGCATGTAGGAGCGCGAGGCGAGCAGCGTCTTCACGTTGTGGTGCGGGCGCACGCTGCGGTAGCTGCCCAGCCCGGTGGCCATCGACTTGTGGCCGCCGTCCATCGGCACCAGGGTGAGGTTGACGTAGACGACCAGGTCGGAGTCGGCCGCGCGCTGGCTGAGCGTGACCTCCTCGCCCTGGTTGGTCTTCCCGATCAGCACGTTGCCCTCGGGGTCCTCGCCATCGTGGTTATAGAGGCGGTCCGGCCAGAAGGTGCTGAACACGCGATCGCCCACGATGTGCCGGATCTCGTCTGCGGTCATGCGCCGGTGCAGCGAGTTGGCGGCGATCAGGTGCACGTCCTCGATGCCGGCGTCCGCGCACATCTCGAGCACCTCCTCGATGACCAGCTGGCGCGCGTCTGGAGCCGCCATCGGCGGCAGCGGCAGCGACAGGTCGTCGAAGGCGATGGTCAGCTTCATATTCGGGCGCAGCAGCGCCTTCAGCGGGTCGTCTTCCAGCGGCTTGGTGAGCGCCCGCCGGATCGCCCGCTCGGGGTGCGGGATGGGATCGACGGGATCTGGGGGATAGAGGATGCGCGCGCCCAGCGGCAGCGACTCGAGGCGGAAGCCCTCGCCGTAGTGGAAGAGCGTGGGCGGCGTGTTGCGGTCGACTTCGACGACGGCTCCCGGACGGCTCATGGGGCCCACCAGCCATGATGTCCCGGGATATCA
>Ga0070707_100002625_pt1 | contig 17093 bp, 19 predicted proteins | sample KBSK5502metaG_FD_65468 | JGI IMG/M metagenome (GOLD analysis project Ga0070707, IMG submission 65468) | Corn, switchgrass and miscanthus rhizosphere microbial communities from Kellogg Biological Station, Michigan, USA - KBS K5-50-2 metaG | ecosystem: Host-associated > Plants > Roots >... | reverse complement strand
CCGGAGGGCAAAGCGCCGATTGTGTGGTTCTGATGGGTTGTATCTGAGTCAACCAGGGGATGTGAGATAAACCAGTTCTGGCTATCAAATGGAGCTTCGCCGGGTTTGGGCTGAATGCGTTTATAGCTACCATCAGGTAACAATTCACGCGCATTCACTGTATCGGCGAGCGCAGGCGTTAGCAGTCGATCGCGGATAGCTGTACGCAACACGGGATCGTCTATTGGAAAGAGCGTCTCGACGCGGCCATCGAGGTTGCGCTGCATCATATCGGCGCTACCTAGCAGTATCTCTTCATCACCACCATTCCTGAAATAGTAAACGCGGCTATGCTCAAGAAAACGTCCGACGATGCTTCTGACTTGAATGGTCTCACTCACGCCGGGCAGGCCTGGACGCAAGCAACACATGCCGCGTACGAGCATATCGATGCGTACACCAGCCTGCGAAGCGCGATAGAGCGCGTAAATTATTTCCGGGTCGACCAGCGCATTCATCTTAAAGATCAGGTGACCATTGCCATTTTCACGATGCAGCGCAATTTCGCGATCAATACGCTCCAGCATGCCCTGCCGTAAGCCTAGAGGAGCAACCAGCAGTTTGCTGTAGGTGCTTTGACGTGAAAAACCTGTCAGTAAGTTAAACAGCTCTGTTGCGTCCGCTCCAATCTCAGGGCGACAGGTCAACAGGCCCAGGTCTTCATAGATACGAGCAGTAGTAGAATTATAGTTTCCGGTACCCAGGTGTACATAACGTTGTAGCTCATCCGCTTCCTTACGAACCACCAGTGCGATCTTCGCATGCGTCTTCAAGCCTACCAGGCCCTTCAACTCCACCAGGCCATACACGACATGCACGCCACGCTGCTCCAATGCCTTCGCCCACTCGATATTATTCTCTTCGTCGAAACGCGCTTTCAGTTCGACCAGCACCGCTACCTGCTTGCCATTTTCTACAGCCTCCAGCAGGGTATTGACAACCGTGGAGTTCGACCCCACGCGGTACAGCGTTTGTTTAATCGCCAGCACATCTGGATCATGGGCAGCAACGCGAATAAATTCCACTACCGACGAGTCGAAAGTATCGTAAGGATGGTGCAGCAACAAATCATGCTCGCGAATCACCGCAAAAAGGTCATTTCCTTTGCGTAGGTACGGCGGCGTGCGAGGCGTAAACGGCGGGTCCTTTAAATCGGGACGGCCCAGGTCGTGTAATTCCATTACATCGCCCATACCAAGAGGTCCATCGATAACCGTCAGATCATCTGGCGTGATCTCCAGGTTGTCAAGCAGCAGGCTGCGAATGCGCGGCGGCATCGAGGGATTGACTGCCAGGTCAACCACCGAACCAAAACGTCTTTCGCGCACCCCCTGTTCAACACTTTCAATCATCAGATCAGAAGCATCATCTTCGCGCAGTTCGATATCGGCATCTCGCAGTACACGAAAGGGGTAGGATTCCCATACGTCAAAGCCTGGAAAGAGCATGCTCAGGTGAGCCGCGATGACCTGCTCGATCCACACAAAGGCTAAGGCTCCCGGCGTTTTTTCTGCAAGCGGCACAGGTACGAGACGCGGCAAGACAGGAGGAATCTTGACACGAGCAAAGCGATCATAAGTAGTATCGGTAATCACGACCGCCAGGTTCAGGCTGCGGTTAGAGATATGTGGAAAACGATGGCCTGCATCAACCGCCAGGGGGGTTAAGACCGGAAAGATCTCGCGCTCAAAGTAGGAGTGCATGGCCTTGTGTTGATGCTCGTCCAGTTGCTCATAATCGAGGATGTAGATATGCTGCTGTGCGAGCAGCGGTACAAGCTCATCACGCCATAGCTGGCGCAATTGTTGCACCTGTGGGGCCAGCTCCTGGCGCACAGCCCGCAACTGCTGTTCGGGGGTGCGCCCATCGGGACTGACGGTGGTAACATGGGCCGCTATCTGATCTTTCAGGCCGGCCAGGCGAATCATGATGAACTCGTCGAGGTTCGTTTCGAAGATGGAGACAAACTTTACACGCTCGAGCAGCGGATGACGGCTATCTTGCGCCTCTTCGAAGACACGCCGGTTGAACTCGATCCAGCTCAATTCGCGATTGATATAAAGATCGGGTCGATTCAGGTCTGAAGAGATGGTTGTAGGTATCAGATTTTGTTGCATTACCCAGATGATCCTGTGGACTACGAAGTTTAATAAATCTTGCTTCATTTTATCACTCTACAGGAGCAAGGCACAAATCCTCTTGACAAACTCTCTTGTTCTCCCGTATATAGTTTCAAGCGTCATGACGCTTCGCCTCAGAAAGAAGCATGAAAATCGGGCAATTCATGCATTATTGCACAGATTCAGGTTATTTTCGTAGGAATCCCTCAAGCGGTACAACCACATTAAGTGGTGGAGGTCTCAAAAAAACGGAAAAGACATCTACCTTGCATGGTTCCTGTATAGTTACTCACCTTAATGGGTTGCGTCGTACTACATATATATACTAAATTGAGAGTGTGTAGTGTAACGTTGAAAGGGGGATACACAATGCAACAGCCACCAAACCCATATCCACACTATCCACAGCAACAATGGCAGCAACCACCGATGCCGCCACAACAACCACCACATCCACCACAGCAATACCAGCAACCGCCACAGTACCAACCACCGATGCCACCCCCGAAGAAGATATCACGCAGGGGTTTATTTATCGTACTCGGAGTGATTTTTGCGGTTGCTTTGGTTGGTTGTGCTGGCGTTGCAGCAATGGTGAATGCCGGTGGACAGGCTGCACAACAGGCATTAAACCAGACATCAACACAGGTAGCACAACTGCCTACTACACAGTCAACGACTCAACCGACAACGAAGCCGACACAAGCACCGACGACAGTGACAAAAGTTCCTGTTCACCCTGACTCCTCAATTCAAGACGCCGCTCAGGGCTGGTCACACGGTATTGCTAAAAGTGGCGTGAGCAACGGTATCGTTTGGGTGACTGATGCTGGTGCCTGGAATGCAGACCCCAATGACTATATGTGGGGGGTTCCTATGATTAAGATGGATTGCTTCAATATCCAGCAAGCTATCTGGTACGGCTTGAAGAGTACTATCAATGCAGATGGGAGCACAACCATCATAAAAAGTGACTTCCTTGAGGTGGACATAACGTTCTTAAAGAATGGTGCATCCGTGGGTAGCTGCCATCTCACCTCTCGGACGGTCGATAAGATAGACAAAGCAGGTATGTGGGATGATGGCGACTCTGTTGGCGCCTGGGCAATGTATGATAGCGCATCCATACAGTGAATGAAAGGATATACAATCATAGAAGATATCTATGTAGTAAAGTATTCAGGCGGAACGCTCACGGTCACCCCTTCTCAGGTGGTCATTGAGCGTGGAAGAAATCGTGTGATAATCCCAATGGATAGCATCACTGCCACACACTATACGAGGAACCCAGGCGTGTGGTTTGTCATACTGTGTTGTTTCCTTCCCTTTCTCTTGCCTCTGCTATGGCTTCCTAATGGAGTGCTAAGAATTGACTATCAGGGCAGAGGGCCGATTGGATCTCGTGTGGCGTTCAATCGGTTTCAGCAATCAGATATAGAGGAGGCTGAAGATCGCATTCGCTATTACGCTGATGACTCGTACATCGATGGATAGGGAGAGGAGTAACCGAGCGTGATAGAACCTACCCAAGGTAATGACCGCGGCGAATAGGCGGTGCTCAGGCTACTGAATTTGCACTCGTTTGTTTTTGTGCTATAGCTGACTACGGATGTATAGACCCATCTGGCATGGTCGCGCCCTTCAATGATTTTGCTTGTTTCTCTAGTTCTTTAATAGTAATGTCAGTTGCGCCTTTCAGGTTGGCTTCCGTCAGGTTGGAACCGCTCAGGTCTGCATAATTCAGTGTAGCTTCGGTTAGGTCAGTTCTGGTTAAGTTAGCGTGCCGCAAATTAGCTCCCTGAAAATTAACACGGCTCAAATTGGCTCCAGATAAGTTAGCTCCTTGTAGATAAGCTCCTTCTAATGAGATAGAGTCGAGCTTCGTGGCTTGACTTAGATCGACTCCACGTAGATCAGCAAAGCTCATATCAATAATCCATCCACCACGATCTATCAATCTAGACTCCGCTAAAAATAAGATTACGCTTCGCTTACGGTTTGGGTTTAGTTGTGGAAGAACCGTAAATGTTCGTGCGTGTGCTATATTCGCAACATCATCTCCTCGTTTCGATTGACGTAAGTTTTCATGGAGTAAAAGTTCTGACATTTTGTCAAGATACGTTTGTAGCAGCGTTTCACGCTGGTTATCGAGCGTTATGTGAAGATCATGATTGTGCCGTGCAGTATACCAAATTGCACCAAAAGTAAGCACTGCTGGAATAAAGATGAGTTGTAACCAGTCCCACAGGGTTTTTTGCCTAACACTTGCCCACCCCCAATTAAAAATGTAACCACCGATAACCCCAACAATCAGTACAATCGCCAGCATACTTAATGCTATAATCCCAATAACCGATAGAGGTCTTTTAATTTGCAGCCACCATGAACGAAACCTTGCTTCCAGCACTCACTCTCTCCTTTGCAACATACTGTGCCTGAGTATAGTAGAATAGCATACTAGTGCATAGAGCAAAGCCCCCTGTATGGTATATGACACGTTCGCTACTACCAGCCTCATTGGTGGCTTATCTGAGCTTGATCACCGGTTAGTGTGGTTCTACCCCTCAAGCGGGCGGGCGGCCATTTAGCCATAACCTATCCCTACCTGTTCAAGTGGCTTCATTGTCTTATTTGTAGTAAGCTTTTCATGGTAAACTGGAACTGGTATAGGGATAACTAATGACTGAAACTATAGCGTTTTATAGCACATTCTGAGGAGAAAATAAAGTCCCTGTAACAGTATCTCTCGGTTGTTACAGGGCAAATAGAAGTAGCTACAAACTAGTCCTTTTCATCTGGGTGTCTTCTTGTACTCCGCCGCCGCTTGAAGTCTTCCAGATCAGCAGGATAGATACGGTACTTCCCTCCAACATCTACGGCATTGAGCTCTCCTGTTCTTATCCATGTGCGGACAGTTTCTGGGTTTACCCTGAGCTGCTCGGCAACCTCCTCCACGGTTAGGGGTTTATCGTCCGGCATAATACCCACTCCTCAGTCGTAAGTTTTAGACATTATAGCGTGCGGCTGGTCTCTAGTCAATGAACCTTGTAATGCCTAGTAATAAATGGGTTGAAGTATTGACTAATCATAATAATTAGTGTAAACTCATAAGAAGATGCCATAATTAGTAGTCAGTTACACGCGCAAGAAGCAACCTGCAAAAATGACCTACGTGTAGAAGGCGTAGGCCAGCAGAGAAGCTAGTCCGTTAAGCAGTACCTAGCCTCTCCACCTGCAAGCATAGCGGGAGGAGGGCCATACGTCAAGCACAGAAAGGAAGCTTGCATTATGGCAACCCTACAGATCACCAAGAAGCTCCACACCACTCCCTTCATCGACATCCAGAGTACCACCTTTGCCAAGCGGTACGTCAGCGGCGTCTGTTGACGGCTGTTTGGCTGGCGTGTGCATGGCGAAATCGCAGTGCAAGGCCCGTTGCCTGAACACTACTTGATCGACAATCTCAAGCTGTGCGTGAGACTCAACGGGTGTCCCATAATCTTTTGCAAATGGGATGTCCAGTCAAGAAGGAGGTGATAAGATAGAGCTATCCTGAAGCAGAAGGAGGGAGCAGAAAACCGATGGATGAACCAGCCTTGCGGCAAATGAGTACAGAGATCCTGACGGATATCAAGGAGTGGCGGCGAGCCAATCCCAGAGCGACGTATGTCCAGATAGAGGATGAGGTTCATAAGCGGCTGATGCAACTGGAAGCGAGACTCATAGAAGGTGCAGTCGAGGAGAGTCCGAGCCGAGAGTGGGCAAGAGGGTCGGCGGTTGATGCCGCATTGTGTCCTAAATGCGCGGTCTCCTTGCAGATGCGAGGCAAACACAAGCGGACCTTACAAGGAAATGGAGGAGAAAACGTGACGCTGAGCAGGACCTACGGAACGTGTCCCAAGTGTGGGGAAGGTCTTTTTCCCCCTGGATGAGGAGTTAGGGCTACTCCCGGGCAATCTCGCCCCTCGCCAACAGGAACACCTGGCCCACCTGGCCTGCTTCATGCCCTTCGACAAAGTAGCTCAGATGATGGAAGAGATCGTCTCTGTACAGACCAACGAGGAAACGGTACGCCGACTCACCGAGCAGGCCGGAAGCTGGATGGAAGCCGCGCAAACAGCGGAAATTGAGGCGAATGGTGAGCCGGAGTCAGAAGATGAGGAATTGCTGCAACGTTGTGTCATCAGTCCTGATGGTGCAATGATCTCTCTGATCCACAAACAATGGGTAGAAACGCGCACCGTTGCCATTGGTGAGCCACAAGAGAAGCTCAACGCCGAAGGAGAAAGAGAAATCCATGTCGGCAAGCTCTCGTATTTTTCGCGGCTCGCGGATGCCTCGACCTTTACCACTCTGGCAGAAGTGGAGATGCGACGGCGCAAGGTGAGGGAGGCAAAAGAGGTCAGTGCCGTCATGGATGGGGCAGACTGGTGTATGACTTTTACCGAGAGGCATCGGCCTGATGCCGTGCGTATCCTGGATTTCCCGCACGGGGGAGAACACATCAACGACCTGCTGGAAGCCTTAGTACTACAGCAGCACTTAGGCGGCCAGGCGGGCTGCTCGTCGTTTAATGTGTGAGTGTTTGGCTCTGGCCTGATGTCTCCTGCGCCAGTGGGACCAGTCCAGCACTCCTGCCGGTGCAGCAGGAACTTGCCACACGAGCCGCCAGAGCAGCCGGCGCACTTCGGGAACGGTCAGCGGAAGGAACTCGATGGCGTCTTCCTCGTTGAGAGCCCCTTTTTTTGCGCCTGGGCCTTGACGACGGTCAAAAACGCCAGCGCGAACATCGCCAGCGTAATATGCCGATACCAGCCGCGCCAGTGGCGTACCTCATATTCATCCAATCCGACTTGCTGCTTGGCGAGTTCGAAGGCTTCTTCCACCTGCCAGCGACTTCCCGCCGCCTGCACGACCTGCTGCAAGTTCACTGTCTCCGGGGCAAAGACGAAGTAGTAAGCGATCTGGGTGGGATCAGACAGACTGCGCCGGGCGAGGAGCCACTGCTTCCACCCAGGTTCGGTCAAGCGAAAATCCAGAGACTGCCAGGCCCAATCGTAGAGCCGCGGCCCTTGACTGCCTTCTCCTGCTGAGAGACGCTCCCACTGGTCGGCAGACCAGCTGGCCACCACCTCATCGGCGCGGTGCGTGAGTCCGATGCGCTGGTTCTTTGGCACCGCCAACACATAGGGCTGCAGGCGCTCCTCCAGCCAACTGCGCAGTTTGTAGTCCCCACCATAGACGGTATCGCCCGTCACCCAGGCCGCCTTCACTCCGTGGGCAAAGGCGCGCTCGAGCATCTGCTTAGCCAGGGTCGGCTTGGGAATGGTCTTGCGCCGCTCCTCGGGCACCTCTGCCTCATCGCACCGCTCGGGGTCCTTCTCCCAGTCGGCATGCAGGTACAAGTCCCGGTCGAGTAACACCGCTCCAGATCGGCTCGCATACGCCAGAAAGACTCCAATCTGACAATTGGCGATCTTGCCCGCCGTGCCCGTATATTGCGCGGCCACTCCGACTGACTTGGTGCCCTTCTTCAGAAAGCCCGTCTCGTCGACCACCAGCACCGCCTCTGGATCGGCCAGGTGGGTCAGGACGTACTGCTGCAGATCGTCTCGCACCTGCTCTGCATCCCACTTCGCCGTGTTGAGCAGGCGTTGCATCCCGTCTGGCGTCGCTTCTCCCGCCAGCTCGGCTAACTGCCACCCGTTTTTTCGCTCAGTGACACTTACTAAACCACGCAGATAGGCCATCGCTCGTTGGCGTGGCTCCGCACGCTCGAAGTACGGCGCTAACCGCTCTTGAATCTCTTCTAAACGATCTGCCCAGCTGCGCAGCTCTTCGACTGAGGGAAACACTTCCATCTCGTCCTCCTTCTCCTTGTTTCCCTCTTATTTTATCACATAAGTGCTGCTGTAGTATTAGTGCCTATCCGAATAACCCGGCAGCGCGAAAAGCGATTAAGCCACAGGCAAAATGGAGCAATGCCAGATAGTTCGCTGGCTTCTTGTCCCAACGGATGAGCAGACGGCGAAAGCGATTCATCCAGGAATGCGCTCGTTCCACCACCCAGCGCCGCGCTTTGAACCCGGCCTCCCTTTTGATTGCCTTGGCTTCTTCCCCACGAGGACGAATATGGGCGGTGAAGCCGAAGTCGTGAAGGATGTCGCGCACCTCGTCGTAGTCATAGCCCTTGTCCAGACACATACCTTGCGGTTGCTCCTCGCTCGGCTTCGGACGGTCGATCACGAGGCTCTCGATAGTCGGGCGTACGAGCTTCATATCGTGGCGGTTCGCTCCCTCGATTGTCAAACCTATCGGCACTCCATGCCCTTCCGTAAGGACGCTGCGTTTCACACCGCTCTTGCCTCGGTCGGTGGGATTCGGACCCGTCTTTTCCCCACCCAAGGGAGCTTTGGTCATCGCCCCATCCATCGAGAGCCAGTCCCAGTTGAGCCCCCACAGCTCATCAAACTGCTCGACTCCCACCTGCCACAACTTGAGGAAGACGCCTGCTTCCACCCACTCTTGAAATCGATCATGGGCCGTAGAATGCGCACAGAGTTCGGAATGCCGCGAGGGCTTGCCATTGGCAGCCCGTTCGTAAGACGTAAAAGATCGCGTCCGCGCAGCATCGATCAGAGACGCGTGGGCGCCCGCCGCCAAAGCGATGGGTATTGACATAGACAGGCAGCAACGGCTGCAGCACCGCCCATAACTCATCGCTGATCCGATAGCCTGTCGTCGTGCGGTTATTCGGCGTCCGCTGCCGTATTCGGTTCTGGAGTTCTTTTTCGCTCATATCCCTTCTGGTATCCGATCGTGAGACGCTTAGAAGAGCGTCGCCTCTTGTGTGCAGGCGAGCCTGGCGGAGGCCACGCGCCTGTGGGAACCAGGAGCAGCTTTCCTCCCATCAGCATCTGGCACGGGAGCAAAAGAGAGGGAAGCGTCCGTGCGGGCCCCAGTCTCAGTTGTGCTCGTGGACCTGTTGCACCTGTGAGAGCGGCTCCTGTTTTGCCAGAGCAGCACCCTTCACCCGCAATTGCTTGACAGCAAGGGCAAGCAACACGCTGCCAAGCACAAAGAGCGGTGGTATCAAGAGGAGACCAAATGGACCAAAGTCACCGAGTGACGTGAGTTCTATGTATACGAACGCCACGGCAGGAAGAACGATGATCCAGTTCTTTAGGCCCGTTCTTTCCCTTAGAAGGAGAGCAGACGTGTTGTCGCTCGTAGTAGACGCCGCCCGAAGCTGGAGCGTGCTGCGCACAAGCGCAACGCATGCGATCACGATGGCAGCCACCATCATGATGAACCCGAGCGGCGGTAGGAACCACATCCCCAAGGAGAACTCGTTCAGCAGCGGCAGCACATTCCAGAGGTCTACGAGCCCGGCTCCCGTGGCAATGCACACGCCCACCATGCCAGCGATCGCGAGCAGCGCGAACAACCGGGCGAGCGTTGCAAGGAACAGGTGGTGGCGTTTTTGCCAGTTGCTCAGAGAGATGAACATGGTTCCTGCACTTTCCGCCATCAGCACCACACAAGCCAGCAACATGGCCAGGAACAGGCTCATGAACCACCACGTGTGAAACAGGCTCGATAGCCATGCAGCCAGCTCTCGTGTCGTAAATACATAGAAGGCGAGCAGGCAAAGCACGACGAGCAGCGCCACCGCGACAGCTCGGAGGAAGGTGCGAGTACGCTTTGCCTGTAGTCCCATCCATCCGAGTACCGTGCATAGCACCAGCCCATAGAACCACCCATTGTGAGAGAGGCTATACAGACCCGGTAACCATACAGTTCGACCATCTGCCCTTCCAGCGCTTCCAGCGTATGCCCAAGGTGGAATAGAGACGTAGAGAACGAGCAGGCAAAGCAGGACGAACAGAGCCACCGGGAGGATGCGCAGGAGGTCCCGCGTACGCCTTGCCTGGAGCCCTATCCACCCGAGTAACACAAGCAGGAAAGGGAGGATGGCTAAGCACATGAGAAATACAGCGATTCCTTCAATCGTGGACGCCAGCGAAGCGTTATACACGCCCATCGTATGCGCCAGAGTGCAGGAAGCAGCATCACCATTACACGGAAAGTCCGCGCCCCACATATCAGTATCAGACCAGAAGAGGAGTGAGAAACAGAAGAGCAGCACGGCGCTGAAAAACCACTTCCAGGAGACCTGGAGCCGGAGCAGAGGGAGGAGCTGGCGCTTGCGGCGATAGTGCGGGTCCAGGCGGGCATCCAGCGCTCCAAGGAACAGATCCAGTACGGTCCAGAGGGTAAGCTCATGCTGCTCCAGCAGCGCGATCATTTCCTGTTCGTACCGCTCGCGCCAGGCGAGGGGATACAGGCAGAGCATCCAGATGACAAAACGCACGATCAACTCCTTTCCTCTCTGCAAGAGGGGATGCCATCTCTCCCGAGGCTGTTCGCTGTGAGAGCCCACTTCTGCATGCCCTAAAGCAAGCCTGCCCGGAGCCGTGAGGCGATACACCCGCAGGGGTGCTTCGGCATCATCTCCTTCAATCCAGCCACGCTGCTCCAGATGGGCCAGGGCGCGATACAGGGTGGCAGGCTCGATGACCAGGCCCTCCATCTGTTGGATAGCCTCGCACAGCCCAACCCCGTGAGACGGACGCTGCTTGAGTGTGGAAAGGATGAGCAAAGCCGGTTGAGAGAGGTTCCTCTGACGGTGTTGTTGGTACGGCATACGATTCTCCTAGGTCTGTGAGGCTTGCGCCAGCCGTTGTTGTCCAATGGAGACCACCCGATGGAGCGTTTTGATCTGTTCGCGCAGGGCTTGCTCCCCAGCACCCGTGATGCGGTAGGGACGACGACGATCCTCAGCCTCTAACGCATCAATCCAGCCGCGCCGCTCCAAGCGAGCTATGGCGGCATACAGCGTGCCTGGTTCAAGCTTCGTGCCACAGAACTGCAAGATGTCTTCCATCATGGCGTAGCCATGCTTGGGACCGCTCGCCAGGCTGGCCAGGATCAACAACGACGGGTCAGAAAAGCGGCCCAGTTCATCCTGTTTTTTATACATCGGAAAGGTTTCCTTTCGTTCGCTCGCTTGACACTATACAGCATCGCTTAGTATGTGAAGCTTATCACAGGAGAGTGTGTGTGTCAAGCGTTTGCTGCTTTTTTCGTCCAGCATCGTCTGATGTACCAATGAAAGAGACCATGAATGGAAGATGAGCCTCGGTTGAATGCAGGGGTCGACCCGACATTGAGCTTACGCATGAAGCAGATGCAGACAGCGGTTATTCGGATAGGCACTTAGCGCATGCGAAAATGCGGTTTCCTCCACAGATGCTGGAACGCTGTTTACACATTCTCAAACATCGAGGTCCTCGACCTCTCCTGCGTATGGCTGATAGTCTGGGAAGCGAGCTTGCCCAACAAAAAGGGGTCCATAAACACCTGGACTACCTACGGAAACGAGAGGCATTGATGCAGTACCCTCAGTTCCGGCGCGACGGCTGGCCGATTGGTTCCGGCATGGTGGAGAGTGCCAACAAGAATGTCGTCGAGGCCCGTCTCAAAGGAGCAGGAATGCATTGGGAGCGCAACAATGTCAACCCCATACTCGCATTACGCAATGCCATCTGCAATGACCGTTGGCGGGAGATGTGGCACAAGGCGCTCAATCACCATCGAAAGCTTCAAGCACTCCAAAGGTTAGCGCGAGCTGAGCAACGGCCACAAGCTTTCCTTGGTATTGGCAATTCCTCCCGTCTTTCGTCTCCTCCTCAATCTGCTGCGGTGTCTGAGCAACTCTCTCCTCCTGCTCTTTCCCAAGCTGTATCGGAGGCAGAAGCCCCTCCCGTTACCCCTCAACCTCCTGTGCCTACAGCAACGCAGCCCAGCTCCTGTCGTCTTTCCAGTCGGCGCAAACGGCAGACCGTACGGAATCGGGTGAACTATTCCCATCAAACATCATCTGAGATGAGCGTAGAAGGGTGCCCCTGTGGAACGCCCCTGGTGCGATTGAAGGGACACCGAACCAGAGAGTACTGTTCTGATCGGTGTCGCCAACGTGCCTACCGTGAGCGACAAACGCAGGCGAAGCCGTTCGCCGACTCCTGTCGTGCTCCCGCTTCTCATCGGCGGAAAAGAGCGGCTGTGCTCCGAGCGAGCCGGGTGAGGATTGCCCCTCACAGATCAGATGGAGTAAGAGGAGAAACGTGCCTCTTCTGTAGGACGAGGCTTTTGCAAGCGCGGGGAGGCCGAATGAGAGAGTACTGCTCTGGTCGTTGTCGTCAACGCTCGCACCGCGAGCGGCAGGCGCAGGCGTCATGAAAGGAAAGAGGTGTGACAAAGAGGTCAATCATCCCTTCCCAGAGGCGGCATCATCGGTATCTCACAGTTGACTACTCTCAGATGATATGAACCTTGACGACCAGAGTGTGGCTACGTCAGCAGCGATAGTTATCCGCAAATATCACGATAGTATATTGATAAATCGAGCGATAAATCACTTGATTATACAGCTGAGACCGGATATACTTTCTTATGGTGGCCTATTGGGTCCGCCGCGGAGATTTACAGCGTTAGCATTAACTTGGAACGGTTCGTGCATAACACCGCATTTGAGGCTTACAGACATAGTCCGAGGAGGGCTCCACCTATGCCGAGTGCAGATCTACGCAGACTCTTACTCAGAGTCCAGACGGATGCTGATTTCTATAACCTCATGCTAGTTGATCCTCAGCGAGCCTTAGCTGGGTACTCGATAACCCCTCAGGAACAGGAAGTATTGCTCAGGCGTGATCGATCCATCTATCAATTCCTCATACCTCCCAGGCCAAAACCGACCGTTTTTGCTGAAAAAGAGCCAGAAGAACCTGATGAGCCATCACCACCGTCACTCAACCTCACTCTCCCGCCGCTGCCGCCACCTGATCCTCTCCTTGGTCCTCCATCTCCCCACCCCCCGGAACCACCTCTGCCAGAGCCGCCGGAGCCGCCGGACGTGTTCCCTAACCCCCTTCCCCCTAATCCCCCTCAAATCTTCCCAGATCCACCGGAAATATTCCAGTCGCCGCCCATCCCCATCAACTTTCTCAGTGGATTGAATGTAGGTACCGACGTGGCAGAGGTTCCAGCATCGCTCATCACGACGATCCAGCAGTCGAGTGGAGAAGAGAGAGTGCAGGGCATTGTGCAGCTGCTGAAGACACTTGATAGGAGATAAAGATGGCAAATGAGACAGAAGAGACGCAGCGATCCAAGGAAGCGTTTGATCTATACATTGTTGGCTTAGGGATCATGGGTGTACGACAAATCACTCGCGAGGTAGATAATGTACTGCGACGATCCCGCGAGGTTCTTTTCATCGACCAGGGGTTCGGAGTGGAGGACTACCTTGCACAAGCATGTGATAGAGTGACGGATTTGTTTCCCATTAGCTACCGAGAGTTAGACCCACGGATCAACGCCTATGATCGCATAGCAGCACAAGTCCTTCGAGCCGCCCTTGACCATCCACCCGTCACGTTCGCGGTCTATGGGCACCCGATGGTCTATGTGTATCCCTCAACACAAGTCCTTCGAGCTGCGAAGCTGTTGGGGCTCAGAGTGCAGGTGTTACCAGGCATTAGCACTCTCGATGCCTTGCTCATCGATCTGGGACTCGACCCTGGTTTCTATGGATTGCAAATGTATGAGGCCACCGATTTGCTGCTCCGAGACCGGCCGATCCAGCCTGATGTTCCATGCGTACTCTGGCAGGTGGGCGCTGTAGAAACAGGCTTGCACTCGACTGCTCCAAGCATTCCAGCGCGCTTCCAGCGGCTGCAGGCGCACTTGCTCAAATTCTATCCACCTAATCACGAGGCGGCTGCCATATATACGTCCACCTTTCCTCTGGCTCCATCAAATATGGCTAGGTTCCCCCTCGGAGAATTCGCAACTCGCTATCCGCAACTGCCGCAAGGTGCAACGGTCTATATCCCTCCAGTGCAACTCCGTGACGTCGTCAATAAAGACTTGCTTGCTGATACCGTGAGCATCGACCATCTTGATCGGATCATTGTAAGAGCACCAGATCAGAAACTACCTGGTTGAATTTCGAAGGGGACATTAAGGATACCGAGAAAATGCCAGAAATCCCAGCATCCTTGGCTATTTGCTCACTGTGATTGACTCTATCAGGATCCTAGCCCCGGCTCAAGCAGGCAAGAGGGTAACGCTTGTAGCTCGGCGGGTGTTCGGTTTGCCCTGTTTATTGGAATGATCCACAGTCTGCCTTATCAGGCGCGAATGCGTATTTGGGTATGCCAAAGGCTTGTGCAAAAACGTGTGGGACACCCAGACTCAACCGCTTTGATGGAGACCAGGACGAACCGTTACGCGCAGATCTCGGCTTTTTCCTGGGCATGCTGCATGGCGGGGTGCTCACCCCTGACGGTACACTGCGCCCGGATGCAAACACCCTGGTCATCCATCCACACGCGCGATTTCCGTGAAGGCTATGAGCGTGGCAGGCGTACCTATTTCACGCAGGATGGGGGGATTGTCCACACGGAAGACGACCTGCTCGATCTGCTCAAAGCGCACGCTCAGGATAACCTCTACCTGGGCAGAGAGCAAAGCACGCTGCGTTGGGCAATTGGCTGTACGGTTGGAGAACTCTCCGGGCGACTCTTCCCGCTCACCCAACCGGAACAGCGGTACGAGCATCTGACCATTTTGCAAGAGGCGTAAAAGAAGACATTGGTAGAAAGGGGAAACGGGTGAGCAATGACCCGTTTCCCTCGATGAGGTGAACACTATGCAGCGACTGTGCTATTGCAGTCAATGAAGAGGGAAAGAACAGGAATGAGCAAGAAAAGCGGTAAGGTGTATATCACCTATAACGAGCGAACAGGAAAGTATTATGTTGGGCAAACAGAAACGCCCAGCACCCGTTATGCAGCACATCGTAACAACTATGGCCGTGAAGTCATTGCCGATTTTACAGCATCAGATGATAGGTCAGAGCGTTTAGAAGAGGAACGAGAAATGTTCCAATTCTGTGAAGGGATTGGTTTACCTCTTGAAAATAGGATGCTTTTACGTTGGTATACATTAGAAGGGGAATGAATATGGAAGATTGTTACTACTTCGGCTTAATAGGCCGCCGCCCGTTCGCGGGGTTGAAACAACATGGGCATCTAATATGTGGATGAAAGGCTAAATGGCCGCACGCCCGATTTTCTGATCCGCCCATTCTCATCCTGGCAAGCCTCGCGGGGAGTCCAAAGCACGGGTACGCCATCATGGAGGATGTTGAAGCCTTCGCAGGCGTCCACCTGGGACCGGGAACCCTGTATGGCGCGATTGCTCGCCTGGAGGCACAGGGGCTGATCGAGCCGCTGGAAGCCTACGAGCGGCGGCGCCCCTATCGTTTGACAGACACCGGGATCGCGTTCCTGCAAAAGCAACTCACCGGATTGGAAACATTTGCGAGTATGGGTTTACAAAGGTTAGCAAGCAGATGAAAATACAGCACTATTTGGTACGTCTCTATCCGCACACCTGGCGCGAACGTTATGAGGATGAATTGCTGGCTATGCTGGAACAGCGCTCGCTCTCATTCACAGATGGAGTGAACCTCTTATTCGGTGCCCTCGATGCTCAGCTTCACCCGCATCTGGGAACGACCGGCATGTCATTGTACGAAAGGATTATCCACATGTTTGCCACGCTGCGTCGCTCACTGCTCACGATTTTCTGCGCCTATATCGGCTTTATTCTGGCTGGCTGGGCCTTTCAGAAAATGACAGAATACGACGATTTTGTGGAGGCGGCCCGGACCCACAGCGTCGTGGGTCTCTCTTTTAACCTCGTCGTGATCGGCGCGGTCGTGGCACTCCTGGCAGTGCTGGCCGGCGGTCTGCCTATTGCCGTTGCTGTGATCAGGTCCGCGCTCGCGCAAAAGCGACGCGGTCCCTTGCTCCTGCTGGCCGTCCCCGTCCTGGCCTTCGCGGTTTTCCTGGGGACAACTTTTCTCCCGGAAGCCCTCCACCGCCCGGGCAACCATCTTTCGCCGGTGTGGCAACTGTTTCTCGATAGGGGTGTCTTTTTCGGGACGCTCATCGCAGCAGCCGTCGCCAGCGCGGGCTCGGTATGCTTCGCAGTCGCGCGCAGCGAGATATCTGAGAAGCTCCTGCGCTTCGCTGTGCTTCCATCTATCCTAGCCACTATCTCGATGGCGCTGGTATTGGCAGCGACCATCATCTGGGGGCTTGGCCTGCGAGACGGCGTGCCGCAGCTCTTCGCAGGCAATGATGGTCTTGTGGGATCGAGTACCACTGGTACGTGGCTCGGCATAGTCATTGCTATGGCTATTGCGACGCTATTGGCCGCTGTCTCGCTTATACGCGGTCTCTCGGCTCGTTCTGCCTTGCGCAACGCCGCAGCATAAATGAGGCCCGCAGCGGGTTCGAGTCCTTCGGCAGCGGGCCGCTGGTTTCCGTGAGCAGTTCACACGCACTCTGGGTGATTGGTGCCTACTCGCTCGTCTTCTTTGTTCTCGCTCTCATCCCAACGTGGAAACGTGATGTGAAGGAATGAGCGTGTCCCAATAGCCCAAACGGAGGGTTGCCTGAGTTTGTCTTGACAGTGGCTAGTGCGCTGGTGTATCATCCTGAAGTGAGGATTTTTCTATTCCCAGAGAGCATTACGGGCGGTTGCTGAAATTGGTAGACAGGGCGGACTTAGGATCCGTTGGCGCAAGCCATGAGAGTTCGAGTCTCTCACCGCCCACTGTGTGACGCGCGGGTACTGCACCCTGTATGCTGTAATCACGCGGGAGTGGCTCAGTGGTAGAGCATCTCCTTGCCAAGGAGAAAGTCACGGGTTCGATCCCCGTCTCCCGCTCCAGGTTTGCCTGATCGTGGACGATCACGCATGTCGAGGAAGGTATCTTCCCTTTTTAGCCCTGCGGTG
>Ga0070707_100002624_pt1 | contig 17094 bp, 13 predicted proteins | sample KBSK5502metaG_FD_65468 | JGI IMG/M metagenome (GOLD analysis project Ga0070707, IMG submission 65468) | Corn, switchgrass and miscanthus rhizosphere microbial communities from Kellogg Biological Station, Michigan, USA - KBS K5-50-2 metaG | ecosystem: Host-associated > Plants > Roots >... | reverse complement strand
GCGGTCTGCCGGAGAGCCTGGGTCAGGCGGCTGCGCAGCTGCTCGCCCTTGTCGGTGACCGGGGCATCGGGCCAGCACATCGTCAGCTCCAGCCGGGTTCCGCCGGGTGCAGGCTCCACCCGGTATCGCATCTCGTAGTGCGGCGGCTCCAGCCGCTGGGTCACCACGCTCCGGCCTTCCGTTAGTTCGCGGACCATGCTGGCCGAAGCGATCAGCCGGCCGTCGGCGTGCCGGACGATGACATACCGCATTTCCCCGGCCTGCCGCTCCCGGGTGCCGGGAACCCGGCCGGCGCAGATCGCGGTCCAGGGCTGACGAGGATCGGCCGGGATGCCCGGCGCGCAGATGGCCTGCCACACGGCATCCGGGGAGGCACCGATAACTACGGCGGTAGAAGTGCCCTGCGGCGAGGTCAGGGCCGGCAGGCCGGCACAGGCCCGCCGGAGGGGGGCCGGGATGCCCGCCTCAGGCCAGCGCCGCCGCCCTTCGGCGACGTCGGCCAGCGCGCTGAGCCACGCCTTGAGCTCCTTGCGCCAGAAGGCCTGGTAATCGGCCTTGTCCTCCCGCGGCACGGTGACCGAGACCGTGAGCCAGACCATAGCGCCGCGGTCGTGCGGCTGGACCGACAGCGTGAAGGCCTGCCGGCCCGCCGGCTGGGTGCCGCACGACCGCAGGCTCATCACCTGCCCTGGTACCTCCTCGCGTATCTCCTGCACCGAGCAGCACAGGCCGTTGCCGAAGGGGACGAACCAGCACCGAAGTCGCCCCGCCTCGGTCACCTGCGGCACGTCGAACGCGAAATGACCGGGCCGCAGAGACCAGGCCGCGCTGTCACTGACCAGCGACCACGCATGCTCCGGCGCCGAGTCGACAACTGCCTTCCGGGTCACCTCGACAGTGCTCTCCCACATCGTGCCTCCGTGAGACGTCAGGACCGCGCGGCGTCCGCACATGCTCCCACGGGATACCCGCCGACCGCGGGTCGCCGAGCGACGGTGCCGGTCGCCCGGGAGCGTCCCGTGCAGGTCCGGGGCGCTGACCAGCATAGACTTCTGCCTCACAGGCAACGTACGTAACTCCGATAACGCGCCGCACCCGGCGGAGGGGAGGGACCCTGGACCCGGTCACCCTGGACGCGCTGACAAAGTCGGCAGGGCTGGTCCGGTCTCCCCTGGGCGCCGTCGTCTTCGACACCGAGCTGCAGATCGTCTGGGTCAATCAGGCAGCCGAGCGTCTCGGCAACGGCATCCCGGCTGCGGCGTGGCCCGGGCGCCGGCTGGGCGAGGTGCTGCCCCACCTGGACATCGGCCTGATCGAGCGGTCGCTGCGGCGGGTGCTGGCCACCGGCGAGGCGGTGGACGGCCTCGAGGTGAGCAGCCACGCCGACGACCCCGGCGGGGAGCGGTTCTGGAGCTGTGTCCAGTTCCGGGTCGACGGGCCAGACGGCCGCGGGGCCGGGGTCGCCCACGCGATGCAGGAGGTCACAGAGCGGGCCCGCAACCAGCGCCGGCTCGCGCTGGCCGACGAGGCCAGCGCCCGGATCGGGACCACGCTGGACATCACCCGCACCGCCGAAGAACTGCTGGAGGTGGCCATCCCGCGGCTGGCCGACGCGGGCGCGGTCGACCTGCTCGCCACCGTCATCGACGGTGACCAGCACGCACCGCACGCACACGACGACAAGATGCGCCTGCGGCGGGTCGCGGTGCGGTGGCCGGCTGACCGGCCGCCGCCTCCGGAATACCTGCGGCAGGCATGGCACGAGACCGACCCCGCGAAGGACTACCACCGGCGCCTGATCGCCGGCTTGCCGGTCTACATGCCGGCGTTCGGGGCCATGACCGCCGAGCAGATCAGGGAGGGGGACTCCGGCACGGGCTTTGACCGCATGATGGCCGCCCACGCGGCGGGCGCACACTCGCTCTTGACCGTGCCGCTGACCGCCCGGGGCGTCATCATGGGCATCATCGTGCTGTACCGCCTGGCCGGCTCGAAGCCGTTTACCGGCGCGGACCTGGCCCTGGCCCGTGACTTTGTCTCCCGCGCCGCGGTGGCGGTGGACAACGCCCGGCTGTACACCCGGGAGCGGGCCACCGCGCTGGCCCTGCAGCGCGGCCTCCTGCCCCGCCAGATCCCCGAGGTCCCTGGCCTGCAGCTGGCATGGCGGTACGTCCCTGCCGAGGCCGCCGCCGAGGTCGGCGGGGACTGGTTCGACGTCATTCCCCTGCCGGCCGGCCGCTGCGCCCTGATCGTGGGCGACGTGACCGGGCACGACATCGCCGCCGCCTCGCTGATGGGCCAGCTGCGCACCGCCACCCGCACCCTGGCCGCCCTCGACCTGACACCCGCCGACCTGCTCACCCGGCTTGATCAGATCACCGCCGACCTGACCGACGAGGAAACCAGCGCCACCTGCATCTACGCGGTCCATGACCCCGCCACCGCCGAGTGGGAGATCGCCAGCGCGGGCCATCCTCCGCCCGCCCTGGCCCGCGCCGGCCACCACGCCGCCTTCCCCGACCTGCCATCCGGCCTGCCGCTGGGCACCGGCCTCGGCGACGCCCGCTACCGGGCCACCCGCCTGCACCTGCCTCCCGGCAGCACCCTGGTCCTCTACAGCGACGGGCTCATCGAAACCCCCGCCACCGACATAGACGCCGGCATGGCGCGCCTGGTCCGCACCCTGCCTACCACCACCGGGCTACCCCTCACTCAGGCCTGCGACAGGCTGCTGGCCACCCTGGCCCCTCACCCTGCCGACGATATCGCCATCCTCATGGCCCGAACCTGAGCCCGGGGTTCCCAGGCACCGCGGAACGGGGAGCAGCCCGGGAATACGCGGGCGACCGGCAGACGCTGTAGGGTGATAGTTGTAGTCGACGATTGCGATCGTGAAGGCGTCCGCATTTTTCGACAGTGGGCGTCGCGTCGTCTGGCTGTGGGTTCTTTTCCTCCGGGGGCGGGCAACCAGCAGCTGGTCCGCATGACCGTGCGGACCCGGGCTCGTCTTTGAAGGAGACAGCAGAATGGCGCAAGGGACCGTGAAATGGTTCAACTCGGATAAGGGCTTCGGCTTCATCGCACCCGATGACGGCAGTGCCGACGTCTTCGTACACCACTCGGCCATCGACATGGGCGGCTATCGCAGCCTCACCGAGAACCAGAAGGTGGAGTACACCACCCGGCAGGGCCCGAAGGGCCTGCAGGCTGACCAGGTCCGCGCACTCTGACGGCATGCATGCGGCGGGCCCGTGTTTCCGGCGCGGGCCGGCCGCACGCTAGTCACGGCACCTGCACCCCTTGCTGGCCGGCGCCACGGCCTAGCCGCTCTGGGCCCTGGCGGCGCACCCTTGCCCGCTCCCCGCAGGAGGACGACGTTGACCGTTGATGCTGCCAGCCCAGCTGCCGAACGCCCTTCCCTGGCTACACCGGCGATGCCGATCACCGGCCGGGGCAGTGAGTATGCAGAGCTTTCCCGTGCGGTTCGCGGGGCCGGGCTGCTGCACCGGCGCCCCGTCTACTACAGCATCAAGATAAGTGTCAACCTGCTTGTGCTGCTCGGCGGCTGGGCCGTGTTCTTCCTGCTCGGTCGGTCCTGGTGGCAGATGCTGGTGGCTGTATTCCTCGGGGTCATGTTCACCCAGACCGGATTCATCGGGCACGACGCGGGCCATCGCCAGATCTCGGGCTCCAAGCGCGCCGACGACCTGATCGGCCGCATCCACGGCAACCTGCTGATCGGCCTTAGCTACGGCTGGTGGACCTCCAAGCACAACCGCCACCACTCCCACCCCAACCAGGTCGGCCGCGACCCGGATATCGCCGGCGCGGCGATCGCGTTCACCCCGGACCAGATGCTCGCCCGGCGCGGGATAGGAAAGTGGCTGGCCGGATACCAGGCGTGGCTGTTCTTCCCCATGCTGCTCCTGGAGGGCATCCATCTGCATGTCGCCGGGATACGCGCCCTGCTTGGCGGCCGTCGCTTCACGGTGAAGCTGACCGAGAGCGCACTGCTCATCGCGCACATCGGCGCCTACCTCACCGCCGTGTTCCTGGTCCTCTCCCCGCTGCAGGCAGCCGCCTTCATCCTCATCCATCAGGGCCTGTTCGGGATCTACCTGGGCTGCGCTTTCGCGCCGAACCATAAGGGCATGCCGGTTCTCGGCGAGGATGAGAAGATCGATTTCCTCCGCCGCCAGGTCATCACCTCGCGCAACATCCGCGGCGGGTGGCTCACCGATTTCGCCCTCGGCGGGCTCAACTACCAGATCGAGCATCACTTGTTCCCCTCCATGCCGCGACCCAGCCTGCGGCACGCACAAGGGCCGGTACGGGCGTTCTGCGACGCCCACGGCGTTGCCTACCATGAGACCCGCCTCATCGCCTCCTACGCGCAGGTGCTGCGGCACCTGCATACCGTCGGCGGCTCGCTGCGGCCCGAACTCGAGTACTGATTCGCCGGGGACGCGGGCAGACGCCGCGATCCTGCGCTGCTCGCAGGTTCGCAGTCGGCGGCTATCCGGGAGCGCTGGAGCGCGGCACGACCAGGCCCGACTCGTAGGCGGTGACGACCGCCTGCGTCCGGTCCCGCAGGCCCAGCTTGCTCAGCACGCGGCTGACGTGCGTCTTGACGGTCTCCTCGGTGACCACCAGCCGGGCAGATATCTCCTGGTTGGACAGGCCCTCGGCGACGAGCCTGAGAACCTGGGTCTCACGCGGGGTGAGCGCCGCGAGGACGGCGGCGTAGTGGGTGTCCGCCCTGGGGCGCATGAGGGCGAACTCGCTGATGAGACGGCGGGTGACGGTGGGGGCGAGCAGTGCCTCGCCGGCCGCGATGACCCGCACCGCATCGAACAGCCGCTCCGCGGTGACGTCCTTGAGCAGGAAGCCGCTGGCCCCGGCGCAGAGCGCGTCGTAGACGTACTCGTCCAGGTCGAACGTGGTGAGGATGAGGATGCGCGGCCCGCCCGGCCCGGATCCCGCCAGCTGCCTGGTGGCCTCGATGCCGTCGGTGTTGGGCATCCGCACGTCCATCAGGACGACGTCGGGGCGCAGCTCGCGGGCGGCCGTTACGGCCTCCGCCCCGTCGGAGGCGGTGCCGACCACCGTGAAGTCCGGCTGGGTGTCGAGCAGCGCCGCGAATCCGGTGCGCACCACCTGATGGTCGTCGGCGACAACGATCCGGATCGGCTCGCTCATGATGTGCTCCCCGCTCACGCTGCGGCCTCGGCCGCGACGGGCAGCACGGCCTCGACGACGAACCCGCCGCCGCTCGCCGCGCCGGTGCGCAGCTCACCGCCCACGGCCGCGGCGCGCTCGCGCATGCCGAGCAGCCCGTGACCGCCGGGCGACATCGCGGGCGGAGGGCCCGGCCCGTTGTCACGGACGCGCAGCCGCAGCGCCTCGGCCGTGTAGCGCAGCTCCACGTCGACGGCGGCGCCCTCGGCGTGCCGCCGGGCGTTCGTGAGCGCCTCCTGGATGATGCGGTAGGCGGCCAGCTCGACGCCAGGGTCGAGGGCGGCCATGGGACCGGAGACGATCAGGCGGATGCCCGACCCTGAGGCGCTCCTCGCCTCGTCGAGCAGCTCGTTGAGCTGAAGCAGGCCGGGCTGCGGCTGCCGGTCCGCGGCGCTGGCCCGGGTGTCCTCGCGCAGCACGCCGAGCAGCCGCCGCATCTCGGTCAGCGCGGCCCGGGCGGTGTCACCGATCGCGGAAAGCCGCTGCGCCCCGGCGGCGGGCATGTCCGGTGTGGTCAGCCGGGCCGTCTCCGCCTGTACGGCGATCATGGAAATGTGGTGCGCCACGACGTCGTGCAGCTCGTGCGAGACCCGGGCGCGCTCCCCTCGCGCCGTGTGCTCGAGCAGCGAGCCCGCGATCACCTGCCGGGCGGCCTGGTGCTGCGCGGCCTCGCTGCGCGCCTGCCAGGCCGCGCCCGCCCACGCCGCCGCCGGGCCCAGCGCGGCCAGGGTCACGCTGAGGACCCTGGCCGCGGAGATCCCCGGCTCTGCGGACGACACCGCCAGGAGCGTGAGCGCCAGCACCAGGAACGGCAGGGCCAGGACCGCCGCCACGAGTTGCCTGCCGCTCCGGCCCAGCCGGCAGAGGGCCGCGAGCTGCGCGATCACGGCTGCGACGGCCAGCGTATGGAACGCCGACAGGGACAGCACGCACGCGCCGCAGACGGCCAGGGTGGCCGCCGTCGGGTAGGCCCACAGGAGGCCAAGCGGGAGCGTGCCGAAAAGCGCGAGCAGCACGAGAGCGAACTGCTGGGCCCCGCTGTAGCTAAGGCCGGGGCTCAGCGGCTGGGCCAGAACCTGGGCGGCGGCGGCCACGCCGAGCAGTCCCGCCGCCACGGCGGGCGCGTGCGGCGCGGTGGCCAGCCGTCGCAGCCGCCTCGCCGATCCGGGACGCCAGTCACCCGCTCGGTTCACGAAGCCATTGTCCTCGCTGGCCAGCGACTGCGCGTCCCTCGCGACGAGCATCCAGAGGTCCCCCGCACGAGCGATGCGCCGCGGCCGGGGTCCCCCGTGCCAGCGGCGGCACAGACGGCTCCCCAGCGTGACGACCCGGCGGCCGGCGTTTCCCTACCGTTGCGAGCATGGAAGCAACCATCGAAGTCCGCGGCCTGCGCAAGCGGTTCGGGCCGACCGTGGCCCTGGACGGGATGACGTTCACCGTCCAGCCCGGCCAGGTCACCGGGTTCGTCGGCCCCAACGGCGCCGGCAAATCCACCACCATGCGCGTCGTCCTCGGCCTGGATGCCCCGGACGACGGCACCGCGCTGATCGGCGGGCAGCGGTACCAGACGCTGCGGCACCCGCTGAGCCACGTCGGCTCGGTGCTGGACGCGGGAGCGCTGCAGCCCAGCCGGAGCGCCCGCAACCACCTGCTGTGGCTGGCCCACTCCCAGGGCCTCGGCGCCCGGCGCGTCGACGAGGTGATCGAGGATGCCGGGCTGGAGAAGGCGGCCCGGCGCAAGGGGGGCGGCTACTCCCTGGGCATGCGGCAGCGGCTGGGGATCGCCGCCGCGATGCTCGGCGACCCGCCGGTGCTGATGTTCGACGAGCCGTTCAACGGCATGGACCCCGAGGGAATCGTATGGATGCGCGGTTTCCTGCGATCGCTCGCGGATGAGGGCCGGGCGGTCCTGGTGTCCAGCCACCTGATGAGCGAGCTGGAAGGCTCCGCCGACCACCTGGTCGTGGTCGGCCGGGGCAAGGTCATCGCCGACACCACGGTGGCGGAACTGATCGCGGCCGCGTCCGATGACCGGGTCGCGGTACGCACCACCGCGGGCCCGGAGGCCATGGCCGCGCTTACCCGCGCCGGCGCCACCGTCGCGGCCACCGACCGCGACAAGCTCACCGTGTCCGGGCTGCCGACCGAGCGCATCGTGGCCCTGCTCAGCGACCGCGGGGTGCCATTCTCGGAGATCTCCTCGCACCGCGCGACTCTCGAGGAGGCCTACATGGAGCTCACCCGTGAGGCTGTCGAGTTCCGCGCCGCAGCCCCCGGCACCGCGCCTAACACCCCGGAGGCCGTCAAATGAGCACCGGAACGATCACCCCGTACCGGTCCGGCCAGCGGCCCGGGCGCGACGACTTCGCGCACCTGCTGCGGTCGGAGTGGACCAAGTTCCGCACCGTGCGTGGCTGGGTGATCGCCATGATCGCCGCAGCGGCGCTGGCCGTCCTGGCGGTGGTGGCCCTGGCGGCCGCCGCCAGCGGGGGGCAGAACCCGGCGGCTGACCCGGCGGCTCCGGCCAACATCGGTCCCGACAGCCCGACGGTCGCGATCGGCCCGGGCGGCGAGGCGGTCACCGACGACTTCTACTTCGTGCACCAGTCGCTGGACGGAAATGGCAGCATCACCGCCCGGGTCACCTCGCTCGCCAGCTCCATGCGGCCCGGCGAGGCGCCGCCCGGCGAGACGACGCCGCGGGGTCCGCAGCCGTGGGCCAAGGCCGGGATCATCATCAAGGCGAGCACCACGCCGGGGTCGGCCTACGCCGCTGTCATGGCCACCCCCGGGCACGGCGTGCGCATGCAGTGGAACTACACCGGCGACACCGCCGGGCTGCCAGGCGCGGTGTCCGCCGCGTCGCCGCGGTGGCTGCGGCTGACCCGTTCCGGCGACACGATCACCGGCTACGACTCCGCCGACGGCAGCCACTGGACGCAGATCGGCACCGCCACGCTGGCCGGGCTGCCGCAGACCGTGCAGGCGGGGCTGCTCGTCGCCGCGCCCTACAACCTTGTAGCGACTGAGAATTTCGCCAGCAACACCGTGACCCTGCTCCCCACGCAGGCGACTGCCGTCTTCGACCGCGTCGGCCTGTCCGGCGGGCATCCGGGCGCCACGTGGAGCGCCGGGAATGTCGGCCGCGCGATCGGCCAGAAGGTCAAGGTGTTCTCTACTGGGAAGAAGATGACGCTGGCGGACAGCCTGGTCAGGTCCGGCGGCACGTTCAGGGTGACCGGGTATGGCGGTGACATCGCGCCGTACGTGACCGCCGAGGACCCGCTGGGGACGGTCCTCAAGGCCACGGCCCTCGGGCTTATTGCGGTCATCGCCCTCGGCGCGCTGTTCATCACCGCTGAGTACCGCCGCGGTCTGATCCGCACGACGTTCGCGGCCAGCCCGCGCCGGGGCCGGGTGCTGGCGGCCAAGGCCATCGTGATTGGCGTGGTGACGTTCGTGGCCGGGCTGGTCGGGGCCGCCGTGGCGGTGCCGATCGCCGAGCGCAAGCTGCACTCCGGTGGCTGGGTGTCGTCGGTGTACCCGATCTGGTCGCTGACCAGCGCGCACGGGGTGCAGATCGTCGTGGGCACGGCCGGGCTGCTCGCGGTGGCCGCGATCCTGGCCCTGTCCGCCGGGGCGGTGCTGCGCCGCAGCGCCGGCGCCATCGCCGCGGTGGTCGTGCTGGTGATCGTCCCGCTGATCCTGGCGGTCATCCTGCCGCAGGGGCCAGGCCTGTGGGTGCTGCGGCTCACCCCGGCCGCCGGGTTCGGCGTGCAGCGGGGGATACCGCAGTACTCGCAGGTGATGCACGTCTGCGAGCCACACAACGGCTGCTTCCCGCTGGCCCCGTGGACCGGGTTCGCTGTGTCCTGCGCCTGGGCCGCGGCCGCCCTGGGCCTTGCCGTCTACCTGCTGCGCCGGAGGGACGCATGAGCGGGGGACTGCGCGCCCAGGCCGGGACGCTGCGGGAAGCGGTGCACGCGGAGTGGACCAAGCTGCGGACGGTGCCCAGCACCGGGTGGCTGCTGCTCACCATGATCATGCTGGTCGCCGGCGTGGGCGCCCTGGCCACAGAGGTGGTCAAGTGCCCGGCCACGTGCAGCCAGGACACCACCAAGCTCAGCCTCACCGGGATCCAGCTCGGGCAGGCAGCCGTCGCCGTCCTGGCCGTGCTGGCGATGAGCAGCGAGTACAGCAGCGGCATGATCCGGATCACGCTCACCGCGATGCCGCGGCGGCTGACCGCCCTGGCCGCCAAGGCGATCGTGCTGGCCGGCGCCGTGCTCGCGGCAGGGGCCGTCGCGACCGCCGGGTCGGTGCTGGCCGGCCGGTACATCCTGCCCGGCAACGGCTTCACCGGCGCATACCACTCCGAGACGCTGTCGCTGGCCGCCGGGTCCACGCTGCGCGCGGCGGGCGGGTCGGTGCTGTACCTGGCCCTGATCGCGCTCTTCAGCCTGGGCCTGGCCACCGCCCTGCGGGACTCCGGCGCCGCGATCGCGGTCATGCTCGGCCTGCTGTACATCGTGCCGCTGCTGACCGACCTGGGCAGCCTGGACCCGCGCTGGCAGCACCGGCTGCAGGAGTGGGGGCCGATGACCGCCGGGCTGGCCATACAGGCGACCCGGGGTCTCAAGACGCTGCCGATCGGGCCGTGGCCGGGCCTCGGCGTGCTGGCCCTGTGGGCCGCCTGGGCCCTCCTGGTCGGCGGCCTGCTGCTCTGCCTGCGCGACGCCTGACACCCGCCCCGAGGCGGGCACCGCTCGCCCCCGACCAGGAACCCCGGCTTGGCCCAGACCTGGCCCATGATCGTGTCAACGGCTGCTCGGGGGGAAGGAAAGCCCATAACGACGCGCTCCCAGGCGCAGCCAGGCAATCAGAACCCCCAGCCCCTTTACCCACGAGCGCCCTCGCCGGGAGGGATGCGATGAGCAGCTCCGACGACGACTCGGACCCGGCGTCGCGAGCGCCGGAAAACGGGGGCCAGAACCAGCCTCCGGGCCGGAGCGGCCAGCGCCCCCGGCCCCGGCGCCCGCGGGGCAGGGTCGCCGCCGCCTGGGTCTCGGTCGTCGTCGCCGCCGCGCTGGTCGGCGGGTTGCTGACCGCCTACCTGAAGTACCGGGCGGTGTGGGACAGCATCCGCCGGGTCGACGTGACGCAGGGCGAGCTGGGCAAGCGGCCCCCGCAGTACACCGGCGCGCTGAACCTCCTGGTGTTCGCCTCGGGCAGCACCGCCGGGCTGACCCGGCAGCAGGAACTGTACTGGCACGTCGGCAGCGACGCCGGCGACGCCGTCTCCGAGACGATCATGATCGTCCACATCTCCCCGGGCCGGCATCACGTCACCGTGGTGAACATCCCGCGCGACACCGTCGTCCCCCGCTACGCGTGTGCCAAGGGGCCGGGCTGGTCGGGTCAGCAGGCGGACCCGGGCGCGATCGAGCAGATCGACAACACGCTCACCAACGGCGGGCCGGCCTGCCTGTGGAAGACCGTCGAGCAGCAGACCGGCATCCGCCTCGGCCACTTCATCGAGCTCGGGTACCCCGCGCTGGTGAACGTGGTCAACGACATCGGCGGCGTCAACGTCTGCGTGCCGGTAGCCGTCGACGACGCTGACTCGGGGCTGAGGCTGTCTGCGGGCGAGCACCACATCGGCGGCGTCCAGTTCCTGGAGTTCTGGCGCACCCGTGAGAAGACGGGTGACGGCTCCGACCTGCAGCGGATCCAGCGGGACGACTACCTGCTCGCGCAGACGCTGAGGCAAGTCACCCGCGTCGGCCTTTTGTCGAGCCCGACCCGGCTGCTGAGTGTGGTGAGCGACGCCGCCAGCGCGATGACGACCGACACGGGTCTGAGCCAGTCCGACCTGGTGCAGATCGCCGAGAGCCTGCGCGGGGTTTCGGCCAGCGACTACCAGTTCATCCAGGCCAGCAACGTCCTCTACCCGCCGAACCCCAACTGGGTCGAGTTCGAGCAGCCGCAGGCCGACGCGCTGTTCTCGGCGGTCGCGCACGACACGACGCTGCCCGGGCTGGCCCGGCCACGGCAGCACGCGAGCGCGGGCGGCGCCACGCCCGCGCCCTCGTCCGCCGGATCACCAGCTTCCCCCGCGCCTCCCGCGTCCTCGCCCGCCGGGCCGGCCACACCGGCTCCGCGGTCCTCCAGGTCGCCGGTCAGCAGCCTCGCGCAAAGCTACGGCGGCATCACCGGCAGCGCGTCGTGCACCAGTGATTCCGGCGCGTTCGCCGGTCCGCTGAGCCCCGCCGGATGACTGGCGGCGGACTAAAGCCGTCGCCGGGTCGTGCGGCGGCTCGAAGAACACCGACCGGCATCCCGGAACCCCGCAGGCGATCATCCGATGGCCGCTGCCACGGGGCTGCACGGCGCGGGCCGGCGCGCACTGGCATGGCCGCCAGGACACGCGCACCCGGCCCGGTCCCCAGGGATGGCCGTTCGCGCACTTGATCGGGTAGGTCCACCAGCGCGGTCTCTGCACGTCCATCCGATGATTAGAACACGCAAGCGAGCATGTGACCAGGCCCGGCCGCCCCATATTCACCACCAGTCACAGCAGAATCGCCTGCGGGGCGCCTCGCGGCGAGCAGGAGACACAGTCGACTGCGGGAACCGGGCATTTGCCGGGACGTTAATCGGAGATTTGAGAGCGCGTTTTCCGGGGACGTAACGATCGAGTCAGGCTCAGCGATCGCCCAGCCGGAGGCCGACGCTCCCGCGAGCGACTGCCGGCGTCCGCAACCAGGTCGACTGGCGTTCGAGGAGGCACGGTGAAGGTGAGGGTGGCGGCCGTGGCCGTGATCGTGCTCGCGCTCATGACCTCGGCGGTTCCCGCCTTAGCGGGTCACGGGGGCGGGTCCGGGCCGGTCGGGCTGCAGACCATCTGCGGGCTCGACCACCGGGTGATGCAGAACGCGTCGGGCGGCATCAAGGTGATCTCCCGGCCCAATCCCTTCGGCACCACCTGGCACCTGTGCATCCGGCTGTCCGGCCGCCGGCCCGGCTTCCGTATCACCACGAACGTCCCCTTTACCGGGCAGGTGCAGGCCTTCCCGTTCACCGGCGCGGGCTGCGCCTTCTTTCTGTGCTCCCAGGGCACGGACCTGCCGCGGCGGGTTCGCAGCCTGTCGCCCAGGATCGAATCGAGCTGGACCTGGCAGGGCACCACCAACGGGCTCTGGAACGCGGCGTACGACATCTGGTTCGACACTCGCGACCAGATAACCACCCAGGACAACGCCGCCGAGCTGATGATCTGGCTGCGCACCCCGCCGGGCTACCCCCAGGGGCGGATGGTCTGGGTCAACGGCATCGGCTGGTTCCGGTTCATGCACTGGGTGACCGGCACCGAGGTGTGCGCCAAGCGCGGGCAGTGCCGGCGGCTGACCTGGAACTACATCCAGTTCCGGTTCCCGCACACCGTGCACTGGGTCAGGGGGCTGCGGCTGATGCCGTTCATCCATTTCGCCATCCGGCAGGGTCTCATCAGCCCGTCCTGGTGGCTCACGTCGGTCCATGCCGGCTATGAGCTCTGGAGCGGCGGGCGCGGCCTGAGCACCACCTGGTTCAACGCCCGCACGTAGGCCGCCCGCAGTCCTAGCGCGCGGAGATGCTGATCCTCGGGCTGGCGCGCGGCCGCAGCCAGCGCAGGACCCTGATCAGCTCCGCCCGCGGCAGGGACACACAGCCGCCGGTGGGCCCGCCGGTCCCGACGTGCAGGAAGACAGCGCTGCCGAGACCCGGGACGCGGGCCAGGTTGTAGGCGATCACCGCCGCGTAGTCGTAGGCGGGCACCTGGTGCATGGGCTCGGGGTTGACACCCGGGTTGCGCACCACCCGCGTGTCAACCCACTCGTTGTACCGGACGCTGTTCGGGTCGTCGTCCCACACGTCGTAGCGGTAGGCATGCCGGAAGGAGAACAAGAACCCCAGGTTCGGCTGCACGCCGAAGAAGAAGCTGAACCCGTAGGTGCCCGAGGGGGTACGGCCGTCTCCTTCCCGTTTCCTGCCCGGCAGGGCGATGCCGTTGTAGCCGACGCGGGCGGTCCACGGCCCGAACACCCGCACCCGCCTGCCGCCGGACACCCGGTACCCGGACAAGCTCGCGGAGGTCGCGCGGTACGACGTCGCCGTGACCACGATCAGCTGCTGCACCGCGGGGGCGGGCGCAGGCCCGGCGCGCCCCGCGCTGGCCGCACGGGCGGGCCCGGCCCACAGGAGCCCGGCCAGGGCGGCCGCCAGCACCAGCACGAGCAGCCTGGCCGCGGCGTCGCCGCGGGCAGCCGCGGAGTACGTGGACGTCACCGGCTTCAGCCTCCAGCCTGGATTCAGCAACCCAACTGATCAACCGCGGACCTCGACTGGCGCCGCAGCGCGAGGCGGCGCGGTTCCCGCGTGTCGCGCGACCTCGACACTCTATACCGGTCTGTCCCGATTCCTGATGGCTTTCCTGGTACCCGCAACGGCGCCCGGCGACCCCGCGCCCGTCAGATGCGGCCCAGGCTTACTTTCGGCCCGATTCCCGCCCTGCGGAGCTGCCGGACCGCGCTTGATTTCAGGCCCACCGCGGGCAGGGTGGTGATGGCCCAGGCCATCGCGTCCTCCTCGGCCATGGCGAAGACCGGCCGCTCGGCCTCCGCCGTGAGGCGAGAGGTCGCGGACGTGATCCCCTGTGCCGCTATGCCCAGCGATCCGCTAACCGCCGCGATCGTGGTCCAGACCTGGGCGGCGCCGCCGAGGGTGCTGACCGCGAGATAGATGATGCCGCCCAGGGCAGCGGCGACGACGAGCAGCTCGACCGCGTAGCGGCGGATGACCTGGCGGACGATCACGCCCGAGCGGTGCAGGGCCAGCTCGCCCGCCGCCACGTAGCCCTCCGGGCTGAGCAGCCCGGAGGTTGAGCGCACGCCGGTCAGGAGCATGAGCCACAGGTCGCCCTGCGGGAGCAGGTAGTCGCGCATCGTCGCGGCGGCGGAGGCGCGCTTGCCCTTCTTCAGCCGCGGCTTGGTCGGCTGCACGGTCACCGCGGCGAACTCGCTCCAGCGCCCGAGCGAGGCGGCGACAATGGCGGCCGTGTGCTCGGGGAACTGGGTCGACAGGGTGGCCAGCCATTCCTGCAGCTTGGCGACCCGGGCGCGGCCCAGCTGCCTGGCCAGCGCGGGCGCATGCGGCGCCGCGCGCTCCAGCGGTGGATTAGCCGTGTCGCGCAGCGACCGGCCCAGCTCGTAGGCCAGCTCCACCTCCGGCCCTGTGACCGCCAGTGCCTGGAGAACCGCCAGGTTGAACGCTGGGAGCGTGTCGCTGAGCGTCTTTTCTGACACGTCGCCGGCGACCACCTCGGTCGGCAAACCCGACCCCCCGATGTCCGGCCAGCTGGCCAGCTGCTGAAGCAGGCGGCTCAGCCGCTTCAGCTCCAGTACCCGGCGCTGGTCCGGCGGCAGTTCGTGCGTCGTGGGCAGCTCGATGACGTCGTCGGCGGGCGGGGCCTGAATCCTGCCATAGAGCAGCGCCATGGTCCACCCCGCGTAGAAAGCCAGCTGCACGGGCGTCATGGGCGGCTCCGCCGGCTGTCCCAAAGGCTGCGCCCCGTTGGCCGGCGCGGCCGCGGCGGCGGCCACCGGCTCCGTTACCGATTCTTCGGCCGATTGGGCCGCAGCCGGCTGATCCGCCACCGCGGCAACTGCGGCGCCGGGATCGTGCGCATCTGCCGAGTCCGCTACGTCTGGCATTTCGGCATCTCCTTTGAAGCACCCCCAGGTGGCGACGCATTAGCGGCTGGCCCCACCCGGTCAGCGGCCATAGGCCGGTATAGCACGAAAGCCGCCGGAACCGAAGCCGTCCCGGCGAGAACCGCCGGCGGCGCTTGTTCCGGGCGCTTTTATGCGACTGACCGCCCGGCCTCGGCGGCCATCATCCCCACCATTGCCGGGCCGGCCGCGGCAAAGACGGCGGCGTCAGGAAGCGGGGCGGGCTCTGCAGGTCCAGTGCGTCGAGCGGGTCTATCGCGGCCGCGTCGCGCCTGGTGAGCGGGGGCAGGTTCCACTTGCGCTCGATGAGCTTGAGTATGGACGTGTGGTCGTAGACCTGGCTGGTCACGTACCCGGGCCTGGCGTACGGGGAGACGATCACCGCCGGCACCCGGAACCCGAGCCGGTCGTAGGTCGAGGGGCCGGCGTCGGCCGCCACGATCTGCTTGGCGTAGCTGGTAGAACGAAGCAGCCGCAGCAGGAACGAGCGCTGCAGCGGGTCCTGGGCGGGCACGTCGTCCGGCTCGACGGCCTCGGGCGGCTCGACATGGTCGTAGTAGCCGCCGTGCTCGTCATACAGCCAGATCAGCAGCGTCCTGGGCCAGCCCTTCCCGTGCATCACCGCGTTGATGACCTTGGCCGCGAAACCTTCGCCGATGCGGATGTCCTGCGGGTTCTCCTCCGAGCAGCTGCCGAAGTCGGGATCGACGATGCTCACCGCAGGCAGCGTGCCCGCCCTCGCTGCCTGCCAGAACTGGCTGATGGGCTGCAGGTGGTTGACCGACCGCAAGAATCCCAGCGGGTACAGGTCGGCCGTGGCCTGCAGCTTGCTCTGCACGGCCGGGATCAGCTGCGGGAAGATAGCCGCGATCAGGCCGCCGAGGACGCGGAAGAAATTCAGCCCCCGCGCATGTGACAGCCGACGCCAGTTGACGCGGATAGGCGAGATGTGATGGTAGTTCGCCCAGCTGATGCCGTGAGCGTCCAGCAGGTCGAAAATCGTTCCCGTGGCCGGGTAGTCCGCCATGCCGAATGGCAGGTCATCGATGAGCCCGTGGGCGGTTCCGGCGATGAGGAAGCGCCGGTTGGGGAACGTCGGGCCGAGGCAGGAGCAAAACCACCGTGTGGCCAGCGGGAAGGTTCTCGCCAGACCATGGTAGAACGGCAGGTCGTCCTGATCCCAGTACGTCATGGCCACCGAGGCATCCCGGCCGGGCAAGGTCTGCTCAATGCTCCGCACAAACCCGGTGCAGGCGCCGCCGTCCCACTGCATATGGCTGGCATTCCAGCTCTGGGTCGGCACAGAGCCCTTCTGCCGGGTGCCGGCGAACCGTCGCATCCTGACCACGGTCCCGTCACTCGCCACGTTCTGCGGTGCGGGCATGCCGTGATCATCAAGCGGCAATCCATCGCCCCGCCCCGTCATCATGCCCAGATAGTTGTCATACGAGTGGTTTTCCATCATCAAGATCACGATGTGCTCGATCTGAGGAAGACAGTCGGAACCCGTCACCATCGCGGGCTCCGGCCGCGTGCCCGGACCCACGCCGCGCCGCGATAGTCGCCGCCGGGCAGCGGCCGCCTCGATCCGGTCCAGCATCGTCCGATCCTCTCAGATCGGACCCGTCCGGGGCGTGGTTCTATCGCGAAAGTCGCGGGATGCCGCCGTGGCTAACTGCTCGGCCGCGGCGCCGTGCAATTGATGTCGGGGTTTACGCCTACGTAATTGAGAGGGCCGGCGAGAATCGTCACCGCAATTGTGCCGGCCCTGCTGCAGCTGCCGATGAACCTTTCGTAATCGCCGCGCTGCCCGGCAGCCAGGCCGCCGATAACCAGCCACCAGGAATCTGGGAGCAGGCCAGGCCAGCGACGATGTGAACCGCTGGCGGACGCGCCCGTCCTGCGGCTACCTCACAGGCGCTCGATGATCGTGACGTTGGCCTGGCCGCCGCCCTCGCACATCGTCTGCAGGCCGTACCGCCCGCCGGTGGCTTCCAGCGCATAGAGCAGGGTCGTCATCAGCCGGGCGCCGGTCGCGCCGAGCGGGTGGCCCAGCGCGATCGCGCCGCCGTGCACGTTGACCCGGTCA
>Ga0070707_100002619_pt1 | contig 17103 bp, 14 predicted proteins | sample KBSK5502metaG_FD_65468 | JGI IMG/M metagenome (GOLD analysis project Ga0070707, IMG submission 65468) | Corn, switchgrass and miscanthus rhizosphere microbial communities from Kellogg Biological Station, Michigan, USA - KBS K5-50-2 metaG | ecosystem: Host-associated > Plants > Roots >... | reverse complement strand
GGGAACCACGGCTGCGCCCCCGCGGGCGCCCCGCGGAACAGAAACTGGAGGTCGGGCACCGGGAGCTCGCGGCGTGTCTTGAGGAAGGCGTGCAGTCTCCCCGGCAGCACCGTTCCCGGTCCCGTGCCGAACAGGTACGCCCGCACCATGTTGGCCGCCGTGCGATCGAGACGCATCTCGGCGTGGAAGGGGCCCGGCGCCAGGCGCGCATGGTGCACGTCGACCGAGAGATGGTCTTGCAGATTCCGGCCGACGCCGGGCAGATTCACCCTCGGCTCGATGCCGGCGGCGCGGAGATGGTCCGCCTCGCCGATACCCGACAGCATGAGAAGCTGGGGCGAGTTGAACACGCCGCCGGCGAGCAGCACCTCGCGCGTGACGGAGGCCTGACGGACGCGGCTGTGTCTCGCGTACTCGACGCCCGTGGCTCGCGTCCCCTCGAGGAGCACGCGGGTCACGAGCGCGTTCGTCTCGACCGTGAGGTTGGGCCGCCGCATGGCCGGTCGCAAGAAGGCGACGGCGGCGCTGCAGCGCCGGCCGTTCCGGATCGTCCACTGACTGCGACCGAAGCCCTCCTGGTCCTTGCCGTTGTAGTCTTCGGTGAACGGCCAGTCGGTCTCTCGCGCCGCATCGAGCCAGCCGTCGAACAGGGGATCCTGATTGCGCGAGTCGATGACGGAGAGCGGCCCGCTGCCGCCGCGCCAGGTGTTTTCCCCCTTCTCCCAACTCTCGCAACGCTTGAAATACGGGAGGGTCTCGGCGTACGACCAGCCATGGCAGCCCTGCTGCGACCACCGGTCGTAGTCGCCGCGGTGACCGCGCACGTAGGCCATCACGTTGATCGAGGAGCTTCCGCCGAGCACCTTTCCGCGCATCGCCTCGATCCGGCGATTGTCCAGCCGGGGCTCGGGCTCCGTGTCGTACCCCCAGTCGAACATCCGATGCTCCCAGATCTTGCCGAGCCCGATCGGAATGTGGATCAAGGGATGGGTGTCGCGCCCGCCGGCTTCCAGCAGCAACACGCGGACCGACGGATCGGCGGTGAGCCGATACGCGAGGACGCACCCCGCCGAGCCCGCGCCGACGATGACGTAGTCGTACGCCTCACGCTCAGCCCCATACGCGTTCACCGGGGGAGCCTCGCGCCGGGACCCGTGCCCCGCAGCCTGGGCTCCAGCACGTCGCGCAGCGCATCGCCCAGCAGGTTGAAGCCCAGCACGACGATGAAGATGGCGAGGCCGGGGAAGATGCCCGCCCACGGCGCCTTCGTGATGTGCCCCTGGGCGGCGGCCGTGAGCATGCCACCCCAGCTCGGGACGTCCGGCGGAACGCCGACGCCGAGGAAGCTCAGCGACGCCTCGAGGATGATGGCGAAGCCCAGATAGTAGGTGGCCAGGATCAGGTAGATGGCCAGGCAGTTGGGCATGATGTGTCGCACGATGACGCGCGCCGAGCGCGCGCCGATCGCCCTCGCGGCCACGACGTACTCCATCTCCTTCACCCACAGCACTTGAGACCGGACCGTGCGGACCACCGGTGCCAGCATGCCGATGACGATCGCGATGATGACGTTGTTCAGAGAGGAGCCGAGCACGGCCATGATGGCGAGGACGATGATGAGGCCGGGAACGGCCATCATCGCGTCCACGACGCGCTGCACGAGGAGATCCACCGTGTGCCCGGCGTACGCGGAGACCATGCCGACGACAAACCATCCGGTCACCCCGATCAAGACCGAGCCGAGCCCGACGTACAGCGAGATCCGGGCGCCGTAGATGATCCGGCTCACGATGTCTCGCCCCACGTGGTCGGTCCCCATGGGATAGGCCGACCCCGGCGCCACGTAGACGGGGACTCGATTGTCGGCCTCTCGGATGATCTGGCGCGGATCGTACGGAGCGATCAGCGGGGCCAGAAGAGCGGTCACGACCAGCGCGAGGACGATGAGCCCCCCGAGGGCGCCCAGGGGTTTTCGTCTCGCGAACCTGGCCAGCCGGATCCAGGGGGCCGCGCGCGCGGAGGACTCGGCGCGAATCTCGGGAATGGCGCTCGCGACGATCGTCTCCCTGCCCGCCAACATCCCGTCCGGGCGTGGCATGGCGCTACTGGTACCGCACCCGCGGATCGAGCACGCCGTACGACAGGTCGACCAGCAAGTTCAGGATGAGGACGACCGCGGCGATGAGGACCACGATGGCCTGCAGCACGATGAAATCCCGGTGGATGATGCTGTCGATCAATAGGGTTCCCATCCCCGGCACGGCGAAGATGGACTCGACGATGATCACCCCGCCCAGGAGCCGGGCGAACTGATACCCCGAGACGGTCAGGACCGGCAGGAGCGCGTTCTTCAACGCGTGCCGCCCGATGACGCGAAGCTCGACGAGGCCCTTGGCGCGAGCGGTCCTCAGATAGTCCTCCCGCATCACCTCCAGCATCGCGGAGCGCGTCAGTCGGGCCGTGAAGGCGAGGTCGTTGAACGCGAGCGTCAGGGCCGGGAGGATCAGCTGCTGCAGATTGAGCAGCGGGTCATCCCACACCGTGGCGTAGCCCAGCGGCGGTAACCATTGAAAGGTGGACGCGAGGGCGTACACGATGAGGATGCCGAGCCAGAACGTCGGGAGGGCGATGCCGATGCTGGAGAAGATTCGGCTGAGATAGTCCAGCCCGGTGTCCTGTTTCACGGCGGAGACGATGCCCAACGGAACCGCGGCACAGACGGCGAGCAGGATCGCCATGACCGCCAGCTCCATGGTGACGAGAAACCGGTCCTTCAGCTGGGTCCAGACCGGCGTCTTGTACCACAAGGACGTGCCCAGGTCGCCGCGGAGCACGTTCCCCAGCCAGCTCGCGTACTGGACGTGAAGCGGCCGGTTGAGGCCGAGCGTCTGTCGCAGTTGCTGGAGCTGTTCCGGCGAGACCGCGCCGCTGTCGCCTTCGCCGCCCAGGATCGTCAGGGCCGGGTCGCCCGGGACGATCCAGAAGAGCGTGAACACGAGGATCGTCGCCACCAGGAGGGTGGGGACGAAGAGCAGCATCCGTCGCAGCGCGTACTTGCCCATGGGTCCTTCGAGCGATCAGTTTTTCGGCAGTGGGGCCTCGGGGTCCCACCAGACATGCTCGAAGTGCTTCACGATCTGCTCGGACCCGGGGACGTGGAAGTTCTGGAGCCGGTAGTCCATCATGCCTCCCGACGACCCCCAGCTCAGGGGCACCATGTGGCTCTCGCCCCCGCGCAAGATCTCGACGGCCTCCTTGAACAGGCGGAGCCGCTTCTGCGGATCGAGCTCCTTGGCCTGGGCCTGGATGATGTCGGTCAGCCTGGAATTGCGCCAGCCGTCGGGATTCTTCTGGCCGCCGCTGACCAGGAAGTGCTGGTTCAGATAGTCGGCCGGATCGAGGATGATGACGCCGGACGAGTCCAGCGAGGCGTGATGCGTCCCGCGCATGATACGGTCGACCTGCGTCGCTCGATCGACGGGCTCGAGCGTGAGGTCGATGCCGAGGTTCTTCCTCAGCTGCTCGGCGAGCACCTCACCGGACCGGACGACCAGCGGGACGTTGCCAAGATTCAGGTTGGCCTTGACGCCATTGGCGTAGCCCGCCGCCGCCATGAGGCTCTTGGCCTCGGCGAGATCCTGGTCCTTGGGTCGGCGCCATCCCTTCGCCTGCGCGAGGTCCTCCGGAGACTCGACGACCTTGCCGCCCTTGTTGGGCAGGAACGTCCCCACGGAGCCGAAGCAGCCGAAGGACTCGGCGCACCGCACGATCTTCATCAGCTCGTGCCGGTCGACGGCCAGGAAGACCGCCCGCCTGACCCGCGGATCCTGAAAGGGCGGCTTGTTCATGTGCAGGACGAGATAGGTCTGCACGGCCTCCGGGATGTAGATGGCCCTCACGCGGCCTTTGGTCTCGCGCTGCATCCGCATGGGATCTTCACTGCCGTAGGTGCCGATGGTCGGCCCCTCGGTGGTGTGGGCCTGGCCCACCTGCATCGCCGCCAGGCGGCGGTTGTAGTCCCGGACGATCGTGAAGATCATGCCGTCGAAATACGGCAGGCCCTTCTTGAAGTAGTTGGGGTTGCGCACGTACTCGATCGAGATGTTCGGCTTGAACTCCTTGAGCTTCCAGGGGCCGGACCCGATCAGCTTGCCCGGTTTCTGCGCGTCGTCCGGCGAGAGCCCTTGCGCGACGTGCTTCGGGTACATCTTCATGTACTCCGAGGCGAGATTCTCGAGAAACAGCGGGCTCGCGAACTTGATCGGCACGCGGATGGTCCGGGCGTCGAGCACCTGGGCGCTCCCGTGCTCGTAGAACGCCCGCAACACGCCGGTCCGGACCCGGATGGCTCCGGGCTCGGTGATCCGGTCGAGGGAGAACTTGATGTCCTCCGCGGTGACGGGCTGCCCATCGTGCCATTGGGCCTGCCGCAGATAGAACGTGTAGGTTCTCCCGTCCCGACTCACCGTCCAGCTCTCGCACAGGTCGCACACGATCTCGTCGGGGTTCACCGGATTGTGGTACACGAGCCCGTTGAACTGGGGCGAGGCGGGCATGAGGCAGTCCGGGAGGGTGCCGCAAGCGTGGACGTCCCACTGGCCCGGGTTGAAGCCGGTGACGCCGCGGAGGACCATTTTCTGGTACCGTCCCCGGGCCACCCAGTCCGGCGGCCAGGGAAAGGCGAAGGTCTGTCCCTCTGACGATGGATGCTGCGCGGCGGCCGGCGTGCAGACCATGCCGATGATCAAGAGGAGCAACACGGAAACGGGGACCACTGCGCCGATCTTGAATGAACCGGAGCACGCCATGCTTGCACCCCCTGTCTTCGTCACCCTCTTCACGCGGCGCGCCCTCCCGACGGCCACCGGGCACGGCTTGCGGCCCTGCTCGTTCTCCCCGGATCAGCCGACCACGCCGGGGCTTACTGGAACATCACGGGTATGGAGCCGCCACTGGCGTCGATGGCCACCCCGGTGATGGAGGCAGCCCTGGTGGACGCCAGGAACGCGACGACCTGGCCGATCTCCCGGGCATCGACGATGCGGCGGATGGCGTTGCCGGCGGCGCGGCGCTCGGTCTCGGCGTCGGTGCGCTCCGTGCGCGTGGCGCCGGGATGGACGAGATTGACCGTGATGCCGTGGGCGCCGAGCTCGTCTGCGAGCGTCTTGGTCAGATGCACGATGGCGGCGTTGCGCAGGCCGCTGATGTTCCCCGCGCGGCGACCCGAGAGCCCGCCGATGTTGACGATCCGACCCCAGCCGCGCCGTTGCATGTGGGGAGCGACGGCCTTGGCGCATCGCAGGTAGCCCACCACCTTCGTGTCGATGTCCTCGAGCAGGATGCGCTCGTCCGCCTCCGCCAAGGGGCCGCGGACCATGCCGCCCGGCGTCGAGGCGTTGTTCACCAGGATGTCGATCCGCCCGAGCGCCAGCGCGGCGTCCACCACGCGCGTCACGGACTCCCCCTGCGTGGTGTCGGCGACGACGGGCACGACGCGGCGCCCCGATTCCTTCTCGAGCGCCCTCGCTGCCTCGTCCAGGACGTCGCGCTGCCTGGCGCAGATCACGAGGTCGGCGCCCTCGCTCGCCAACTCCAGGGCGATGGCCCTGCCGATGCCCCTGCTCCCTCCGGTGACGATCGCGACGCGTCCGGCCAGCTCGAGATCCACGTTGGTGGCTCCTGCGTCTCTCTAGTCGCGAGGATCCGTCCGCGCGCGCCTCGCGACGCGGACCCTCCCCTCAGAAGACGCCCGGCATCTCGCCGTTTTAGTCCTGATTACAGGATGTTCAGGAATGCGACGAGATCGCGAATCTCCTCGTCGCTGAGCGTGTCCTGGGCCCCCGCCTTCTTCAAATACGCCCACATGGCGCGGACGGTCTCTTCCAGCGTGGCGTAGCGGCCGTCGTGGAAGTACGGCGCGGTCCGGGAGACGGCGCGCAGGGACGGCACCTTGAAGGTTCCGCCCGATCCGACGTCGGCGAGATCTTTTCTGTCGTAGTTGGGCAGCAGGTGGCACGCCTGACACGCGGCCTTGCCCGTGAACAGCGCGAAGCCGCGCTTCGCGGCGGCAGGGGCGCGGTCGCCCGGTGTCCCGTCTTCCTGCACGTACGGGTTCGGGGGATAGGGGAGCGACGAAACGTAGGCGACGAGGGCGGCGAGGGTGTCGGCGGAGGGCTCGGCGCCCTTCATGCGGTTCACGATGATTCCCCGGATGTTTCCGCCGAGACTGGGTGCGGTGCCCGCCCACGAGTAGGCGGCCCGGCGGCCCGCCCCCCACAGGGTCGGCGTGCTGCGCCCGCGCGGGTCGCCATTGCTGACCACCTCGAGCCCGACATAGGTCTTGTTGTCGGTGTGGCCGTTGTCCGGGTGACAGGTGGCACACGAGGACTTGCCGTCGGCCGAGAGACCGGTGTCGTTGAAGAGAGCGCGCCCGCGCTCCACCAGCGGTGGCGCGCCACCCGTCGCCTGGGCAAGCCTGCTGTCGCGGGCGAGGGACACGTGGCTGGTCCACGACGCGAGCGTCGTCGTGGCCACGACCACCGAGGCGATCACGCACCACCGGGCGATCCTCATCGCGTCTCCTTCGATGACTGTTGCCGCGCCGCCAGCTCACCAGCCATCACTCCGCCACGCCCGCGGTTCCGCATAACTCTCCGTCGCAACTCCGCTTCTCTCACATGGGCTCACTCGTTGTCAATCAGTGTAAAATGTGTGATGCGACCGCGCGCGTCGACGGGCACGATCACATGTCGCCGCGCCGGGATCGATCAGAGGGTCGCTGGTGCCTGGCCACCGAAAGAATCCCGTCCAGGGGTTCGGGGAGAGCCGCCCCATGTCACTCAGGATCGTGCTGGCCGACGACCATGTGGTCGTCCGCCAGGGGCTGCGGGCCCTCCTGGAGCAGGCGGGACTCGCGGTAGTGGGCGAAGCCGCGGACGGCCATGAGGCCGTGCGCCTGGTCCGCGAGCACCGGCCCGAGGTGGCTGTGCTCGACCTCGCCATGCCGCGGCTCAACGGTCTGGACGCCGCCCGGAAGATCATTCAGGTCTCACCCCGAACCACCACCGTCCTCCTGACCCTGCACACCGAGGACCATTACGTCCTCGCGGCGCTCGAGGCTGGCGTCCGCGGGTACGTCGTAAAGACGCAGACGGTGGAGGAGCTGGTCCAGGCCATCAGGCAGGCGTCTCGGGGCGCCGTGTACCTGAGCCCGAGCATCTCCGGGGCGGTCGTGCAGGCGTATCTGGACAAGTCCGGGCCCCCGACGGACGACTCGCTCACCGCGCGTGAGCGCGAGGTGCTCCAACTCGTGGCGGAAGGCAAGACGACGAAGGAGATCGCCCAGACCCTCTCCGTGAGCGTCAAGACGGCCGAGACGCACCGGGGCCGCATCATGGACAAGCTCGGCATCCACAACACGGCCGGTCTCGTCCGATACGCCGTGCGTCGGGGCATCATCCAACCCTGAGAGGGGCTTGTTGAGGCCGCGTCGACCTTCATCACGTCTCCTCCTCGTCGCCGGGCTTGCCGTCCTCTACGTCGTCGCCGGCAAGGTCGGCCTGCATCTCGCCGTCGTGCATCCGAGCGCGAGCGCGGTGTGGCCTCCCTCGGGCATCGCCCTTGCCGGGCTCCTCATCCTGGGCTCCCGCGTATGGCCCGTCATCTTCCTGGGCGCCTTCCTCGTGAACGTGACCACCGAGGGCTCGCTGGCCACCTCCGCCGGTATCGCCGCGGGCAACACGCTCGAAGCCGTGATCGGCGCATACCTGGTCACTCGTTTTGCGAACGGCAAGAAGGCGCTCGACCGGGCCCCGGACATCTTCACGTTCGTCCTGCTCGCCGCGGTCTGTAGCACGACGGTCAGCGCCTTCGTCGGCGTGACGAGCTTGAGCCTCGCGGGGTACGCGCCCTGGGCGAACTACGGCGCGATCTGGCTCACCTGGTGGCTGGGCGACGCGACGGGCGATCTCATCGTCGCGCCGCTCCTGATCCTCTGGGCGGAAGACCGCACGTTCACCGCGTTCGGCCGCCGCGGTATCGAAGCCGGGCTCCTCCTCTTCTCGCTGGTCCTCGTCGGCCTGGCCGTCGTCACCGACCTGCCCCCGTACCCGGCCCAGGGGGCTCGGCTCCAGTTCCTGTGCATTCCCGTCCTCTTGTGGGCGGCCTTCCGCTTTGGCAGGAGGGCAGTGGCAACAGGGACCGTGTTCCTCTCGGCGATGGCCGTCGCGGGAGCTCTGCGCGGACTGCGCCCCACCAGCGGCGTCACGCTGAATGAGTCACTCCTGCTGCTCCAGGTGTTCGTGGCGGTCATGGCGGTCACGACGCTGTCTATCGCGACGCTCGTGTGGGAGCGCAGACGGATCGAGGATGCGCTTCGCGAGGGCGAGGCGCGCTATCGCTTGCTCGCCGAGGCCGGCCCCCAGATCGTCTTCGCGACGACGGCGGAGGGGCGTGGCACCTACCGCAACCGGCGGTGGTACGACTACACGGGCCTGACCCCCGAGGAGCCATGGGACTCCGGGTGGGTGTCCGCCGTCCACCCCGACGATGTAGAGCCGTACGGAGCGGCATGGCAGCGTGCGCTTCAAGCTCAAGAACCCTTCGAGCGGGAGTGCCGCCTCCGCCGTGCCGACGGAGTCTACCGGTGGCATCTGGGCCGAGTCGTTCCGTGGAAGCAGCAGAGCAATGATCGCGCCGCCGGCTGGATCGGCACGTTGACCGACATCGATGACACGAAGCGGCTGGAGGCCGAGCGCGAGCGCTTGCTCGCCGGCGAGCACGAGGCACGGGTTCAGGCCGAGGCGACCTCGGCCACCCTCCACCGACTGCAGATGGTCACCGATACCGTCTTGCCGCACCTCACGTCGGCAGACCTGCTCCGCGCGCTGCTGGCGCGCGTGCGAATCGCGCTCGAGAGCGACACCGCGACGGTCCTGCTCCTGGACGCGGACGGTCAATATCTCGTGCCGGTCGCCTCGGATGACCGTCGGGAGCCGGCCGCTGACGCGATCCGGATCCCCCTGGGGAGAGGGGTTGCGGGACGCATCGCCGCCAGCGACAGCGGGGTCCTCATCGAGGAGCTGGCGGCCGTCGACGGGGCCAGCCTCTTCCTCCCGGATCGGGTGAGGTCACTGGTCGGCGCCCCCCTGAAGGTCGATGGGCGGATGATCGGCGTGATCCACGCGGGGGCGATGGGGGCGCGGCGGTTCACCCCTGAGGATCTGCGGCTGCTCGGACTCGTCGCCCACCGCGCCGGGCTCGCGATCGAGCGGGCCCGTCTCCACGATGCGGAGCGGGCGGCCCGCACCGACGCGGAGGCGGCCAGCCGGGCCAAGGACGAGTTCCTCGCCATGCTGTCACACGAACTGCACACCCCGCTCAGCGTGATCCTGCTCTGGGCGAAGTTGCTCCGCGCCGGACGGCTCGATCAACCCACCGCGTCGCGCGCGCTCGACATCATCGAGCAGAATTGCCTCGTCCAGAGTCAAATGATCGTGGACCTGCTGGACGTGAGCCGCATCATCGCCGGGAAGTTGATGTTGAGCCTTCAGCCGATTGATCTTGCGCCGGTCGTCGACACCGCCATCGAGTCCCTCAGCCCCACCGCCGACGCGAAGGGCATCGCCATCGTCACGCGGCTCGATCGCGGAACTGGCGTCATCATCTGCGACCCGCAGCGATTGCAGCAAGTGATCGGGAACTTGCTCTCCAACGCCGTGAAGTTCACGCCCGAAGGCGGACGTGTCGACGTCGCGCTGGCCCGGGTCGGTGAAGAGACCCACATCACGGTCAGCGACACCGGACAGGGCATCAGCCGTGAGTTTCTCCCGCGCGTCTTCGAGCGATTCCAGCAGGCCGACCATGGCCTCACGCGCGGCCATGGAGGCCTTGGCCTGGGACTCGCGATCGTCCGTCACCTCGTCGAATTGCATGGGGGAACTGTATCGGCCAGCAGCGAGGGGGAGGGCAAGGGCGCGACCTTTACCGTGCGGTTGCCCCGCACCGGTCCCGTCACGGGGGCATCGTCGCCCTGATCCGCGAAGCGTGGCTCATCCCGTTCCCTCGCCTCGCCCTTTCCCTATGACTTGCCGGATGGTCGGGACCAGCTTCGTGACAACCTCTTGTTTCCGAAGGAAGGCGTCCGCCCCGCTGGCGCGGGCCTTCTCCCGATAGACCGCTTCGGAGTGGACAGTCAACACGAGGACTTTCGTGTCCGGCCGCAGCGTCTTGATGCGTTTGGTCGCCTCGAGCCCGTCGAGCCGCGGCATGGCCACATCCATGAGTACCACCGCGGGCTGCTTCTGCTGAACGAGCTCGACGGCGGCCTCGCCATCGTCCGCTTCAGCGGCGACGTCGAGGTCCGACTCGGTGCGCAGGATCTGCCTTAGAATGTGCCGAAATTCCGGATGGTCGTCCACCAACAGAATCGAGACCGCCATTTCCCGCGCCTCAGGCTAGTCGAAGTGTAGCCAACCGCCAAAGGGAAAGACAAGGGAATTCTTTCCGATCAGGGGTTTCCCTGACTCCGATTGAGGGTTTTACCGGATGGTCCGCGCCCTCTCGCGACCACATCCTGAGCCGGGGGCTGAATGAAAGGAGATCTTCGTGTGGAGGGAGTGGGTCAAACGGTGGCGAGACCGGGTCACGTGACCGACCTCGTCGAAATCGAAGTCAAGTGCCGGCATTGGACGTGTGGGGCGCAATACAGCCAGACGCTCGAAGGTCGCCCCGTCGGGTGCTATTTCCCTCCCGTCCGCTGTGGCGTGTGCGGCCAGTTCTCTCTCACCATCCTGCTCATCAAGATCAACCAAGAGCCCTCTCCTTGATCACGCCGCGTGAGGCGCGGAAGGAACAGGACCAACGAGGTTGGGCGCTCCGCGTCGTCACGTCCGCTAGGTAGTGCCGCGTCACTCCGGCTTGCCGCCGCGCCCCCGCGGTGGTAAACGGAATACAGAACATCCGCAGGCCTCGGGCCACCCACCGGAGAGGAGGGCTCCCATGGACTCCCGATCCCCATACCTTCGTGAGGGCATCATCGCTGGTCTCATCGGGGCGGCTATCGTCGCCGTCTGGTTCCTCGTCTACGACTCCGCGCGCGGCTATCCGTTCCGCACGCCGGCCCTGCTGGGCGCCACGCTCCAGGGCATGCGGGATCCGGGCGCGGTGACGGTCTCCCCTGGGCTGGTCGCCCAGTACACCGTCCTCCACGGCGTGGTTTTCGCGATGGTCGGCGTGCTCATCGCCTTCCTCATCGCCTCGGCGCAGAGCCAGCCGAGCCGTCTGCTGATGCTGGTGATCGCCCTTCTCTGCTTCGAGGTCGCCTTCCTCGCCGTGCTGACGTGGTGGGCGCACCCGGTCGTGACGGTGCTCCGCTGGTGGGCCATCCTGATCGGCAACGCCCTCGCCGCCGCCGGCATGATCGTCTACTTCTTCGTCGGCTATCGCGCGCTCGGCCGCGCCCTGCTCGGGCCGTGGACGCGCATCGCGCGCGAAGGGCTCATCGCGGGATTGCTCGGGGCGGCCATCGTGGCCATCTGGTTCCTCTCGTACGACGTCGCGGCCGGTGTGCCGCTGCGTACCCCCGCGCTCCTCGGCGCCACGCTCTTCCATGGGCTGCGCGACCCCGCGGCGCTCGTGATCACCATGCCGCTGGTCCTCGAGTACACGCTCTTTCACGGCCTGGCCTTTGTCCTCTTCGGCTGGGCGGCGGCGGGGATGCTGGCGCTCGCGGACCGCGAGCCGCGGCTCCTCTTCGGGTTCATCATGCTGTTCTGCTGCTTCGAGGTCTTCGTCGTCGCCATGATCGCCGCGCTGGCGTACTGGCTGCTCGAGGCCATCGCGTGGTGGACCATCCTCGCGGGCAACCTCCTCGCGGCCGGCGTCATGCTCGGCTATTTCCTGCGATGGCACCGCGTGGCCTGGCGCGAGTTCCTCCACGCGAATCAGTGAGGCTTAGGGGTCGGGCCCGACCATGGCCTCGGGCCGGACGAGGCGGTCGAACTGCTCGGGGGTGACGTGGCCCAGCGCGAGGGCGGCCTCGCGCAGGGTCATCCGGTTGTGGTGGGCATGCTTGGCGATCTCCGCCGCCTTGTCGTAGCCGATGTGGGGCGCGAGCGCGGTGACCAACATGAGCGACTCGTTCACGTGGCGGGAGATCCTCTCACGGTCAGGCTCGATGCCCATCGCGCAGTGCTCGCGGAAGGAATCGCACGCGTCGGCGAGCAGGCGGATCGAGCGCAGGACATTGTGGATGATGAGCGGCTTGAAGACATTGAGCTCGAAATTGCCCGACGCCCCGCCGATCGTGACGGCGACGTCATTGCCCATCACCTCGGCGCAGACCATGGTCATGGCCTCGCACTGGGTCGGATTGACCTTCCCCGGCATGATGCTGCTGCCGGGCTCGTTCTCGGGGATGCGGAGCTCACCGAGGCCGGCCCGCGGCCCCGAGGCGAGCCAGCGCACGTCATTGGCGATCTTGGTGAGCGACGTCGACAGGGTCTTGAGCGCCCCGCTCGCCGACACGAGGGCTTCGTGGGAGGCCAGGGCCTGGAACTTGTTGGGCGCGCTCGTGAACGCCAGGCCGGTGAGCGAGGCCAGGCGCGCCGACACCCGCTCGCCGAAACCCGCGGGTGCGTTGAGCCCGGTCCCGACGGCGGTGCCGCCGATGGCCAGGCTGTAGAGCCCGGGCAGCGTCGCACGGATCGCCGCCACGCTCTGATCGAGCATGGCCACCCAGCCTGAGATCTCCTGCCCGAGGGTGAGCGGCGTCGCGTCCTGGAGATGCGTGCGCCCGATCTTGACGATGTCCACGAATGCGCGCGCCTTGCCGTCGAGGATATTCCGGAGCTGCTCCACGGACGGGATCAGCCGCGCGACGATCTCCTGCACGGCGGCCACGTGCATGACAGTCGGGAAGGTGTCGTTGGAGGACTGAGAACGGTTGACGTGGTCATTCGGGTGCACCGGCTTCTTCGAGCCCATCTGGCCGCCGAGGAGCTCGATGGCCCGGTTGCCGATCACCTCGTTGGCGTTCATGTTGCTCTGCGTGCCGCTGCCCGTCTGCCAGACCACCAGCGGGAAATGGTCGTCGAGCGTGCCGGCGATGACTTCGTCGGCGGCCTGGACGATAGCCCGCGCGATGTCCTCGGGAAGCAGTCCAAGCTCAGCGTTCACTTCGGCGCAGGCCCTTTTGAGCAGGCCGAAGGCCCGGATCACCTGGGGCGGGAAGCGCTCCCCCGCGATCTTGAAGTGCTCCAGCGAGCGCTGGGTCTGCGCGCCCCAGTAACGATCCGCCGGCACCTCGACGGCGCCCATGCTGTCCGTCTCGCGTCGCGTCGCCATCTCACGATCATAGCAGCAACCCACACCTCGCCGAGGCGATCCTCACCGGCTGCTCCGTTCATCACGTAACTGTCAGTGGTCCGTGAATGTTCCGAGCGCTCGCGCGCGTGAACGTTCACCGGGCGGGTGGCAAATAGGCTGGTCGGCGCGTGCGTCTAAGAAAGCAAGAGGAGGACAGCCATGCCGACCACGAAAGCCCTCGTCGTCTCACGCCGGTTGCTCACACTGGTGCTGCTGCTCGTCGGGATCGCCACCGTCAATAGTGGGTGCATCGTCGTGCCCGTCGGTGGCTACGGGTATCATGGGGGTCCGCGTGCCGCCGTCGTCGCTCCCGCGCCCATCGTCGTGGTGCGGCCCTACCGCGGGTGGTGGTACTAGCCCGACCCTGCCGAGGTAATGCGCGACCGAACGCCCTCGCCTCACCCCGGCCCTTTCCCTCCCGGGCGAGAGGGAGTCACCTTGATTCCTTCGCCCGGGTCAATCGGGGTGAGGGGAGGGCGCAGGACGCTCACCTCAGACCGGATCATGTCAGCGAAACGTCCCGGCGGAAGATGACGAAGGATGAGCGCCGCGACGCCTCCAGCGCCTCCTGGATCTCCGCCTGGCCAGCGCCCGCGCCGCCGGCGAGCAGCGCTTCGAAGAACCCCGTGTAGAAGTGGTCCGGGAAGACCGTGACGGTCACGCGCAGAGCCAGGCCGGCGCGCTCCAGGCGACGGCTGTATCGGAGCGCGAAGCGCCCGCCGGGGGGAATGCGCGTGTCGGCAATCTCGCGCGACAGGTCGAGCAGAACGTCGCGGCCGATGGCGCGTTCTTCCACGCTTCGGGGCATGGGGTCCCCCGTGCTTCGGTCGATGAGCTCGGCCCGGACCACGATCCGCGGCGTGACATACGTCGGGAAGTAGTGGCCGACTCCGGTATTGGCGATGGTGACGCGGGCGCGAAAGGGCTCGCCGGGCCGGTAGCGGGCCCGCTCCACGGCGAGGTCAATCCGAACACCGGATTTCACCATCTCCGGGTCGTGGATCCCGCGCCAGAGGTGACGCCGGTCGGGCATGTGGCAGTCCTGGCATTGCTGGCCCCGCCGGGCGGCGGCACTGGCCCGCCACTCCTCGAAGGTATTCTCGAGGAGCTTGCCGTTCACCCGAAAGCCATCAGGCGTGAACTGATGGCAACTCGCGCAGAACTCGGACCGGAGAAAGGCGGAAGCTGGAGTGAAGCCGTTGTGGGGGAGGGCAGTGCGCATCGCCGGGCTCGGCGACGTGCCATCTCGCCGCGGCGGGCCGAAGCGCTGATGGCCGCGGACATGACAGCCGGCGCAGACGAGTCCCTGCGGCCGCAGGCTGGCGTCGTAGACAGGGTTCGGCGCGAAGCCGCCCCCGGAGGGGACCTGTATCGCCTGTTCGGCGAGCGGCGCGTGGCATGTGAGGCAGGAGCGCGCGGCCGCGGGGTCGTCGCGCATCATCTCGACGAGCTGACCGGCGATGCCGGGGCCCATGCTCTTTGCGTGCAGGCTGGTGCGCCAATCCGTGAGCTGGGTGGGATGGCAACTGCCGCAGTCGACGGGGGCAAGCGAGCGCTCGACGGGTGAGAAATGCTCGGGAGGTGGCCCCTGAGGAGGGATCGGTCGGCGCCAGTGCCGGTCCAGAAACTCGCGCTCGGCGCGCGAGAGGGGCGGCCGCACGGGCGCGTCGCCGGGCGCGGAGTCATGCACGAGGAGGAGCGCGAGGACCACGCCCGCGCTCACGACCCGCCGCATCCGGCTCATGGCTGTGTACGCTAGCACACGGGCAAAGATGCCCGGTCTCCCGCCTCCTTCCTCCGCTCCCGCTCGCTTGATATGATGGGTCCGCGACGGTACGTCGCCCAGGGAGTGAACGCGCCGCCGGGGGGGCCAAGGGGGAAGACATCATGGACGGACGTCTTGTTGCCGTCGCGCTGATCTCGGTGTTGCCATTGTGCTGGTTTTGCCCGGCATCGGCCGACGTCGTCGAGCTGAAGAGCGGCGAGCGGGTCGAGGGCGCCCTCAAGGAGGCGACGCCCGCGGGCGTGGTGATCGACGTGGCCGGCCAGAGCATTCGCTTCGACGTGAGCAAGGTGCGCGCGGTCTATTTCGGCCCGCCCGCGCCGCCGCCGTCTCCCCCCCCACCGGGATCATCGTCGCCAACGGCCTCCGCCGCGCCGAAACCGCCCGCGTCGACCGAGGGCGTGCTCCAGCTCGTCCTGTCGCTCAGATCGGCCGTGAAGGGCGGCACGACGCTCCGGGAGTACGAAGGGCGGGTGAATGACGCGGCCCCTCTCGTGGAGCTGCAGCTCGCGGGGTTGCCGCGCGACGCGGGCGCCGCCGCCATCCGGGACGCGATGCGGTACTACCTCCTGGTGGAGTCGGCCTGGAGCAATCAGGCGACGGCGTCCCGCACGGTCTGGCTCAAGAAGGACGACGCGCTGGCGCGCTGCCCGGGGTATCAGGACTATGCCCGGAAGATGCAGGAAAAGGGTGAGGCCTTCTACGCCGAGCGGATGAGGAGCTACCTCGTCATCGCCGACGGCGTGATCCCCGTGCTCTGGTCCTGCGCGTCCGACAAGATCACGGAGGCGGAGAAACTCCTCGTCAAGGCGAAATAGCGAGGCGCGGAGTCCACCTCGTAGTTGAGCGGCCGGCGCCCGTCGACGCCACCGCTACGGTTTCTTGCAGATCACGTTGAGGAGCGCCTGACGCCTCTCGTCACGCACCACCGCGAGGGCGCGCCGGAGCGCGTCGCGGAGCTCGCCCGGATCCTCCACCCGCTCGGCATGACCACCGGAAGCCCGGCAGATCAGCTCGTAGTCGGGCGCGGGGTCCAGCTCCGTCAAGGGCATGGTGCCCGTCTTCACCGCCCAGCCTTCGCGGGCGTGGGTCTCTACCGCGCGTTTCACCGCGTTCCACATACGGTTGTTGAAGACGACGAAGAGCACCGGGATGTCGTAGGCGCGGGAGACGAAGTGGGCGGCGGTGGGCGCGCCGAAGATGTACGCGCCGTCGCCGACGCAGCAGATCACGGTCCTGTCGGGGGCGGCGAGCTTGGCGCCGAGCGCCGCGCCGAGGCCCCATCCCAGGCCCCCGGCCGGCGAGGCCGAGAAGTAACTGCCCGGCACCCGGAAGGCGGCTTGGCTCGCATCGAAGTCGTACTCGTTGACGAGGATGGTCCCGTCATCGACGAGGTCGCCGATCGAGCGAGACAGCCATGCCATGTCGATGGGCGTGTCTGCCGCCAGCGCGCGGGCGCGAGCGGCGCTGGCCTCGCGCTGGCGGGTGTGCTCGGTTTCCCAGCGCGTCCGCCGTTCCGCGACCACGGCGCGGTCCACGAGCGGGGCCGCCGCCTCCGCCAGCGCCTTCAAGCTGAGCCGTGGCGCGCCGCCCAGAGCCACGTCGCCGTGGAAGCCGCGGATCGGGTAGCGGGAGAAGAGCGGGTCCACGCCGAGCTGAATGATTTGCGCCTCGGGCCGTGGCCCCCGGAGGTGGGGGTACCAGGGGGCATCGGACTCGGCGACGAGGATCACATCGGCCTCGCCGAGACCGGGCCCGGAATCGAAGCCAGCGTGCAAGGGGTGATCCTGAGGGAAGTTCAGATGAGTGTGGGCCTGATCGAACACGGGCAGCGCCAGCGCCTCGGCGAGCGCGACCAGCGCCGGCACCGCCTCGGAATCGCAACCGACCGCCTTAATGATGACAATCGGGTTGCGCGCGAAAGCCAGAAGCCGCACGACCTCGACCACCGCATC
>Ga0070707_100002618_pt1 | contig 17104 bp, 17 predicted proteins | sample KBSK5502metaG_FD_65468 | JGI IMG/M metagenome (GOLD analysis project Ga0070707, IMG submission 65468) | Corn, switchgrass and miscanthus rhizosphere microbial communities from Kellogg Biological Station, Michigan, USA - KBS K5-50-2 metaG | ecosystem: Host-associated > Plants > Roots >... | reverse complement strand
CCGAGTTGCAGCGTCGTGTCGTCCAGCTTCTTGGCCAGCGTTTGGATTGCGAGCGTGATCGGCGAGAGAGAGCCGAGAAGCTGCCAGTCCTTGCGCAGTTCCTCCAGGAAAGCGGATGGAAACATCGGCGAGTGTTCGTTGGCGACCTCGACGGCCTTCTGAACGAAAGCCTTCGTTTTGTCGGCCGCCTTCGGCATCTCGCGGCGCTGAGCGATGGTGAGGTCGATCAGGAACGGAAGTTTTGTCGAAGCGTGTCGATCGCGGCGTTGATGGCCTGCTGATCTTCCGCTGAAAGTGTGGCACTGATTAAATGTGGATCCATGGTTTCTCCTTTCCAGTTAATGGGTTAACGGTGGATGGAGCGGGTGCTCCGTGGTTTGCGTTTTTCACAGACGGTCGTCGCCGGGTGCTTTTTGGCGTAATGCGGCATGACGTATCTGCCGGTTTTTGCGCATCTGCAGTCCTTCATTGACTTCTCCTTTCGTGAGCGGGTCACTTTCCGTACATGGCCTTACAAAGAACGGCACAGACGCCCGCCAGGGCGACCCATGCGCCTTTGAGCCGGGATTGCCACTGCTCGAGTCTGGAGATCCGGTCCGAGAGCTTGTGGCGCTCGGAGATATCCCCTTCGATCCGGCCTTCGATTCGGCCCAGGATGAGCAGGATTTCGCTTGAGGTATCCATTGGTTCTCCTTTCCGATCGGGTTCGGATTTCATCCTCCCCTTCACGCGCGCAGTAATGGCACGCCCTGGGCCAAAACGGGACCGACGAAGATTCAATACCTTACGGTGTGGGATATCGGAGGAATGCCGGCGGAACGGAGCCGTTCGGCTCCACGCGGGAGCAAAACGGCTCCGCGACGGCGGAAACCGAACGTGAAACTGCTTGAAAACTGCTTGACACGGCCTACAAGGAAGCATTACATTGTAGGAACATCTGAACAGGAATGCAGTAAGGTTATGGAAAAACCGGACAAGCTAGGCAATTTCGAACAAAGTGTACTCGCCGCCGTCGCGGCCCTGGGCGAGGACGCCTATGGTCTGGCGATTTACGACAAGCTCCGCGAACTGGAAGAAAATCCCAATCAGGGCTCCATGTACGTCACGCTGGACCGGTTGGAGCGAAAGGGGTATCTCGCTTCGCAGTTAACCGACCCTGTTCCGGAACGCGGAGGCCAGCCGAGGAAGTACTACCGCGTGAAGCCGGAGGGCGCGCAGGTATTGCGGGAATCGTTCGAGAGGTCGAAGCGCAAGATAGATGCCGTTCCAAAATCATTTTGGAGGCTCATCAAATGGCCGATAAAGTTTCCGAAAGCGTTCAGGTAGGTTCCCACGACGATTCCAAAGATCTGGCGGGAGGCAATGCTGCAAGCTGACCACTCGCTTATCGGCGAGAGTCCCGCAATGGCGCGCGTGCGCGATTCCATCATGAAGGCGGCTCAGTCGGGGTTCACCGTGCTGATCGAAGGCGAAAGCGGAACGGGCAAGGAACTCGTCGCGCGCGCCATTCATTGGAACAGCGCCCGCCGTTCCGGGCAGTTCGTCAACGTGAATTGCGCAGGCGTGCCGAGAGACCTCGTCGAAAGCGAGTTCTTCGGCCACGAGGCCGGAGCCTTTACCGGAGCCCATCGCCGGAGGATCGGGAAATTCGAGCAGGCGCGCAACGGAACGCTCTTTCTGAATGAGATCGGAGAGATGGACGTTTCCGTTCAGGCCAAACTGCTTCGCGCGATCGAGGAAAACAGGATCGAGAGGCTCGGCGGCGGCAGCCCGATCGCCGTCGACGTCCGGTTCATCGCGGCGACGAACCGCAATCTCCGGCAGGCCGTCGCTGAAGGCCTGTTCCGCCAGGATCTGTATTTTCGGTTGAACGTCCTCACGATCCGAGTGCCTGCGCTTCGCGAGCGGACTGACGATATTCCCGCGCTCGCACGCTACCTTATCTCCCGCTCCGGAAAGGAAAAGGAACCGGCCGTATTGGGAATGACGCTGGAAGCCGAGTCGATCCTGTGCCAATACCCGTGGCCCGGCAATGTGCGCGAACTCCGGAACGTCATTCAGTCCGCGATCGCCATGGGATCTTCCGAGTTCATCGAGCCGAAGGATCTGCCGAGGGAGCTGTTCGAGCGCTCACCCGGGACGAGATACGAGATCACGATGGATGAGGCAGTCCGTGAAGTGAAACGGCAATATTTGATCGATGCGGTTGTGGAGTCGCGCGGAGACTGGGCCAAAGCCGGAAAGATGCTGAATCTGCACCTGAAGACAGTGCCCCGAATGCTCGACAAGCTGGATCTCTCCCACCTGAAGAAACTTTCGTTCCGCGACTAAATCAAAAGCTACTGAGGCGACAACGTGTAATTCAGGAGCCAGACCAGAAAGAGCACGAGAGGAACGAGAGCGGCGAACTGCAGCATCGTGTAGCCGATGATGTCCCGGGCCTTCAGACCAAGGATGCCCAGTATCGGCAGCATCCAGAAGGGATGGATCAGGTTCGCCAGCGCCTCCGACGCGTTGTAAATCTGAACCACCCAGCCGAGATGCACCTGGAGCGATTTAGCGGCTTCCAATATATATGGTGCTTCGATCAGCCAGCGGCCCCCGGCCGACGGAACGAACAATCCCAGAAACGTGGAATAAATTCCGACCAATATCGGAAATGTCTGGTGCGAGGAGACTGCGACGAAGAAGTGCGCAACGTCTTTGGCGAGTCCGGATTCGGTCATCATCTTTACAATGCCGCCGTAGAGCGGATATTGAATGAGGACCCCCGCCACCGAGGGCACGGCCGCCGCCACGGCCTGAACGAAGAACCGGGGGCGCCAGTGAAGAAACAATCCCGCAATCAGGAACGCAAAAATGTAGTGATTGAGATCAAGGATGATGGCTGGTCCCTTGTCTCCGACCTCGCGAACAAGGTAGGCAATGCCGAAAAACGAAATAACAAGGGTCAGCAGCGGGCTGTACTCCAGCCATTCGCCGGGCCGCTCGCGCTTCGCATTCGGGATGGCAACAGGTTCGTACCTGACGCCCATGGATTGCATATCACGCGCATACGCCGCGGTTGGATGTGAATAGAAGGAGATCAGCATCGAGGTGACGAGTACCGCCGCCGCAATGACCATCCCTTGCCACAAGCCCAGAGTCTGAGAGAGCGGAATCACGCCGCTGATTCGCATAATCGATTGCGGTAACGACGCGGGTGCGGCCATGATCAGCGCTGCGGAAGACGACAGGCCGAGCGCCCAGATGCTGCCGATTCCAAGATATCCCGCCGCCCCCAGCGCCCGATAATCCGCGCCCCGAACGCGATGCGCGACTTCGCGCGCGAGCAATCCGCTGAAGATCAGGCTGAAGCTCCACGAGATCAGCGACGACAGCATCGAAAACAATGCGACGAATGCGGCTGCGTTTCTGGGGGTATTGGGAATCGCCGCCATGCGGCAGATCACGGCGTAAACCGGCCGTGCGGTGGCGAGCGCATAGCCGCTGACGATGATCATCGTCATCTGCATGGTGAACGCCACCAGGTCCCAGAATCCCGCCCCGAACCATTGCGCCGTTTGAATAGGAGAATTGCCGATGCCGACGCACGCGAGATAAACAACGATCACCGCGATGAGAGCGAGCGAAAATGCATCCGGGAACCAGCGCTCAAACCACTCCGAGAGCCGGAGTCCGGATGTGGCAAGCCACGAGCCAGCGGATTGTTCTTCGACTTTCAGCTCTGGTTCCACTCCACCAGTTCTTCATTCGGAGTTTCACGCTCGTAGTACCACTTCAGGCCGAGCGGTTCCTCGCTGAGAATGGTGGTCTTGAAACTTCGCCACGCCTGAATCTCGAAGTAATCGAGCGGGCCGCCATGAGAGCGAAGACGGTGGGGAACACCCGGCGGAAAGTAGACGAGTGTGCCGGGTTCGATTTCTTTGAATTCGTTTTCGACTTCAACCACACCCCGGCCTTTAAAAGTCATGTAGCAATGCGCCGCGCCTTCAGGGTTCGCATCGGTACCGCGGTGCACGTGATACGGAGAAGAGCCGCCCTCCTTGTAGTGCATCTCTCCTGCCTGGATGGCATTCGTCGGCGTGAGCCTGCTTCCATCCCGAAGCCTGACGCTGGACTCGGCGCAGAATCGGCGGACACGGCCGCCACTGGCGTCGCTCAATGCGCGGAGCTTTTTCCGATTGAAGAAGTATCCCGGGCCTCCCGGCAACCCGGCTTCAACGCCCGCCGGAGGTTTTGGCGTCATCATATGGAGCAGTTCCAGCTTCGAGCCCGACGCTTCGAATACGACGGACTCCGATGGTCCGGCAAGCACGCCCGCTCCTTCTTCCGCGTCATGAACCTCATTCTTGAAACGAATGATGCCTTTGGTCGGAGCGCCTATGACATAAATAAGGTTGTAATCGTTGCCGCCCTGGACGTCGAACTTGCGGCCGGGGAGTATCGTTCTCTTGTAGACCGAGAGATTTTTCGAACCGCAGAAATCCGGACTGCAGAGAGTCACCTCGGTTCCGGATTCCACGCGCCTGGCCTCAGCGGTATTGGAATTAACTATCGTGAGGTCATTGATACTTGCCATGTTTCTGTGCTCCTTATTAAGAGAGCGGAATATATCACGCCGCGAGAACTTTTCCCTTCGTCTCGGAAAGCAGGAAAGCCGTGATCGCCATCGTTGCATACGCGATCGCCGCAAAGACTCCAATTGCATTACCCAGCGGCATCGTCGCGGATAGATATCCAACCAATGTCGGAAACAGCGCGCCTGTCGCTCGTCCCAGGTTGTACGCAAAGCCCTGGCCCACACCGCGCACGCGTGTCGGGAAGTGTTCGGTGTAGAAGGCACCCATGGCGCTGAACACGCCCGACGCGAAGAAGCCCAGCGGAAAACCCAGCACCAGCATCGTGCCGTTTCCGAATGAAAGACTCGTGTATGTCACGGCCACAATCCCGGCGCCGATCGCGAAGATCGCGAACTGGAGCCGGCGTCCGATTCGATCGGCAAGAAAACCGCCGCTGAGATAACCGCAGAATGAGCCACTGATCAGGACGGCGAGATATCCGGTCGAGTCGAGAATTGAAAGACCGCGTTCGGTACGCAGAAATGTAGGCAGCCACGTCATGACGGCGTAGTAGCCGCCCTGGGCTCCAGTGCCTAATAACCCGCCAAGAAGGGTGATCTTGAGCAGTGGCGGCTTGAAGATTTCGAAGAAGGATGGCCGGTCTCCGCTCGCCTCGAGTTGTTTCTTTGATTCCAGGTACACCGGCGGCTCTTCCACATAGCGTCGAACGAAGAAGACGAGAACAGCCGGCGCGATGCCGAACAGGAATAACGCGCGCCATGCCGTTGCCAGAGGAAGGAAGGTAAAGAAGATGGCATATAGCATCGTCGCCATTCCCCATCCGACAGCCCATCCTCCCTGCATAATGCCAAGTGCTTTGCCGCGATGTTCCGCGCGGATCGATTCCCCCAGAAGGACAGCTCCGGCCGCCCACTCGCCGCCGAATCCAAGTCCCAGGAAAGCCCGCGCCGCAAACAATTGCGAGTAATTCTGGGCAAGGCCTGAAAGGAACGTGAAGATTGCAAACCACAGAATCGCGATCTGCAGCGTCCGCACACGTCCGAAACGATCGGCGACATAGCCGGCGACCCAGCCACCGATTGCAGAAACCAGAAGAGCCGCCGTTCCGAGTACTCCTGCCTGCCCGCGCGTGATGCCCCATGTTGCGATGAGAGCGGGAATGACGAAGCTGTACATCTGGACATCCATCGCATCGAGGGCCCATCCACCGACGCAGGCGCCGAATGCCCGACGCTCCCGCGTCGAGAGTTCGGAAATCCATGCGAAAGCGCCGGCTTTTCCGGCAGCCACGGAATGGGTTGCATCTGCTCTCATTGCTGGAATTTCCCTGAAAGCAGGCTGCCTGCGTTGGGAACGTGAGTTTTCAGGCCGAGTCGTTGAAGCATCTGATGCGTGGTGCATACGGCGGCAGAAACGACGGGAATTCCGCACTCTTTCTCAACGACGGGGATCGCGGACAGCGATGGCATTTGAACGCACGAGGAGAGAACCAGCGCATCGATGCCGTCGCGCTTCAGGTCGCGATAAATCGAGGCGAGCGCCATCGGATCGCGCCGCCCGACTTCAACGTTGTCGGCGATTTCGAGTGAAATGTAATCGACGACTTTAATGCCTTCCGCTTCGATATAGTCGACCACGAGCTTCGTCAGCGGCTTCAGGTACGGCGCCACGAGCGAGACTTTTTTCGCATTCAACGCCTTCAAACCTGCGATCAGTGCGCCGGCGCTGGTCACGACCGGGACGGGATGTCCTTCCTTCGCAGTAATTTCGTGAAGTTTGGATTCGGACTGGCAGTGGTAGCCCTTTCCCATGCTCATGATGGCAACAAGGCAGGCATAGCCCAGTACATCGACGCGCGCATCGATCAGCTCCACTGCACAGCGGCCGGAGTCCGCGTCCATGGCTTCGAGTTCCTCTTTCGTTACTTTCTTCATCCGCATGCGGCTCGAATGGAACGTGAACCGTTCCGGTTCGACCGCCTCGCGCGCGCGAAGCATTGCGGGGATTTCCGTCTCCATCGTGGTGTTGGAGCTGGGGACGATCTGGCCGATTCGATAAGTCAGTTTTTTCGTTTCCACGGCGGCATTGTAACGCAGGTAGAAGGTAATTCCTCGTCGGACGCACAATTACCGAATTAGCAGTCATGTTCAAGTCTCGCTAATTCGGTAATTGTGCGTCCGACGAGGAATTACCTGCTCCTTACGCTCCATTGCTGTATTGACATACGTCTGCATCCGGTGTGAAATTTGGCGTCATGCGTGTTGTTGGATTTCTGCTGGTGATGGCTTTCCTCGCGGCTCCGGCATTTGCCCAGATCGATTTTTCGGGTGAATGGGCGCCGAGATTCTACGAGGATCAACCGGAACGTGTTGCAGGCCCTGAATTAGGCGATTACCTCGGGCTTCCTATTAATGATGCAGCGAGAGAACGGGCCGACACATGGGCGGCGTCCATTCAAAGCACGCCGGAATGGCAGTGCCGGCCGCACGGCGCCGATTACATCTGGCGCGGTCCTTCACAGCTCCGGATCACGAAAGAAGTCGATCCGGTGACCCGTCAAATCCTGGCCTTCCATGCCGAATGGCTGCGTTCGGTCGACAATATTTATTATCTCGACGGCCGGCCGCACCCATCGGCCAATGCGCCGCATACATGGGGAGGCTTCGCCACGGCAAAGTGGGACGGCGACATGTTGACCGTCACCGTGACGCATCTGAAAGAAGGATACGTTCGCCGCAACGGCATTCCGCGCAGCGATCTTGCCACGGTCACCGAACATTGGGTCCGGCACGGAAACTGGCTGACGGTGACAACGGTCGTCAACGATCCCGTGTATTTGACGGAGCCATTTGTTCGCAGCACCGATTATGAGCTGGACGAACATCAACTCGTTGCTCCGTACCCTTGCGATACTGTCGAAGAAGTCGAGCGAAGCAAGAATGTGGTGCCCCACTTCCTGCCCGGCACAAACCCATCGCTCAAGGATTTTCCCGCCGCTCACGAGATTCCGGAAGAAGCCGCACGGGGCGGAGCGGCGACAATGTATCCGGAGTACCGATCGAAATTGGCGACGATGCCGAAACCGGCGAAGAAGTGAAATTTTTGATTCCAGATGTTTTCTTCAGGAGGAAACATGAAAGCTAGACTGATCATCTTATTAGTTGCTGCAGCAGCGCTGCTGGCGACCATTCCGCTTTACGCGCATCATTCGTTCGCGGCAACGTATTTCGAAGACAAGCAACAGACGATCGAGGGCGACCTCGTTCAGTTCCTGTTCCGCAATCCGCATTCGTTCGTCCACGTCGAAGGCAAGGATGAAAAGGGCGAGACCGTTCGCTACGCCATCGAATGGGGTGGCGGCGGAGCGCTCGGCCGTCAGGGTGTCACGCGCGAGACGTTGAAGCCTGGCGATCATGTCATCATCGTTGGCAACCCCGGACGCAATCCCGATGATCATCGTCTTCGCATGGTCCGCCTGAAACGTACATCCGATGGCTGGACATGGGGCGGCCGTCCGGGCGAGACATTTGACTAAACTTGGCGTTTGCTTCGCTCTTCTTCTGACCGTTCCCATAGGCACGTACGCGCAGCGCGGACGCGGTCAGGCTGCTGCGCCTGCTGCAGCCAAGGCTTCAGCGCCGGTCGATCTCACGGGCTACTGGGTTTCGCTCGTGACCGAAGACTGGCGCTGGCGCATGGTCACTCCTTCCAAGGGCGACTACCCAAGCATTCCTTTGAACGTCGAAGGGAAGCGTGTGGCCGATGTCTGGGATCCCGCGAAAGATGAAGCCGCAGGCGACCAATGTAAATCGTACGGCGCAGGAAATATCGTTCGCCAGCCCGGGCGGGTTCACATCACCTGGGAAGACGACAACACTCTTAAAGCCGAATTCGACTCCGGCACGCAAACGCGCCTGTTCCACTTCGGCGACTTCAAACCACAGGCCGGCGCAGCACCAAACTGGCAAGGCGATTCTTTAGCTCAATGGGAAATCGCCGGCGGCCGGCGCGGCGGCGGCGGAAAGGGCGGCGACCTGAAAGTCGTCACCACGCACATGCGGCCGGGTTACTTGCAAAAGAACGGTGTGCCGTATAGCGCGAATGCGGTCATCACCGAGTATTTCCATCGCGCCGATGAAGCTGACGGCAGCTCGCTGCTGATCGTCACCACCATGATCGAGGATCCGCAGTATCTCACCGGACAATTCGTCCGCAGTACGCACTTCAAGAAACTGCCGGATGCGCAGGGATGGAATCCTCAGCCCTGCACAGCCCGGTAATTCCCGAACGCAATCCGTAAAAATACGGACCGCTTTCTAACGGAAGAAGCGTTGCACCACCAACCGGTGAATCCTTCGACTGGAGGAAAGCAAACATGCATTTCACCGGTACTATTCACACTTCTGACTATCTGAAAAGAATTGGCGTCCCCGATATCGCGCCGGCCACCAGTCCATTCGATCCGGGTTACGATCCCGGCAGCGTCGCAAGCCATCTGGAACAAAGCTCTCATTTGATGTCGATACTCAAGGTCTCCATGGCGTGCTGGATGATTGCGAACGAAAGCACGGCGAGGAGAAAAATAGCCCTTGCCCGCAGGTACGGCGTCCCCACCGTAACCGGTGGAGGACCTTTTGAAATCGCAGTGATGCAGGGAGAACTCCCTGCGTACCTCGACCTGTGTGCCGACATTGGAGTCACACGAATCGAATGCGGGCAGGGATTTACTGAGAGCGAGCTCAATCCAAGGAAAATTGTCGCTGCAGCGAGAAGCCGTGGTCTTGATGTTCAGATGGAATTGGGCAAGAAGCACGACGGTGGTTTCAATGAGCGCACTCTTGGAGAGTGGATCGACAGCGGTCAGGAGTGGCTCGATGCCGGCGCTGTGCAACTCGTTGTCGAAGCCAGAGAGAGCGCCAGAGGAGTCGGGCTCTTCGATCACGACGGCAACCTGAACACCGCGTATGCCGACCGCTTTGTGACGGTGTTCGGTTTCGAAACAGTAGCGTTCGAAGCTCCCAACAAGCCAAGCCAGTTTGCCTTGCTCAACCACTTTGGCAGGCAGGTTCATCTCTGCAACGTGCGGCTTGAAGAACTGCTTCGCGTCGAAATCTACAGGCGTGGGTTGCATTCGGACGCCTTCGAACATTTAAACCTTCGGCCCGCCAGGCAAGACGCTCTTCCGGCCTGAACCAGAGGTGAACTCGTGAAAAACAAAAGAGTCTCGATTTGTTGTTTTACTGACGGATCCCGGAAGTATGCAAACGAATCGGCTCTCGTTGCCATTGATGCCATTCGCGCAACGACAACAGCAGTCACCGCCGTGTCAATGGGCCGGAAGTGCTTTGTGGCGCCGACGCTGGAAGCGGCCTTCGAAATCGCATCGCGATTACCCAACGCGCTCCGTGCCGGCGAACTCGGCGGCGACATGCCACCCGGTTTCGACATCACGAACAGTCCTGCACAGCTTGCTGCGCGTTCGGACATTTCGCGGCCGCTCGTCCTGCTCTCTTCCACGGGCACTCGCCTGATGCATGAAATCGGGTATTGCGATTCGGCTTACGTCGCCTGCTTTCGTAATTACCTCGCGACGATTGACTATCTGGCGACAAACCACAGTTCGGTCGTTCTCATCGGAGCGGGGACGCGGGGCGAATTTCGCGAAGAAGACCAGATGTGTTGCGCCTGGATTGCGGATGGTCTGATGGAATGTGGCTTTGTTCCAGAGGACGCATCAACACGGCAACTCGTCACGCGTTGGAAGGGTATGCCTTCGGACGCATTTCTCGCGAGCAGAAGCGTAGACTACCTGCGCAGGAGCGGACAGCTTCGAGACCTGACTTTCATTCTTGACCATTTTGGAGACGTCGACACGGTCTGCCAGTTAAACGCGACCGAAGTCAGTTCAGTTGCAGTTTCAGCGGAGGTTTAGCCTATGGAGCTGCGCAACATTTCATTGCCGGTTCTGGTTCTGCCGATGGACCACTACGGCTCGCTCGGCGTTATCCGGAGTCTGGGCCGCCTTGGCGTCGAGGTTTATGGAGTCCATCGTACACAAAGGCCCGTCGCATCTTTTTCGAGGTACTGCCGGAGAGTTTTTAAGTTGGACCTGGACGCAGCTTCTCCGCAACAGTCTGTTGATAATCTCTCCGATTTTGCGCGAAAAATAGGCGGCAGACCGCTGTTGATAGCAACCGACGACCGCACTGCCCTGTTTGTGGCTCAGAACGGCTCAGGACTTCAGGAGAGTTTCCTGTTTCCGCAGAATCGCTTTCAGGTCGTCTGGTCGCTTTATAACAAGAAAGACATGTACTTTCTTGCGAAGCGGCTCTCCATTCCTACGGCCGAAACGGCCTTCCCGAAATCCAGAAGCGATGTTCTCGAAATCTGTGAGAAAGCTCAGTTTCCGTTAATGCTTAAAGCGAGCGACAACATCCGCGTTTCCAGGCGCGCGGGAAGAAAAATGGTCATCGTGAAGTCAAAGGGCGAACTACTGGGCTATTACGACGCAATGGAAGATGCGTCCAATCCGGACTTGATGATTCAGGAGTACATTCCCGGCAAGGACAATTCCGTATGGATGTTCAACGGGTATTTTGATGAGCATTCGGATTGCGTGTTCGGCGTTACGGCAAGGAAGATTCATCAGACGCCCGTCTACACGGGAATGACCGCCCTTGGAATGTGCCACCCGAATCCCGCCATCGAATCCGCCACGAAGACCCTTGTGAAGGCTCTCGGCTACAGAGGAATCCTCGATATCGGATATCGATATGACGCGCGGGACTCGCAGTACAAACTTCTCGACGCGAATCCAAGGCTGGGTGCCACTTTCCGATTGTTTGTAGCGGAGAATGGAATGGACGTTGTGCGGGCCCAGTATCTTCACTTTACGGAACAGCCCATTCCCGCCTGCAGTGTATCCGACGGAAGAAAATGGATTGTAGAAGACGAACATCTGATTTCGTGCATTCGGTACTACCGGGATGGCGAGCTTACACTTTCAGACTGGCTTGCCTGTTACACCGGGATACAAGAGTGCGCCTGGTTTGCGGCTGACGACATCAAGCCGTTTCTCCGTATGTGTTCATCGTTCTCCGTAAGACCGTTTAGAAAGATTTTCAGGGAGGGCAAGCGGCTTGGTCAACGCATACTTTGAATCGTCAGCATCGTACTGGAAACAGATCTATTCCGATGACGGGTTGCTGCCCACGATCTATCAGGAGCGCCATAACACTGCTCTTCGGTGGGTCAAGAAACTCGGCCTTCGCGCCAATGCCCGGATTCTCGAAGCCGGTTGCGGCGCGGGATTGATCACTATCGCCCTGGCGAGGAGCGGCTACAAGGTCGATGCGATAGACGCGGCGAAGTCAATGATTCAGATTGCGCGCCAGGATGTTCTTGCGCGAGGCGTACAGGATCGGGTCCGTTTACACCTCGCCGATGTGCATGCGCTGCCATTCAAGGCGGAAACGTTCGATCTGGTGATTGCGATAGGCCTCATCCCGTGGCTGCATTCCGAGCATATGGCCGTTCAGGAAATGCACCGGGTTCTCAAGCCCGGCGGTTATCTGCTTGTGACAGCCGATAACAATGCGCGTTTGAATCGCATTCTGGATCCGATGTCGTGCCCGCTGTTCATGCCGCTGCGAGCGGCTGCGAAACGCCTGCTGCAGTTTTGCGGAGCATGGTCTCCGGCCTCCGGATTTCAGCCGAAGCGGCATTATCCGGCTGAGCTGGACCGCCTCCTTGCCGGCTGTCATTTCAAGAAACTGACGTCCTGTACGGTGGGTTTCGGGCCGTTCACTCTTTTCGGCAGGAGACTCTTTGACGATTCCGTCAGTGTGAGACTGCACCGCTGGCTCCAGACGCTTGCCTCGGCAGAGACCCCGGAGCTCCTTCTCCGGACTGGATCTCAATATCTAATGCTGGCCGCTAAAATTTGACCGATCAGGTTAAGGAACGAGCATGACAGGCGCCTGCCAGAAGGCGGCCTTTTGTCCGGTGGGATCGAGGATGGTGACCTGGCAGTTATATTCCCCTGCCGGCAACTTCGATAACGACAGGCTGAATCTCAACGGCAGTGCCTTCGATTTGGGATCCAGTCCATCCACGATTTGAATTGGCGTGGTCTCGAATGCTTTGGTCTGCCCGCGATAGAACGTGACGAAGGCGACCATCGGCTGCGTGTGTGTCGCATTCCGCTCGTACGCCTGCAGGTAGACATACATGTCACGGCTCTTGCTGAACACGCGGGTCACGCTGGGGATCAGCTTCTGCCCGTCCACGACAAGTGGATTCGCTGCCTGTGCCGCAGCCGCGTTCTTGTCTTTGGCCGCGTTGAAGAGCGCTTCCTTCATGTCGACACGCTGGCTGCTCAATACGACAGAACTGATCGGAATCCGTTTTTCCTCTCTCATGAGATTCGGAATAACGAACGGTGTCTGGTACGTACCGATGCGGCCGGTCTCCGCGTCGCGCGCCAGGAATTTAATGACGTACTTTCCAGGCAGGAGCGTGAAGCCTGTGTCGTATTGAACCGGACGCCTCGACAACTCACTCGCCGTTTCGCCGCTGAGTTTGATGTCGACTTTGTCCCGCAGGTTTTGGATGGTCGTGCCGTAGTCGTCTTTGATTTCGCCGATGAAATCGATGAGCGTCCGTTCCGCCCCGCCGCTTCGAGCGAGAACCAGCTCGCTGCCGGGAATCTTCACCGTGATCGGGACGAAGTATTCGGCGCGATTCAGTTGGAAGTAATTCACTTCCATCGCGATCGTGAGATCGGTAATCGGGTCGCCGAGCATCAGAGCGTCTTCCAGCTGGCGCTCTTTGTCGGCAGCCGTGTATTTGTTGAATGTCTTGCCCGCGAAGTAACCCTGCCGGTAGTCGAGTTTGGCCGACGCCGTTTCTTTCAAAGTGATTCGAACGCGCCGAAATTTTCCATCGAGCGCGGAATTCGTGGAGTAGTAACCGATCACGTAGTAGCTCGTGATGGCCTGTTCGGCCTGAACGATTCCGGCAGCGAGGTCATTGTTGTCGAGCATCGCTTTCCCGCCGGTATCCGCGGCAAGAGCGTAGAGCGTGTCTTGCGATCGTTGAAAACTACTGATGGCGGCCATTGCGGTTGCGCCCGAGAATACGCCGATGCCGCCAGGAGACGCGCGCATGGCATCGCCCAGTGGCGCGCCGGCCACAAGGCCGCGCGCGTCGACAGGGAAGAAGGACACGTTTGCTCGCACGGCGGCATTGATGGTGGCCCGGAGTTGCGCCTGGTTATCGTTTCCGGTCAGGCGGACACCACTCGCGAAATAGACCAGGGACTTCTGTTCCGGCAGCACACGCAACATGTTCACTCCGGTCTGAAGAGCGGCGAGCTGGCGGTCGGTATTAAAGAGGTTGAACTCACCGGCGTCCTGGCCGAACACGCCGCCCGCATCGTCGCTGTCGTCGTCGTCCGGATAGGCCAGTTTTGCGAGGGTCTCGCGAAGCGCACTTCGATCGTCCGTAAAATCCTGGAGCATGCTGACGGCGCCTTTTCGAAAAGTCATGATCGCGATCAGGTCGGCCGTCTTCATTTGCTCGCGTATGAATTTGTCCGCCGCCGTGAATGCGCGGAGTTGATCCGGTGGAGGCGTCGTCATCATGTCGAAGAACAGAACCAGCAGGCGGTGATCGCGGTAACGGGCATCCGCACGAGTGGGCGTGGCTGCCGGCGTAGCCACTGGCGCCGGTGCCGGTGTTGTTGCCGGCGCTGGTGCATCGTCCAGCTTTTGAAACTCGAAGACACTGATGGTTTGGGGAACGTTATCTTCGGTGACGGCGAAGTCTTTTTCGGTGAGCCCTTCGATCGGCTTTCCGTCCTTGTCCTCCACCACCACAGTCTGAACCACGAGCTGTGTATCCACTTTGATGGTGAATGGCTGCTGCAACAACAGAAGCCCTAGCAGGATTGTTGGCATCGACATCTCAGAACCTCAGCCGCAGGGTCGTCTGGACAGCGCGCATCGGATTGACCGTGGCCGGCAGGCCGAATTGAGCGCTGCTGATGATCGTGTTCCACGTTTTGAACGTGACATGGTTCAGCATATTGGTCGCATCGACCCGAAGGTCGATGCTGTAGCGATCGCGCCATGGAAACGTGCGACCCAATGAGGCATTCAGCGCAAACTGCGATGGCCCGGTAATCGAGTTTCGTCCGGCGTTGCCCCATTGTCCCGCGTTGGGCACACGAAACGCGGCAGGATTCAAGAAGAGTCCTTGAGGTGCCTCATGAATGGAAGCGCCGGTGACGTCAGGCCTCAGATTCCCCGTGACCCCCGTTCCCTGCAATGCCGCAAAATAAATCGGCGTCTGCGAAAGGCCGCTCGCCACATTCAGCTGCGATGCCACGGTCCACTCTCTGAAGAGCACCCCCTTCCAGCCTCCAACGAGCGCGCCGCCGCGCGTACCGACGCCCGTCGTGTATTGCGCCTGCACACTGAATTGATGGCGTTGATCGAAAGCCGAATGCGCACGCTCCGCGCGCAGATCGAGCCAGTTTTGCGCGATAGCCGATCCACCCTGGTTCGCCGTTACGATTCCGCCGGCCATGAGCGGCGCGTTATCGAATGCTTTCGAGTACGTGTACTGGGCGGTCGCCGTCAAACCATTCTGCAACCGGCGCCGCAATTGAATCTGTCCGGCATTTCGCGTCGAGTTGCCGTTTGATGAGAGATAAACATATCCCGTCGGACTCACCGCTCCAGCCGGGAATGTATTCGGCACAAACTCCTGCGGCAGACGACTTCCTTTGGATCCCAGGTACATGGCAACCATCTGCAACGCTGCAGGCAGATCCCGTTGGACGGAAAGCTGCCAGCTCTGAACATATCCGACGCGAAAATCCGGATCGATCGCGAATGTGTTCGGTGTCGCCGTTGCCGGAATCACAAATCCATTCGCCAGCGTCAGAGGATTCGCCCGGGTATTCTGTACGCTGAGACTCTTCGACAGGGGAGCCTGCTGCGCCATCTGAGTTGCGATGACTTGATACACGTTCGTGTTCCGATACACACCATAGCCGCCGCGCATAATTAAGGATGATGCAGCAATCGGCCTCCACGCGAACGAAACCCGCGGCTGGATGCCGCCTCGATCCGGGTACACCAGGTTATTCCCAACGACCGACAGGACGGAAGCAAAGCCAGGCGCGATATCCAGGTTGACCAGACGGCTCTGTAATTCGCTCACTGGCGTTTCATACTCCCAGCGAAGCCCTGTATTGATGGTGAGCCCTGCAGTGATCCGCCAGTCATCCTGAAGGAAAGCGTCATAGAACGTTTGGCGAAAGTATTTGTCCGCATTGCCGAACGCAATCGAGCTCGTATCCGGCGTTCCCAGCAGGAAACCGGCAAAATCAAATCCCGCTGCTGCGCCCGTAAAGTTGAACGTTCCACGCGGGTCCTGCTGCGACAGCACATTGAACTGCTGCCGGCGCAGATCGCTGCCGAATGTGAAGTTGTGACGGCCCCGATTCAGGAAACTGCTGTAGGAGACCGTGCTGTTCTGCGTGCGATTGTAGGAATATTGCGCGTCACTCAAGGGGGAAATACCGCTCGAGAACGAAAGCGCCGGCGGTCCCCAGTAAGGCGCGTCCTGGCTATTCCCATTGATCCCGGCGGCACCCGAGACGTTGATGCGATTTGCGAAGTATGGGGTGATGCGCGTCGCCTGCCGGCTGAACTGGTAGCGGAACGTCGTTGCGAACCGCGGAGAACGCCGCGTCGTCCATTGGGCCATGGCTGTGATGCCGAATGTGCGCGTCGCATCGCGGAAGTTGAAGAGATTCGCGGCATCGCTGCGCGTACTCTGAAGATCGAAACTTCCCGTTATCAGGTTCCGCTGGTTGAACGCCTTGCTCAGCCGGCCCTGGACGCCGTCCTGGTGCGTTCCGTCGACGACCGGTATTTGATAGTTGTATCGCGCGGTATCGTTGAAGTTTGGCAGGGGAAACAAATTCAACAGCGCTAGAGCCTGAGGACTGATGCGGCTTTGCGGGATAACGTTATTGGCAAACGCGGCGCCGGTGAGCGGATCGATCACCGGCGCGGGGGCTCGCGAAAAATCTCCCGCACGCTCTGCGATGGTCGGCATGCGCCCGCTCAGCGTGTTGGCATTGCGATTCTGAATCCGCTGGTAGCCGAAATAAAACGTCGGAGCATTGTTTTCGAGGATGTGTGGAATCTTCAGCGGGCCGCCGGCATTGAAAGCGCCCGTGAAATGGTTATAGGACGGCTTGGGCGTGTCCTGGCCGGTCAGTGAGTATGCACGCGCGTCGAAAGCCGAATTATCAACAATGATTCCGGCACTCCCGGTATAGAGAGATCGTGTGTTTCGCCGGTTATTCCCGAACGCTCCAAGCTGCGCAAACGGCGACGCGGCTCCGTTGTTCACAGTGCCGTTGATCAGCAAACTATCAGCAGCGCGCTGATTCAAATCGTCCTGGCTGAGATTGGCGAAGGCGCTGGACTGTGGCGGAGGCT
>Ga0070707_100002610_pt1 | contig 17125 bp, 14 predicted proteins | sample KBSK5502metaG_FD_65468 | JGI IMG/M metagenome (GOLD analysis project Ga0070707, IMG submission 65468) | Corn, switchgrass and miscanthus rhizosphere microbial communities from Kellogg Biological Station, Michigan, USA - KBS K5-50-2 metaG | ecosystem: Host-associated > Plants > Roots >... | reverse complement strand
GGTATCGCGTGACGACGCCGAAGAATCCGGAACCCGATCCGCGCGCCGCCCAGAAATATTCCGCATGCTCGTCCTTGCTCGCCGTGATGAGTTTTCCCTCCGCCGTCACGAGCTCGATGGCCTCGATGCTTTCCGTGCCCGAGCCCCAGACGCCCTGGTTCCATGCCATGCCGCCGCCGAGCAGATAGCCGCTAAGCTTGACCTGCGGGCAGTGGCCGCTGGGATAGGCGAGGCCTTTGGGGTTGAGAACCTTTTGAATGTCCCGGTTGCTGATGATCGGCTGCACGACGGCCTTGCGGGCCTCCACATCGATCAAGATGACCTTGTTCAGTTCGCTCAGGTCGATGAGCAAACCGCTATTCCGCAGCGTAGGCTGGCACCAATTGTGACCGCCGCCGCGGACCACGACCTTCCATTTATTTTCCCGCGCAAAATGAATCGCGGCGATGATGTCCTGCTCGTCCTTGACCCGGATCACGATCTGCGGCGCGCGGCGGGGAATCAGCCGATTCCACAAGTTGCCGTGGATCAATTCGGTGAAGTTCGCATCGCCCTGCGCGGCGACGACGCCTTTGCAGGCTTTCTTTAGCGCGTCAATGTCCATGGGCGCGCCTTTCGGAGTCTCCGCGCGTCCGCTGCGGCCAAGCAACAAGCCGCCGGCCGCCGCAGCGGTGCTCTTCACGAAGCCGCGGCGCGAAAATGAATTTTCTCCCTTCATGAGTCATCCTTCTCATTGCGGCAATGCGCGCCGCGACATCTCGATGGCTGAGCGCCTGAATTTTTCGTGGTCGGGATTTGGTGTGCTCATGTGGTTTGTGGTTGTGGGTTTGTGTGGGTTTGTTCTAGAGGGGAAATGGGGGGTGGTTTGTTGTTCTCTCGAAGAAGGGGAACAGACGGAGCGCGGCGGCCTCGTATATCACACAAATTTCCAAAAGATTGCAACCGATACCGCGTAAAACGCAAAGATTAGGAGTGTGCCTTTCCAATGCACACTTTTCGGCGCATCGGGCTTCGGGAAAAGCCACCAGTTCAGCGCCTTGATGAATACCGGCATCGTCAGCCAAGTCGTCAATGCAACGCTGATGGTATTGCCAATGAACAAGGCCAGCGAAAAATTCAGGCTCGCAAGGAGGGGCATGAGAAAGAAGCTTTCGAGCATCACAATAGGAAAAAGCCCCAGCAGCACGAGCATAGCAGCTTTCCAATTCGGCGGGCCTTGACCCGTCTTTGGATCTGTCGGAAACCATCCCGGGAAGGAAGTTCCCATTCGCTGCAAATGCGCGTAATGGATCAGCGGCTCCGCTTCTCGGACTAATGCGGCTCGTTCCGGAGACTTTAGCCATTTGTCGAGTTGTTCCGCGGTGTCGAAGCGCATCAATGTTGTCCATCCCAATTCACCAGCAACAGGAGGCTGTACGTAAGAACCGCGATAGCCGGGAAATTTCGACTGTGCCTGCTGAATTTTTGTTTCCCACTCGCGATAGGCGGCCTCCTTGCCAGGCTTTACCTGTGTAATGATTACTTCGACCACACCTCCATCGGGTCCGCTCTCTTGTACTTTAACGTCGATGGAAGACTTTTCTGCGAGTAGAGGTTGCGCGTCTTCGAGCAGGCGGTGCCACGTGTCCGATTTCCGCCACGTATCGAGGTGCTGGGTATTCGCAAATCGCAGCATTACGGCCCACGACAAAGCGTCGCCAGATGGTGTGATTTCCGAATTCAAAAATCCGGCAAATCCAGCCGCTTGTGTCAGGGTTCTTGCTTGCCAAGCGGCGAATTGATTTTCAGCGTCGTTCCGGAGGCGGAATTTCGCGAGGAGGGTTGCTGTATTTGGTGATGTGGAAGAGTCATTCATGGGGGCAATACGACCGCATTAGAAGAGACAAATCACTCTTAAAGTCAATGCCCAAGCTGCATCGAGACGAGGGTTCGTGCCGGGCGTGGGAATGTATGAAATCGCCGGTTCAAAGTATGCCCCGTGAGTAATGTGCGCCTGGTAGTAAGCCTGAAGCATTAACTCGCTGTCACGCTTAAAGCTGTTCTGATTCAACGCCGACCATGCCAAGCCGACACCAGCGGAATCTTTTGCCCGGTGTGGAACCAAACCGAATTCTGTTAGGCCGGCACCGAAATAATGATCGATCGGGAGCGTGTCTGAATTGTTAACGCCAAATTGCACGAACCCGCTGATACCGCTGTTGTCGATGTTTGGACGCGCACGCCAGAATCGTTGCGAGCTGAATAGATAAAAGCCGGATGCGCCACTCTCCGTGATCTTACGTGGACCGTTAAGCACGCCGGTCTGCCGCCAGCCGCCTGCTCCGAATGATCCTGGCAGTCCAGCCACTTCCCATGCAGCCCCCGCTTCCCAGACATTAAAGTAGTAACCATTAAAGTGTGGACCGGTTAATCCTGTCTGAACGCCGCGGGCGATATTGCCGTCGTAGATTCCATAACTAAGATAGATATTCTTGGCCGGAGCGAACGTCGTTGTGATGCCGTACGCGGAATTATAATAACCCGGCATTGTGCCGAGTAGCGTGGCATTGATGAAGACCGGCGTGTACAGCAAGCCTGAAACAGCCGGAATGGCGAGATACTGATCTTGCACTGGCACAGGCCGCAAGACATTGTTGAAATCGTCTGTCGGAACGAGCTTGCCGATTCGCAGGATAAGCTTGCTATCCAAAAGTTCCTGTCTCCACCAAAGCTGATAAAGCTCGGAACGATGAAGCGGCTTCGGGCCTGGCAGAGAATTGTAACCTTGCACGCTGCCCGCCTGTTCATTGGTAGGCTGACCATCGAACTGCAAAAACTCGACGCCTAGACGACCTCCCTTTAAGCCAAAGAGTTTTTCGGCGTCGAGACCAGCTCCGACAATGAGCAGGCTATTGAAACTCCATTTACCCGGCTCGGCACCACCGGATAGAAGAACATTTGTGTCACCGACCCAGACCCCACCTAGAAAAACTCCTGTATCTCGAGGCAAATCCAAAAAGTTCTCCACGGTTTGAGCGAGCTCCCCCGTGCCCGTGCGAATATCAACCGCGCCGGGGTTCGAACTAATGCCCTCAGCGATACTCTCGCTCTTTTCTGCGGCAGATTGCTCATCGGCAAAAAGAGCATTTTGTGCGGTTACCAAAGCAAACGCCCCGATCAGAAACGCGAGATAAATGTTCCGTGTTTTAGCGTTCAAAATGATTGCAGATGGAACTCGTTTGTCGCGTTGCCGACCAGCAAATAATTAGTGGCACGCCTGAATAGCTTTGCGAGCCTTTCAGTCGAAGCTTGCAACAAAAGGGCATTTATGATGTTTAATCAGCAGAGGAAGTTAATGAACCTATCAAGATTCCCGGCACTTTGTTTAGTCGCAGTGCTCGCGATGGGGATTTGCATTGGCACAGCACAAACGAACGTACCTGTGCCCCAAAACGGTCCTCGTCCAGCACCAGGCAATGGTGTTCGCGGCAATAACGCGCGTCCCAAAAACTCAAACCTACCGCAGGTTCCCCGTGGGCCGGCAAACGTTGGTCAGCGCCCATCCGGCATGCCCCCGAGTCAAATGCAAAATCAGCCACCCGCGAATTTTCAACCTAATTATCCGAGGTTCCCCCGGCAATTGAATCCCGGGCTGGCGGCAGTGAGGGTTCCACAGCAATCGCGAACCGACAATGTGCAACCGACCGGCGACCTGTCGCCACGAAGCGGAATTGTGCAAAGCCCGCTATCGATGACGGACGATCAACGCGCGGTCAGAGCTGACGATCTAAAGCCGGGCAGCGAGGTATTGGTGAAGCGAGAGATTTCAGAAGGGTTGGAGACAATCGACAACCCTCACGGCGCACGAAATGGCGATGTCCAACCGATCGTACGTGATTCGGCGAATCGTGATTCTAAACCGCACAATGTTAAGAAGAATCACCAAACTGGAAGTAATCGCTTCAGCTTTGCCGATGCGCTCCGTCGTAATTGGCACGAATGGCATAATCGCGATTGGTGGCGGCAGCATTGTAACAAGATCGTTTTCATCACCGGCGGATATTACTTCCTGGACGCGAGCTATTGGTACCCGGCTTATGGTTATGATCCGTCTAACAGCTATTACGACTATGATGGACCAATCTACACCTATGGCAATCTGCTGCCCGATCAGGTAATTGCGAACGTTCAAGGCGCGTTGCAAAACGCAGGCTACTACTTAGGGGCGGTAACCGGGTCGCTAAGTGTGGAAACGCGGGCTGCTCTGGTGAATTTCCAGCGCGATTATGGCTTGATCGTCACTGGAGCGATCGACGAGCCGACCGTCGAGGCCTTAGGACTGTATTAGATCTGTCTCAGAATTAAAACGCGAACCAGCCCGAATGCGCGCTCGGGAGTCGAAAGAAACCAGTTCCGTGAGGGAGGATTCGTGTTTTAAAAGGACATTGTCGTACGAGCTCCCAGAACAAAAGCGTTCGCGACATCCGTGCCGGACGGGTGGATCACATATTGAAGATCCGGTTGGACACTGAGCCATGTGGTCAGCTCGATTTGATACGTAGCCTCCAATAGAATTTCGTAGCGAGGATTTGATCTCCCCTGATTGTTTTTAAGATTGTTGCTCAGATGCCCATAGGCAACGGCCACGCCAAGAACGTCGTTATCTCGCGATGGAATAAGGCCCTTATAATTTAGCCCGCCGTCGATATAAAAGTTAATGATGCCGGAGTTCTGTGGACTAAGTCCAATATGTGTAAAGACGCCCAAGCCCTTATTTGTTAGGGATGCTTCGGCAGTTTGCTTACTCTTGTTATCTACATCGGGCGCGGAATTGGGCCAAGGAACCCGGTAAAGCATTTGGTCTGCGACGAAATAGAAGCCGTAGTTCCAAGGTTGTGTGCTGTTAGTGTTTGGATCGGGTGCCGTATCGAACCAACCACCGAGCTTGAATGTACCAGGCAGGCTGCTGGATTTGCCATCTTGGTTCATGCGTAAATTCAGTTCGTGGATGGAGAAATAGCCATTAGACGCACTTAGATCCCATCGGAATCCATAGCGATTAACGTTCTGAGCAAAAGGATTGCCTTCGAAGACTGCCCCCCGGTAACTGAACCAGTCTACTGGCGTAAGCGCCACCTGAACACCCGGCGCACCCATAGGATATGCGGGGCCTCCATTTGGAATGTTCGTGGAAAGATAGGGCGACCAACTGAACGTTGAATTGAGAAAGACAACGGAATAGGTGGAGATATCAAACTCGGAATCCGCCCCCAATTGTCCCACGCGGATCGAAATCCGGTCATTTAGGAAATTTTGCTGAAACCAAAGCTCATTCATCCGGAATGTGGGGAATCCTGCAATATTGCTGACCGTAAAGATGTTACCCACATGCTCAGCAGAGATATCTTGACCGCTCAGCCAGTACCAGCGCGTGGAAACGTTGGCACCTTGCCATCCAAGCAGCTTTTGAAGATCAACGTTTCCCTGAAGGCTCATCAGGCCGGTATAAACTGTCCCAGTGCTTTCGCCACCCGTCGCATTGCCCCAAGCCTCGGCCACATATTGCGCGTTAAAAGTGATACCTCGGTCTGCAGCTCTGGTCCGAAGGCCGTCCCAATCCGGACCAACTCGGATGAATTCATGCTTGTCATCCCTGTAACGCCAGTAGCCTCGTTCGCCGTGCCAGTAACCGTAATGGTGATGATGCCAATATTCATCATTCCAGTCATGATCACGATGGTCCTCGTAAGGGGGGGCTGTCAGCGAAGTGTCAATTGCTGACCCTAGGACGACAAGAGCTAGAAGCAGCTTTTTCATGTGAAAGCGCGATAGCAACCTGACAGGTTCGCTTCAAACGGGGCTAGCCATGTTTCTTTTAAAGCTGGCGCAACCATTGCTGCCGTGATGCGGTTGGTCTAAAGGACAGATTCCACCGCCGACCTTCGGATTGTAACAATCCAAATACTTGCTACTCTAATTTGAACTCCCAAACTCCTTGGCCTGCGCTTCTGGTTGCCAGAACTTCACATCGGCACCGTCGTACTTGATTACCGTAAACATACCGGTATCCAAGTGGTAGAGTAAGTGGCAATGCAATGGCCAGACTCCGACATTGTCAGCATCAAAGGCGACAGTCATTTTCGAACCGGGCGGAACCATGAGAGTATCGCGTAGGGCGCCTGATATCTTTTCGCCGTCGATTTCCACTACTTGGAAGTCATGCCCATGCAAATGCATCGGATGGCCCATGTTGGTCGAGATTGTAAAGGCAATTCCGACGCGTTCGCCGCTTCGAATATCCAGCGACTTGCGATTGGGATAGGCCTCGCCGTTAATGGTCCAAACATAACTCATCATGTTTCCGCCGAGCGCTGCCGAAAGGGTGTGATCGATGGGACGATCGGAAAGCAGATTGAGAGCCCGAAGTCTCTTTTCCTGTGTGTTGTCGAGCGCTGCTGTCGAGGTCGAGCTTGTACGCGAGAGCTTCGGAAGAGATGCGCCTTTTGTGCTCAAGACGACTCCGCAAAGCAGTTTCGTTCCTTCACCCTGCGCGAGGATCGGATAAGCACCTCCTTCCTTGGGAATGATTACTTTAAGGTCAAGACGCTGCGCCACGCCTAGTTGGAAAAAATTGCCCTTGATCGGTTGCACCGCTTTCCCATCAACCGCCAGGAGTTCGGCTTCCAACGTCCCGGTGTCGATGTAAAAATTCTGGCTGGAGGACGCTGCGATGAGTCGGAGCAAGACGGATTCACCGGCACGAACGGAAATGATTTCCGGATCATCAAGCGTCCGACGGTTCGCAAGGATGGCATCATACTTTACGTCAATTTCCGCCTCGGGCGCTCGGAGGACTGTTCGCACAAGCCTTTGGTTTTGATCGTCCCATTTCTGACCGACGACCTCAGCGGGTGTAGATTTGCCCATGCTTCCGGACATTTTCCCTGAATTAGTATTCTCGCTCTTCTTGCCCGGCCGGTCCTTCTTCATGTTGGGGGTCTGCATCCCACTTTTAAGCCCTTTTAAGATTTGTTCCGGGGGCGTGAACGAAAAGTCCGAGAGCATCACGACGACCTGCCGTTCCGCCTTGGCTCGCTCTTCGGGCGTCCAAATAACCAGTGGCGCCGAGTTATCGAGCTGTTCCTGAAGGCCGTAATGCGAATGCATCCAGTAAGTGCCGCTTTGCTTAAGCGGAAAGTCATAACGGAACGATTTGCCGGGTGCGATAGGATCCTGGGTCACGAAGGGAACGCCATCCATAAGGTTTGGCAAAATGAGGCCGTGCCAATGAATGCTCGTTGGTACCTTAAGCTGGTTCACGACTTCCACGTGAAATCCGTCGCTTTTCTCTGGAGAGTATCCCTGGGTGCCATCGGCCTGTTCGATGGCGATGACTGTTACCTCCTTACCCAGGACTTTGAGCGGAACCTCCTTTACGAAGAGACGCACGGGTTCTGAAGCGCCGCCTAATGCATCCCCAATCAGATAGCATGCGAATATTGGTAGCAGTATCTTTTTAAGACATTTCTTCATACTGAACCGGAAGCGTAGTGAGCCCCGTCGCTTGCGTAATGTGGGCTATTTACCTGAATCATGTCGAGGCTTGAATCATAAGACTCTGCAGTCGGCCAGCATGAAACCCGGATTCGCTTGATTGTTCCCCGGACAACGTCTTAGGAAGGTATCCATGAGCGACCTGAGCTTTCAAAATAATGTGCCGGACCCTCTGCTTTCCGGGAAAGAATTGCCGACTTTTAAATTCGAATTGGAGAAATCCATCGGAAAAGTAATGGGAAACAGCTTTGGCAAGGAAGCGACCGTCGAACAACTTCCCATCTCGAAGGGAATCGCTGGTGTATCGATGCAACTCGCGCCTGGCGTGATGCGCGAGCTTCACTGGCATGCGACTGCCGCCGAGTGGGCGTTCGTTCTCAAAGGGCGCGCTCGCACTACGGTCATCAATCCTGCTGGTCAAACAGAGACGAACGACTTTGAACCTGGCGACATCTGGTACTTTCCACGTGGCCACGCCCATGTGCTCGAGTGCCTCGGCAACGAGCCAACCCATTTTATTTTGATCTTTGACAACGGTTATTTCTCTGAGTTCGGCACATTCAGTATCACCGATTGGATCGGGCAGGCGCCCAAGCCGCTCCTGGCGAAAAATTTCAGCCTGCCGGAATCGGCATTTGATGGCTTTCCAAAGGAGGAGGTCTATTTTGCCCGCGGCGCCGTTCCGCCCGAACCGATACCGGAAAATCTTCAAGGCCCACGGATTTCACCACCCGAGACGCACAAGTTTCGAATGCTTGCAGGTGCGCCGCACGCAATTTTCAAAGGCGGGCGCGAATGGCGCGTCGATTCCACGCGATTTCCAATTTCGACAACAGTCACCGGCGTAATCCTCGACCTCGAACCGGGCGCGTTACGCGAACTCCATTGGCATCCAAACGCCGATGAATGGCAATACGTTATCAACGGCGACCTGAGTGTAACAATGTTCGGGTCGCACGGTCGATTTCGCACCGAACAACTGCACGCCGGCGACGTTGGTTATATTCCACAGGGATTTGGGCACTCGATCGAAAATATCGGTAGCAAGCCGAGCCGGATCCTGATCGGTTTTAACACCGGGATTTACCAGGCTATTGATCTTTCCGCATGGATCGCCGGCAATCCAGTTGATGTTCTGGCCACGAATTTTGGCAAGCCGGCATCCTTGTTCGAGAAGTTTCCGCGCAAGGACGTTTTCATATCACCGAATCAATAGCATTTCGGCCGGCCAAGGCCTCAGCTTGCCGTTTCCGCGACAACAGCACTTTCAAAAATTTGCGACGGTCGTGGACCGCCGCTACAGGAAGAACTGTCAATCGACTTTGGAGTCATGCAAAAATTGATCGAATGCGTCCCGAATTTTTCGGAAGGTCGTGACCAAAACGTCATTCGGCAGATCACCGATGCGATTGAATCGGTGGACGGCGTTTCGCTGTTGGACGTTGATCCCGGCGCGAGCACCAATCGGACCGTGGTAACGTTGGTCGGCAGTCCGGATTCAGCGGTGGAAGCGGCATTTCGAGCAATTAAGAAAGCGGCCGAGTTAATCGACATGCGCAAACACAAGGGAGCGCATCCGCGCATGGGCGCGACCGATGTTTGTCCGTTCATTCCAGTGAGCAACGTGAGCTGGGACGAAGTAATCGCGTGCGCAAATCGCCTGGGAAAGCGTGTGGGCGATGAATTGAAAATACCCGTCTATCTCTACGAAAAAGCAGCAAAGAATAAATCGCGCTCGAATTTGTCCGTGATTCGAGCAGGCGAATACGAAGGGTTTTTCGAAAAGATAAGGCAGCCCGAATGGAAACCGGATTTCGGCGCCGACAAATTCAACGAAAAATCAGGGGCGACTGTAATCGGGGTCCGCGATTTTCTTGTCGCTTACAACGTGAATCTGAACACGAGATCAGTACGGCGCGCGAACTCGGTTGCGTTTGACGTGCGAGAACAGGGTAGGGTGCAGACCGAAGACGGAACGCCAGGCGGAAAACCGGTGCTGGATGGGAATGGCGAGCCGGTTCGGATTTCCGGAACGCTGAAGCACGTCAAAGCAATTGGTTGGTTCGTGAAGGAATACGGCATTGCGCAAGTCTCGATGAACCTGACCAATATCGAAGAAACTCCAGTACACGCGGCGTTCGACGCGTGTTGCGAATCTGCAGCCGAACGTGGCCTGCGCGTCACCGGCTCGGAGATCGTCGGCATGGTGCCGAAGAAATGTCTCGTGGATGCGGGGCGATATTTCTTGCGCAAGCAAAAATGGTCCGAAGGCGTGTCTGATGAAGAATTGATCGACATCGCCATTCGCTCAATGGGCTTGAGCGAGCTGAAGCCTTTCGATCCAAAAGAAAAGGTGATTGAATTCAAAATCGAATCTGCCGAACCAAAGACTTCGCTGGCGAAGATGAATCTGCGCGAATTTTGCAATGAAACGTTGAGCGATTCACCGGCGCCGGGTGGCGGCTCAGTCGCAGCGCTGATGGGCGCGTTGGGCGCCTCGCTAGGCGGAATGGTCGCGAACCTGTCTGCGGGAAAGCGCGGCTGGGATGACAAGCTTGAATATTTCAGCGATTGGGCGCTAAAAGCGCAGCAACTCAAGGACGAATTGCTCTCGCTAGTGGACGAGGATACCACCGCGTTCAACAAAGTGATGGACGCTTTCGCGCTGCCCAAAGAGGCGGCTGAGGAAAAAACTGCGCGCAGGGCTGCGATTGAGCAGGCGACCAAATATGCAGCCGAAGTTCCGTTGAGGGTCATGGAGACAGCGTCGAAATCTTATGAATTGCTCGCTGAAATGGCCGAAAGAGGAAATCCGGCGTCCGTCTCCGATGTCGGTGTCGGCGCGCTGGCGACTCGCGCGTGCATCGAGGGTGCGGCATTAAACGTGAGAATCAATCTCGCACAATTGAAGGACGAAAAATTCAAGGGTGTGCTTGAGGAGAAAGTGCGAAGCGTCTGTGCACATTCGGTAGCGAAGTTTAAAGAAATCAGCCAGGCAGTCGAAAGTAAGTTAAGCAAATCGTGAAGGCACTGGCTGTTCTTCACGCTTCGCAATTGGTCACGCTCGCTGGCCCAAAGCGGCCGCGCGTAGGTGCGGAGTTGTCTGAGCTCGGGATTATTCGCCATGGTGGACTGCTGATTCGCGACGGCAGAATCGAGCTCGTCGGCTCCAGCAGTGAGATCGAGAAGAAGGCAGGCGACGCGGAAGTTATCGATGCTCGCGGGAAAGTCGTTCTTCCTGGATTTGTCGATGCGCACACACATTTGGTTTTTGCCGGGAATCGGCTGGACGATTTCGAGCGTCGTGCGCGCGGCGACACTTATGAGCAAATCGCGAACGCAGGCGGCGGAATTTGGTCAACTGTTGAAAAGACGCGAGCAGCGAACGAGGCCGACCTGCTTGTGCAGGCAAAAAAGCATGCAGATTGGTTCCTGCGCTGCGGAACGACAACGGTGGAGTCCAAATCGGGCTACGGAATTACCCTCGAAGATGAACTGAAAATCTTGCGGGTTATGAGGCGGCTCAGTCAGGAAACGCCTCTGGAAATTGTGCCGACGTTCCTCGGCGCACATGCCGTGCCGCGTAAGATGCACGCCGATGAATACGTCGATCTCGTCGTAAACGAGATGCTGCCACGAGTGACCTCGGAGAGTCTCGCCGAATTTTGCGACGTATTTTGCGAGCGCGGCTATTTCGATATCGAACAATCAAGGCGGATTCTCAATTCCGCGAAAAGCCTTGGTTTGAGACTGCGGATTCACGCCGATCAATTGAGTAATTCTGGAGCGGCAAATCTGGCGGCCGAATTAAAGGCCGCAACAGCAGATCACCTGGAAAAGACCGATGAGCAAGGGATCGCGGCGTTGAGATCTGAGGGCGTGCAACCGGTTTTGCTGCCGGGCTCAGTCTATGCGCTTGGATCGACGGGTTATCCGCGGGCACGAGAAATGATCGGGGCCGGTCTCGCGGTCGTGATCGCGACGGATTTCAATCCTGGTTCATCGCCGACCGCGAGCATGCCGATGATTTTGTCGCTTGCCTGCACACAAATGAAGATGTCCCCGGCGGAAGCCATCTCGGCCTCGACGATTAATCCAGCCTATTCGTTAGGACGGGGCGATCAGATCGGCTCGCTCGAATCCGGTAAGGTGGCGAATTGTTCAATTTTCGATTGCGACGATTACCGGGAGCTCGCGTACTGGTTTGGATTTCCACAGACACACTCAGTGTATGTAAAAGGGAGGAGAGCCCACTAAACACACCAAAGAAGCGAAACGAAATGGAAGAAGAACTTGTAAAGGTAGAGGAGGAGTTCGCGGATGCGATCGTGAAAAATAATCCAGACCAGATCCGACAATTCGTCGCGGATGACTGGATTATCATCAACGCGGACGGAGGAATTATCGAGAGTGAGCGCTTTCTCGAGGTGATCAAGTCGGGCACTCTCACTCATGAAATGATGGAGTCCGACGACATTCGAGTCCGTGTCTATGGAGACAGCGCTGTGGTGAGTGCGCTCACTCGTTCGAAAGGAAAATTCATGGGGCAGGAATTCACCACGCACGAGCGGTCCACAGATGTTTTTGTGAGGCGCGATGGACGATGGCGGTGCGTCCTGACGCAGCTCACTGCATTTACGAAACAGTGAGGCGGCGCGCCCTGCAAGGTTCGCGGCAAGTTTTGCGGCGCGTGCTGAGCGCCCTTACAGTGACTTCATGAAGGTCGAAGTCGAAAAGCAGCCGGGATCCGTCTCGACGCTGCAAATTGAACTGCCGCCGGAGGAAGTTTCCAAGGAATGGGACGCAATCGCCAGCAGTTTCGCGCGTTTCGCCAAAATTCCGGGTTACCGGCCAGGCAAAGCGCCGCGCGCGGTTATCGAGAAAAGATTTCGCAAGGAAATTCAGGACGAATTGACCAAGAAGCTCGTGTCCAAGAGTTATCATGAAGCGATCGAACAAGAACAGTTGCGCGTTGCTTCCCTTGCCAATATCGACGATGTCCAGCTCGGCGAAGACAAGTCGATGCGGTTCCGTGCGACAGTTGTCACAGCACCGGAATTTGAGCTGCCCGAATACAAGAGCATCCCCGTGCAATTGCTGGAGACGGCGGTTTCCGAGCCGGAGGTCGATGCTGCACTTGAGCGCTTGCGTGATCAATCCGCTGACTTCGTCGATGTTCCGGAGCGGGGCCTGGAGATGGGCGACTTCGCCGTCATCGACTTTGAGGGGTCCAGCGATGGCAAACCAATCAGCGAAATTGCGCCCCAGGCGAGCAAGAATCTTCACGGTGGGAAGAAGTTCTGGTTGCGTCTCGCGTCCGATAATTTCCTGCCGAAATTCTGCGAACAGATGATTGGCCAGAAGCCGGGCGAAACGCGCACGGCAACCGTCGATTTCGCAGCGGATTTTCCCGTAAAGGAACTGGCGGCAAAACAGGCAAATTACAGCGTTACCGTGCGCGAGATTAAGCAGAAGGTGTTGCCTGCGTTGGACGATGTGTTTGCGGCTAAATTGATCCCTGGAAAGACCATGGGCGATCTGCGTAAGATCATTGAACATGACCTCGCGCATGAAAAAGAGCATGAGCGCGAACGAGCGAAAGAAGGACAGGTGGTGAAATATCTCCACGAACGAATTCAATTCGAATTGCCGCCCCCTCTCTTAAAAAATGAGACGCGTCGAATTTTGGCAGACCTGGTGCAACGAAATCGGGAACGCGGTGTTACTGATGAGATGTTAAAGGACAAGGAGAAAGAGCTTATCGAAAGCGCGGCCGGCCTTGCTGCTCACCGGTTGAAGACGAATTTCATTTTGCATCGGGTTGCCGAACAGGAAAGCATTAAGGTTTCGCGTGACGACATCAACGCGCGGCTTCGAGAAGACGCGGCGCGGTATAACGTTCCCATGGAAAAAATGCGCAAAGAACTCCAGGAACACGATGGTCTGGACGCATTCGCGGAACAGATACTGCTGGGCAAGACTCTTGATTTCCTTAAGGCGAATGTTAGCGTCGAGACAGCGCAAGAACCCGCTGTTAAAGAGGAAAAATAATGAGTGTATCGAACCAAAATCTTTCTCAAGTGCTGATTCCGATGGTCGTGGAACAGACTGGCCGGGGCGAGCGCAGCTACGATATCTATTCGCGACTGCTCAAGGACCGAATCGTTTTTATCGGAACGCCAATGGACGATCACATCGCTAATCTTGTCATTGCCCAGCTGCTGTTTTTGCAAATGGAGGATTCGAAAAAGGACATCAACATCTATATCAATTCGCCCGGCGGCTCAGTCACGGCCGGCCTTGCGGTTTATGATACGATGCAGTTTCTCACGTGTGATGTGACTACTTATTGCCTCGGAATGGCCGCGAGTATGGCTGCGGTCCTGCTCTGTGCAGGAACGAAAGGCAAGCGTTTCGCGCTTCCGAATTCCGATATCATGATCCATCAGGTCTCCGGAGGTGCGCAGGGCGCGGCGAGTGACGTGGAACGTCAGGTCGATTACATGTTCAAGCTGAAAAAACGCCTCATCAAAATCATCGCACAGCACACCGGTAGATCTGAAGAACAAGTGAGGACTGATTCGGATCGCGACTATTATATGTCCGCCCAGGAAGCAAAGGCGTACGGTTTGGTGGACGAAGTGATCAAGTCTCGCAAGGAGGTGAAGCTACTCGACGGTGCGACTCCTCCCTCCGGCGACCGGTCGGTGGAAGTGGCTGAAACCGCTTTGCCGCGCAAAATCGGAGGATAGGAGAACGTCTTAGAAGAATATGGCCCGCGCTTCCAACCTCACCATGTGCTCGTTTTGTGGCAAGAGCCATGCGGAGGTTCGCAAATTGATCGCCGGACCAGGCGTCTACATCTGCGATAGTTGTATCAACGTTTGCAAAAGCATCCTTGATAAAGAACTCAACGAAGATGCGCGCCGCCAGTCCTCCAATATCCGTGTGCCCAAGCCGGCGGAAATCCGGCGCGCCCTTGATCAGTACGTCATCGGCCAGGAGACGGCGAAGAAAACGTTATCGGTAGCGGTCCACAACCACTACAAGCGGGTATTGCAAGCTTCCCAGCCAGCCGATGCGTCCGCCGCGTTTCAGCCGGATCCGTTCGCCGACGTTGAGATCGAGAAGAGCAACATTTTGCTGATCGGCCCTACCGGCTCCGGAAAAACGTTACTGGCCAAGACACTCGCGCGGATTCTCGATGTACCATTTTGCATCGCTGATGCGACGACGCTGACCGAAGCGGGCTACGTTGGCGAAGACGTCGAAAACATTATTCTGCGACTCCTGCAGAACGCGGATTACGATGTGAAACGAGCGGAGATCGGCATCGTTTACATCGACGAAATCGACAAGATCGGCCGAAAAACCGACAACGTGAGCATCACTCGCGATGTCTCCGGCGAAGGCGTGCAGCAGGCTCTGTTGAAAATTTTGGAAGGCAGCACGTGCAATGTCCCGCCACAGGGCGGACGCAAGCATCCGCATCAGGAGTACATCCAGGTTAATACGGAGAAAATTCTTTTCATTTGCGGCGGCGCATTCATCGGCCTCGATAAAATTATTCAAAAACGCATCGGCCAAAAAGTGATGGGGTTCGGTAGCCCGACACTCGAAGTCGAGGACGCGCTACGAAAGCAAGCTGTTCGCCATGTGGAACCGGAAGATCTGCTCGCCTTCGGAATGATCCCCGAATTCATCGGACGATTACCGGTGGTCAGCTCGCTTGATGCGCTAACCGAAGAAGAAATGGTCGCGATTTTGACCGAGACAAAGAACGCGATGGTGAAGCAGTACACGAAGCTTTTCTCAATGGAGGGCGTGCGCTTGTCAGTGACTAAGGATGCCTTGCGCGCGCTGGCGGCGCAGGCTGTCACAAAGGGAACCGGCGCGCGCGCTCTGCGTTCCATGCTCGAGCGGATCATGCTCGACATCATGTACGAAGTGCCGAGTCGCGAAGATATCGCTGAGGTCACAATCAATCGAGCAGTAGTGGAAGGCAAAAAGCTTCCCCTCATTCGCAAGAAACAGGACAAAAGCGCGGCGTAATTTTGGCGGAGAACGCCGAACGCCCAACGTCGAACGCCGAATGTCAAGTTACCGGGGACACGCTTTCTATTTCACAACCGAAATAATAGTCTGAGTTCGGTATTGGACGTTGAACGTTGGGCGTTCGACATTTGCTTCCCGATCGTCCATGCGCGTCGTTCTTCTCAACACTGGTACGGAGCTTTTGCTTGGCGATGTGCAGGACGCACATCTGGCATTCATCGCGCGCGAAATTCTCTCGTTAGGTTTGCGCATCGAGGAACGACGCACGGTCGGCGACACTGAAGCGATTCGACAAACGCTGGCCGAACTATTTCCACGTTGCGAGATTCTTTTTGTGACCGGGGGCCTCGGTCCAACCAGCGACGACATCACACGCGAGATGGTTGCCGATCTACTGGGGTTGGAGCTTCGACAATCTTCGGAATTGATGGCTTCGCTCCGGCAAAGACTGCGCGTGCGTGGAATCAAATGGACTCCTGGCATCGCCCGGCAGGCCGACGTTCATGCAGGGGCAGAGGTGTTGCCCAACCAGAATGGAAGCGCGCCAGGCCTTTATTTGCGCGCGAACATCAACCCACAGATTCAATCTCCGCATCTTTTTTTGCTGCCTGGACCTCCGCGTGAGCTTCAGCCAATGTCTCGGGCATTTGTGATGCCGATCCTGCGCTCAATCGTCCCGGATTCGGCTGTGATAGAGCGGCGCCTCTACAAAATTGCCAACAAGGGCGAGTCGCTGGTGGAGGAGGCGATCGGCGACCGCGTGCTTGCCATTCCCGGTGTTGAGCTGGGGTATTGTGCGCGCCCGGGCGAGGTCGATGTGCGCATTGTCGGGAAAGCAGAGGCCATCGAAGAGGCAGACGCGATTATCAGGTCGACGCTGGGACCTTCGATCTTTTCTGCAGCCGACGAATCGCTCGAAGAAGTGATCGTAAAACTACTGGCGCAGCGCAATCAAACGCTGGCAGTTGCAGAATCCTGCACGGGCGGTTTGCTTGCTCATCGTATCACAAATGTGCCTGGCGCATCGGCAATCTTTCTCGCGGGCTATGTTTGCTACGCGAACCAGGCCAAGATCGGCATGCTGGATGTCGATCCACAGCTGATCGAGAAGCATGGTGCCGTGAGCGAGCAGGTCGCGCGTGCGCTGGCCGAACATGCGCGTGCGTGTGCGAAAGCCGATTATGCGCTCGCCACGACGGGCGTTGCCGGACCGAGCGGTGGCTCGCCGGAGAAGCCGGTCGGAACCGCTTATGTTGCTCTCGCCGCGTCGGGCGAAACAATCCCGAAGAAATTCTTTTTTCCAACTGACCGCGAGACTTTTAAGCAGATTGCCGCGCAGGCTGCGTTGGAATTGCTACGCAGAAACTTAATCGCCCGCACGTAGCGGCTTTGCGTTGCATCTTTTTGTCACTCCGACCGAAGTGGAGAATGGAGCGGCTAGGGAGGCCGCGACATAGACGGGAAGGCCGGAAGCTGAGCGAGCGGGAAGGGAGCGAATCAAATCTCTTACTATCTCGGATGCCACACCATGGTGCGA
>Ga0070707_100002608_pt1 | contig 17130 bp, 13 predicted proteins | sample KBSK5502metaG_FD_65468 | JGI IMG/M metagenome (GOLD analysis project Ga0070707, IMG submission 65468) | Corn, switchgrass and miscanthus rhizosphere microbial communities from Kellogg Biological Station, Michigan, USA - KBS K5-50-2 metaG | ecosystem: Host-associated > Plants > Roots >... | reverse complement strand
AGGAGCGCGGCCACGGCGCCCTTGATCTCAGGCTCGATCACGCGATCGCCATAGCGGCGGAAGAACCACGGTTGCAGCGCGACCATCAGCCAGACGAGCAGGATCGACACCCCGAGGAAGGGCAAGAGCCACCACGTGGGGCGGATGAAGAGCACCGCCAGCGCCAGCGCCACGCCGAAATCGGTGATGAAGGTCGAGGCCATGATCAGCTTGCCGATGGCTGTGTGCGTGAGCCCGGTCTCCACGAGCACCGCATAGACCACCGCGAGCGACGTGGTCGACAGCGCCACCCCTGCGATCTGGGCCGCCGGGCCCGACCAGGCGAGCACCCACACGCAGAACAGCCACGCGCCCAGGAACGGGGCGAGGAAGGACACTCCGCCGATCCACACGCTCTCCTTGAAGCGCGCGCGGAGAACGTCGTGATCCACCTCGGCGCCGGCCAGGAAGGTCAGGAGGATGCTCGCGAAGGAGGCGAGGAAGTCCATCCACGGCGGGCTCGTGAGCCCGAGGACGTTGCCGGCAATCACGCCGAGGGTGATCTCGATCAGGGCCACCGAGATCCCGGCCTCGATGGAGACCACGCTTGCCAGCAGGATGAGAACGCCGGCGATCATCGCGATCCAGAGGCTCTCCATGTCCTCGCTCCCTCATCCCGAGCGCTTCGACGTCCGGCCCGCGGCGGCGCCCGCGCAAAAAAAAGACCCCACCGGCCAAACCGGTAGGGGTCATCAGCCCGGCGTACGCGCGGGCGGTCTCGGGCGAACCCCATCGCCCTCTGTTGTCGGGCCCATTATCCACAGCGCCGACGCTCCCCGCAAGTTGCCAGCGGCGCGGTGCGCGGCGTCCGTTCTCCCCTCAGGCGGACTCGGCCCGGCCCGTCCTCAAGATGGCAGTCAGTCGAGACGGGGGCGGCGCGCCGCCCAGGGCCTCGCCGCCTCGAACGCGGCGGAGGCCGCCAGCACCGTGCGCTCGCCGTACCGGCGCCCGACGATCTGCAGTCCCACCGGGAGCCCCGAGGACGTGAAGCCGACGGGGACGGTCGCCGCGGGCTGGCCGGTCAGGTTGAACGGGAAGGTGAACGGGATCCAGCCGAGCGGCGACGCCGGGCGGCCATTGATCTCCTTGACGCCGGGCCGGCCCACGGGAAACGGGGGCACGGCGACGGTGGGCGTGATGAGCAAGTCGAACCGCGCCAGGAAACGCTGGACCTCACCCCAGAAATCCTCACGGCGATGGGCGGCGCGCAGGTACGGCTCGATGCCGATGGTGGCGCCGAAGCGGAGCAGCGCCACCAAGCTCCGGTCCAGGCGCTCCGCGCCCTCGGCCGCGGCAGGGCCCCAGGCGGCGTGGGTCTCGGCCGCCGCCATGACACGAAAGATCTCTTCCGGGTCGTCCCAGGAGGGCGTCACGACCTCCACATGACAGCCGAGCGACTCGAAGCGCTCGGCGGCCTCACCGCACAGCGCCTCCACCTCGGGATCCACGCGTGCGTGGCCGAGATCCGGTGACCAGCCGACGTGGAGCCCCGCGATACCGTCGTCACACGCCGCGAGGTACGAGCCGCCGCCGTCCGCCGGCAAGGAATGCGCGTCGCGATCGTCAGCTCCCGCCATCACGTCCAGCATGACCGCCGCGTCGCGCACCGTCCGCGTCATCGGTCCGGTGACGCTCACGCCCTGCCAGCCGCGGAACGTGGGATGCTGCGGCACGCGGCCATAGGAGGGCTTGAGGCCGTAGATCCCGCAAAATGACGCCGGGATGCGGATGGAGCCGCCGCCGTCGGTCCCTACCGCGAGCGGCCCCATCCCCGCCGCCACCGCCGCCGCCGCGCCGCCGCTCGAGCCGCCGGGCGTCAGCTCGGGATTCCACGGATTGCGCGTGATGCCGAAGAGCGGATTGTCGGTCACGCCCTTGTGGCCGAACTCGGGCGTATTGGTCTTGCCCACGAGGATGGCGCCGGCCCCTTTGAGCCGCTCGACACAGACGGCGTCCTCCTCGGGCACATGATCGGCGAAGAGACGGGAGCCGCCGGTGGTGAGGACGCGCCGCGTGAACACCAGGTCCTTGACGGAGACCGGCACGCCGTGGAGCGGCCCCAGCGACTCGCCCGTCATGACGGCCACCTCGGCCGCCACCGCTGCCTCGCGCGCCTCCTCCGCGGTGATGGTACAGAAGGCGTTGAGCCGCGGGTTCAGCCGCTCGATCCGCGCGAGCACGACATCGATCACTTCGACCGGCGAGACGGCTCTCGTGCGGATCAGGGCCGCGAGGTCACGCGCGGGGAGCCAGCCGAGATCCTCCACGGCCATCAGCGAGGAGTGACCCGCGCGACCGTGTAGTCCACGTGGGTGGCGTGGGAGCCTTCGATCACGGTCACGCGGCAGTGGTCGTTGCCCTTGGCGAAGTCCGCCGACACACCCGGGAACCTCTCGGGGTTCACGAAGCGCTCGCGCTTCGTCTCCGTCCAGCCCGTCTGCGTCAGGAGCTGATGCGCCTCTTCGAGGGTCGGATCCACCTTGCTCTCGGCGAAGTAGATCAGCTTGGCGACCGTCGCCGTGGGCGTCCGGACGATCACCGACTCGCGAGAGTACGGCACCCAACCAACGGGGACCGGGATATCGTCGAAGGGCTGGCGGGGGACGGTGACGGCGGCGGCGCACCCCGAAAGCACGAGCGCGGCCGCCAGCAGAATTCTCACGCGCGGGATTGTATCATCATCGGCATGGACCGCGCGCGGCTCCCGCGCCTTCTGTCCTGGCTCGAGCGCGCCGCCGTCCGCGCCGTCGACCCCGGGCGGATCGGCGCCCTCTCCCGCGCGCTCGACGACGTGGATCCCCCGGTCACGGTGGGACGCTGGGGCACGCTCATCGGCTACGACCCAGGGCCAGGACGCCGCCGTCTGGTCCAGTTCGACCGGAGCGGAAATCTGATCGCGGCCTTCCGCTGGCGCGCGGACGGCATGCTCGGCTGGGCGAAGTGCCGCACGATGGACGGGCGCTGGGTGGGCATCGAGCCGGCGGCGGTGAGCCATCCGGCGTGGGGCTCGTCCGATCGGGTGTGGCTGCTCGAAGCCGACGAACCGTGGACGCCGCGGGACGCGCTCACGGTGTTTCAGTCCGTCGACTACGGCCGGCCCGACTTCATCCCGCCCCTCGCCGAGCCTCAGCGCCTCCCACCCGGGGCGGGAACGGGGCTGTTGAACCTCCTGGCGGGGCTCATGAAGGACCAGGGCGTCATCGGCGTGCGCTATCGCGGCCCGTACCCGACCGAGCAGCTCTTCACGTCGCTCCTCGAGTGCTTCCGGTACGAGCCCTCGACGGCCGATCCGCTCGGGCGCTTCATGGGCGGCGCTCCCGTCGACTGGCTCCCCGCCCCGCACGAGAGCCATCATGTGGCGCCGGGTCTCTCCGTGCAACTGCGCCAGGAGATCGACAAGGTGGTCCTCCACGGCGCGGCGTTCTACCGCATGGACTGGCAAGGCGTCGGGCGCCGCGAGCCCCGCGTCGTGAGATCGGACGGCGACCGGGTCATCTGCTCGCTCTGGGCGCTCGGCCGCCCGCTCGAAGATCGTCTCGTCCTGGACCGAGCGGGCGAGGTCATCGAGATTCCGGCTCTCGCGAACGACCGCGCGCCCGCGGCGCCGCTCGCGCCCGTCTGGACGGCGGCCCTCGGCGATCTCATCGCGCGCGAGAGCGCGCCGGCTCTGGCCGCGTCCATCCGCGAGGTGACGAGCGCGCTGGCGCTCGAATGGGGCGCGGTGCCGGGAGACCTGCTCCGAGTCGATGGCCAGACCGTCCGGATCAGCCGGAGGCTCGAGGACGCGGCGGTGGCGGGACTCCGCGAGCGGCCGCCTGGTCCCGAGCGCGCTGAGGGCGCCATCCAATTCATTCTCGAGGTCGCCCGGCTCCTGGCGCCGCTGGTGCGGCCGCGCGCTCAGATGCGGCTTTGCGCGCGGAGCGAGGACGAGCAGCGCCGCGCCCTCCTCGACGCCGAGCCCGAGCCGCCGCCGGCGCTCTCGGAATCCGTCGCCCGGCTCGTCGCGCTGATCACCCGCGGGGTCAGGCCTTGACTTCTATACATGCGGGGCGCGCATGGGCGGGAATGCATAGAAGTCAAGGCCTGACCCCTAGCGCGGACTATTCGTGAACACACGCCCACCCTCACCCCGACCCTCTCCCTCACCGAGGGAGAGGGAGCCAATTCGATCCCCTCGCCCCCAGAGGGGAGAGGGTCAAGGTGAGGGGGCAGGCAGGACGTGGCGAACGCGTTCATGAATTGTGCCGGCTAGCCGCGGCTGGCGTGCACTAGGACCCAGACGTTGAGGACCACGAACCCCGCGATGGACACGAGGGAGAGCGCGAAGTAGGCGGCCCAGACGACCTCCTGGCGGCCGAGCCGCGCGCCGCTCATCAGGCGGGGCCACAGCGACTCGCGGACGAAGCGCACCGAGTCGTGTTTGAGCGTCGGCGCCCCGAGAGCGTCCACTAAGATGTGGTACCCGTCCATCTCGAGAAAGCAGAACGGATAGAGGCTCACGAAGAGGGACTGGAGTTGAAGAATGGCGGAGGCGGCGAGAAACCCCTTCAAGAGCCCCGGCCGCAGCGGGCCCGCCACCGAGAGGCAGAGAGCAGCCAGGAACAGATGCACGAGCGGACCGGCGAGGGCATTGACGATCCGCGCGCGGCGACTCGCCATGAAGATGTCCGTCACGTCCACGTAGAAGGTCGGGATGAACCCATGCAACATGGTGAAGCCGAACTCGCGGACCCGGCGCTTGTAGTGCACGCAGGCGAGCGCGTGCATGACCTGGTGGCTGACCACCGTCAGCCAGAAGCAGAGCTTGACCAGCAGGATCGCGGCCACCGGGTGCCGCGCGAGCGCCGCCGTGACCTCCCCGCTCTCGCTCCACAGCAAGACAGCCCCCCGTGCCCCCAGCGCCACGAGCACCAGGAGCGCGAGCCCCGCGGCCGGCGTGAAGAGCAGGAAGCCGCCGTAGCGGTAGATCCGGGCGAAGACATCGTGGGACTTCCGGCTCGTGACGGTCAGCTTCTCCAGCGAATGGAGCACGGCCTCGGCGCCGCGCGCGGCGGGATTCCGGCGGTTCCGGGCCAGCACCTCACGCAGCCGCGAGGCGGGACGCATGGTCAAGAGCTGAGCGCTCCGTAGCTTGGCGATCAGGGCCGGGATGATGTCGAAGTCGAACGCGCCGTAGTGCAGCACGTAGGCGGTGCCGATCTCCTGCAGGGAGGAGCGGCCGTCCATCTGCTCCCAGAGAAACTTCTCCGGCTCCGTGATCTGCAGGTAGTCCTCGGTGCGGCGGTTCTTGAGCACGTAGGTGGTCGCGCCGCGAAGGCCGGCGGGAAGCCGAGCCAGCTCGCAGTCGGCGTCGGGAATGCGCTGGGGTCGGCTCTCGAGATAGGCGGAGACGCTGGCGACCTCCCGCGTCTCGAAACCGTCGCCGTCCTCGCGACGAACGAGGATCTCAATCCGCGCCCGTTTGGGCCGGTCGGCCGCCGCCTTGTCGCTCGGGTTCCCAGGGCCCGCCATGGACGGGTTACTTGTGCTCGACGTCGAGCCCCGTGGCCTCCAGCCCCCAGCGCGTGACCTCGGCGACGAGGTCGGATGTGTCGCGCAGCCGCTTGAAGGAGGCCCGCGCCATTTCCAGGAAGAACCTGGCGGCGGCGCGCGGATTCGCCTCGATGAACCGATTCAGGTCGTCGCGGTGAAGGCAGAGGAGCATCGCGTCCGTGTCGGCCTGGATCGTCGCGGATCGCGTCTGCTCGTCGCCGAAGACGCACATCTCGCCGAAGGCCTCGCCCGGCACCATGTGTTTCAGGACCTGCTCGACGCGCCCCGTGACGGGCTTGGAGACGACGACGCTGCCAGAGAAGATCAGGAACATCTCGTCGCCGGGATCGTTGGTGCGGAAGAGCACTTCGCCCTTTCTGACGCGGCGCTCGCGCAAGCGTGGCCACAGGGCCCGCAGAGTCGGCTCATCGATATCCTTGAAGAGCGGAACCCGCCGCAGAAAGGTGACGTCGGGACGGCTTGCCACCAGACTACGTCCGCGTGATGAAGCGGCGCACGACGCGTCTCACGTGGCCCAGCGTTTCATCAGCACGATCTGGAGCGCGCGCGCGCGCTCCCGATCCGACGTGCTCGTCGTCCGTCCCACGGCCTGCATGATGGCCGCGCGCTCTTCGGTGCTCAGCTCGTAGTCGGCCAGGACCGTTTGGGGGTCGCGCACCAACTCGACGATGAATCCCTTGTCGATCATCGCGCGCCCGACGAGGTCACGGATGCCCAGTCGCCCCATGCACTTTCCCCCACGCGTGGATAACGATACCGTCCTGGCTGCCTGTCCCGCAACTTTTCCTTGGATATCGGGGAGTTGCGAAGATGCCATCATGGTAGCCGAGCCGTTCGCGATACGCAAGGCTCGCGTTCGGGCTCCCGTATTGCGGCAAGCCGGTGGACGATCCCCGGCACGGACGGCGCGAGAGATTGCACGCAACGAGTTGATTCTATAGAGCTGTCGTGTTGGCTTGGCGTTTGCGTAGATCTCGAGCGGCGGACTGGGCGCGCGATACCGGCGCTGGCGCGAATGATTCTCACCCCTCTGGCCCCAGATTGGGAGGAAGCGGCACACCATGGCGGACACGCTCTCGGGTCTCTCGCAGGCCGTCTTTCGAATCGGCCTCGTGGGTGGCGGAAAGGGCGGGGCTGCCCTTCTCGACCTCCTTCTCGACTGGCCCGAAGCCCACGTCGGCGTGGTGGTGGACCCCCGACCCGACGCCCCCGCCCGGCTCAGAGCCGAGACGCTCGACATCCCCACGGCTCGGCATCACTTGGACGTGTTCAAGTTTCCGGTGGACGTGGTGCTCGAGGCGACCGGACGGCCCGCCGTGCTCGATGAGCTGCTCCGCGCCCGGCCCGCCCACGTCGACGTCGTCGGGGCGGACAGCCTTCGCTTCTTCTGGGCGCTTCTGCAAAGCCACGTCCGGACCGCGCGGCAGCTCACCGTGCAGCTCGAGACACAACGCGCACTCGCGCTCGAGAACACCCAGCTCGATCGACGAGTGGAGGAACGGACGGAGAAGCTCACGACCCTCAGCGCCCTGACCCAGCTCATCATTTCCGCTCGGGACGTCCAGCACGTCTTCGACGAGGTCGCGAAGGCCGCCGCGACCCTGCTCGGAGGCCGGCTCGCCTGTGTCTGGGTCGACGACCCCGTGCGGGGCGCGCTCCGGATCCAGGCCAGCTTCGGAGTCGACCCGTCGGTCGAGGCGGAGATGTTCGAGTTCCGCGAGTTCGCCCACGGCGAGGGACTGATCGGCAGCGCCTTCGCGTCCCGAGCTCCCGAGTACGTCGCGGACGTGCAGCATGATCCCCGCTGGCTCAACAAGCGACTGGCGAAAGAACTCGGGCTCCATGCCTACGCGGCCATCCCGCTGATGACAGGCGACCGCGTCGCCGGCGCGCTGGATCTCCTCTTCACGCATGCGAGGCTCTTCACGCCCGAGGAGAAGAAGCTCATGACGCTATTGGCGGGGCAGGCCACCGTCGCCATTGCCAATGCGCGACTCCTGGAGGAGGCCGAGCGGCGCCACCGGGCGGCGGCGGGCCTCGCGGAGACGGGACGCCTGATCACCCAGTCGCTCGACTCCCAGGAGATTGCGCAGCGGATCGCCGACAGCCTGCGCGCGCTGCTCGGTGGCCAATACACGGCGCTGTTCCAGATGAAGGCCGACTCCGAGGACCTGGTGGCGATGGCGGTCTCCGGAGACGACGGGCCGACCTTCGCGCCGCACATGGTCTTGCCGCGGGGGACCGGCATCGCGGCGGTCGCGGTGCGCGAGCGCCAGGCGGTAGCCACGCGGGATGTCCTGGCCGATTCGCGCATCGTCCTGGCACCCGAGGTCCGCGACCGGATTGGGGGCGGTGGGTTCCGCGCCGGGCTGGCCGTACCGCTCATCGCCCAGCACCGGGTGATCGGCGCGCTGGCCGTCCGCGACGTGACCGGACGGCACTGGAGCCGCGAAGAAATCGAGCTGGCCCGCGCCTTGGCCGACCAGGCGGCGGTGGCGCTGGAAAATGCCCGGCTCTACGGTGAAGCGAGGCGGCGCGAGCAGCACGCGCAGGAGTTAGCCCGGCTGGCCCAAGTCGTCACCGGCTCCCTCGACCTGCCCGAGGTGCTGGAGCGGGTGGCGCGCGCGGCCACGGATCTCCTCCCCGACTCCGCGGCCCGCATCTGGGTCGTCGAGGGCGACCACATGGTGCTCCGATCGGAGACCGGTACCAACAGCCCCCCCCGATCAGGCCGCAAGATCGAGCTGGCGCTCGGCGAGGGGCTGATCGGCCACGTGGCGGTGACGCGCGAGCGGCTCGTGATCGAAGACGTGCTGACGGACCCGCGGACCGTGAATGTCGCGTGGATGCGGGAGGAGGGTTACGTCTCGGCGTTGTACATTCCTCTGATGGTCCGAGACCGCCTCGTCGGGGTGTCGTCCCTCCTGGCGCGCCACCGCCATCGCTTCGACCCGGAAGAGCTGGATAGCCTGACGTCATTCGCAAACCAGGCCGCCATCGCCATCGAGAACGCCATGCTCCTGCAGGCCGCGCGGACCCATGAGGGCCGCTTGGAGACCCTCCTGCAGGCCAGCTGCGAGCTGTCCAGGATCCAGCCCCTGGAGTCGCTGCTCGGGGGCATCGCCAAGGCCTGTGGCGACCTCCTCGGCTCCGACTCGGTCGGGATCCGAGTCCTGGAGGGGGATGACCTGGTGATCGCCGGATCGCATGGTGACGCGAAAGAGGCAATGCCTTCGCCGCGAATCAAGGTCGGGGAGAGCCTCAGCGGGATCGTCGCCGCGACCGGGGAGCTGCTCGTCGTCCGGGACCCTGCTAACGACCCCCGAGTGATGCCGGCGCATCGGGGCGCCTACCAGCACCGCGGCTGGACGAGCTGGCTCGGGGTGCCCATCAAGCTCGGGGAGCAGTTGATGGGAGTCGTGAGCCTCCGGAGCCGGCGGGAAGGGGGCTGGTCCCCAGACGATCTGACGATCGCTACGGCGTTCGCCTCGCAAGCCGCGGTGGCCCTGGAGAACAGCCGTCTCTACCTGGAGATCCGGCGAGCCTACGACGAGCTCACCCAGACCCAGGACCAGCTCACCCAGGCGCAGAAGATGGAAGCCGTCGGGCGGCTGGCGGGTGGGATTGCCCACGACTTCAACAACCTCTTGACCGTGATCCTGGGCCGGACGGAGCTGCTGCTGCAGCCTCTCAAGCCCGAGGACCCACTGCACCGGAGCATCGATCTGATTCGCAAGACGGCGGGACGGGCGGCCGAGCTGACCCGGCAGCTCCTGGCGTTCAGCCGCAAGCAGGTGCTGCAGCCGAAAGCGCTCGACCTCAATTCCGTCGTCTCCAACATGGAGCAGATGCTGGGGCGGGTGATCGGCGAGGATATCAGCCTGGTCACCGTGCTCGATCCGACGCTCGGGCACGTCAAGGCCGATCTCGGGCAGATCGAGCAGGTCGTCATGAACCTGGCGGTGAATGCGCGTGATGCGATGCCCCAGGGAGGCCGGCTCACGATCGAGACCGCCAACGTCGAACTCGACGCGGCCTACGCGCGCTTACACGTCGGGGCCAGCCCCGGCGCGAACGTGATGCTCGCGGTGAGCGACACGGGGGTCGGGATGCCGCGTGACGTCCAGGCCCACATCTTCGAGCCGTTCTTCACCACGAAAGAGCCGGGCAAGGGCACGGGGCTCGGCCTCGCCACCGTGTACGGCGTCGTCAAGCAGACAGGGGGCTACGTGTGGGTCTACAGCGAGCCCGGGCAGGGCGCGGCGTTCAAGATCTACCTGCCGCGGGTCGTGGACGCCGTCGAGACGGCGGCGCGCGAGACCGTCGTGACCGAATCCCCCCGAGGAACGGAAACGATCCTCCTGGTGGAGGACGAGGAGGGAGTCCGCGAGCTGACACGAGACATCCTCCGCGCAAGTGGCTACACCGTAGTGGACGCGGAGCACGGGGGCGAGGCCCTGCTGGCCTGCGAACGGCACGCCGGTCCTATCCATCTCCTGATGACGGATGTCATCATGCCGCAAATGAGCGGTCGTGAGTTGGCCGAACGGTTGACCCGCCTTCGGCCCGACATGAAGGTGCTCTACGTCTCCGGCTATACCGACGATGCCGTGGTCCGTCACGGCGTGCTGGAATCGGGCACCGCCTTCCTGCAGAAGCCTTTCATTCCGGACACCGTGACTCGCAAGGTGCGCGAGGTCCTCGATGCCCCGCCATCGCCGAGCCCGGGAGGCCCCGCCCGCGCGTGACGATGGTCGCCCTTCGTCAGGAACGGCGCTGGCTCTGCTGAGTTCAGCGACTCCCGAGATGTTCGGCGATGGCATGAACGAGCGCGCCCATCGTCCCCTTCTCGGGCTGGATCCGCGGGACGATTCCGCGCTCCACCAGGGATGCCCGGCACACGGGGCCGACGACCGCCACCGTGACGCGGTCGCGCAGCGCCTCGACCAGGGGATCGCGCAGGTTCAGCCGCTCCGCCACCCTGAAGACGTGGGTGATCTGGGGCGAGCTCGTGAAGGCCACGACATCGATGGCCCCGCCGGTGAGGTCAGAAATCAACCGGACGAGCGGTTCCTGATCCTCGGGGATCGCCCATTCGTACAGGGGAATCTCGAGCACCGTCGCCCCTCGCGCCTGGAGCCCATCGACGAGCACCGGGTTGTCCTCGCCATAGAGCTGGACCGCCACCGTCTGTCCGCGAAGCTCACGAGTGGTCAGCGTGGCCAGGAGTCCTCCCGATGTGGGCTCGCTCGGCACGATGTCGATCCGCACCCGCGCCTCGCGGAGCACCGCGGTCGGCTTGGGTCCCCGGACCGCCACGAACATGCCGTCGAGGGCGGTGAGCAGGGCCTCCCGCTGTCCCGCCTCCTGCGCCAGGCTCAGGAACGCGCGCGCTCCCACGCCGGTCAGGAACACGATCCCCGCGACCTCTTTGCGGCAGATTCGGTCGAGGACGTCGAGGGCCGGCCGCCGGTCCCGGCAGGGGATCTCGCGGACGGCGGGGGCCGAATACGGGATGCCGCCGAGCTTCGTGATGAGGCTCGCCAGCTCCGGCCCCCGCCGGCTCTCCGTGATCGCGATGACCTTCCCACCGAGCGACGCCATCGGGGTTGCTCCCCATCCACGCGGCGCTCGCCGCCGGTGTCGATCTTGAACCCCGCGTCATCCGCCACGTCCGGCGGGAATAAATAGTATTCTCGAACGCGAGAAGATCAAGCACTATTTGCCTCGACGCCGCGGCGACGCCTGATGGCTTGCCTTGCGCGTACCGTCGCCTCTAAGGGGGCAGCGCGGTCGCCGTCGAAGCCCTTCTCAGCGCACCGACTTGAGCGAGTTGGCAATCAGATACGCCGCGATCTTCTTGCCCATCTCGTCACCAACCTCCAGTGAGTTCCTGAAATGAATGCCGCCCCAGATACGCACATTCTTGTGCTCTTCGTCCATCTCCGCGATGCTGTTTGAGCCTCCGGGTGGCTTCCCCTCTGGTTGGGGTCAGAGGATAGAGGATTGGCTCATCCACGGCAAGGACGAATCCAGGGTATCGCACGCGACATGCTGGCCGGATCGGGCGGGAGCGCCCGGCGCTCGCGGCGCACGTCCGAGAAGGAAACGGATCTCATGTTACGATGGCCGGACCCGCTCCCCGGCAGGCCCCGTTTGTGCGGTCGTGGCGTATCATGGGGCGCGGAAGACGAGCGAGAAGGGGAAAGGGACACCATGACAGACCAGAGCATGACGGTAGGGCTGCTGTACCCGGGAGAGATGGGATCGGCGGTGGGCGCGACGGTGGTGGCCGGGGGCACGCGCGTCGTGTGGGCCTCCGAGGGGCGGAGCGCGGCGACGCGGGCCCGCGCCCTTGAGATCGGGCTCGAAGACGCCGGCACCCTGGCCGCGGTGACCCGCGCGAGCCGGGTGATTCTCTCCGTGGTCCCGCCGCATGGCGCCCTCGACCTCGCGCGCGCCGTCGCCGCCCTCGGGTTCCGCGGGCTCTATGTGGACGCCAACGCCGTGGCGCCCAACACGTCCCGGGAGATCGGCCGTGTCGTGGAGGCAGCCGGGGCCCGTTTCGTCGACGGCGGCATCATCGGCCCCGCCACGCGGAAGCCGGGCAAGACCAGGATCTACCTCGCGGGCGGGGCCGCACCGGAGATCGCCTCCCTGTTCGCCGCGGGCCCCGTGGACGCCATCGCCCTGGACGGCCCTGCCCCCGCCGCATCGGCCCTGAAGATGTCGTACGCGGGCTGGACCAAGGGCAGCCAGGCGCTGCTCGCGGCCATGCGCGCGTTCGCGGCCGCCGAGGGTGTGGACGCCGCGCTGCTGGCGGAGTGGAAGATCTCTCAGCCCGAGCTCCCGGCGCGTTCCGAGCGAGCGGTCAGCGACAATGTGCGCAAGGCTTGGCGCTTCGTAGGCGAGATGGACGAGATCGCCCGGTCCCTCGCCGCTGCCGGCCTCCCCGCGGGCTTTCACCAGGCCGCAAGCGAGATCTATCAGCGGTTCGGCGACTACAAGGACACGAAGACGCCGCCCGCCGTGGAGGAAGCGATCGGAAAGCTGCTGCGTCGCTAGTCGGCGGCCGCGCGGAGCTTGAAGCGCTTGCCCTGATAGATCAGGATCGCCCCGTCGGGCGTGATGCTCTCCACCAGGACGGTACCGCCGATCGATTGCCCTTCGACGTACTTGTGATTGTCGATGAAGACCAGACGCTGCCCGGGGACATCTGAATAGACCACGACCTGAAGCCTCATTTTCTGGATGAATTCCTGAGAGTCCCCGACCGCCGGGAGCGAGCCCCCGGGCATCGGCGGGCTCGGAGGCGCCGGCGCCGTGTTGGGCCGGTTGGGCGTCGACGCCACGGCCGGGACCGGCGGCGTAGGAGTTGACAGCGCCGGCTTTTCGGGCGCCGGCCTTGGAGGCGGCGAGACGCGCGCGTCAGCGGGTTCCGCCTTCGGGGCCGCCGGAGCGGGGGCCACCGAAGGTCCGCGCGCGGCCTCCACTCGTTTCGGCGGCGCTGGCCGTGTGGGCTCAGGCCGCGGCGGGCTGGGCAGCGGTGACGCGGTGGCGGCCGGCGTCGGGGGCTCGGGTGCACTGACGCGGGGAGCCGGACCAGCCGGGGGCGCCGACGCAGCTTGCTCGGGCACCGCCGTGGGCGACGATGCCGCGGGCGTGGCGGGCGAGCTGGCGGGGATCTCAGTCGAGGGCATCGGGCCCGAACGCAGAAGCCAGATCAGCACCCCGGCATTGACCAGCACCACGAGAGCGACGATTCCCGGCCAGAGCCGGCGCCCCGGAGCCGCAGATGTCTGGTGCGCGGTCCTGAGGGTCGGGATCTTCGCCTTGGGACGGTCTCGCTCCGCCTTCTTGAGCGCGTCGAGAATGTAGGACATGGCGCGCGATCCCGTCTATGACCCGGTGCGCGACAGCCGGGGGACGCTTGGATCGCGCGCGGTGGTGCTCAGGTGCGTGAGGGTCTCCTCCCCCACGATCCCATCGGGCACCAGCGATCGGCTGCGCTGGAAGGCGATCACGCGATTGCGGAGCTCGTCGTCGAAGACGTCGGGATCCCGTCCCCCGACCGGCCCGCCGCCGACCTCGCTGAGTCGCTCCCGCACCCACTCCACGTCCTTGCCGCGCGCGCCGGGTACGATTGACGGCGAGGTCAGGACCGGCCCTTTCCAGAGGAGAATGAACGGCCCGTCCCAGTAGAGATCCACCTCGCCGAGGGGAAAGGTGTGGCGCTGGCCACCGAAGTCGAGCGTCGCGGTCTGATCGTCCGCGGCGATGACCGTCGCATAGCGCCGCTCCCCGGCCGCAGTGCTCAGCTCGATGATGGCAGGCAGGTTGAAGCGGCGCAGCTTGGCCCAGGTGCCGGTCTTGAACAGACAGCGCAGGCCTTCCGGGCGCCCTCGTTCACAGGCCAGGCTGTTCGTCGCGCCGTCGAAGCCGATGTTCCAGCGGGCGTAGAGCGTGACGAACGCCGACTTCTTGTCGGCGCGGAGTGAGGGGTTCGACAGGAGATCACCGATGCTCGGCCGCGTGGATGTCACCAGCTTGCTCTCGCGCGCGCTCGCGACGGGCACACCCGGCCCCGACTCTGCCGGCACGACCGTGGAGACCTCGCCGTCCGGAGGGACGGGCGCCGCGCTCCTGGCGGCCGGCGCCGGTACCACGAGCGGTGCGCTGCTGGCCACCGACGGCGGGCTCGTCCGGGTCGGGGCCACGCCGCCTCGCATCAGCCTCATGTCGCGATGGGTAAGAAGGATCCAGGTGCCGGCGACGACCGCCGCTCCCGCGGCTACCGCCACCGCCGCCACCGCCGTCCGCCGCCACAGGCGCACAGGGCGCGGCGTCATGTGCCGACCGAGGACTTCTCCAGCGGCGCGACGCACCGTGGCAGCGTCGACGCGGTGGTCGTCGTGGGCGTACGCGCCGAGCAGGGCGCGGTCGCAGATGGCGTTGATGAGGCGCGGGATGCCCCGGGAGGCGCGGTGCACTTGGCGCATCGCCGTGTTGCTGAAGACCTGCTCCTTCTGGCCGGCCACCTGCATCCGGTGACGGATGTAGGCGCAGGTGTCATCCTCGGCGCCCGGGAGCAAGTGATAGCGGGCGGTGATGCGCTGGGCGAGCTGCCGGAGGTCCTCGCGATCCAGCAGCCGGATCAACTCCGGCTGACCGATGAGGATGATCTGCAGGAGTTTTTGGGTCGTCGTCTCGAGATTCGTCAGGAGCCGGATCTGCTCCAGGACGTCGGGAGCAAGATCTTGCGCCTCGTCGAGGATGAGCACCGTGCGGCGCCCTCGTGCGTGGGCGTCCAGCAGGTACCGGTACAGCGCGTTCACCAGCAGCATCCGGCTGGTCGTCCCCCTCGGGTAGGCGATGCCCAGCTCGGTGCACACGGTCGCGAGCAGCTCGATATCCGTGACCTTCGGATTCAGGACGAGGGCCACGTCCACCTCGGGCGGTAACTGCTCGAGCAGGCAACGACAGAGCGTGGTCTTCCCCGTCCCGATCTCGCCCGTGAGCTGCACGAACCCGCCCGTTTCCCCGATCCCGTACACGAGATGCGCCAGGGCCTCGCGGTGGCGCTCGCTCATGTAGACGTAGCGCGGATCCGGCGTAATGGAAAAGGGCGGCTCGGTGAGGCCGAAATGCGCGGTGTACATCGAACGACGGCGAGAGAGCCCGTCCCTCCTCGGTTCGGAGATGGTGACCGTTAGGCTAGCCCCGGACAGTCCCCGGGTCAAGAACACCCACGCATGCCGGCTCCGCTCGGTGAGACGGTGGCGGTGCTAATCGCGTCACCTTCCCCGAAAACGAGGAGCGGCGTCCCTGGGAGCCGTTCCACGTCCAGCACGGCCTGCGGTAAGCGCGGTTTTCCAGGCGCGTGGAAGCGCCACTAGTACAGGCCCTCGCGGAGGCGTCGCTCCTGGTCTCGCGCGTAGTCGTCGGCGGTGGCCATGCCGGCGGGCTTGACGGGGACCTGGTCCCACAGCATCTGCGTGAAGGACGGCAGCGCTTGGGGGGCGGCCCACGTATCGGGAGCCCACAGGCTCGCTCGGCGGAAGGCCTTGGGGCAGTGCAGATACGCCTCCTCGATCTCGATGCCGATCGCGATCTTGGGACGCTTGCCCTGCACCTCGCATCGCGCCAGGATCGGGGCGTCGCGGACGACGAAGGCGCGGCCGTTGACGCGCAGCGTGTCCTCGCGGCCCGGCACCAGGAAGATCATGCCCGCATGCGGGTTCTCGAGGATATTGCTGAGGCCGTCGATCCGGTTGTTGCCGGGCCGGTCGGGCAACACCAGGTGGGTATCGTCCAGCACCAGCACGAAGCCGGGCGCGTCGCCCTTGGGGGAGACATCGCACTGGCCGGCGGCGTTCGACGTGGCGAGCAGCACGAAGGGCGAGGCCGCGATGAAGGCGCGCGCGTGCTCGTCGAGCGATGAGCGGCACTTGAGGAGGGCCCGCTCGCCCGGCTCTCCGAAGATGTCGCGAAGCTCCTGCGGCGAGGTCACGGTGTCCTTGAACATGGCGGTTACCTCCGCGTAAGGGGCTTGTAGCGGATGCGGTGCGGCGTGTCGGCGGCGGCGCCGAGGCGCTTCCTCTTGTCGGCCTCGTAGTCCTCGTAGTTGCCCTCGAACCACACCACCGCGCTCTCGCCCTCGAAGGCGAGCATGTGGGTGGCGATGCGGTCCAGAAACCAGCGGTCGTGGCTGATGACGACCGCGCAGCCGGCGAAGGCCAGCAGCGCCTCCTCGAGGGCGCGCAGCGTGTCCACGTCGAGGTCATTGGTGGGCTCGTCGAGGAGCAGGAGGTTGCCGCCCCTCTTGAGCATCGTCGCGAGGTGCACGCGGTTGCGCTCGCCGCCCGAGAGATCCCCCACGCGCTTCTGCTGGTCGGCCCCCTTGAAGTTGAACGAGGCGACATAGGCGCGCGAGGCGACCTGGCGGCTCCCGAGCTGGATCTGCTCCTGGCCGCCCGAGATCTCCTCCCACACCGTCCGGGCGGGATCGAGGGCGTCACGGCTCTGGTCGACGTAGGCGAGGCTCACCGACTCGCCCACGCGGAGCGCGCCGCCGTCGGGCTGCTCGTGGCCGATGATCATGCGAAAGAGCGTGGTCTTGCCGGCGCCGTTGGGACCGATCACGCCGACGATGCCGCCGCGCGGCAGGCTGAAGGAGAGATCCTCGATCAGCAGCCGGTCGCCGTAGCCCTTGGACAGCTTCTCCGTCTGGACGACGAGATCTCCGAGGCGCGGCCCCGGCGGGATGATGATCTCCGCCGTGCCCTCGCGCTCGCGGTGGTCCCCGGCGAGCAGATCCTCGTAGGAGGTGAGGCGCGCCTTGGACTTGGCCTGCCGCGCGCGCGGCGACATGCGCACCCATTCCAGCTCGCGCTCGAGCGTCCGCTGGCGGGCGCGATCCTGTTTCTCCTCCTGGGCGAGGCGCGCTTGCTTCTGCTCGAGCCAGGAGGAATAGTTGCCCTCCCAGGGGATGCCGGCGCCGCGGTCGAGCTCGAGGATCCAGCCCGCCACATTGTCGAG
>Ga0070707_100002606_pt1 | contig 17132 bp, 35 predicted proteins | sample KBSK5502metaG_FD_65468 | JGI IMG/M metagenome (GOLD analysis project Ga0070707, IMG submission 65468) | Corn, switchgrass and miscanthus rhizosphere microbial communities from Kellogg Biological Station, Michigan, USA - KBS K5-50-2 metaG | ecosystem: Host-associated > Plants > Roots >... | reverse complement strand
TCGATCATGTTCGCCACAGGCATCGAGCAGTTTTATCTGCCGCGTCAAGAACGCTCGCAACGCCGCCCGCTCATAGCGAGCCCCTGAACTATACGGCGGCAGCGGCTTTCCCACCTGACGCACTCACTTTAGGCGGAGGGCTGGACAAGAATCTGTCGCGGTTCAACATGATGCCGGTCTGCATCGCCAGGCTACTCGCCGCCCCGATCCCTGCCGCCACGGGCGCGGGAATCGCTTCTATCGACGCCGTGAGCCCTGCCGTGATCGCGCCGACGAACGACGCCAGGATCAATTGCACCGGGCGCGGCACATACTTTCCAATCACCGCGTTCACCGCCGCCGTGGTCGCAACCGTAAACGTCGGCCCCACCGCCGACCAGATCGCCGGGAGAATCATAGCCACGAACATATCAAGGAGGGTATGAATGTCCACTCGTTCCACCCCACAGGTTAATGTCTAAACTTCTCCAGCATCATGATGATCGACAACACCATGCCTAAGATCCCCACCGCATAGCCCCACAGCGCCGGCTTCGTCACGAAGTTCCTGTCTTTGTCGATCATCGCGCCGCGCCACTCGTTCTGTTGCTCCCGCCACTTTTCTGCATTTTCCCGGAACAGCGTCACCGCTTCTTTTGCCGACGTTGCCATCAATTCATAGCGTAAGTTTCGCTCGTCCATCAGAATTTTGAGTGTTGCTGTAGTCCATTGATTCTCTTCCGGTGTGAGCGATTTCACCACTTCCAAGAGTAGTTCTACATCCTTGGGTTCCATTCATCTCTCAGCTCCTAAGACGGCGCGCCGAATACAATCACATCTGAGGCTACCAACGTCACGCCTTTCGCCGCAGCCTCCGCAATGATCTTGTTTCTCCAGGCCAACAGGTTCGCCGCAATCGAAATGCCCGTATCCACCGTGTAGTCCGACGCATAAGAAAACGTCGGGGGCCCAATGACCGACGCCGAGTAGCCGATTCTAGGAATCGCTCCCAACACGTTCGTCGCGCCCACGCAGACAATCGCTTTCGCCATCGCTACCTTGTGATCCCGCTAATCCTCAGCTCGAAATAATCGTTATCCAACGTTTTCGATGCCGCCGCGCTGTTGAACAGCTCCACCGTGGCGCGAAGCCCTAACGTCGGAATGTTCGTGGTCATCACGCTACACACATTGGTTTGGTCGAGCGTGAACTGGACTCCCGAGGAATTACGCGTATATTTGAAATTTTTGTAAGCTGTCCCCACGGCCACCGTACTATCGGTCCTCGTTTGCACTCCCGCCGCTCGCGTCACACAAAACCAATTCGTGTCCGCCGCCAGCTTTTCAAAGTAGATCCCATCAGCCGGAGGGTTCCCAATCGGCGATTCAAACGCCCCAATCCGAACCAACGTGTTCGCGTCGTTCGTGTTGAGTTGCGACACCCAGAGCACACTGTGATCGTTCGCCGGCAAAATCAAGGTTCCGGGGTTGTTCAGAAACATCGAGGCCACTGTGTTAATCACCGCCGACGTATCGACCTGAATGATCCCAAACCGATTCGCCGACCCCACAATCGCCGTTTCCAGCCCTCCTGCCGTTGTAAACCCTAACGATCCAATCTGCCCCGCCGTATTGATCCCGTTCAAGAAATCCTCCTGCACCATGATGGAATTCTTGAACGGATAGAGCACACTCTGAGGCTGCGACACATCCGAGGCCAGCGCCGGCCAGACAACACCCAGGCACAACAACATGAACCACACTACAGTTTTTTTCATGGTCTCAATTCCACGCATCGACCGACACAATCTGCGTCCCTGAATCGGCAATCACGGACAACGACGTGACCGCATAATCATCCAACAGAATCGTCGTTCCAGGCCCTAGCCGCCCATCCCCGGCTGTATTCGCGGCTGGACAGACCGCCGTACCCCCAATCCAATCAATGCAGATATCCGCCGTGTTCGTCGGATCAACCCGTACCGCCACTTTTCGGCTCGTCAACCCGAACGCCAGGTTCACAGAAGCCGTCGTAATGTTCGCCCGCTTCACCGAAAAGAAACCCGTTCCCGATTGCGGTATCCGCTTAATATCCACTTCCTGCCCGTTCGCAATCGAGCCACGCGCCCGGTCACAGGTCACCCCGTTCCACAAGCACGGCGCGAACAGCCCCACCCCGGACTGTTGCGCATCCCCAGATGCCATATCCTTGAGCCGGTTCCACTTCGTGGCGGTCTGTGCTACGGCGAGCCCGGCGAGCTGCGTCACCGTTTGCGGGAATGTGACCAGCGCCGTCCCCAACAACAACCCCGCAATCAGCACCGCATAGGCTAGAGTCTTTTTCACCGCTCAACCCCACCTTTCAAGATCATCGTCCCGTGATCCTCTTCCGGTTGCTCCTGGCACCCACGGAACACGCCGGCCACAACCAACCCCACGACCACCACCGCCAACAACACCAACGGCGCTTTCATTGAATCCGCCCGAAAAACGCTTGGGTTGACGTTGCTCCACTCGTAAAATAAATTTTCTTCCCACGCACATAGATATCCCCACGACAACAGCCGGCAATCAACGCCGTGGTCGGCGTGAGTGTCCCAATCAGATAGGTCGAAGTCAAGGTATCCCGCGTCACATACACTTGAATCGCTGTGCTCCCCACGTTCCGACCGACCAAGTACGCCGTTGTGGTGTCATAGCCCACCACCATCTGATCCGGCGCATCCGCAAACGTCAACCCACCGGGCATCGTGAAACTTTTAATCAGCACAATGGTTCCGGCCCCATGCGTGAAGTACCGATAGGTCCCCGTCATCGTCCCATCGGGCCCACACACCACCGCTTGCCCCCCGAAAATCGACGCCCCGGACGAACAGCGGGACGCCGCCCCCGCGCCAGCCGGGAGCGGAATCACCGTGGTGCGTAACCAGTCCGTCCCCGACGTATAGGCAAAGGTCCAATTGGCCGTATTGTAGGTGATGTTATACCGCGTCAACGACCCCGCCGTGCCATTCTCCGAAATCTGAACACCGATTTCCTCATCCCCGGAGACAATATTGAACGGCGTCCCCTTCGTCCAATTCGTGCCGATATCGCTCGAAAAATAGGCAATCAAATTAAACGTGCCAACTTCTCGCCCAATCACCACACAATAGCCGCCAACCTTCGCGCACCGGATGAACGACGGCTGCGGGTTCCCAAACGCCAGCCCACAGGATACGTTTGCCGTGAGATCCGTGAACACCGTGCTCCAGCTCACCCCGTAGTCCGTGCTCTTACGGATAATACAATTGTTCACCCCCTGATCCGCCGCCGCAATCAATGAGCCATCGCTCCCCACCGTCATCACCGCGCCCAACAGATCCACCGCGCCCGTGAACGGGTTCGAGGGACACAGCCCCCACGTCCCGCCGCCGTTCGTCGATTGCACACAGCGCGGAGGATTTGTCCGGTTCGTGATCCCGAAAAACCGCAATGGGCTCCCGGCCCAATCCGGCGCGAAAAATTGCGGACAATCCAACACCCCCGCTTGCCCATCGCAAATGATCGCCGCCGCCAACGGCACATCCACACACCCGGCCACCGCCGTATCACAGCCTACGTTTGCACCCAAGATCGCCGTTACGGTTTGCGAGGACGCGGGAAGAGGGGCTAGAACCACCACAATCAGCCCCAGGAAGGCGAGAATGCCCCGGCCTATGGTCTTATTGCAGTTCAAAGAGCCTCACCTCTGTAGACGCCACGGCGACCCCAAACAACGGCGTGTTTTCTTTCAAGTAAAACACTTCTTTTTGCCCCCCTAAGAGCGGGTAGCCGATGGTCGCATTCACATCGGCGTTCCCGAGAAACACCGTAGGCCCGGCCACCGTCCCGGCCAGTTGCGGCTTGAGCATCGCCGCAATGGAAGCCGTCATCGTGTCACCGGCGACCGTCACCAAGAGCCGGGCATTTTGGTCAATCCCGATCCCTCCGACCGGCGCGTGATACGTTCCCACCGCGCTTGCTCCCGCAAAAATATCGCTTTGCACCGTCACCCAGTTCCCTGAGATCGGATCTTGACTTTGCAAGTCCACCGTCACCGGCCCAGCGCTCGCCTCCGTCACATCCATCGTGAACGTGGCCCCCCCATGTGCGCTCACGTTGATTGCCGCGCTTGGTGTGGCCGCGACCGCAAACACCGTTCCAGCCGGAAATACCGTCACCGTCGTGACCACTCCTGAAACCGTCGTGTTCGGATTGATGAGAATATACCCGCGTGGTGAGCGATTCGGATCAATGATTGCCGTGGGCGTGGTGAGAATCGTGACGGTACGCGGGAAAAACGCATTCCCAATCGTGCGGAGGAGGATATCAATGTTGGAATTCTTGAGCAGATAGCTCAACAGCTCCCGGTTGCCCAACAGCTCGTTGGTCTCCCGGCTTCGTGCATCATACGGATCGTAATACTCCGTCGTGCGGCCCAGAATGCCGGTCTGTTCAATGTCAGACGGCACCGACCCCTGATAGATCAACTCACCATCAAGATACTTTCCAGACATGTCGCGTCACCCCTCGCCTACCGCCCTTTGAACGCCCCCACGTCGCCAAAGATTTTGAACCCGTGGAACGACAACCGGATATTAAACGCCGTCGCCACTAAGTTCTGAATCCGCGCCGTGAACGTGCTATTGGGGTCCAGCACTTTAGGCCGACACCAAATAAACGGCTCTTGCCCCGTACCGAAATACGTCTTGATTGAGACCGGCCCGTTTGAGAGATCCCGCCCGCTCCCGCTATCCGACAACGTAATCACTTGGGGCGCGTAGGCCGGCGTATCCGAAATGTTCGCGACCAACACGTTCGCATCTGAGGCAATCGTGAACGCCGTTTTCACAATGGCAAAGCCGCTATCCGCTTGCGTGATAAAATTATCCGTAGCGGTATTCGACGCCGCCAGCGGCAGAAAATTTATGACAAACGTGAAGGGGTCCAGCGTGAACAACCGCCGCGCTTGAGAGACCGTCATTGACAGCCGCTCCGCAATGGACTTTATGATCTGATCTTCTCCCGCCATGATGTTCACTCCTCTTGTCTCCGCCCAGGAGACTTCTCAAGGTGAATAGCCCAACGACTACGCCGGAGGCGCAGCCGGCGTGTTCGCGACTGCCGCATCCGTCAACGCCTTGGTGCTCGCGTCCAACTCCGTCGTCACCGTCTCGAAATCCGTCACCGTCTCACATTGCTTCAATTTTTCCACGATCCCCTGTAGCACCGCCAACATTGACCGTGAGGCGTTCGTGTTCGCCGTCACACTCGCTTGCAGATCCGCAAATGATTTCGCCATCATGCCCCCCTGTATCAGCAATTGTTCCACCCGACACAAAATGTCCTCCAGCTTCCGGTTCTCCGTCAAGGTTACGTGGAGGTCAATTCGCATAGACAAAGCCCGGTTGCTTTAGCGCCTCAGCACAGGGCGCAACCGGGAAAGCCATCCCACCGCCCTTAGAGGACTCTCCTGTAGAGGTAGCCATCTAGCCAGATGCGAATGTCCCGATTCGTAGACGGCGCAAACGTCAAGCCTGCCGTCCAGGTCAACCGCCACAGAAAATTCTGGTTAGCCGGGAGCGTAATATCCCCCCAGAAATTGTAGCGGTTCCGCAAATCAGGAAGACCATTCGTGGCATACTGCGCCGTCCCAGAGAACGCTGTAGCCTCTGTTCCGGTTGCCCCATAGGCCAGCGCCGCATGAGGCCCCCCCCCACACGGCAACATAAACTGTGACCCCTGCCAATACTGCTTATCCGCCACAGAAAAGACCGCCGCCCCCTGGCTCAACCGATCCACATCGTTCAACGCCCCGGTCAACGGCGGACCTGTCACCGTTGGCACCACCGCCGACATTGGCACCAAATAGGCAATAGACGCATGATAGAGATCAAAAAATTGCGGTGCGGGAATCTGTCCCGCCGCTACCATGTTCGAACGGTTCTTGTCCGCTGCGATCGCCTGGAAAAAGTCCAGCGTCACCGTCGTACCACTTACGTATATTTGCGTGTCGTACCATGTCCACGGAATCCGCTCCGGCTGCCCAGGCAGCATAGGGGTAATCCCTGCGGTAAGATCCTGCACGGTTTTCACGCCCTTAGGGTGCTGTTGTGGCATAACAAAATCCTTTCACTAGGAAACATTTTACGCGGTTCTGTTTCACAACAGGTCGAACCGCTTCACCTTGAACACAACAAGACAACCTAACTTCGGTTAGGTTGCTTCATCGAAATCACTGACTCCAGACCCACTCACGCTATACGGCGTGTCGTATCCGTTCCCGCTCAACTGAGGATAAGAGCTGAGCATCGGGTAGCTCCCCATCCCGTCCCCGGCCAACGCCGGCACAAACGGGGAAACATACGTCCTGACTGCATCTGACATAACCTCCACCAGCCCTCCGAGTAGGAGAAGTGACCCCGCTTTCTGACCTAAGAATTTCCCACCCAGGAATCCCAGCCCCCAGGCTACAACCCCCTTCGCCCCCAACCGAATCAACGGCGTTTCGCCCATGCCGATGAGCGGCAACACATATCCTGTTGCGATTCTTGTTGCGAAAAATCCACCAGTAACGTATGCAGCATCTAGCAAGAAACCGCTGGAAGGAATCCCAGGGTTCCGCCGATACGACCGCCTCGCATGCCGTCGCCGTGGCGGATTCGAAGCGTAAGACCGTCTCCTGTGACGCCTGGGGGCATTCCTGTGCACCACCGCCCGCCGTCGCCGTCGCCGTGGCGGATTCGACTTCCGTGCTCCCCGCCGACCCGCCCAATACCGCGCTAACCCTGCCGGCATCCGGCCCTTCCGTGATCGCCTTCGCGCCTTGACTCGTGCCATGATTCTCCTCCTTGGTTTACGTGCTCTCACGGCACGTGTCCGCCGCATCCGGCGAACTTTGGTTTTTTGTGGATTTTTGATCCACCCAGCATCCTCGATAAACACAGCCCCCTCCGTCTGACCACAAAAAAGACCGATCAATCCACGTGGATCAATCGGCCTTCCTCACTCGCTTCCGAGTTCAGTTCAGCAATACATTGGTTAGACTAGCACCAACCCGCCTCGCTCCGTGACTTTGAGAAAATACTCTTTCGGTTCCGCTCGCTCCCCGACCCCGACAATCAAAATCTTTCGTGGCACAGACAAATCAATGAACAACTTGCGAATCTCCATCCCTAACACCACACCTTGATCGACCACAGTCACATCAGTATGCAAAACTCACCCCATGCTGTCAAGCGATTTCTCTCGCGCCCGTCTGATCCGCTGAGCCTCAACAAGATTAGTTCGATGCTCATCCGTCCAAACATGCGCCTTCATTTTCGCAATCGCTTCCGGCGTGTGCCTTTTCCGCCCATCTCTCATTTTTGCAATCGCTTCCGGCGTATGCTTACGTCCCAACCGACCATCAAGAGACATTTTCAACACAGTCTCAGCAGAAGGTCTCAAACCAATACGACTGCGCGACATCTTAGCCCGCGTTTCAACTCCTGGACGGCGCGCCTTCATTTTCGCAATCGTCTCAGATGACAATTTCTTTCCAGTCTTTGCACGAGACATCTTTGCTCGCGTCTCCGCAGAAGGAACCCACCCTAACATCCCATCCCCACCCAACGTCTGATTATATTCTGGCCGACAAATCCCCACCCACAACGGCTCGACCGCTTTCAACCCCCACTCCTCATCGTCACCTTGCTGCAATACTTCCATTGAAAAATTCTCCACTCCATACTTCCCGAAGGCACGATAGAGCGGATACTTAATAAGTTTCCTTGCATCTTTTTTATGCTGCAAAAAACGTTTTTCAGGAGTTCTAACAGTAAAGCCAACATAGCACTTTCGATTCACCTGATTCACAATTCGATAGACGCTATACATCAGCCCCATAGCCTCGTGCCGTTCGCGCTCTGAACCAACAACGCCCCGTTATCCAACGCCAAAATCTGCACCCGACTCAACGCGGAAAATTTATGGTAATACCGGCCTCGTTCAAACCCAGCCTTCTCCGCCTCCACGCTCAACTTTTGCCCCTCAATCCCGAGCGCCCGCTGATACAAGATCCCCGCCACTTTCGCATGGATCTCACGCGGGGGATTCTTCCGACGCGCCGCTAACGTGGGCCGATGCCGGCCCGGATTGCCCACCGTAAACACCGCCAGCGGGTTCCGCTTCGCTCGCGCCCGCACCCGATTCCCCTTCAACGCCCGCGCCGCCAGCCCGCTTTCTAAATGCGCCACAGACTTGCCGTGAAAAAACTCTTTGTGTGCTCGCGTTTTGGCATGTCGATCCTGTTGATCGGCTTCCGCTTGCTTCATCCCGTGATAACGCACACCGGGATTTTTCTTAATATACGGCATCACGTACTCCATCACGAACCGCTTGAACCGCTGTTCCGGCGTCACCATTTTACGGGCAAGCGGATGATGAATGTTCTCTAAAAAATTCGCAAAATGTAACTTCTCCCCCACGCCCATTCGCTCATCCCACTCCAAATCTAACGCCTTCGGCCCGTCATGCAACACGAACGCCACAGCCCGCTCAATATACAACGGCAGCTTCAACGTTCCCTCATACTCAGGCGGATTTTTTTTCAACTCCTCCGTGAACGCTTTTTCACATCCCGCACAGATCCCGTGCGACACCGCCGTATCCGCGAGCGGAGCCTTATCCGGGAGTTTCTTCTGACACCACGCACAGACCACTTTCATGCTCACCCTTTCGATTCGTAGCGCGACAACATCGGCCCGGTTTCGACCCCATCAATATACGCATGCACCCAGTAGTACAACGCCGGCACACTCAACCGAGGCGACACATCCACACTCTCATGGTTCCGCACCACTCGATACCCTCCATAGGCCCCATCAAACGTATAGTCGATCCTATGCCCGGTCACAGTATTCAACAGATCCACCACCCCACGTAGTTTTTTAATCGTGATCCGCTCCGCCATCTAGCGATCCTCTTCGAGCAAATGGTTCCGCCGAATCACGTTCTCTAGTTTCTCCTCCAACACTTCCACCCGTTCCTCCAGCGTTTTCTTGCCGCCGTTCTGTAAGTCATCCGTAGACGGCTCCGGCTTCTTTTTCTTCATCATGGCCTCCTCCTCTTACCGGCAACGATGCCCCACCAAGCACCATATCCACGCCCAGAAGCCCGTTACTTTATCGCAACACCGAGGCCACCCGGTGGTATCGGAGGGAGCAAATTCAGCACCTTGCTCACGCGCACCGACCGCAACGATTCGTTGGGCGGGACTGCCGTATCAATCGCCGTCAACTCCCAACACATCGTCGTGTCCAGATTCGGCAACGCCACGTGCGTGTACGTCGCGACTTTGCCCAATTGCACCGGAGCCCCAGCGACCAACAACGGCGATAACTCCGTCACCAGATTCGCGCACGTCGTGACCCCGGTTCCGAAATACACCCGATAGCCCGCCAGATCCGCCTCCGTGTTCGGCGTCCACGTCAACACCGCATCCGCCGCTCGCGCACCCGACGCCCACGCCCACACGCCCAGCGAACACAGCACCACCACCCACCACGTGATTTTACGCCACAGACTCATGCTGTCCTCCGTGTGAGAAAATAAAGCCCCAACAAGCCCGCAATCCCCAACAGCCCCACTGAAGCGAATGAACCACCAAGCCCAGAGAAAAACGACGGGTTCAAGATCGCATCGGCCTCTTCTGTAGACATCAGCCCCCGCGCAACCAAATCAAGAGCTTTTCCTTGATTAGATAATTTCTCATAATACAGATAAAGCGCAGTCGCCACAGCTACCGCGCCCACCGCCAGCACCACCGGCAAGACGCCCAGATTCGTCGGCCTCCAGATCGTCACGCCGAAATATTGCCGGAACGGTTCCAACCGATCCTCCATATCAAGCTGTTCACGCAACAACGCCAGCACCCCACTTCGGAGCAGTTCCAATTGTCCTAACGCCTGTTGATTATTTTGCTTGAACGCAGATTCTTTCAACTTCACAATCGCCGCAAGCCGCCCAGAGAGCACCCCGCGCTGATTATAGAAATCCTGTAGCTTCCCCCGCAGATACTCTTCCGCACTCGCCAAACTAGGAAACGTCATCACCGCCTCCGATGTGTCGAGCCCAACCCCCCCAGCGTCATCAACGCCACCAATCCCGCAATCCCCAACAACGCGGCTTTCATCAACCCCCCCATCCCCGGCTCCGCCAGCCCCACCTGAGCCACAGACGGCGCGGAAGCCGGAGCCCTGCCCTGTAACGCCTCCCACGTAAGCGGCCCGACAATTCCATCCGGGACTAACCCTTTCGCCGCTTGAAACGCCTTCACCGCCGCTTGTGTCGCCGGCCCAAAGATCCCATCCACCGGACCCACATGATACCCGGCTCCGATCAAAATCACTTGCAGTGCCTTCACCTCACTCCCCGACGCGCCGGCCTGTATCGTCGCTTCCCCCAGGTGCATCGACATCACGAACTATCCTTTCTCACATCGCTTAGACCACTAAGCACACATAGAACGCTTAATTATCTATCATCTGTTACATCGCTATCACCTGTTACAGATGATAGCAAGCTTAGTTTCACCTTCGCATCAACAGATACACCGCACCCAACACTCCGCCCCCGATCCACACCATCGACGGAATCGACGAGAACATCCCTTGCGCCTGCGCCAGAATCCCCGCGTTCGAGTAGAGCCCTTGCGCAATGGCCTGATTCATCGGCATGAGCCCGTACTTGGTTTTCACCATCACATCGAGCCCGTTGCGATTCGCCGCGCCGATGATATCCCCCGCCGCATTGGGCGCTACCTTGTTCGCCATCTGCAACAACGTCGTCGGGTTCGGCTTCACCACAATCGCCTTCAGCGCCTCCGGTCGCTGATCCCAGCCGGGCACCACCGCGCCCATGATATCGTTGAACAAATCCCCGAGCTGCACATGCGCCTGTCGCGTGTTCCCATACGCCACATTCACGCCAGCATTAAAATACTGCCGCATCGTCGGGCTCAACGGCGCACGAGGATTGCCGCCTCGCGTCATCAACCGCTGTCCCTGTTGCGCCAAGAGCCGCCGCCGCCCCTGTGCCATCAGCGCCCCTAAATACGCTTGCTTCCCCACCGCTCGACTATAGACTGCCATCATCACCACCCCGCTTTCTCGGTAAGAGTGCCACCTGGCGGTTATGCTCCAACAACGCCGACGCCCGCACCCGCTCCAACGCTTGCCGGCTCTGGTACGCCCGCTCCGCTTGTGCCATATCTTTTGTCACCGTCACTTGCTGCATCCCCCGTAATCGGTCTCCGGTCTGAATCAACCCCGTCACTTCAGCCTCGATCTTATGTAACTGCCCCACGTACACTCGCGCCTGCACCTGGAACGCTTCGAGCTGCCGCATCAAACCCTCAATCTTCTTTTTCTTTTTCTGCCCCATGATCGCATCGAACACAAACGTTTTCAAAAACATCGCCGCGATCAGATAGGGGTTGCCGCCCGCCGACACCAACACGGACGCAATATTTTCCACCGTGAACAGCCCCGCCTTTTTCCCGGTCAGACTTTCCAGCTCCAACACCACATGATTCATTTTCGCAATCACCGCTTGAAGCCGCGCATACACCCGCCGATACTCCGCTTGCTTCCCTTGAATCCCTGTCCACGCCGTTTCTTCCGCTTGCCACACCACCCGCTGCCGCTCTGCGTTCCAAGGATTCATCGCCCCACGCACCACAATCGGCGGCTCCGCCTGATAGGTCACACCGGGCACCCAGCCAGCCGGCCCCGTTTCCCACGATTGCGACGGCACGATAAACCGCCCTAACAACGATGGATACATCACCGTTTCCCACTCATCACAAAGAACAACGCCGGCACACCCAGCAAGAGCACTAGACTCCAATCTATCCCTCCGACACTCTCAGGCACACCCACCGCTCCAAACGGATTATAGAGCGCCGCCGAGCCCACGGACGCCTGTTGAGGCGCAAACACCCCCCGCGCCATCTGGTCAAGATACGCTTGCAACTGAGGCGGCACCACCCCCGTGCGCTCCATCTGCGCAATCTGTTCCGGCGTTAAGGCTTGCACCACTTCGGCTTGCTTATTTTGCGGGAGCTTCCCCAACAAATCCATCAACTGCCCGCCCACGTTAATCGTGCGGCTCGCCGTGTCCAGAAAACTCCCCGACCCAGACGGCACATTGCTGTTATTCGTGTTCGCCGCGCCAATCACATCGCTCCCCGCCGACTGTCCCCCTCCGCCGCCCAACACCTTACTCCCGGCCCCCAACAACTGCCCCGCCGCCGACAACTTCGAGCTGAGGACGCCCCAAATCGCCGGCCCCATCGTCACCGCCAGCACCCCTCCGGCGACCACCGGAATCGCGACCTTGCCGATCTCATACACCGACTTCTTCAAACTCTTTGGCAAGAGCTGATACGCCCCTCCACTCGCCACCGTCAATGTCGTGTTCACAAATCCCTTATAGATGTTCCCCGGCGTGAAACTCTTCGGCGTAAACTTCACCATCCGGGAAAACATATTCCCGACATTATCGAAAAACGACCCCCCAAGCTGATACCGGGCTCCCGGCAATTGAAAATACCAATACGTTTCATCCTCACCCAGATAGCGCGTTCCCAGCGGGACACGGTTCCGCAACATCCACGGCAAGGGCCCTGCATTCATCGGCGGTCGATACATCGCTACACCACTTGCTCCAACACACTCGTTTCCACATGCCCACGCCCGGACACGCTCCAACTGTCCCGCGTCGAATCGAGCGGCATCCCTTCACAGCGCACATACACATGCTGAAAGGGTCGGCCATCATACCCCACCGCTCGAAACACCGGCCTCAAACCGATACTTTTCAGCAACGCCGCCAGGTACATACTCAGATCGTCACAATCCCCGTACACCTGCCGCCCTTGCGCAATCCCTCGCGCCATCAATCGCGGATCATGCAACAGCTCCACATCCGTTGCATCCGGGACAAACTTCACCTTGCGATTCACCCACAGCATGAGCGACGCACACCAACATTTCCGATTCTCTTTCCCGCACCCAATCACCGCTGACGCCGCCTGATCCCGAATCAACGGATCTAAGATTGCCCCGTTCGATAAGCCGGCCATCCGTGCAAGCACCTGCCGCACCCCCGCTTCCCCGCCCGCTTGCCACGTCACAGAGAGCATCTATTTCTTTTCATCCAAACACACCGCCATTGCCGGATCGCATTTCGAGGCATAGGTGGACACCAACCCACCCACCATCAACGCAACCGCCAGCACCACACCTAGAATCACTTCCATCATGCCGTCATCACCCGCCCAGTTTTCGTGTCGTAGTGAAATTTTTCAAACGTGTACTCTCGCGGCTTAATCCTCGTCATAAAATAGTTCCACGCCTCGTCCCGACTCAACAACGCCGGCAGATACCACACGTGCCAAAACCGTTCACTCTGCCTCGATGCTTCCACCTTCATCTAGCCCATCCTCATCAAGCAAATCCCGCTCCCCCTCACCATGCTCCTCATGCCCCTCCTCGTCCCAACAGGCATCACACAACTCTACATCACACTCAGCACAATATTCGAGAAACTCAACCTCCTCTCCGCAATTCTCACACGTCACAGAAACCCCGCCCGCTCCAATCGCGGCTTCAAAAAGAAGAACCCCACTAACGCAATCAACAAAATAATCGCACTCGCCCCCATCGTCGGCGTGATCGTCACCGGCATGATTTTCTGAAATTTATTCCAATAGGCTTTGAGTTCCGACAACGGAGCCGCTTCAAGCTCGAAATGCGGGCGGTCTTTCGTCCCCCAGCGCCCCCCCCAGGTGAGCCCGAGCGACTCCCCAATCACCCCGATCCGATCCCACAACGGACCAGCCGTGTTCCATCCCGGCATCCCCTTGTAGGCCACAGGCACCACGTCAAAGGCCAAGCCGTATTGGTGAAAGGAATCGCCCGGTCTCGCGTTCGTCACGACCGGGGTTGCCGGATTGTTGTCCGTCGTTTGTGAGTACAACACGGCTTGTTCGGCGAAGGTCCGGGTTCCCTGCACCACTTCACAGGGAATCCCGGCTGCTTCGCACGACTCAAGAAACGAGAGGGCTATCGGGCGGAGGGGCGGTTGCAGGGTCGCTATTCGATTCAGGGTGAACGCTCCGAACGGCATGGCCCAATTCCTCGTTCAACGCCTCTAAGAGCCCACTCCGTAGGCTCACCCACCATTCTTGCTGAAAGCGAATCCCCGGTTCAATCACCGCCAATTTTTCAAGACAATCGGGCACGAGTAACCACGCTCGCAACGCATCATAGCTACCAGCCGGCACTTGGTCAAGCAAAAAGTCCACGTAGTTCGCCGGGTCTGCATTCTTCGCCGCGCCGTTCACCAACGCCGGCATCACCGACCGCACAAACAACATAATCATATCCGGCTCCCCTTGTGGCGATTTCACTTCCTCCCCCACCGTGGCAGCCGGCATCGAGACCGGCACCGGGCCCGATGCCGGAGCCGGCTGCGCCGGCCTGGCTTTCCCTTGCACCACCGCCGCCTGAATCGTGTCCACAATTTTCCCCAACGGCTCTTTCAATCGGTCGATCGCCATCAACCAGAAATTCGAGGAATCCCCCCCACCGCCGCCATTCATCGACGCCAGCTCGACCCCTTGCTTGAACATATTCAACGCCTGATCCAACGGAGCCTCAGGATGATCCGGCCCGGAAAAGAGCTGCTTGTAGATTTTCATTTTTTCAAGCATCTGCATTTCCGACCCTTGGAGCTGCGACACAATCGTTTGGAGCATCGCCATCATCGTTGTTTGAAAATCCTTGGCGTCATCCCCCGACTTCTCAAACACCGGCGGCGCAAACATCGGCCCCGGCTGTCCCATCGTCCCCCCAACGGGAATCTTCCGCTTCACCGGAATCGAATCCCCCTCGATCTCAAACGGCATTTTTATCATGGAGCCGTCTTTGTACTTGCCCTTGGCGATATACCGCCCGCCGCCGTACATCTCCGTCACATAGGCAAAGGAAAACATCAACGGCGTCAACTGTTCCAAGAATCGCGGACGTCCCCCTTGCGGCAAGATCCGCCACAGCTCAATACAATTATCGTTCTGCGGAAAGTCCGCAAACACGTTGTCCATCTCCGAATCCTCCGCGTCCCGCGTCTCCGACATCAGACGCGGCGCGGTATCGTCAAACGAGGGAGGCGACTCCTCCTCTTTTCGTGGCCGGCCCGGCCCACGCTTCCCTGTCTCCGACATAGTTACCTCCGATTGTTCCCGCCCATCAACGCTTGCTGCCGTTGCAGAGCCTCCAGGTTATCTTTGAAGATCCAATTCAACATCACGCCCACCGTCACCACCCCACCACTCCCACCCGCTGCCGGCGATCCGACCGCAAAAATCGACGTGCTCAACGGGACCATCTGCGCCGCTTTCGCCCGACTCGACAAGAGCGAACACGCATTCTCAATCGCTCGCGCCAATCCATCCGCATTGTCATTGCTCGCCCACGCACACTCGACCGCATGGGTAAGCGCCCGATCCGCTAGCACCTCCGGGCTCACCGGCTCTTTGTCATCGGCATTTTTCACACTCATGATTGCGTCCCTTTCCTCGTCGCGCCCCACACCTCGACCACTCCTGAACATATGCAGAGCCTCCATAGGATTCTGCCTCCCGCGCCCGCCGCTCTGGAAGCCGCTTCGAGACAGACGCTCCGAAAACCAACCAATAGAACCGACCCCACTGAACAGGACCCTCGTTGAAAAATTCCACCGTTTCCGACCGCCAGAACGGAACCAACAAGAAATTCCCAGTCCAAAATTTCCACTCGAAATGATACGGGCCCACGACCACACTATGCGCCCGCGCCCGGCGGATATTCTTCAACGTGGTTTCCGTGGGCGGCCCCACCCCGCTTCGATCATCCATCATTCTTCTCGATTCACCAACACCACAAACGCCAGAATCATCCCCATCACGCCGCCCACCAACCAGCCCAGCACCGTCAACGCCACGCACCCGGTGGTCCACATCATAACTTCTGTCCCTTCACACAATTTGCAACACCAAACTGCCATTGACAATTCTTCGTCGGACAATAATGCCCCACATGGTCACGCCTTAACTTAGCTCCGCAATAACAACAATAGATCGGACACCCACACATCACAACCCCCTCCTCACCGTTGCGCAAACCACGGCTTCACCACCATCTGCACCGTCGCCGCATCCACCGCCGTTTGCGTATCCGCGCCGCGCCCCACCCACCGTCGCCCCTGCCCATCCCGGATCGTCACTTCATAAATCCCATCTTGCACATCCAACCGCACCGTCCAAATATTCATAAACACAAGCACCCCTCAGTCCGGGAGTTTGCGCGGCTTCCACTTCAAACACGCGCCGCGCACTTCTCGCGCCCCCCACACTTTCCCCTCTGACACCCCGTATTCCTTCGCCAGCTCACACCAATGCCGGATCGCCCCCGGCGCGAGGACATCCTGCCCACGCAACACAAAGACCGGCTCCGATTTATCCTGAATCAACGACAAGAGAGCAATCGCCTGTTCCACCGTCACAGCTTCACCTTTCTGAGTGTTTGCTCAACCGAACTTCTGTAAAAACCATCCGCATAATCGAGCGCCAGCGAACAGATATTGATTTCCAACAACAACAGATCCACCGGCGAAGCCGTCGCCGCCAGCCCCGCCTCCAACAACACTTTTTTTAGCTCCACCCGAAACCCTTCAAGATCTTTGATTGGCGGCATGGGCCCGTCTCCCCTAATCCCGCGCCCGGCGCTCTGACACGTACCAATGCCCATACTCCTCCAACCCAGACGCGAAAATCTGTTCGTTCCGAAAATCAACAATCACTTGCGCCGCGCCCTTCGTCCTAAACGGCCCAACCTTCACATCCGGCTCCCGATGCCCAAAATCATCCACGAACATCACTCGAAACACGCTACTCCTCCATCGTCGGCGTTCGAGACAAGTCCACACTCATGTCTGCCTCCAAGGTCCGCAACACTAAATCCTCCACCCACCGCTCCCCCGACATGCCACGCCGCACCGCCAATTTTTTCACCCACCACAACGCCCGGATCGGAAGTTGAATCTGCAACG
>Ga0070707_100002605_pt1 | contig 17139 bp, 34 predicted proteins | sample KBSK5502metaG_FD_65468 | JGI IMG/M metagenome (GOLD analysis project Ga0070707, IMG submission 65468) | Corn, switchgrass and miscanthus rhizosphere microbial communities from Kellogg Biological Station, Michigan, USA - KBS K5-50-2 metaG | ecosystem: Host-associated > Plants > Roots >... | reverse complement strand
TCGCAACCCCACACCGGTCACGGCGCGTACCGCGGATCCGCGAGCTTCGCCCGCTGGTCTTGGACGTACCGGGACCAGAGTCCTACAGCGTCCAAACGTGGCGGTTCCTGGCGCCCCTCACCGATCGTTCCCGATCGGCCGCACCAATCACCGCGAGTGTCTTGCACCGACTTTCAAGGCGACCGGGGTTCGTTGCGCCCCGGTGTCGGCCCACGCCTGTAGCCACCCTGCAACGGGGGTTAGACCCGGGAATCGGCCGGGCAGGGTTCGTAACGCGGTCCCTTAACGCGTGACTTCTCCGACGTTTGCGCTGGTCAGAGAATCACGCGGGTGGAACATCGATGGGAAGAACGCACAACGCCCCCGGGATCGCATCCATGGGGGCGTTGCGGATGATTCGATTGAGCGCGGAAAGCGCGAGGAACAATGCCAGGATGAAGAATGCTGTCTTCATTCGCTGGACTAGTTGAACGATTCCCGCTAGCATCGGCCCTATCCCGTTGTGAGATGGCCGGTAGGGTGTGGTGACCCGATGACCGGCCATTTTGCTGTCTGTTGACTTTGGACCGTAGCACTAGGGTCTATGTGTAGTCGAGCCCTGTCTCGTAATCCACGATCTGTAGGTATTCCGCCAGGTTCGGTGTGTTTGACAGCTGGCCGTACGCGTCGATGATGGCATCGGACAGTGCCGCGTCAGCCTCATCCGGATCGTCATCGGCCCACGCATCGGCCACGGCGCCGAGGTCTACCCCGCTCAATTGCTTGATCGTGCGCTTTGTGGGGCGGCCCTTCGAACTACTCTTCGGCCTGACCCACACCACGCCGGGCGTGATTGTCCGGATGAGACGGATAAGGTCGGCCGTGTCGTCCCGTCGCTGGGCCTCCGACTCGTCCGCCATCCGCCGACCGACATCAGCCATCAGGTGCCGTGCCGCACCCGCGGGGCCGCGCCGATGTGGCGCATGGTCAAGCCTCATGTATCGCTGTGCGGTACGCAGCGATACGCCCATCTCATCGGCAAGCCATCGCGTCGCACGGGGCCCGTGCTCCTGCTCCGCGAACACGAGGACGTCGAGCCACTCGACCGGCTGGCCGCCACCCTGTGGGGGTTCGAGCGATTCAAGCCATGTCTTACCGTCCACCGGCCGATCCTTTCGCCTGGTCGAGGGCCTTCCATAGCGCGCCGTGGTCCCCATGTACGTACGCGGCGTGAAGAGCTGGCGTCCACGCCGTGCGGGCCGTGGGCTTGAACTTGCCCAGCTGGGTAGACACCGTCAGGCCAGGCGGGACCTCGTAGCCGGCCGGCATCACGAACCATGCCGCATCCACGTGGATACCGGCAACGTACACCGGAGACCCGACCAGCCTGCCCGGTGTCTTGTCGAGCGCACGGAACAAACGGGCCTGCCCGGTTGCCGGAAGCATGTCCGCCCATGCCGGATTCATGGTGGCGCCCTGGTTGTAGTTGCCCACATCCGGCCCTGACCGGAGCAAACCGCCGAACATGCGCGTATAGATATCCTTCACGATGTCGAGTAGCACCCGGGCGGCCACATCATCGGGACCGCACGCCATCAGGGACTCGCGTGCCCGGCGGAGCATCCCCACGTGCGGGCCGAGCCAGTGCCGGGATTTCGGCCAGATGAGAGCCTCCACGATCAGGAATTGGGCCCCGGCGTCGTGGAGATACTCGGCCATCGGCGTTGGCATCCACGAACCCTCATCCCACTGGCCCAGGATGCCCCACGGCGCATCCTCGAGACTTGACACCCGCACGTACCCGGGCAGCCGTAGAACGGCGGTGGACGGCCAGTCGAGGCGGTCCGGCGCCCCCGTACCGAGGGGCCGGTCAGCCGCGGACAGGTACATGCCATTGACATCCCACCCGGTGAAGCTCTGGCGGTCCGCCCACAACACCATGTCCGCACCGGTCGGCGGGTAGATCAGCCATGATCGGGCCTGCCACATCGGAGCATCGGCCAGAGGGGCGAGCCACGCCGGATCGTACGGCGGAAGCTCCGGGATCGAATGATACGCAAGCGTTCCGTTCAACAATTTCAGCGCCGTATGGTGGCCGCCGCTATACTCGATCGACCGAAACAATCCGTTCCACAGCGTGACCGCCCGATCGATGCCGGCCGTACCCAGTTCGACCCCATCTTCGGCCGTGATCCCGGCCAACTCGGCCCGCAACCGTGGCTGTAGCTGCGTCGAACCGCGCGATTGCTCACCCAGCCAGACACGCGCCGGTGCGGCCGGCGGCACATCCACCGGATGTCCCTCCGGGCGGCATGCGCCGTGCCGCGCCACCCCACACAGCGTCCGTACCCTGGTCGGGAGCCCACAGATACCACAACGGCGAGACTCGCTCGTACGCATGGCCACCCAATCAAGGCCGCACGCGGGACCTGACCTCCGACACTGCTCACATACGGCCACGGCGCACCTTCTCCCCATTCCGGTCAACGCCGAGCCCATCCGCAATGAGCTGCGCGATAGCAGCCGACTTCGAGATTTGCCGACCCTGGGCATATGCCGCGAGGGCGGCCCGAAGGCCGCCCGTCAACGTCACCGTTTCCCGGTGCTCGCTCGTGGCACCCATCACTTAGACCGCTCTTCGACCCGCTCCGCGATGCCTGCCGCGCGCGCCTCGGCCACGGCCTGCTGCTCGACGGTTAGGTACCGGCGCCAGGTGTCGGGACCGTGTTCGCCGGTCGGGCACGGCGGGCTGGTCATCATGCCGCACGCGTAGTGTGGGTTCGGCGGCACGGGCGGCGTGTCGGCCAGGAGGTCGTCGACCCAATCAGTAGCCCGGGCGGACATGATCGTATCGGCATGGGCCCGAACCGCCGCATGGCGGTCGGACAGGTTGTAAGCCTCGTCTACGCTGACCATGCGAACGATACCGAGCACTAGATCATAGACCTCGTCGAGGTCATGGATATCGCGGAAATTTACGGCCATCTCATATGTGGCGAAGGGGCCGATAACATCATGGCTGATGTCATTAGCGTCATGTCCGACGCTTTGGACGTAAATACCAAACATGATCTCTCCCGAGAGCTAGGACCGATGATTTCGGCCACAACTCAAATCTACAGTAGATCTACGGTAGATGTCAAGCACAAATAAGCCCGGCTACCTAGGACTTTGGACTTTCGGCCATCCCGCTTCGTCTAAGCCTTACGGCTTCGAGTAGGCGCTAGGACCGTCGATCCTCGATCTTCGGCGGTGCCGGGCTCACTTGTGGACGTCAGGCCGCTAGCAGGAGAAACGTCCGGTGGCTGTCTTTTCCGGGGCGGCCAGCCTTCCCCACCGAGAATTAGAACACACGAACGAACCCCTATACAAGTAGGTGATCTTAGCCGGTCCGGGTTACTTCCCGGCGGCCCGCCGGATGGCGCCCATGATGGCCATGGCCGCATCCATGTCGATGGTCGGTCCGGCGCCGGGCGCCACGTCCGGCCACCGTTCCATAACCCGGACCATGAACCCCAACTCCGTGCTCGCGTTGGAATTGGTCCCGGGGATGGGCCAGTGGTACGGCGTCCACAGCGTGCACGGCATCCGAAGCACGTGGTTGTCGTGGTATCCCAGCGTCCAACTGGGCACTTCCCATGTAGCGGCCGGAAGCATCATCGGGGTTCCGCTCGCGTCGTACAGAATGGGCATGATCTCGATCACCTTGCCCTCGGATTCCTCGCCCGTGATGCGGTTCAGGGAATCTCTGCTCAACTTCATTGGGTTCCTCTCTCCCGAGGTTTCTAGTTGGCGTCCACAATACACATCGCGCGTTCCTCGCGATTGATGTAGAGAAACTGGAATCTTTCCAGTTGTGCGACGAGAGATGAAACGATCTCGGGCCGGAGGCCACCGCCGATCTCGCCGTAGCGTTTCTGCATGTCGAGATCGGGATCGTAGGCGAGGAATAGGTGCTGCGCCTGTAATGCCCATCGGGATATCCAGACCGGGCGTTGCGACGCGGCCCACAGACCACACCCGACCGATCGTCCTTTCGTCCACACCCGCCGGAGATCTTTAGCGAGACCCAGCTCATGTTCTAGCGAGTAGGTTTCATCGCAGAAGATGATGGACGGTCTACGTTTCCGTTTCGACCTTTCTCCCGCGGCCTTATACATCATCCGGATCGCCCGGCGGAAGATGGCAGTTTGCCGCCGGTCATCGATGTCGGGATCACCGGTTTCCTCGTCCGGCCACAGGATGTAACCAGCCGGACCGCCCTGCCCGATCCGCAGCAACCGCCGCGGTCGCGGTGGCGGCCAGTTTCGGGTGATGAGATACTCGTTGGCCCTGGCGAACCGGTCGACTGTCTTGTCCCGGGGTTTCATGACGAAGACGGTTGCGGGAAGCTCCGGTGTGGCGGTGGCCGCTAATGCCTCGAAACCGATCTGGGTTTTCCCTCCCCCGTACGGGGCGAGGATCGTCACGCAATCGCCTTCGGTGTAATCCCATACGTCGTCGAAAAAGGTGCGTCGGCCGAACGTCACGATTCCCGTTTCGTCACGGCGGATACGGGCTGGCATGCTATCCCGCCGTCTCGAAATCGTTCACTTGCGCCGCGGTGGCCGGCGAACCGTCGGCCGCGTCGCGTTCGGTCTGTTCCGCTTGCGCGCGAGCTGCTGCCTCTGCTTCGGCCTTGATCGCGTCGGTCATTGCGGCCATTTTGGCTTTGGCTCGCTTGCGGCCTGCGTCGGCCATCGCCGGATCCGGGTTGCGGTGGTTGGCAATCAGGGCGCCCGCTATCTGGGTGCCGACGTTCGCGAGCATGATCCAAGGTGCTTTCTCCTGCACCGCGTCGAGCCACGCCAGAGCACCGGGCTTACTCTGCGACAGGAAGATCATGCTATTGGCGAACGGAACCGCGAAGTGGTCGAGTACCAGCGCGTCACCGGCGAGGGCGTCGGCTTGTTTCTCGCCTATGTACCGTTTCAGGATCCGCGATGTCGACATGGCGGCCAAGGGGCTGATGAGTAGCAGGTCGGTCATCTGTAGCAGGATGATCGCCCGCTGACGATCGTCGAGCGTGATCCGCTGCTGGGCGGTGGTCGCCGTGATCGGTTCGACGTCCTGCCTCGCGGCCGATGCACCGTTGCCTTTCTGGCCGGGCCTGGCACCTCGGTTAGATTTGCGGGGCCTGCCGTCCACGTTGTACCCGTACGGGGCGAGTGGCTCCCCTGCTCCGTCTCGTCCGTGTGGTGCGTCATCTTTCTCGGTCACGTTCTTTACCTCCGTCATGAAAAGCGGATCGGTTATGTCGGTGAAGTCGACAGTCGGAAGGTCGCGCTGTTTGGCCATCGGCCGGTTCCCTTAGTTCGGCAGGATGAGACCGGAATGGGTGCGGGATTCCCGTGCACGGGCCTCACGTTCCGCCCGGCGCCGGTCGGCCCGGTTCGGGATCGCACCGATGGCCGCGAGAGTCCGCGGAATGTACGGGGCGAGCAGCTCGGGCAGCATCGGGGTTATTACTTCCTCTTCCGCGAAGACGACCCCCATCTTGTATGCCTGCCGGGCCTGCATTAGGACGATGAGCGCTTCCCGCTCGCCCATGGTCTGTTTGCCTACCTTGACGTAGAACCTGTAGGGGTTGTTCCGGTTGTGCCGGACCGCGTCGGGTCGGCTGTGGTACAGGACGTTATCCGGTGACCGGCCGTCCTCGAGATTGATGGCCACGAACCCGGGCCGGTCGGCCCCGCGAGCGACCACCACGTGTAGATTGACCGCGTCACACATTCGGCGTGCCGCGTCAATCTCTTCCTGCGTCGCACCCTCACGCATCGCGCGTCCGTCCTAGAGCGATCATGCCGACCGTCAGGCCGACCACGGCCACCGCCAGGATGGCGGCCAGGGTCACGGCCAACAGGGGCGTGAGACCCGCGATGTCTTCGGCCGCATCCTTAATGGAATCGGCCGCGTCGTTTGCCTTCTTTAAGAGCTTCATAGTCCGCGACGATAGCAGGAGAAAGCCGCGGAAAAAAAGTCTATGAACGCTATTGACATGCGCTTTACAGCACGTCAACGGGTACGTATCGTACATTTGTTCGGGGTACTAACCCCCCGGACCGGCGGCCCGTACTAACCCGTGGCCGCTACCCCTGTGACCTGATAGGACCACCACCGATGACGCAGCCAGCCGTGAAGGACAAGCCGGACGCGAAGAACGCAGCCCCCCCGATGCTGCGCCCGTTCTTCCCCGGCACGCTTGACCTCGAGACCCACACGCAGGTCTACACGAACCCCCTGGGCGTGGCCGCGGTCCCGCTCCCCACGTTCTACCCGAAGACGAACGGCTTCCTCTGTGATCTCTGGATCGATTTGGTCGCCACCGGCGGCGCCACGGCCGGCACCTTGCAGGCCGTCAACAACGGCATCCTCGGCTACATCTCCTCGATCACCCTTTCCGATACCGGCGGTCAGCCGATCCTCGGCCCGCTGAACGGCGAGGAATTCGGAATCTTCGTCAAGTGGGGCGGATTCTCGTTCTCCGATGACCTCCGCAACTCGGAGACCTTCACCGAGGTTTCCACGGTCGGCAACGGGTCGGCCATGTGGCACATCCCGGTGCAGTTCGTGCGGTCGCTTCCGCTGGGCCCGCTGCCCAACACGAACTCGAACAACGCGTATGCGTTGGACATCACGCAGGCCGCCGCGTCTGACGTGTTCTCCGCGAACCCCGCCACCCTGCCCACCGTCACGATCAGCATCTACCAGGACTCCTACCGGCAATCGTCCGGTAAGGACGCCCAGGGCAACGCCACCGTGACTACCCCTCCGGGCCTCGGCGCCGTGCTCTACGCCCGCCGCAACACGGTGACCACCACCGCGGGCTTCCAGGATTTCGAGCTGTCCCAGCAGGAGGGCAGCTACCGGGCGATGCAGTTCATCATGGTCGATTCGACCGGATCCCGAACCCAGGGTGACGCCGATTGGCCGACGTCGACGCAGGTGTATTTCAACAACGACATCCCGTACGACCGGACTAAGCGTTTCTGGATCCGTCGCCAGGAACGCGATTACAACTGGACGAAGACCCTGGTTGCCGGGGCGAATCCGGTGGCCGCGCGGGACCTCGGCATCTTCACCCTCAACTGGTTGACCGACGGCGGAACCCCGCAGGCTGCCTACGAGGACCGGTACAAGTACTGGTCGGTATCCGCGGCCGACACGATCGGCTGGCGCGGCACGATTGCCGGCGCCGGTGTCCACAAGCTCACCACCCTGTACAACTTCGTTCGCCCGCCGGGCGGAAACATCAAGGGCCTCACGGCCCGCTGATCCTCTCTCCCGAGGATGCGTCGGCCGGTGTGGCTGGCCGCCACCATCCACACCGGCCCCGTATCCACCGCGCCACAACTCGAAAGGTTCGGTTCGTCATGAAGTTTCTTACCCCCATCTCCACGCTTCTCGTCGGTATCGCGATCGGGCACTTCGTGCTCCCGATGGTGCTCGCGAAGGTCGGCAAGTAAGTGAGGACACCCGGCGGAATCAACGGGGCGGCCATGTTCGTGGCCGCCCTCGGTGGCGTACTCATGTACGCCGGATTCTCCGGTGTGTCCCCGCTAGCGGCCCTCCGGGCCATCTCCACCGGCCATCCGATTCCGCCCGCAACGACCCGCACCGATCTGACGAACGACACCGTGAACGTCAGCGGTGGCGTTATCTGGGCTCCGCCGGGAACGTTCGGCCACGGTACCGGTGACGCGTTGCGAGCTGCGGTGGTGGGGGCCTCGGGCAAGTACACCGGCGACCGGTACAGCCAAATCCGGCGCAGAGAACCGGGTTTCTCGGATTGCTCGGCGTTCGTGGACAAATGTTTGCGCGATGCCGGGATCGATCCTCCGTCCGACCCGTGGGCCAACACCACCCTGTACCTGATGTCCCCGCAATGGCATACGATCCCGCAGAGTCAGGCCCTGCCCGGCGACATCGCGATAAGCGTCGGTCACATGGTCCTGATAACCGCGGCCGGCGGAACGCAGGCGATCGGCCAGGAGAATGAGCGGGTCAACGTTCGGACCGGTACACCGGCGTCACTCTTCTCATCGACCGAGGCGTATGTATTCAAAACCTACACCGGGTACGGCCCGGGAACACCGGGAGCGAGGCCCGCGACATGAGCGGATCGACGGGCCCGATCCTCGCAACCGGACTCCTCACCATGGTCAATCAATCGGTACTCCACAATGAACCGGTTGACTGGCGTGTCCCCATCGCAACCGGCCTACTCGCCGGGGCCGCATCGCTATTAGAGCGGGTCCTTCCGCAGGCAACGGTTATCATCGCTTGGACCGGTCTTATCACGGTCCTGATTACCCGCGTCGACCCGAAGATCCCGAGTATCACAGAATCAGTAATTGCATGGTGGGACCAGGCGAACACCTCCGGCGCCCCCACGCTTACCGGCGGAACATGAGAGGGAAACCACCGTGACAACGCTTCAACACATCGCGGTTATCATCGCCGCTACTGGCCTCGCCACCACTCTCGTCCTACCCGGACGCACCACCGCTAACGGGCTGAACGCGTTCTTCGGCGGCCTTTCGAAGTGGCAGCGTTCATCCGAGGGCCTGCCGGCCTAAAGCAATCTCGAGGGAGAGAATCCGATGTCGTCGCCATACACCGGCGCCGCTGTGCGGGCCGCGCATTTCGCGTCGAAGCCGGCCGTGGCCGGACTCGACCCGCGGCACACGCACGCAAACGCGGTGGTCGACATGTTCTACCCGGTACCGGCCCCGCCGACCGCGCAGGCCATCACGCTGTGGGACGAGGACGACACCCCCGGCCAGTCAGGGCAGCCGAACCTTGCGCAGGTGCCCACAGAGCACTGGTGGCCCGGCCAGCCGGCCGCGCCGACCGGCATCCCGACCGGCCGCGCCCAGCAGATCGGCCAGGATCGCATGATCTGTGACCACTCGGTGGCGAACTACGTCCCGGATTCGAACCGTCTCTACAGCCATGCCGCACAGGGCCAGGTACGGGAATGGGTCGTGGGAAGGCACCCGTGGCAGGCCGGTGAAAGCGTCCCGGACAACGTCGGATACCTGATGGCCGGTCGCAACGCCTACGATCAGAACAACCAGCCGAACGAGGTTTACGGCGGTGGCGATCCCGCGAACGTCGGCCGTTACCGGCTAGGCGTCAAAACCAACATGTACGGCCTTTACGACAACCCGGTGGGACTCTACGGTCAGACAGCGTTCCTGCGCGGATACACCGGCCTGTACCCGCAGTTTCCGTTTGATAAGCCGCGCATCGATAACTCGGTGCCCGGCAACCCGAACAGCGCCGGTACCGCGTACTGGGGCCCGGCGACCCCGGCGCAGACGCCCTCGATGTTCGCGCTCCCGACCGAGTCAGCGATCACGGACTACATGACCGCGACCCAGCAGGGCGCCACACAGGAAGCGTTCTACGACTCTGACGGGATGATGGTATGACCACCCCGACACCTACCGTGGACGTCCCGAAGCTCGGCCCGGTGCCGCGCAACGCCGTGATCGGCATTGTGGGCGCGGCCGCGCTATTCGTGGCGTGGCGGTGGTGGCAGGCCCGCCGGGCGGCCGCGGCCACCCCCGCCGACGCCACCGCGTCGGACTTTCAAACCTCCGGGCTGCTACCGGGTGTGGCCGGTGCGGTCAACGCGGATGGGACGATCCCGAACGCCGGAGGCTCGAACACCGACACCGTGCAAACCGGCGGCACCGGGCCCGGCCATTTCACCTCCGACGCGGAATGGTCGGCGTGGGTGGAGGCGAACCTACCCACCGACAAGTGGACCCTCACGGATATCGTGACGGCCCTCGGCGCGGCCCTCGCGAAGCGCCCCACCGATCCGGTGCAACAGCAGATCGTGCAGTCTGCCATCGCGGTCGCCGGCGAACCGCCCGAAGGCCCGATCGTCCTGATCTCCGGCGGGTCGACCGGCATCACCATCGCTCCGGCGATCCTGTCCAGTTCAGCCGGCCCGACATCGGTCAAACTCACCGTATCTCCCGTGGCCGGGGCAGCATCCTACGTGGCGTACCGGGCAGGCACGTCGACCCCCGCGGGCACCAGCTCGACAACCGAAATCGAAGTTGACGGACTCACGCCCGCAACGCCCTACAGTTTCACCGTGGCCGCGCTGTCGGCAACCGGCACGGCCGGGCCGACCGGCACGGCCGTGAGCGTGAAGACCCTGGCCGCCCTCGGCGCTCCGACCGCCCCCACGATCAGCAAAGCCACCGCGACATCGGTCACGCTGTCGACGAAGGCCATCCCCGGCGCCACGAGCTACGAGTGGCGGGTCAACGGGGCCGACCACGCACACACGGCCACCCCGACCTACCGGTATGGCACGAAACCTGCTACGGCCTACCGATTCTCCGTCCGGGCCATTGTCGACGGACACGACACGCCGGTGAGCCCGGAAACCACGTACACCACGAAGACGAAGTGAGGACGCCCCAATGGCTTTGAAGCCTGACACCAGCATCATGGCATCGCTCGCCGTGGCCGCCATGGTCTACGGCGTCCACGCGGCTTTCACGCCGAACATGGCCGATATGCAGGCGGTCCCTGCCGGGAACACCGACATGGATAAGGCCGAGCGTAAGGCCACCTGGGCCTCGGCCGCGGTGGTCGCCACCGTGAGTCTGCTTGCGAAAGACCCGACGATCTTCGTGATCGGGTCGGCCGTCACGATCGGCATGTCACTGTTCAGCCGACACGCGATATGGAGCGAACCGGCCGCGCTGATGTCGCCGTACGCGCCCGGCGCCGCGCAGGCCACATCAGCCAACGACCTCGCCACCGGCCCGATCCCGGTAGGAGCGACCAGCCCCTACGAAATGTTCGCCGGCCAGAACAACGAATTCATTCAGTAACACGCTCGGGAGAGAGGACCTGTCATGAGCTGGGGGCCGATCCCGTTCATACCGAACCCGGAGGCGCTAGGAAAGTCGATCCAGCAGAGCACAACCGTCCCGGGCGAATTCATCGCCGCGCTGGTACGTGGAACGGCGTGGGTCAGCGACTGGCGCAACTGGGTTCGGGTCGCTTACGTCACCGTGGGCGGAACGATCGTCATCGTCGGCCTGGCCGCCGTTATCTTCGGCCACAAGCAAGTAGCATCCACGGCCACCGGGTACGCCAGGCAGGGCGCCACGAAGGCGAAGAGCTGGGCCAACACGTCCACGGCGAAACCGGTAAAGGCCGCGTCGGCCACGGGCGGCACGAAGGTAGCGAAGGCGAAGACGGTCGCCAAAAAGGCGGCCAAAACAGCGGCTAAGGCGGCGGTGGTGGCATGATTACCGAAGAGCACAACGCGGGCCTACAACCCGACACCGACGAGGTCCTACAGCGGGAAACCGATGTGCCGGTGGCACCGGTCGTACCCGTCCACATTGTCGGAGCGAACGGGCCGACCCGCACGCAGGCGCTCCCGAACCATGGCGGGGCCACCTTTACAAAGCAAATCCCGGCGTCGGGGGCCGCGCCGGTCAAGGTGCTCACTAAGGACAGCCGGCGGGCCGTGGCGACGATCGTGGCGACCGGTGGCGCCATGCGCGTGAGTTTCACCGAAGCGGGCGCGCAGGGCGTCGGAAGCTCTTACGCGGTGTGGCCGGCTGGTGTGTTGTTGCCGATCCGGGCGGCCGTGGATGTCTGGGTCACGGCGGACACCGTGGCCGTATCCGTATCGGTCGTTACCGAATTGTGGGCGGCCGGCGAAGGATCGCCGTGACATCCCCCGCCCGGACCGCCAACCTACATGAGCCATCATCGGCGGTGGCCACCGCGGCCGGTGTCGCAACGGTGAGTCTCGGGCCGTCCGACCGGCGCGGCGGCACCACCTGGTCGATCGATTCCCTAATATGGCAGACGAACCGACCGGGCGTTGCCCCGGTGCCACGGGTGCAAATCTACCAGGATCACGCGGACCCAAGCGGATCGCTGGTCCTGTCCTACGACGGTAGTTTCGGCCAGGCGGTAGGAGACCTCGAGATCTCCACCGGATCGACGATCATCGCCGTATGGACGGGCGCGCAGGCGGGAGACATCTGCACCCTGACGATTACCGGTAAACGGTGGTAACGGAATGGGATTCCGTGAAGTAGCCCGGACGATCCTGGCGGGGTCGACCCTCATCGCGCAGGCGATCCAATCACAGAACTTTCAGACCGGTGTTTCCGGATGGCAGATAGCGGCTAACGGAAACGCGGAATTCAACAATGCGATTTTCCGGGGTGACCTGATCGTCGGCGGGGTGAATCCGCCGGACATGGAAATAACCGCGAACGTTCCCGCAGAGTTGACCGCCTTCTACACGGCTACATACACGGGCACCATAGCGAGTTTCAGCGTCCTGATGAGAGCGGACGCCAACAATTACATGTATCAGGTGGTCCTCACCACGAGCACCATCGGTGTTCCGTCCGTGAACACCGGATGGGTCAACTCGGGAGTGGTCACCGAAGGCCTGATCTTCAGTTGCAACGCCGGGCGATGGCAGGCCATTTACGGGTTCGTCACGAACGGCGACTTTCAGGCCTTCGGAAAGATCATCCTCGGTGACGATACGGATCCGACGAACGACCTATTTTACGGGCACACGTCGCTGGGCAGAGATAACACGTTCTTTCAGAACATTTCTTCGCTATCGTTCACCTCCACAACGTCACTCACTGAACAGTTGGCGCAGACGATCGGGCCCGCGTTCTTTCCCGATGGCCGCGCATTCAAACTCGAATACTCGGTCGGAATCAAAAGCGCTGCAACGCAAGCGCCCAGCGTCAACGTCCACAAGACGAACCTTGCGGGAACGACACTGGCCTCCGGTCGATGGCCGATACCGTTCACGGGTGTCGACCTGCCACTTATGCGGGAAACCGTATTCGTCAACAATTCCGGGGCCGACGTCACGGCGTCACTGGCGATCGGAGTACAGCCCCAGGTGGCCACGGCCGTTTCGCTCGATACCGGCGCTGGCACCGCCGGCGGATATCTTCGCATAACCGACATCGGCGCGGCCGGTGATTACCTCGGGCGCCCCAGCGTCTAGTCACAAATGCAGGAGTCTCGATATGATCGGCGCGGAGGAAAGAGTGAGCCTATTCGGTAGCCGTGACAAGTCCCTCACACGCGTCGAACTGGCACGTCTCGAGGGCAGCTTCACGGCACTGACCCAACAGTTAGCGGCGATGGCCGCCGCAAGCTCCGCCCAGTTTGCCGACCACGAGGCACGCCTACGCGCGAACGAGCGCTGGCGCTACGCCCTACCCGCGGCCCTCCTGACGTCTGCCGCAACGACCATTGTGGGCATACTCTCGATCGTGCTGCGGTAGTAAACTCCGGGCAAGCCTTCGGGAGAGGACCAAACCATGCGGGTATTCATGCCGTCCGGCGACGCGTCCGGCGACCTTTACGGCGAAGTGCCACTCACCGACACACCCGATACCCGCCATTGGCTCGAAACCCTGGCAATTCCCAAATGCCTTACGTGGCGCACCGATCACCCGTTCGCGGTGCTGGGCAGGCTCTATCCGGCCGCATACTGCGTGTCGGCCTACTGTCCACGCTGCGCAGGCCTGCGCGAGCTGGACGGCACCGAAGAGTTGGTACCGAACGCGTGGCTCCACGATGGCGTTGACCCGCCCGCTCGAGAGGAAGAATTCGACGATGGCCGAACCGGACCCCACCCCGACGCCCGACGACCCCACCGCGGCCGAGCTGGCCGCCCTACGAAAGGAAAAGGCCGACCGCGACGCGGCCGACCGCGACGCTAAGGCGAAGGCCGACGGCGAGCGTGATGCCGAACTGGCCGCCCTTCGTAAGGAGAAGGCCGACCGCGACGCGGCCGACGCCAAGAAAGTTACCCCGCCGAAGAAGAAGATCGAAAAGGTTCAGCCGCCAGCCCCGGACGAAGACCAGGCCAACGAGCCCAAGCGGGCCCGCGTATCCAAGTTGTGGTACGGAGACTCTGCATACGAGTGACTCGCAAAGATAGGCCCGGCATACAACTATGCCGGGCCTATCCACTGTGCTACGGTCCGACCATGTACGAAACCATCACCTACGACTGTCGATGCGGAAACGGCTACCTCCACACGCACAGCGTGCGCATACTCCGGCCACTGTGGTGGTTCCGCTGACCAGGGCCGCGGAAGCGCACCCGACCGCCGGGCAGGCCACCGCACCCACCACCTACGTCAACGTATACATGAGCAAAGAGACCAAAAAGCGCCTGCGCGTACGCGCGGCCACCGACGACACCACCATGACCATATGGGCGCGCGACGCCATCATCGCCGCGCTCGACGCGGCCGACGTACGGGACGCAGCATGGAGAGAATGAGTTGCGTGGCCGTGGGGATACTACTCGCAATCCTCGCATGGGTCATTCTGGCCACGCTACTTATAGGCGCGTACTTCCTCATGAGGATGTGGACGTGATATTCACCTGGGTCAATGCCAACCTGGCAGCCACAATTGCCGGTGGTTCGGTCATAATCGCATCCGTCGTGGTTCTCTGCGCGGCCTTATTCGGCGGGGAATCAGACGACATCTGAAAGGAAAACGTAATGAAGGTCGAAACGGTTGAGATCACGGCCATCATGCTGGAGCGATCGGATATCACTAACCGTATCCGAGTCAGTGTGGAACGGCCCGATGGGAAATGGGTCGACGTCATCGACGATCACGATTCGGGCCACATCAGTACATGCGTATCGGCCCTCGGGATCGACCAGGCCCCCCCGCGAACCGGCGGATGGTACGACGGAAAAGGCGAACAATGAGCACGGACGCCCGTAGCCGGCCAGTGCCAGACGGGAACCGCGGGGTACGTGGACGCTGCCCAATCTGCAAGCTCCGGGTTCATCTCACCAGGGATTCCGTCCTCGGAGAGCACCCGAACAAGATCCGGGAACGCTGCACGGGAGCGGGCAGCGCTCCCATACCGCCGGATGAGGACACCACCCCCGATTGGCGAGACAGGCAAACCTACTACCAGGCGGTTCGCGACCTGCAATACATCGGATCAAAGAGCTTCCGCACCGCCAAAGACAAAAAGGATCTAGAGCGAATCCGCAGGATCCTTCAAACGTCATTAACGACACGCAACCCGCGAGCACAGATTGATTAGAGGCGATAATGCCAATTATGTTCACGCCTATCGAGGTGGCCGACCAGGTTCACCGCGACTATGACAAGGGAAGCGTCAGCCGCGCCGAATCGATTCAGCGCATGCGTGACGCGCTCAACGTGACGGAAGCTAGCGCGGCTGATCTGATCGACCACGAAAAGCGACCGTCCGCGCGACTGGTAAATAACTGCCCGAAGTGTGGATACAAAGCGTTCGACGCATAACGGAGGTTATCGAAATGCAGACGATCGAGGTTCCGGACCGCGCTACCGATGGCGCGCGAGTCAGCCTGTACGAAGCGAACTGCTACAGCTTCGCGGGCTACGTAGTCAACTGTTCGGAGCACGGCACGCTGCCCGGCACCTACACGGACAGGGCCGATGCTGCGGAGGTCCGCGTCGGCCACTGGCACCTACACGAGATGTCGCGCTGAACGCATAAGGGAGATTATCGATGAACTTCCGAATCCAGATGTTCGACTCCGCTCGGAGTCGCCCCGATATTCCCGTTGCCGATCGAACGATTGATATCGGTGACGGGACCACATATTCGTTCGACTTCGCCCATGTGGTTTCCGTGAATGCCCAATATCCGACGCGATTCCGTGTTGAGGTTAGCGCGCAAGGGGTGGAGTGGCGGTCGATACCGGTCTATGTCACAGACAATGACGTGGTGATGTGCTATGCGGACCACGAATGCGAAGAGCGTTCTACGCCCGGATGGCTCCCCGGTCGACGCGTGACGCTGGGAGCTGTGGTCGACGCGTTCGTGAGGCACGGCCGCGAATGCGATGCGCGGGTGGCCACCGATGGAGAATGAGCGTGCCAAGAAATGGCTTACCCACAAGCTCGTGGAATCGTGGAGCAAGGGCTATGACCAGGGCGCAATTGACGTACTGGATGGCTTGGTTGCGGCGGTTAAGGCGATTCCGCTCGATGTCACGTTCACGAAGAACGACCTTGTCAACTTCATTTCTCAGGCGCGGGACCGCGTGGCACAGATGAAGACCCATATCCCGGGGGTGGCACGATGAACCAGGAACACGCGCAGGCCCTCGCCCTGGCGGTGATGCTCGCGGTGGCCGGCTTCGGCTGGATATGGCTGCTCGATCCGAATCCGGCCCCGGCGCGGCACGTTCGTCACGAAGTCAGCCGGTGGCGTGGGCACCCCTTCGCGGCTTCTCTGATCCTCGGTGCGGCCCTGGCGTTGCCGGCCCTACCTCGGCGGTACGTCCAGTTGTACGCGGCGCCCAGGCGGGACACCGGGGGGCGCCACCGCGTGCCACCACCGGACGCTGACCGTGTCGCACCGGATGCCATCGTGGGATCGCTCGATATCAATTGGACGATCCCGGTTGTGGTGACCAAGCCGAAGGGCAGACGGCCGCGCGCCCCCCGCGGTACCTCGCGTAGCGGACGCAAAAAGTAGCCGCTACACTCGCACCGCAAACCCGTACATCCCAAGGGAGAGAGCGCATGGATTTCGCAGTTAGCAGGACCGCGTACGGCCCGCTGCCGATGTCGCAGCATCTTCACGAGGCCGGCTGGGATCCGTCCATCGTGGATCAGGTGACCACGTGGGACGATCTGCACGCGGCGCACGTGATCGCGGAAGGACTCGGCATGTTCGCGAACATGGCCGCGTGGACCATCACGCACCTGGGCAACACGCCGGCGTGCCGTGACGCCCTGGTGGCCATCGCGAACGCATCGGACACGACCACGGACGCGCTGTACCGCCGATTCGACCGGGCCGAGGGAAGCGACCGGGGCGGTGAGTTCCCCGGCAGCGCCACCGGCAAGCCGGTGCCCACCAAGGATCCGACCCTGTTCGACACCGCCGAGTTGACGACCCTGGTCGAGACCCTGTAGCATCCCCCGCATGAAGCTTGACCGTAGGCCGGTTGCGTGGGGTGACCTCACGCAATTCGGCCTCGGCCTGTTTTACGCCTACGTGGCGTTCGTATGCATCCGCGGGGCGCTCCGGTCGGCCGGCAAGCT
>Ga0070707_100002603_pt1 | contig 17142 bp, 16 predicted proteins | sample KBSK5502metaG_FD_65468 | JGI IMG/M metagenome (GOLD analysis project Ga0070707, IMG submission 65468) | Corn, switchgrass and miscanthus rhizosphere microbial communities from Kellogg Biological Station, Michigan, USA - KBS K5-50-2 metaG | ecosystem: Host-associated > Plants > Roots >... | reverse complement strand
CTCGCATCGAATGTCATTTTTTTAACTTCAGAGTCCACGATGTCGTGAGCCTTGTTCTCAATTAAGAATAGTCCACGATGTCGTGAACCCTGACAAGTAAGTAGTAAGCAGTGAAGAGTAGACAGCGGTTAGATCAACTATGACGCCTACTGCCTACTGCTTACTGCTTACTACTTACTACTTACTACTATTCTCATCTTCCCCCATCAATCGAGAAGACCTCGCCGGTGATGAAGCCGGCTTCGTCTGAGGCCAGGTAGGCGATCAGTTCGGCGACTTCCTCGGGGGTGCCGGCGCGGCGTAGGGGCGTCGAGTTAATGATCTCCTGCACGCGGTCGGGCTGCGAGAATTTATCGACGAAAGGCGTGAGGATGACGCCCGGCGCGACGGCGTTGACCGTGATCTTGTATTCGCCGAGTTCATTGGCGAGGCCTTTGGTGAAGGTATTGACTGCGCCCTTCGAGGCGGCGTAGGGCAGCGAGCCGCTGCGCCCGCCGAGGTCGGCCGCGATGGAGGAGACGTTGATGATCCGGCCGCTTTGCTGCTGCTTCATGTGCGGGATCACGGCCTGCGAGCAGAGAAAGACGCCCTTGAGGTTGATCGCCATCACTGCGTCCCACACTTCCTCGCCGCATTCCTCGATGGGCACGAGTTTGACGATGCTCCCGGCGTTGTTGACGAGGATGTCGACGCGCCCGAAATTCTGGATCGTTTGATCAACCATCCACAGCACCTCCAGCCGGCGGGTCACGTCGGCCCGAATGCTGAAAGCGTTGCGGCGCATGGCTTGAATCTCGGCGACCACCTCTGCCGCGCCGCTCTCATCGCTCAAATAGTTGACTGTGACCGCCGCCCCGTTGCGCGCCATTACCAAGGCGGTAGCGCGCCCGATGCCGGAACTCGCGCCGGTCACAATCGAAACTTTGCCACGTAGGTCGAATTGTGCTGCCATAGGGAGTGATGAGTGATGAGTGATGAGTGATGAGTAATGAGTAGCAAGATGTCTTCACTCATTACTCATCACTCATCACTCATCACTTGGATAGTACTTCCGCCCTTGCAACTTCTCCGGCAGGCATTCCATCTCCGCCCTGCCTGCTTCGTAATCGTGTGCGTACTTGTAGCCTTTGCCGTAGCCCAAGCCTTTCATCAACGCCGTGGGCGCATTGCGCAGGTGCAACGGCACCGGCTCGGTCTGGGTCGTGCGTGCGTCTTCGGCCGCCGATTCATAAGCCATGTAAACCTGATTGGACTTCGGCGCCAGCGCGAGGTAGGCCGCCGCTTCGGCCAGCGCCAGACGCGCTTCCGGCAGCCCGATGAGGTGCGTCGCCTGGGCCGCGGCGGCGGCCACGACCAGGGCCTGCGGGTCGGCCAGGCCAACGTCTTCGGAAGCGTGATGGACGATGCGCCGGGCAATAAACATCGGGTCTTCGCCCCCTTCGATCATCCGCGCCAGCCAGTAGAGCGTGGCGTCCACGTCCGAGTTGCGGATGGATTTGATGAAGGCCGAGATCAGGTTGTAGTGCTGCTCACCGGCCTTATCGTAGAGCGCGGCGGCTCGCTGCATGGCCTCGCGCAAATCTTCGTCGCTGAGGATGCGCCGGCCCTGCTCATCCTCGCGGGCCGAGGTTGCGGCCAGTTCGAGCGTGTTGAGCGCCACCCGCGCATCGCCGCCCGTGTAAACCGCGAGCCAGCGTAATTGGGGCTCGTCTATTTCCATCTTGAGACGGCCGAGGCCGCGCTCCTCATCCGCCAGAGCCTCGGCGAGAATGCGCATGACTTCATCTTCGGTGAGTGGGTTGAGGACGAAGACCTTCACCCGCGAGAGGAGCGCCGAGTTGATCTCAAACGATGGGTTCTCCGTGGTCGCCCCGATGAGGATGATCGTGCCGTTCTCCACGTAAGGCAAAAAGGCGTCCTGCTGCGCGCGATTGAAGCGGTGAATCTCATCCACGAAGAGCACAGTCCGGCGGCCTGTCATCGCCATCGTCTCGGCTGCGTCGGCCATGACTTGGCGGATCTCTTTGATGCCGGAAGTGACGGCACTGAAGGGGACGAAATGAGCCGCCGTACGGGCCGCGATGATCCGGGCGAGGGTAGTTTTGCCGGTGCCGGGAGGCCCCCAAAAAATGATGGAGGTCAGGCGGTCCTCTTCGATCAGGCGGCGGAGCAGTTTGCCCGGGCCGAGCAAGTGCCCCTGACCGATGAATTCATCGAGCGAGCGCGGACGCATCCGCTCGGCCAGCGGTGCGGCGCGGTCGAAGCCCTCGCTCACAGCCGGCCACGCCTCCGCCTCAGCGAAAAGGCCTGGGGTCTTCTTTGTGCGCGGCATGCGATTAAGCATAGCACAAGAACAGCGATAAGTGACGAGTGACGAGCATTCTCCGCTTCTCACTCGTCACTGTTTCAAGAAGTCATTCACCAGGCGGGCGAATTCTAGCGGCATCTCTTCCTGGGGCGCATGCCCGCACGGCATGATGCGCAATTCGGCATGCGGCAGGTCGCGGACGAGTCGTTGGCCGAAGCGCGGCCGGATGAGGCGGTCGTGCTCGCCCCAGATGACTAGGGTCGGCTGGCGGACAAGGCGCAAATCGCGCTCGATGGGTCGCAGGTCCCAAGCCTGGAGCATCGCGATGATGGCACGCTGGCACCCCTCATCGCTAAGGACGGAGTGATAGGCCGCCACCCTTTCGGGAGTGATAATCGAATGCCGGCCGTAAATGAACCGCATTCGGTTCTCGATGAAAGCCGGTGAACGCATGAGCCGTTTGAGCGCGTGGAGCCCGAGGGCCTGGCCGATCACTCCGCTCGATCCGAGCAAGAGGCGGGCAAGCTGTGAGCGGGTGTGCGCTTGGTAAGCCGCGGGGTCAACCAGCACGAGCCGCGTGACGCGGTGCGGCCAGCACTCGGCCAGGCGGAGCGCGACCGCCCCGCCCATGGAATTACCGACGAGCGTGGCACGCTCCAGCCCCAACTCGTCCATCAATCTGAGGACGATCTCGGCCTGCGCTTCTAGCCGGTAATCGCCCTCAGGTTTGTCGCTCGCGCCGAAGCCTTTGAGATCGAGCGCCACCGTGCGATGGCGTGCGGCAATCGCCTCGAAGACATCCTGCCAGGTGTAGACCATCGAACACAGCCCGTGGATGAGCATCACCGGGTTGGCGCCTTGGCCGCCGTCACGATAAGCAATCTGCAGGTTGCCTAGCGCTGCCAAGCGAAGGGCAGCGCCCGCGACGGTCACCTTCGGAGTGGTCTGATTGATTGTTCTGAGCCCCATCTTTGTCACCTTAAGCAAAGGACCAAGAGTTTGCAAGCCTCAAATTCGGGTCACGTTAAACTTCCTGCTCTCCATCTATAGCCCGTCAAGCCCTTATCTTTCTTAGATTTACTTCTCCATCTCAATCTTCTGCAGATTGCTTCGCATTCTGACTGTTTAATTACCAGGCAAATATAAGACTTGGGAGACTGGATTTGCGAGCCTCCAACGGAGGGCTCAAAAGCCGGTTCGAGGCAGGGATAAAATTCGCCGCTCAATCATAGGGTTAGCCAGCCTAGCAGGAAGGGCATATTGACGAAGGCTCGGCCGGCTCCCTAGCATGAGGCTGTCATACTCGCACAGTGACGGTTTCCCCACCGGTGCCCTTTCGAAGTCCCGCTTTATAGGGCATTCGACCTGAGGCGTTAACCGACTGAAGGACCTGGGATTAGACAGCCAGCGACGCGAAACTAACGAAAGTCTATATTTTTTATTTTTTTGGTAGGCAAGCTATGTCAGTCAGAGAAGATACCTTGAAGTCGCTCTTCGCCGATGTCTTCCGGCAGGTAACCAAGCGTCAGGCCATGCCGGAAATCCACGTCGCCTTCTACCCTTTCGCCGGCCTCAACCACACGATCCGCATCCGCCGGCAGCGCGTCTACGTCCGCGTCTCGGATATCTTGCGCGACGCGCCGCCGCAGGTCCATCGGGCGCTGGCCTTTATTCTCGTGGCCAAGCTCTTCAATAAGAGCGCGACCGCCGAACACGAATCACTCTACCGGCAGTACGCCTATCAACCGCAGGTGCTGAGGGCTTCGGACTTGGCCCGCCGCAAGCGTGGGCGCAAGTTGCTCAACGGGGCCACCGGGCGCGTCTACAACCTCGATAAAATTTATGCGCGGCTCAACCGCCGCTACTTCAATAATGAGCTGCACAAGCCGACGCTCAGTTGGAGCGCCCGGCGCACCAAGCGCATCCTGGGGCATCACGATGCCGTCCACGATGCGATCATCATCAGCCGCTCGCTCGACCAAGCCAACGTGCCGGAGTTCCTCGTCGAATACGTGCTCTACCACGAAATGCTCCACATCAAGCACCGGCCGCGCGTAATCAACGGGCGCCGCATCTTTCACACCGCCGCCTTCCGGGCTGATGAGCAGCGCTTCGCCCGCTTCAGAGAGTCAATCGAGTGGCTCGATAATCTCGCCCGGAGGCGGTGAAGAGCAGGGCCAAGTAAAAAATAAAGGGTAGCAGCGCTTAGCCTCTACCCTCTTCTTGTCCCTTTTATAATTCGTCCGCCGCCGCTTACCTTTCCAGCCGGCCGCCTTCTAACAAGGCCGAGACGGCGAGTTCCATAATCAACCACTTCTTGGGGAAGGAGAGGAATTGCACGCCGGTGCGCCAACGCTCCCCGTCGCCGTGCGTGTATTTGACGACGGCGCGCAGCTCGCACTCGGCCTGCACGCAAGTGAGCGTAATCACCTCCCCGACCTCGAGCGGGAGCGGGGCGATCAAGCAGGCGCCGTGTCGGCTGATGTCCTCTGTCCTGACGCGCAGCGGCGGATGGGGGGTAGTCGTGGATGAGCGATGGAGGTTGAGGTGGAGGGCGATTTTACTGCGCGACTCTTTGCGTCGCGTGCGGGTGTGGCGGCGGGATTCATCACGCCGCTGCTCGTCGTAGTGACGTCGGATCAATTGGCGGACCTCTTGACGGTCGCTGGACTTGAGGTTAAGGAACTTGATGCCGACGCCGACGCCTGGCTGGACGAAGCAGATTTCAGCCGCGGCGCTGACTAATCGCCGGTCCGGCAAGGTCAGGATCACGTTGACCAATCCCCCCACCCCGAGTCCGTGGTCGTCGTTGATGAAGAGGCCATTCTCGCTGAGGTTACAGGTTTGGGTGTAGTGCAATTGACCGTTCGCGATCAAGGTTACTGGGCAAGCCACGGTGGTGCGGTCAGAACTGCGTCGCTCGATCCTTTCTCTTTTCGTCATGCTCGAGGTTCCTTATGAATCGAATCTTGAAAATCTGAGCCTCGGCTTTCGCTCCCCTCGGGGCGAGTCGTCGAGAAAACCGCTCGGCTCAGTGAGGCTTAAAATAGGTCGGGGCCATGTCAAAGGCGTTTTATGCCCATAACATTCCTTTCACGATGAACCGTCAGCCGGCACCGCTGAGGCCCCTGGCCAGAAAAAACTTGCCCCCTTTCCTCGGAGGAGCGAATTGATTCGCTGAGGCGCTCAACGACCGAAGTCGTGACGACCAAGGGCTGATCGCTAGTGAATGCTCGACAGCGGGCCGGACACTGTTTATAATTTCCGTGCCGTTTGAGCAATCATGGCTACAACCCCTTTCACCACTGGAGCGTCTCAAACTCACTAAGCGATCAATCCGACAATCTGCGTCTGAATCTTGTGCTTGAGGTTGAGAGTGGTCGATTGTGGATGGCGCACTAAATACGATAAGGCAAGCCGAAGTTGAAGGTTTTGCCTGAGAAGGAGACAAATATGAGAGTTATTCACCAGCCCGTCCGATCTATCCTGTTTGCCGCGCTCCTGCTGGCAGCAGCGAGTATGTTCGTCGAATTGCTGACCGGCCAGTCACCGGTCCTGACGGCCTGCGCGCAGGCCGTCGTGGTCGCGAATTCAGCCACCTTCGCGAACGACAAGACCGTGGCGCCCAATTCGATTGCCGCCGCCTTCGGCGTCTTTAAGACGCAGAATGGGCAGCCCGCCAGCGCCACCTCCCGACCGTTGCCCACGGCCCTGAACGGAATCAAGGTGAACGTGAATGGCGTCGACGCGGGCCTGTTCTTCGTCAGTAATGGGCAGATCAATTTCCTCGTCCCAGGCTCTGCGCCACTCGGGACGGTGAATATCACCGTGACCAACTTCGATAACACCACCACGACGGGAACCTTCATCGTCGCCCAAACTGCCCCCGGCATCTACACCGCGCGAGGCAGTGGCCAGGGCACCGCCGCTGCCCTGACAACCTTTGACGGCGCCTCCTTCCAACTCACTGCCAACCCGGATGGGAGTGAGAAAGATATTGATCCGGGCACGAAGGACCGGCCGAACTTCCTGATTCTCTACGCCACCGGGGTGCGTGGGGCGACGGCCGGGACGGTCAGCGTCACCATTCAGGGGGTGCCGTCCAGAGTGGACTTCGCCGGGGCGCAGGGCGGCTTTGACGGGCTCGATCAGCTCAACGTCCGCATCCCGCCCGAACTCGGCGGACTCGGCATCGTCAACGTCACGATCATCATCGGCGGCAAGCAATCCAATGTCGCGACGGTGAAGATCGGGGGCGTCTTCCCGCCGATCCGGACGCAGGACATCACCCCGGGGCAGACGATCACGGGCTCGCTCACCGCCGATGACCAGGTGCAGGCGGATGACCAAGGCAACACCTTCTTCTTTGACGCTTATCGATTCCATGCCACGGCCAACACGAGCGTCGCGCTCGACCTCCGCTCATCGCAGTTCGACGCCGGGGTCCTCATCTACAAAGTGGAGAGCAACCTCACGCTCACTTTCCTGGGCTATGACGACCAAACCGGCGGACGCGCCAACCGCAATTTTGTGAACAATAATGCCCTGCTGATCACGGTGCTCCCGGTTGAGGCCGATTACGTGATCTTTGCCTCGAGCTCTGATGTCCAGCCGGACGGAGTGGGTGACTATACATTGACCTTCACGACCAACGTCGCCCAGCAAATCAATTACGGGGCGAATATCAACGGGACGATCGCCACGACCGACATCCAGACTTCCGGCGGCACCTACCTCGACGCTTTTTGGTTCAACGGCGCGCAAGGCGACCGGGTGCGAGTCACCATGACCTCGTCGGCCTTCAGGCCGTTCTTGATCATCAACAAGCGCAACGGCGTCGAGATCACGACTGACAGCGACCCGGAGGCGGACGTCACCAAGACGCTGCCCGAGACCGGCGCCTACATCATCATCGCGACGCCTAACGAGGTGAATCGCACCGGGAGCTATAACCTCACCCTGACGAAGTTCACCGCAGCCCCCGGAGAGGCAGAGGCGGGCGAATCAGCCTCGTCTGATCTACCCCCACGCGGGTTGACCACCGTGGGCAGCGGGCGCAATCCAAACGTTGAGCACGGCGCCACACGCCGCGTCATCGTGCGAGAACAATAAAACAGGGGTTAGGGGTTAGGGACTAGGGGCTAGGGTAAACGGATAAAGTTATTCCCTAGCCCCTCGCCCCTAGTCCCTGGCCCCTCGCTTCCATGCACATCGGAATTGACGCCCACGCCATCGGCGCGCAGCAGGGCGGGAATGAGACCTACATCAAGAACCTGATCGCGGCCCTGGCTGAAGTGGACCGTGAGAACCGCTACACTCTCTTTCTAGCCAACCCGCGGGCGGCTGAGGAGTGGCGGGGGCGCTATGCCAATTTTGCCGTGCGCCTGCTCCCGCCGCCGACGCCACTGGTGAGGGTCCCGGTGACGCTCGCTTACGAGTTGCGCCGCCGCCCGGTCGACCTCTTGCACGTGCAGTACACGGCGCCCCCTTTCTGCCCCGCGCCCATCGTTGCCACCATCCACGACCTGGCCTTCGAGCATCTGCCTGAGACCTTCACGCGGCGGGGTCAGGCGCAGATGCGGCTGACGGTCCGCCGCACGGCGCGACGGGCGGCGCGGATTGCCACCGTCTCGGAGTTTTCACGCCAGGACATCATGCGCACCTACCGGCTCGGGCCGGAAAAGGTCGCGGTCACTTACAACGGCGTCGAGCCGCGCTTCACCCCGCAGCCCGGCTCGGGTAGCGAGGCGGAGGAGGTCCGCCGCCGCTTTCGCCTCGGCCGTGATTTTGTGCTCGCCGTCGGCAGCCTTCAGCCGCGCAAGAATCTGGTGCGCCTGGTGCGCGCTTACTCAAGCTTGCGCGTGAGGCACAGGGACTTCACGCCACAACTGGTGATCGTCGGGCGCCGGCTCTGGCTCTACCGCGAGATCCTGGCCGAGATCGAATCGCAGCCCTGGGCGCACGACGTGATCGTGACCGGTTATGTCGCCGATGAAGAGCTCCCCAGCCTCTACCGCGCCGCGTCGGCGTTCGTGTATCCTTCCCTCTTTGAGGGCTTCGGCCTGCCGCCGCTGGAAGCGATGGCCTGCGGCACGCCGGTCATTACCAGCAACACTTCGAGCCTCCCGGAGGTCGTCGGTGAAGCGGCCGTCACAGTCGACCCGCGTGATGAGGGGGCGATTGCCCAGGCCATGTTCGCCGTCGCGAGCGATCAGCGGTTGCGCCAGCGACTCCGGGAGGCAGGACCTGAGCAAGCGCGCCGGTTCACCTGGCGGGCGACGGCCGAGAAGACGCTGGCGCTCTATCGAGAGAGCGTTGAGGGCTGAATGATGAATGTCGACCCGTGCGGACGATCCGCGAATCGGTACCGCGAGCGGTAGCGAGCGTGGCCCCCACATTTGACTTCGTGAAGTCACGCTCGCTACCGCTCGCGGCACTGATCCGTCCGCCCAAAACTTGAAACTTGAAACCCAAGACTCAAAAACTCAAAACTCAGCGGTGCGACCTGTGCGGCGACACTGAATCGCAGTTCATGCTGGCGACCGAGCGCCTGGACGGGCCACTCGTGCGCTGCCGTGGCTGTCGTCTCTGCTACGTCATCCCGCCAACGGCCCGAAAGAGCCCATCCATTCCTGCGGGTATGGCCGGGGGAGAGGATGCCCGGGCGGCGGACGAGATGCGGCGGCTGGCCGAACGTGCGCGGGAGTTGGAACTGGTCGAGCCGCAAGTCGAGGAGCGCGAAAGGCGGTGGCGCGAACTCACGGCGGCCGAGCGACTCGCCGACCTCCGCCGTTTCCAAACCGGCGGGCGGTTGCTTGAAGTCGGGTGCGCCACGGGGGAGATGCTCGCCGCTGCCAGCGCATCATTCACGGTCACGGGCGTGGAGGCCGATGCCGAGAGCAGTTGTGTGGCGCGGGCACGCGGCCTTGATTGTCGGGGCGGGACCCTCTTTGACGTCGGCTTCCCCGAAGCGCACTTTGACGCGGCGGCGCTCTACCATGTGATTGAGCACCTGCCGAGCCCGCGCTCCGCCTTGGACGAGCTGCACCGCATCCTGCGGCCCGGCGGGTGGCTCGTCATCGAAACGCCCAATATCGCCACGCCCTGGTTCCGCCTCCTTGGCCCGCGCTGGCGGCAATTCATCCCCGACCACCGCTTCTTCTTTACGCCGGAGACGATCAGGCGGCTGTGTGCTGATCAGGGCTTCGAGGTCTGCGAACTCCGCTCGGTCGGGAAGGCCATGAGTGTGCGCCTGTTTGTGAGCCGCTTGGGCCGCTACCACAAATCTCTGTCCCGAGCCCTCAGCGCACTGAGCGCCCAATTGAAGATCAGCGACCGCACCCTGCGGCTCAACCTGGGTGACGTGATGCGCGTCTATGCCAGGCGGAGTCAGTAGTTCGTGGTCTGTTGTCCGTAGCAATGAGCTATGGACGACTGACAGCTAATGCCAAGCTATCGCCGGAGGACGGTCCTTGGTCTGAGGCCTTGGCCCCGTGGTGGGCGGGCCATGGCCGACGAACTGCGCATCCCAAGTTAAATGGCATGGCTCAGTCTTAATTTGACCCTGCCTCCTGACTTCGCGGGCGAAATTAAGTTCGACCACTTTGGTTGAGAGCCTGCCCGGTGCGGACACAGCTTGATGGACTCGCGCGAAGTAGTTTTGGCGCTCGGGCAAGCCCAGTTCTCGCCGGATGCGGTTGATATAGTTCTCGCACTCACCCAGCCCGAACGGCTCACCTTTGGCATCGTGCAGGTGGAGCACAGCGTGCGCCAGCTCGTGCAGCACAGCAAAGCCCAGGTCGAAGGCCGCGAGCACCTCTTTGTCCCCCTTCAAATACGCAAAGTCACTGAAGTCCAGCTTGATCGGATGCACTTCGATCCGTGCCCCAATCACGCGGCTCTCGTAGATGACGGACTCTCCCAGAAAGGCAAAGACCACGTCGCTTGAATGGTTGTGGCTCTCCAGCTCGAACGAGTCAGCGCTGTTGACGGCCGCCAGCAGGAGGGCCCGCGCCACGGCCGAGCCGGCGCCGACGTGAGCCCTGTCACCGAGGGTGAGGAAACCGTCCTGGTCGAAGCGCAGGTCGAGGAAGCCAGTCTTCTCGCGCAGGCTCGCGGCCACGGCGCTGAGCTGTTTCGCGCTCAGTTGGTAGCGGTCGGCGCTATTGCGCAGGCCGCCGCGGTAACGCAGCGGGTCGCTCGGCTCCGCGCCAGCGAGCGCGGCGAGCACGCTGAGGAGCATCAGCGCCCACCCCAGGCGCAAGCGGCGCACGGTCACGAGAAGGCGTGGGAGCGGGCGAGTGATCAGGGCAGGGCGGGCGAAATGAATGAGCATGACGGACACCTCCAGCGGACCCGTGAATCGACCAGCGCCGAAGCCAATCGTGCGTTCGGCCTCATCGATAACTACTCCCCCGAGCGATTTGAAGTTCCTCTTCGGGGGCCCGCGAGGCGTTAGATTCGCGGCGCCACAGCCGTTTTTTTCGGCGCCGGGGCGAAGGATTGAATGGCGGATACTTTTCTTGGATGAGCCATTCCGGGCTTATCCAAGAACCTGGAACGTCGATCGGTTCGGCGGGAGTAGTAGGCGGGGCTGCTTGCTTAAAAGATCGTCGTCAGACATCATAGGATCTTAGCCGGCGGTCTTAGCCCGAGAGAGATGAAAGTCAGTGGTCAGGGGCCGGGCGGTTGGCCGGTGAGGACTTGAGGGCGGGAGTAGATCAGCGGATTGAGCTTCGCGAAAAGCTACCAGTATATCGTTGACCGTGAGAGCGCCGCCGAGGCGCTCGGCGCCTTCGCCCACCAACCGATCGTCGGGCTGGACACCGAAACCTATTGGGACCGCGCGACCAGGCAGAATCGGATCAGCCTGTTGCAACTGGCCGCGCCGACGGGCGAAGTGATCGTGCTCGACGCGCTGGCCGCCGGGTTGGAAGAGTCGCGGGACCTGATCGAGAACCCGACGGCCTTGATGGCCGCGCACAACGCCCGCTTTGACGAAGGAGCGCTCATCGGCGCCGGGCTCAAACCGGCCGGCTTAGTCGACACGCTGCGGCTCGCGCGGCGCCTGCTGCGCCTTCCTTCGTGCAGCTTGACGGCCGTCACCGAACACTTATTCGGCTTCCCGCTCGACAAGCGTTTCCAGCAGAGCAACTGGCGGCGGCGCCCGCTCACCCGGGAGCAACTCGACTACGCCGCGCTCGACGCCCAGGCCGCGCTGCGGGTCTATCAAACCCTCACCGAACGCCTGGCGCAAGAGGGGCGGCTGGAAGCAGAGCTGCGCCGGGCTCAACTCGACTTGGCCCGGGCAGCCCAGCCGGAGCCAGTGCTGCGGTCTTCGCGCCGCCCGAGCCTCCAACTCCGCCCGCTCACGGCTGAGGAACGCCAGCTCTTCGAGCAGCTCCGCGCCTGGCGCCGGCAGTTGGCTGAACGCGAGCACCTCCCGGTTTATATGGTCTGCCCGGATAAGACGCTCGAACACCTGGCCATCGTCCGCCCGTGCTCGCTCGACGAACTGTCGCAGATCTTCGGCCTCGGCCCGCTGAAGATTGCCAAATACGGCCCGGCGTTGCTTAAAGTTCTCCAGGCAAGACTGTCGAATCAGTACCGCGAGCGGTAGCGAGCGTGGCTTCGGCAGCGAGCCACTGGTGGCAGCGACGCTCGCTACCGCTCGCGGTACTGACCCACACCCGCAACTCGCCCCGCGGTTTCCAGCAAATAAATTTGATAATTTTTCGGCCGGAATATTGACACTTTCCCGGCTCTGCGCTAGTGTTTTGGCCACGGCTCATGCGCAGTGAAGGTCAGCGGTCGGCCTTTGCTGATTGACCGCAGCAAGCGTCGGAAGTAACCTTTTCGTTTCGAGCTCTACCAGCGGTTGCTTGCTTCGCCTCCCGTTCGAGACCAATCGTCTTACGGCCCCGGCACCCGATGACGAACAGCAGTTACTGCTCCGAGGCGCCTCTCGCAGATTGCGGTCACTGGCTTGTGGCTTGAGCCGAACGTGGGATCGGCCGCTGCTTTACGTCAATAACCAAATAAACGAACAAGCGGGAATGGAGTAGCGGGTGACCCCTGATCACCTACTCACCGCCTTCTGTGGAGAGAACACCTATGGTAGCCCCAGTGACCTCCGCTGCGCCCATTCGCCTGGTGAAGTCCGCCGTACCCCAAGAAGTATGCGCGGGTGTCACCTCGTGTGGGCCCCTCTTGCAGCACGAATTACTCAAGGCCATACGCCACCAAGCGCCGCAAATTTATTTGCGCGCGAGTAAAGAGTTCAGGCTCACGCTCGAGAAGACGCAAGCCACTGCCAACCGTGGCGAAGTGGTGAGCGCGGCGCGGGCCATCCAGTTCGCGCGCCTGATTGCACACGAGAGTAACGGGTCTGAAATGTTCAGTGAGGCGGGTGCCAACACCTTCCTCTCTCTGTACCAAGAACTCCCCTACTCGCTCAAACTGGTCAACCTCAACTTGCCTCATCCGCTGCGCCTGCGCCTGGCCCTCGCCATCGCGCAACGCCTGGCGCACAGCTTTGCGGGGGGGCGCGGCCGGGTCCTCATTCACCGCCACCACGGCCGGCTTTACCTGGCGGTCATCGACGGCCTCTTCGCCGACCGGATGGATACGCTGATCGGAGCCCACGAGTTCTACCGCTCTTTTCTCGAAACCATGCTGCGGAAGCTCGCGCGCGTCAATTGCCAGGTCCAGATGGTCAGGCGTGCGCGCGTCCGCCTTCACGAGTGCTGCTTCGAAATCGCGTGGGAAGCTTGATTGCCCCTCAAGCCCCGAGCGTACCGTCGCTAAGCCTCTGAAGATAAAGGTGTTACAGATTCTCTAATAGAATTTGTCACCTTGATTTTCGGAGGCTTACGATGGACATTCAGAAACTCTTCGCTCAGTGCCTGCGCGAGAAGCAATTCTTGTGTGGGGTGTCAGCAAACCATCTCACCTTTCTCAAATACTCATTTCAAGCCTTTCACCTAGAAGAGCTAACCGAAGCTCACCTCAAGCAAAGGATTATCGAACTCTCTCAAGAAAAAACTCCGGGGTGCGTGAACGCCTATATCCGGGGGATCAGCTCGTTTCTCTCCTGGTGCGCAGAGAATGGCCACTGCCCACCCATTAAACTGAAGGCCCTAAAACAACAACAGCGCGTCCTTAAGACGTTCACGGATGATCAAATTCAAGTCTTCCTGAAATGGAGGCCGAAAACATTAACCGAGAAGCGGATGAAAGTTCTGATCTGCCTGCTTCTGGATACGGGGATGCGGATTTCCGAAGCCCTGGCGCTGAACACGGACGCTCTGGATTTCGGAAACCTTCTAATCAAGATCAGGGGCAAGGGGGATAAAGAACGGTTGATCCCTATGAGTGCGGAACTCCGAAAGATGCTCTTTACCTTTATTCGTGACCTTGACTCTCCAGTGCTCTTTGCCACGTCTACGGGTCTCCGGTGGACCAAGAACGGCGCCCTGAAGGGATTTGACAGATTGTGCAAACGGTTGGGCATCTCGGGCTTTGAGGGGGCTTTCCACGCCTTTAGACGCTATTACGCGCGAAATTACGTCCGGCAAGGAGGGAATCTGTTTTACCTCCAAGCCAGCTTAGGGCATGCCAGCCTGAATATGACTCGAAAATATGTGCAAGTCGAAACCGAAGACCTGCAAAAAATGCATGTTAAGACTTCACCGCTGTCTCGACTGAGGTAGCCTCTTGGGGAGCCTCACCCTCTCCATTCAACAGCTCTTCCAGCCTGATCTGATAAATTCGGTCAGGCTCCATTATGATGCGGTTCATAGATGGTCGTATTTTGCTTTAATCTACACTAGCGTAGGTATAAATTTAATTACAGAGGCTACTTTCTCTGAATCAAAGACTACGACCGCAACATAGTTAGCTTTTATCCGCGCTTTTGAATATGAAACCTTGTCTTTCTTTTTATTATGGTAGCCAGTTCTAACTTCAAATGAGTATAACTTCCCTCCCTTGAGACCCAATAAATCACAACTACTAGAAGGGCTGATAGCACGATAAATCTCATATCCATTTTTCATTAGCTCTGTGGCCACTATCAACTCAGATATTGCGCCAACAGTACCTGTGGTTATTTGTTTACTAAAGGCAGAAGCAAAGCCGTTTTCTTGCTTATAATAAATAGTAGAACAACTTTTAGAACAATACTTTCTGTTTCGGTTGCCCATTGTAATTATAGATTTGCAGTTAAGGCAATTTCTCATACTTTTCTTTAACGCTAATGTAGAGCGTTTTTAATTGCTTGTCCGATAGTTTACCCGTCCCGCCGTAATACTCTCGTTTGAGGGCCAAAAATCGCTCTATACCGAATTTCCTGATGTACCACTCGTAGTAGTCGGCTTGGTGATAGACGTGCTTGTAATTGTGAGGCCAACATTGCGTATGACAAATACCGTCTGTGCGGATGTCCCATGTAAGAGGCTGGTAGCGGCCGGGGAACAAATGACCATTGGTGAGTCTATCAGTTGATCCGCACTGCACGCACTTGCCGTCTCGTTTTCTGATGTAAAGAGAAACGATTTCATCTAACTTATCCACAAGCGTTCTGCGCTTGATTCTTTTTGGCTTCCACTTTAAAGAGGGTTTAAATTTCATAGGTTGGGAGCCAGGTAACCGCTTCTATTCACTTTCAAACCTTGCGGTAGAAAAGATGGCGAGAGACCCAGCCCGACTCAATTCAGCTCTTTTATGAATGGCTGGCTTTTAAATGTCTCGTATGGCACTAAGGCGAGGTCTACACCGAATTCACCGCCACGACGCTTTATAGGCCAGTTTTGAGCGAATGAGAGGGCATCCTGTAAGAGCATCATAAAGCAGGAAACCTTACCGGGTTCATCTACCACATAGAAGAGCATTGAAGCTTTGGACTTTTCCAGGGAGCCAGGCTCTATGGCTACATTTCCCGTGTTACGGGCGCTTTTATCGTATTTGATTTCTGCTCGAAAAGTCATTCCTGGCTTTTGGACAATCGCATCCCAGCCTGGAAAGTAGCCATCAGGGGTCAGGGTGACTATGAATCCTTTATTTCTGAGCTTCACTGCTATAAGTTGCTGAGCAACCTTACCGTGATTTCTGGCTTGGATAAAAGCTTTTGATGGCATGGGAATCAGATTACTTTTCTTATCCACTTACCCTTACCCACTCGGGCGCTAACTGTTTTTTTCACAGTTTCAATGTCAAAAGGCTGAAAGTATGAAGCGAGTAGCTTCTCTGCTTTACCAGGGCCATAGGTCTTGGCTAGTAATTGGTGATAGTAGGAGTCTTTTTTGAGGTAGGTCATTTTGTTTTCATTTAGTTCCTTTAGTATAACACAGGAGGGTATTATCTATTGACAGAGAAAGGGATAATATGCTTTAGTTATAGGAAAGATGCATCCATACCGCCACAGCTAGCTTGTCTAACTTAAATTGGCTGGTGTGTTAGCCGCTAGAGGGGCGGCTTTTTTATTCCTTTAATGCTGCCGTCTGCGGATGCAGCGGTATCCTTACTTAGGAGGTTCATCCGTCAACAGCCTTTCCTTACTCTATCTCCACCCCCAGCTTTTTAAAGTTAGAGAGGGTATCTTGGATAGCTTTGTTATACCAATACGCATCATCATAAGCATCATCTCTAGTGCTTGCGTCATGTTTCTCTGGTATCCCCTGCTTTACCAGTTCTGAGACAATGGAGGTGATATGGGAGGAAATGAAGGTTTTTATACCTTCTGAGGTGGCATTTTGATAATATTGTTTTCTGTCAATTATGGTAGTCTTCATTCGCAAAATATTTTTATCGGTGTTGAAAAAACAATTATCAAACTCATCCAGCACTTCACTTATTATTTTGGGTAGAGTTTTTGGCATACCCACTTTCCTTTCCTAACTTTTAATGATTAGGGTTAGTAAACTTACAAAATCCACCGCACTTTTTACAATACATAAGTTTCCTGTTTAAGGATTAAGGGAGTGAGGAGCTAGACTGGCTGTAGCTCTAAAACTGGAATTACTTTTAAGTAGCCTTTTAAAACCAATACTTCGGACATTATTGGGGAGAAAATAAAGGCTTTACCAGCAACAGATTTCGATGGGTTGAATAAAACCCAAGTCAGCACCTGAGCTGACTTTGAGTTAATTCCCCAGCAATAAGCTAAATTGTTGAGCCACTTGTCTCCTTACGGTTAGCTAACGGTTAGAAAAATGTCCGAACCATTGAAAACAAGACATCCAATATTTGCCGTAATCCAGTAAATCACGCGCTGGGTAAGGTCGTAATCAGTCATCGGTTGCCAACCTCCGTGCCATTCACCGTTCTCATCCTGATATTTCCAGTTATTCCACGTTAGGGGTATTCCATCCTTAACATTATGGCAAGCTTTTTCAACGTAAATGCTTTTAGCTTCAATGAAAAGAATGGGTTTATCGTTAGAAAGTCTATCCTGTATCAACTCAAACAACGCCTTTTGCGCTTTCGTAAGGTTGGGACGTTTTATAATTTGAACTGACTGTTCTCCCTTCATACGTTTGGTTTAGTGGTTGAGGAGTTAGATACCTTCTCCAGTTTGGGCACGTTCAGAATGACAATCACATTCACAATACATGCCGTCAGTGCAATCAACATCTAATCTAGTTGAACATCCTTTCATGTGCTCGTTTTCGGGCCAAAAAGTAGGAACATACGGTAAAGGGGAAGAAGGTTTTATCGGCACTGATGCAATAATTGTTGGTAAGGTGCTTCTACCAAGTCTTGGCTATGTCGTTTAAATTATTGAGGGCAGACCTTGATTCCGCCCCCACAAACATCAGGAATTGAGCCCAAAAAGG